>Ga0209564_1000057_pt1 | contig 340400 bp, 274 predicted proteins | sample AraplaCol_mMF_r2_FD_184272 | JGI IMG/M metagenome (GOLD analysis project Ga0209564, IMG submission 184272) | Arabidopsis root microbial communities from North Carolina, USA - plate scrape MF_Col_mMF_r2 (SPAdes) (version 3) | ecosystem: Host-associated > Plants > Roots > Endosphere | place... | reverse complement strand
AAGGCTAAAACAGTCAGGATGTTGGCTTAGAAGCAGCCATCATTTAAAGAAAGCGTAATAGCTCACTGATCGAGTCGTCCTGCGCGGAAGATGTAACGGGGCTAAGCCAGTTACCGAAGCTGCGGATGCACAGTTTACTGTGCGTGGTAGGAGAGCGTTCTGTACGCCTGTGAAGGTGGGTCGTGAGGCCTGCTGGAGGTATCAGAAGTGCGAATGCTGACATGAGTAGCGTTAAAGGGGGTGAAAAGCCCCCTCGCCGAAAGCGCAAGGTTTCCTACGCAACGTTCATCGGCGTAGGGTGAGTCGGCCCCTAAGGCGAGGCAGAGATGCGTAGCTGATGGGAAACAGGTCAATATTCCTGTACCGATCAATAGTGCGATGTGGGGACGGAGAAGGTTAGCTCAGCCGGGTGTTGGATGTCCCGGTTCAAGCCTGTAGTCGTGCCTGGTAGGCAAATCCGCCGGGCTTAGATGAGGGGTGATAACGAGTCTGCTTGCAGACGAAGTGAGTGATACCCTGCTTCCAGGAAAAGCCACTAAGCTTCAGCTATTGACGACCGTACCGCAAACCGACACTGGTGCGCGAGATGAGTATTCTAAGGCGCTTGAGAGAACTCTGGAGAAGGAACTCGGCAAATTGACACCGTAACTTCGGAAGAAGGTGTGCCTTTAGTAGGTGATCCATTTACTTGGTTAGCCCAATGAGGCCGCAGAGAATCGGTGGCTGCAACTGTTTATTAAAAACACAGCACTCTGCAAAGACGAAAGTCGACGTATAGGGTGTGACTCCTGCCCGGTGCTGGAAGATTAAATGATGGGGTGCAAGCTCTTGACTGAAGTCCCAGTAAACGGCGGCCGTAACTATAACGGTCCTAAGGTAGCGAAATTCCTTGTCGGGTAAGTTCCGACCTGCACGAATGGAGTAATGATGGCCACACTGTCTCCTCCAGAGACTCAGCGAAGTTGAAATGTTTGTGATGATGCAATCTCCCCGCGGAAAGACGGAAAGACCCCATGAACCTTTACTGTAGCTTTACATTGGACTTTGAACAGATCTGTGTAGGATAGGTGGGAGGCTTTGAAACCTGGTCGCTAGATCAGGTGGAGCCAACGTTGAAATACCACCCTGGTGTGTTTGAGGTTCTAACCTTGGCCCGTTATCCGGGTTGGGGACAGTGTATGGTGGGCAGTTTGACTGGGGCGGTCTCCTCCCAAAGTGTAACGGAGGAGTTCGAAGGTACGCTAAATACGGTCGGAAATCGTGTTGATAGTGCATTGGCATAAGCGTGCTTGACTGCGAGACTGACAAGTCGAGCAGGTACGAAAGTAGGACAAAGTGATCCGGTGGTTCTGTATGGAAGGGCCATCGCTCAACGGATAAAAGGTACTCTGGGGATAACAGGCTGATACCGCCCAAGAGTTCATATCGACGGCGGTGTTTGGCACCTCGATGTCGGCTCATCTCATCCTGGGGCTGTAGCCGGTCCCAAGGGTATGGCTGTTCGCCATTTAAAGAGGTACGTGAGCTGGGTTTAAAACGTCGTGAGACAGTTTGGTCCCTATCTTCCGTGGGCGCTGCAAGATTGAGAGAGCCTGCTCCTAGTACGAGAGGACCGGAGTGGACGCACCTCTGGTGTATCGGTTGTCACGCCAGTGGCATCGCCGAGTAGCTATGTGCGGAAGAGATAACCGCTGAAAGCATCTAAGCGGGAAACTCGTCTCAAGATGAGTCTTGCCGGGGCCTCGAGCCCCCTGAAGAGTCGTTCGAGACCAGGACGTTGATAGGCTGGGTGTGGAAGCGCAGTAATGCGTTAAGCTAACCAGTACTAATTGCTCGTGAGGCTTGACCCTATAACTTTGATAAAACATCAAAGACCGTTTGGGCAAGCGTTGTGCAGTTCTTCAGATCTGAATACCCTGCACGCAATCAAGTTGAAATGCTGATCGCACCTTCAAAAGTGCTCGACTCTACGAATTGGCTGCAAAGCACTCCACAGTGCTCGGCAGCAACAAGTTAAGCCTGATGACCATAGCGAGGTGGTCCCACTCCTTCCCATCCCGAACAGGACAGTGAAACGCCTCAGCGCCGATGATAGTGCGGGTTCCCGTGTGAAAGTAGGACATCGTCAGGCTATTAATAGCCAACCCCCGTCGCCTCCCAGGTGACGGGGGTTTTGCTTTTGGGGGCGCGGAAAACCTGGGGTGCGGGAAAGCCGGTCAAGACATGACCCGCATTGCCGCTGTCGCAGCCATCGTCTACCCTCGCGCGTTCCAAGAACTTCAGCGAGGACACACCATGACTACTGGCCGCCGTTGGATCGCCCGTGTTGCCGCCGTGGCCGGCATCGCCGCCCTGGCCGGCTGTGCCACCCCGGCGCCGCAGAACCCGATGAGCTTCTTTGTCACCAGCGCCAACCCCGGCAAGGGTGCCGACCTCGGCGGCCTGGCGGGGGCCGACCAGTACTGCAAGGCGCTCGCTTCCGCCGTCGGCGCCGGCGACAAGAACTGGCGCGCCTACCTGAGCACAGATACCTCCAATGGCACCTCGGCCGTCGACGCCCGCGACCGCATCGGCAAGGGTCCGTGGCGCAATGTGCGCGGCACCGTCATCGCCAACAGCGTCGACGAACTGCACGGCAACAACAACCTCACCAAGCTGACCGCGTTGACGGAGAAGGGCGAGGTCATCAACGGCCGCGGCGACACGCCGAACCTGCACGACATGCTCACCGGCTCCACGCCCGAGGGCCGCGTCGCGACGGGCGACAAGAACCTCACCTGCGGCAATTGGACGTCGAGCACCGACGGTTCCGCCCTGGTCGGCCACCACGATCGCACCGGCCTGGACGAACAGCCGCCGGCCAAGTCGTGGAATTCCTCGCACCCTTCGCGCGGTTGCAGCCTCGATGCGCTGAAGGCGACCGGCGGCGGCGGCCTCTTCTACTGCTTCGCGGCCAACTGATGTGACCGCGTGAGCGCCCTGTGGGCACCGGCCTGCGGCGCCCACGCTTCAGCGTTGCGCGTCGCGCCGGCAGGCCTGCTGCAGGGCGAGCCAGCCGGCCACGCCCAGGGTTTCCAGCGTGCGGATGTTGGCCTCGTAGATCCGTTCCGGCTCCGGGAAGCTCTCGACCGCCCGCGTGATGCTGTCCTCGCGCAGCAGGTGCAGCGTGGGCCAGGGCGAGCGGTTGGTCGCGTTGGCGATGTCGTCGGCGTCGGTGCCGGCGAACTGGAACTGCGGGTGGAAGGACGCGATCTGCAGCACGCCGTCCAGGCCCATGTCCACCAGCGCCGCATCGGCCAGGTCCAGGAAATCGTTGAACGCCTCGAAATCCGCCAGCACCTGCGGGTGGACCAGCAGCGTTGTCTCGACCTCGTCCGGCGGGGTGAGCACCAGGCGCTGCGCCTCGTCGCACAGCACGGCAAGCAGCGCTTCCTCGTTCGTGGCCGGGCTCACGACATAGCGGATCTGTTCCTTCACCTGCGCCGCCTTCGCGAACGGGCAGAGGTTGAGCCCGATCACGGCGCGCGTGACCCACGCCCGGGTTTCGGCCAAGACGGCGTCGTTGTCGATGTCCATCGGCGGATTGTCGCCTTGCGGCTGGCACACTGCCGGCTCGATGAAGTACCTCAGCGGCTATCCCGAGCACCTGCAGTCCCAGGTGCGCACCCTGCTCGACGAGGGCCGGCTGGGCGAACGCCTGCTCTCCCGCTACGGCGGGACGCACGAGGTGCGCAGCGACGGCGCGCTCTACGACTACGCGATGGCGTTGAAGACGCGGTACATGCGCAGCGCGCCGCCGCTCAACAAGGTGGCGTACGACAACAGGCTGCAGGTCGTGGAGCATGCGCTCGGCCTGCACACGCGGCGCTCGCAGGTGCAGGGCACGCAGCTGAAGTCGCGGCGCGAGATCCGCATCGCGAGCGTCTTCAAGACGACGCCGGAGTCCTTCCTGCGCATGATCGTCGTGCACGAACTGGCGCACCTGAAGGAACTGGCGCACGACAAGGCGTTCTACCAGCTGTGCACGCACATGGAGCCGGACTACCACCAGCTGGAATTCGACCTGCGCGCCTACCTCACCTGGCAGGACGCGGTGGCCCGCGCAGACCGCGGGCGTGAATGACGATCCCCGGACTCGCATCCGGGCTACCAGTCCTCCTTCACCGCCAACGCCATCTGCCGTCCCGCCGCACTACGCGCCGACAGCCACGCCGTCACCGTCCCCGCCGCCAGCACGGCAGCACACAAAGCCGCGAGCCGGCCCCACGGCAGCAGCAGCTCCATGCTCCAGTGGAAGCTCTGCGGGTTCACCACCTTCACCAGCACGACGCTGACCGCCAGCCCGAGCAGCAGCCCCAGCAGCGCCCCGGCCGCCGTCCACACCGCGCCCTCGAGGGACACCACCGCCAGCACCTGCCGGCGCGTCAGCCCCAGGTGCGCCAGCAGCCCGAACTCCTTGCGCCGCGCCAGCACCTGGGCCGAGAAGCTGGCCGCGATGCCGAACAGCCCGATCGCGATCGCCACTGCCTGCAGCCAATAGGTCACCGCGAAGCTGCGGTCGAAGATGCGCAGCGAGATCGCGCGGATCTCCGCGGCCGAGGCGAACTCCAGCAGCGCCCCGTCCAGGCCCGCCGCCGAAGAGGCGCCCCGCAACGCCGTCTGCAGCGCCCCTACCTCCGTCCCCGGCGCAAGCCACAAGGCCAGGTCGTTCACCTTCGTGTCCCCCGTCAGGCGCTGGTAGTCCGCGGCCGCCATCGTCACGGCGCCGTGCTGGCGGGCATAGTCCCGCCACACCCCGCGCACGAAGACCTGGACCTGGCGCCCGTCCGGCAGTGGCAGCACCAGCGGCCGGCCCGGCGCCGCGCCGTACAGGCTCACCATCGCCTCGCTGACATACACCGCCAGCCGGTCCTCCGGCAGCGGCAGCAGCGTGCCGACCAGGGGCAGCTCGCGCCCGGGCTCGTGCAGCGGCCGCGCGATCAGCACCACGCCGGGCCGCTGCGCCGCCAGCTGCAGCACCGTCACGCGCTGCGCCTCCACCCGCAGCACGCCGGGCAGGGCGGCCGCGCGCTGCAGCAGCGCGGGCGGCAGCGTCACGATGTCGTTCGCCCCGGGGCTCGCGGCCGCGCGCACATAGAGGTCGGCCGGCAGCACCGTGTCGAGCCAGCGCGTCACCGCCTCGCGGAAGCTCGCCACCATCACCGTCAGCGCGACCGCCAGGCTCAGGCTCGCGACGACCCCGGCGACCGCGATGGTGGCGGTGCTGCGCTGGTGGCGCGCCCGCTCCACGGCCAGCAGCGCGAGCGCCTGCCGCGGCGGCGCCAGCCACGACAGCAGCGCCGCCACGCCGGCCGGCACGCAGGCGATCCCGCCCAGCAGCAGGCAGGCCACCGACACGTACGCGGCGAGCGGCACCTCGGCCACCGGCGGCAGCAGCGCCAGCAGCACGCCGGCCACCAGCAGCACCGGCCCCGGCCAGCGCGCCGCCGCGGCCTGGTGCGATCCCAGTCCCTTCAAGGCCTGCGCCGGCGCCAGCTGCTGCGCCGCGCGGGCCGGCAGCCAGCCGCCCACCATCGCCGCCGCCACGCCCAGCCCGCCGTAGAGCAGGGCCGCCGGCACGCTGAACTGCAGCGTCGGCGCCACCCCCGGGAAGTAGCCGCCCCCGAGGTCGCCCGCGAGCAGCCGCAGCGCCAGTGCCGCGAGCCCCGTCCCCAGCGCGAGCCCGAGCGCGCTGCCCACCGCCCCCAGCAGGGCCGACTCCGCCAGCACGAGCTGCAGCCGCTCGCGTCCACCCAGGCCCAGCACGCCCAGCAGCGCGAGCTGCGGCTGCCGCTTCGCCACCGACAGCGAGAGGATGGAGAACACCAGGAAGGCCCCGGTGAAGAGCGCCACCAGGGCGAGCACCGTCAGGTTGACGCGGTAGGCGCGCGAGACGTTCGACACCCGCTGCGCGGCCTCGTCCGGCGACGCCGCGCGCACGCCTTCGGGCAGCGCCAGCGCGCGCAGCACCGCGGCGCGGTCCGCGCCCGGCGCGAGCCGCACGTCGATGCGGCTGAGCCGCCCGACCCAGCCGAACTGCGACTGCGCCGCCGCGATGTCCAGCACCGCCATCGCCGGCCCCGGGGCGCCGATGCTGCCGCGCACCTGCAGCTCGACGCTGCCGTTCGGCGTCTGCAGCCGCAGCGTGCGCGGCTGGCCGAGCTGCTGTCGCGCCTGCGCGTTCAGGAAGATCGCGTCCGGGGCCAGCAGCGCCATGCGGTCGGCATCGCCGTCCGGACGAGGCAGCAGCGCCGGCGAGAGGGGCGCCGCGACCAGCACGTCCAGCCCCAGGACGTGCAGCGGCACGCGCTGTCCCGCGGCGTCGAAGGCATAGGTGTCGAACTCGACCACCGGGCTCGCGATGGCCACCTGCGGTTGCAGCGCGACGCGGCCGTACAGCGTTTCGTCGAAGCCGCCGCGCTGGGCGCGCAGCTCGAAGTCCGGCTCGCCGTTGATGGCACGCACGGCCGAGCTGAACTCGCCGAGCGCCGACTGGTTGATCAGCTGCACCGAGAACGCGAGCGCCACCCCCAGCATCACCGCCAGCAGCGCGGCGAGGTTGCGCCACGGGTGGTGCCGCAGCTCGGGCCAGGACAGGCGGCGCAGCAGGGACAGCATGCGTGGGTCCCCCGGTCAGCCGGCGACGACCATGCCGCCGGCGGTGAGCGTCAGCACGCGGTCGGCGCGGGCCGCCGCGGTGCGCGAATGCGTCACCAGGATGCAGGCCGCGCCTTGCTCGCGCACCTGGGCGGACAGCAGGTCCAGCACGCGCTCCGCCGTCGCCGGGTCGAGGTTGCCGGTCGGCTCGTCCGCCAGGATGAGCTGCGGCCGGTGCACCAGTGCGCGGGCGATGGCCACGCGCTGCAGCTGCCCGCCCGACAGGGTCTGGGGCAAGCGGTCGCCCAGGCCCTGCAGCCCCACCGCCGCGAGCAGCGCCTCCACGCGCGCCGGATCGGGCCGCTGCTGCAGCAGCAGCGGCAGGCCCACGTTGTGCGCCACGCTCAGGTGCGGCAGCACGTGGAAGGCCTGGAACACGAAGCCCAGGTGCTCGCGCCGGAACAGCGCCTGCCGGGTGTCGTCGAGCGCCGTGATCTCGGTGCCGGCGATGCGCACCGTCCCGGCATCCACCGTGTCCAGCCCGGCCAGGCAGTTCAGGAAGCTCGACTTGCCGACCCCCGATTCGCCCAGCACCGCGACGAACTCGCCGGCCGCGACGTCCAGGTCGACGCCGGCGAACACCGGCGTGTCGCCGTAGCGCTTGGCGAGCCCGCGCACCTCCAGCAGCGCCGTCATGCCGACACCAGGCGCTGCGCGCAGGCGACGGCCTGCTGCAGCGCGTCCGGTGCGTCGCAGGCGATCACCTGCCGATGCGGCATGCCGCGCAGCCAGGTGATCTGGCGCTTGGCGAGCTGGCGCGTCGCGGCGATGCCGCGCTCCGGCAGCTCGCTCAGGTCGCCCTCGACCAGCGCTTCCCAGGTCTGCCGGTAGCCCACGCAGCGCATCGACGGCATGTCGGCATCCAGGTCGCCGCGTGCCTCCAGGCGGCGCACCTCGTCGACGAGCCCGGCGTCCAGCATCTGGTGGAAGCGTGTCTCGATGCGCTGGTGCAGCCAGGCGCGGTCGGCCGGCTCGAGCGAGATCAGGGGCGGCAGGTCCGGTGCGGCCGGCTTCGTGCTGTGGAAGGACGAGATCGGCTGGCCGCTGACGCGGTAGACCTCCAGCGCGCGCTGGATGCGCTGCCGGTCGCCCGGCTTGAGCCGCGCGGCGGTCGGCGGATCGACCCGCTGCAGCTCGCGGTAGAGCGACCACAGGCCCTCGCGCTCGCACTGCGCGTCGAGCGCGGCGCGCACCTCGCGGTCGGCGGCCGGCATCGCGTCCAGGCCTTCGAACAGCGCCTTGAAGTACAGCATGGTGCCGCCCACCAGCAGCGGCAGCCGGCCGCGGGCGCGGATCTCGCCGATCAGGCGCTGCGCGTCGCCGACGAAGCGTGCCGCCGAATAGGCCTCGCTCGGCTCGATGATGTCGATCAGGTGGTGTGGCACGACGGCGAGCTCGGCCGCGCCGGGCTTGGCGGTGCCGATGTCCATGCCGCGGTAGACGAGCGCCGAGTCGACGCTCACGATCTCGACCGGCCGCGTCGCCGCCAGCGCTTGTGCGATGGCGAGCGAGGCGGCGGTCTTGCCCGAGGCGGTCGGCCCCGCAAGGCAGAGGTAGTTCATGTCAGTTCGATTCCATGTCAATCCGACCCAGCGGCGCCGAGGGCGCTTCGGGGGTGGGCCGCCCCTCGCCGTGCCGCTGCACCAGCGTCCAGGCCACGGTTGCGACACCCACGCTGCAGGCGCCGATGCCCAGCGTCAGCGGGTAGACGGTACCGTCCAGGTGCCGGCCGAGCCAGAGGCCGACGGCCAGCGCGCTCAGCGTCATGCCGAAGCCCGACAGCGAGGCGGCGGTGCCGGCCTTCTCGGGGAAGGGGCCCACCGCCCCCGCCTGGCCGCAGGGCTGGTGGATGCCGTGGCCCACCGCGTACAGCCACTGCGGCAGCACGATGGCCCAGGCGGCGTGCACCCCTGCGAGGCTCAGCCCGGCCATCGCCAGCCCGCCCGCGAGCGTGAATCCGCCGCCCAGCGCCACCGTGCGGCGCAGGCCGCGCGTGGCGAGCAGGCGCCGGCACAGCAGCGTGCCCAGCGTGTAGGCGAGCGAGTTGCTCAGCATGATGAACCCGTAGCCGACGCGCGAGCTGCCCAGCACCTCGATGAAAACGAAGGACGAGCCCGCGAGCAGGAAGAAGAGCCCGCCGTAGGTGAAGGCCGACAGCAGGGCCCAGGCCTGGAAGGTGGGGTGGGACGCCACCGCGCCCCAGTTGCGCAGCATCGGCCCGAGCCGGGTCGCGGCCGGGTTGCGGGCCGGCACCGTCTCGTCGAAGCGCAGCCCGATGAAGGCGAGCGTCAGTGCCCCGAACACCGCCGGCGCCATCAGCGCGGCATGCCAGCCGGCGTGCTGGGCGAGCAGGCCGCCGATCACCGGGCTCAGCATCGCGATCATTCCCAGGCCCGTCAGGGCGCGCGACATCACGCGGGCCCCGTCGTGCGGCGCGTACAGGTCGCGGATGACGGAGCGGCCGGAGGTGACCGCCGCCGCCATCGCCGCGCCCTGCAGCGCGCGCCACAGCACCAGCCAGGCGATGGTCGGCGCGAGGGCGCTCAGCACGCTGGCGGCGGTATAGAGGGCGAGGCCCGCCAGCAGCACCGGGCGGCGGCCGAAGCGGTCGGCGAGCGGGCCGCACGCCAGCTGGCCGAGGCCGAAGCAGATGATCAGGGCCGACAGCGTCAGCTGCGCCGCCGACACCGGCGCCTGCAGCGCGCGCGTCAGCATCGGCAGGGCCGGCAGGTAGAGGTCGGTCGTCACCGGCTGGATGCCGAGCAGCAGGATCAGCGCGAGCACCACCACGGGGGGGCTCATCGAATGGCGGCGAGGGGTCACGGGGGTGAGGGTGGCGGCGGGCACCGGGGGCGCAGACCCGCGAGCCTAACAGGCCGGTGCGCGCCGCGCCGCGCGGCGTGGCGACCACGCATTCGAGGGGGCGGGATCCCCCCGGGAAACGCCGGCCTGCACTCACTTGAGGGGTGCTTCCACCGGGGTCCGGCACGCGGTTTGAATTTACATTGCTTCACTCGATGGACACGGAGGAACACATGCCGAGACGGCATGGGAGGCCGCGTCCTGAGAGCCGTGTCCGGGCCCCGCGCAACCCTCGTCTTCCGATGAACAGCAGCACACCCTGGCTTCAATGCTTCACCCCGCGACCGGATGCGCGCGCCCGCCTGATCTGCTTCCCGCATGCCGGGGTCGGTGCGGCGGTGTACCGGCCCTGGAGCGCCGGCCTGCCGGCCGCGCTGGAGGTGCTGGCGGTGCAGTTGCCGGGCCGCGCGAATCGCCTGGACGAAGCCCCGGTCGCGAACCTCGATGCGCTGGTGCAGGCCTTGCTGCCGCAGCTGCTGCCCGAGCTCGACCGGCCCTTCGCCTTCTTCGGCCACAGCATGGGGGCGGTGCTGGCGAGCGAGGTGGCGCGGGCCCTGCAGGCCGCGGGGCTGCCGCAGCCGCGCCAGCTCATCGTCTCGGGCCGCCGCCCGCCGCACTGGCCCTCGCAGGAGGCGCCGCTGCACCGCCTGCCGGACGCCCGGTTCGTCGACGAGATCCAGCGCCGCTACGGCGGCGGCATCCCGCCGGAGCTGCTGGCCCATGCCGACGTGATGGCGCTGCTGCTGCCCAGCCTGCGCGCCGACATCGCGGCGTTGGAGACCCATGCGCCTGCCCCCGGGCGTGCGCCGCTCGCGTGCGCGCTGGCCGCGTTCGGCGGCAGCGACGACCCGGTGGCCCCGCGTGCCCACCTCGAGGGCTGGCGCGGCGAGACGTGCGGCCCGTTCCGGGTGCGCGTCTTCCCCGGCGGGCACTTCTACCTGAACGAGCGCCGCGACGCGCTGCTCGCGGACCTCTCCGTGACGCTGGCACCGCTGCTGGCCGCCGACCCCGCGCTGGCCTGACCCCGCGATCCAGGACCCGCGATGCACACCCCCTCCGACGCCGCCCCTGTTGTTGCCGTCGTGGGGGTGGGGTGCCGCTTCCCCGGCGGCGTCCGCGACCCGGCCGGCTTCTGGTCGCTGCTGACCGAGGGCCGTGACGCGGTGGCCGAGATCCCGGCCAGCCGCATCGACCTCGGCCACTGGTTCGACCCGCGGCCGGCGACGCCGGGCCGGATGATGACGCGCTGGGGCGGCTTCCTGGACGGCATCGAGGACTTCGACGCCGGCTTCTTCGGCATCTCGCCGCGCGAGGCCGAGCGGCTCGACCCGCAGCAGCGCCTGCTGCTGGAGACCGCCTGGGAGGCGCTGGAAGACGCCGGGCAGGACCTGGCGCGCATCGATGCGGCGCGCGCCGGGGTCTACATCGGCCAGTGGCTCGGCGACTTCGAGGCGCGCCTGTTCGCCGACCCGGCGGCGGTCGATTTCTACATGACCACCGGCAGCGGCCGCTACGCCTCCTCGGGCCGGCTGTCCTATGCGCTCGGGCTGCGCGGGCCGAGCCTGACGCTGGACACCGCCTGCTCGTCCTCGCTCGCCGCGCTGCACTTGGCGGTGCGCAGCCTGCGCAGCGGCGAATGCACGCTGGCGATCGCCGGCGGCGTGAACCTGATCCTGCAGCCGCACATCAGCATCGCCTATTCGCAGAGCCGCATGATGGCGCCGGACGGCCGCTGCAAGTTCGGCGACGCGCGCGGCGACGGCTACGTGCGCAGCGAAGGCGTCGGCCTGGTGGTGCTGAAGACGCTGGCGCAGGCGCAGGCCGACGGCGACCGCATCTATGCGCTGGTGCGCGGCAGCGCGGTCAACAACGACGGGCCGGGCAGCGGCTCGATGGGCACGCCCAGCCGCGCCGGGCAGGAAGAGCTGCTGCGCAGCGCCTACCGCGACGCGGGACGGCCGGCATCGGAGGTCGGCTACGTCGAGGCGCACGGCACCGGCACGCGGGCCGGCGACCCGGTCGAGCTGGGCGCGCTGGGGGCGGTGCTGGGCGAAGGGCGCGCGCCGGGGCCGCGGGCCGCGGTGGGTTCGGTCAAGACCAACATCGGGCACACCGAGGGGGCGGCCGGCGTCGCGGGCTTCATCAAGGCGGCGCTGGCGCTGCACCACCAGTGGATTCCGGCGAGCCTGCACTGCCGCGAGCCGAACCCGGCGATCCCGTGGGCGCAGTTGCCGCTGGAGGTCGCGCGCGAGGGACGGCCCTGGCCGGCGCAGGCGCCGCTGGCCGGCGTCAGCGCCTTCGGGATCGCCGGCACGAATGCGCACGTCGTGCTTGAGCGGGCAGCCGGCGGGCCCAGCGCCGGGCCGCTCCCAAGCGGGCCCGCCCTCCCCTCGGGGGAGGGGCCGACATCCCCCCCATTGCTCGTGCTTTCGGCGCGCAGCGACGCCGCCCTGCGCGCACTGGCGCAACGCCATGCGGCGCTGCTCGCCGGCGGCGCCCCGCTCGCCGACGTCTGCTGGAACGCGGCCACGCGCCGCACCGCACTGGAACGCCGCGCCGCCTTCGTCGCCGACGATGCCGTCGCGATGCAGGCCGCGCTGTCGGGCTTCGCGGACGGCGCGGCCGCCGCGGCCGAAGGCAGCGCCCCCGCGTCGCGGCCGCGCATCGCCTTCGTCTGCCCCGGGCAGGGCGCGCAGTGGACCGGCATGGCGCGCGAGCTGATGGCGCGCGAGCCGGTGTTCCGCGCCGCCCTCGAGGCCTGCGACGCGGCGGCGCGACCCTTCCTCGATGTCTCGATCGCGGCCCAACTGCTGCTTGAGCCGGCGGACCCGGCCTGGCGCCTGGACCGCATCGACGTCATCCAGCCGGTGCTGGTGGCGCTGGCGTGGGCCTATGCGGCGCTGTGGCGCTCGCACGGCATCGAGCCCGATGCGGTGGTGGGCCACAGCATGGGCGAGGTGGCGGCCGCGGCGATCGCTGGCGCGCTGACCCTGCCGCAGGCGATGCGCATCGTCTGCCGGCGCAGCGCGCTGATGCGCCGCACCAGCGGCCAGGGCGCGATGGCGCTGGTCGAGCTGGGAATGGCCGACGCGCAGGCGCGCGTCGCCGGCCATGCGCAGCAGGTCGCGGTGGCGGTGAGCAACAGCCCGCGCTCGAGCGTGCTCTCCGGCGACCCGGCGGCGGTGCAGGCGCTGCTCGCGCAACTGGAGGCCGAGGGCGTGTTCTGCCGGCCGGTCAAGGTCGACGTCGCCTCGCACAGCCCGCAGATGGAACCGCTCGCCGCCGAACTCGCCGCCGAGCTGGACGACCTCCAACCCGCGACCGTGCTGCAGGCCGCGCTGTACTCGACGGTGCTGGCCCGCCGCGCCGAAGGCCCCGAGCTCGGCGGCCGCTACTGGGCCGCGAACCTGCGCCAGCCGGTGCGCTTCGCCGACACGGTGCAGCAGATGCTGGCCGACGGCGTGACGGTCTTCGTCGAGCTGGGGCCGCACCCGGTGCTGCTGCCGTCGGTCCAGCAGACCGCCCAGGCCGGCGGCCGCGAGGCGGTGACGATCGCCTGCGCGCGCCGCGAGGAGCCGGAGGCGGCGGCGATGCGCGCGGCGCTCGGCGCCCTGCACTGCGCCGGCGTCCCCATCGACTGGACGCGCGTGCTGCCGCGCGGCCGCACGCTGACGCTGCCGACCTACCCCTGGCAGCGCGAGCGCCACTGGATCGCCGCCGCCGAGCTGCAGCCGGCCGGCGTGCAGGGCCAGGGCCCGGCGATCGACAGCCGGCACCCGGTGCTGGGCGCGGGCATGGCGCTCGCGGGCACGCCGGCCGGCGCGCTGTGGAACGTATCGCTCGACCCGTTGCGCGTGCCGGCCTGGTTCGCGCACGGCCTGCACGGCAGCGCGGTGGTCCCGGCCTCGGCCTGGCTGGAGCTGGCGCTGGCCGCGCTGCGCACGCTCGCCCCGGGTGCGGCGCTGCAGGACCTGCGCTTCGAACGGGCGCTGCACCTGCAGCCGGAGACGGCGGCGGCGCTGCAGCTGCAGGCGCTGCCCGATGCCGATGGCGCGCTGCGGCTGCGCTTCCAGAGCGCGGGCGCCAGCGGCTGGACGCTGCACGCCCAGGCCCGGGCCGGCGAGGCGGCCGAACGCGGGCCGGACGGCGACGCAGCGACGCGGCTGCGCGCGCAACCGGCGATGACGGGCGCGGCGCTGTACGCAACGCTGGCGGAACGGGGCGCCCGCTTCGGAGCCCCGCTGCAGTCCATCGTGCAGGCCTGGTTCGCGCCGGGCGAGGCGCTGGCCGAGCTGGCGCCGTCCGAGGCCGGGCGCTCCTGCATTGCGCCGGCCGCGCTCGATGCCTGCTTCCAGCTGATGGCGATGCTGGCGCCCGCGGGCGAGCTGTGGCTGCCGACGCAGCTCGCCGCGGCACGCTGGCGGCGGGCGCCGGTCGGGCCGGCCTGGATCCATGCGCGCGTGAACGCGCAGGGCGGCGTCGACGCGATGATGGCGGATGCGCAGGGCCCGGTGCTGCAGCTCGACGGGCTCGCGATGGAGCGCCTGGGCGCGACGACGCAGGCGGATCCCGCGGATGCCTTCTATGCGCTCGACGCGCAGCCGCTGGTGCTGCCGGACGCCCCCGCCCTGGCGCGCCGCTGGGCGCTGATCGGCGACCGCGACGGCGTGGCCGAGGCCCTGCGCCTGCGCGGCGAGACGGTGCACCGGCTGCCCGATGAGAGCCAGCTCGGCGAGTTGCCGGGCGGGTCGCGGCTGGAGGTGGTCGACCTGCGCGGGCTCGACCTTCAGGCGGTCGGCGACGCCGCCGCGCTGCATGCGGTGCTGCACGGCGCAAAGGCCGTCATCCGCCTGCCGGCCGGGACCGACGTGCGCCTGTGGATCGTCAGCCGCGGCACGCTGGCGCAGTCGCCGCTGCGCGGCCTCGCGGCGACGCTGGCGGCCGAGCACGGCGACCGCTGCGGCGGCCTGCTGGAGCTCGAGGACGGACCGCTCGACGCGCTGATCGACGCGGTGCAGTCCGGCGCCGGCGGCTGCAGGCGGCGCGGCGGGCAATGGCTGCGGCCGCGGCTTGCGCGCCTCGCGCCGCAGGCGACGCTGCCGATGCCGTGGCGCGCCGATGCGGCCTGCCTGCTCACCGGCGGGCTGGGCGGCGTCGGCCGCCATGTCGCGGCCTGGCTGGTCGGGCAGGGCGTGCGCCACCTCGTCGTGCTCGGCCGCACGCCGCTGCCGCCGCGCGCGCAGTGGGCCGCGCAGGCCACGCCGGGCACGGTCGCGATGCGCGCGCTGGAGGCGCTCGGGGCCGAGGTCCGGTACGAGGCGGTCGATGTCGCCGACGAGGCGGCCCTGTCGGCCTTCCTCGCGCGCCACGCGGCCGAAGGCCGCCCGCCAATCCGCAGCGTGGTCCATGCCGCTGGCGTCACCGCCGACCGCTTGCTGCACGAGCTGGACGAAGCATCTCTCGCGGCCGTGCTCGCGCCCAAGCTGCAGGGCGCGTGGAACCTGCACCGGGCGCTGCCGGTGCTGGACCGTTTCGTGATGTGCTCGTCGATGGCCGCCGCGATGCCGCAGGCCGGGCAGGCGGGCTATGCGGCGGCGAACACCTTCCTCGACGCACTGGCGGTCGAGCGCCGCCGCGGCGGGCAGCATGCGCAGAGCATCGGCTGGGGCGTGTGGGCGCAGACCGGCGTGATGCAGGGCGAGGGCGGCCGGCGCCAGCAGGACGAGCTGCAGCGGCAAGGCATCGGCGCGTATGCGCCCACGCAGGCGCTGGCGCTGCTCGGCGATGCGCTGCGCCAGGACGCGGCCCACCTGCTGGTGATGCCGGTCGACTGGCGCGCGATGCGGCGCGGGCTCGGCGCGCGGTCGGTGCCTTTGTGGGACGGGCTGCTGGCCGAGGCGGCGGAGGCGACTTCGGGCGGCGACGACGCCACGGCCGCGCTGGCCGCGAGCGCGGATCCCGCGGAGCGTCGCCGCGCCCTCGAACGCGCGGTGCGCGAGGTGATCGGCCGCGTGCTGAAGCTGGTGCCTGCGAAGATCGATGCGCGCAAGCCGCTCGGCACGATGGGCCTGACCTCGCTGATGGCGCTGGAGCTGCGCAACCGGCTCGAGCCGCTGCACGGCGCGCCGCTGTCGGCGACGCTCGCGTGGAACTACCCGACGGTGGAGGCGCTCGTGGGGTTCCTGGCGGGTGACGGCCCCGCGGTGACGGCGCCGGCCCCGGCGGTGGCACCTACGCCGGTGCTCACCGGCGTCGAAGAACTCTCCGATGAGGACGCGGCGCGCCTGTTGCGTCGAAAGCGCTGACCATGGACGAGCACAACGACCCCGTAGCCCGGATGCCAATCCGGGGATCGTCCGACATGACGCACAACCCCGGATTGGCATCCGGGCTGCGGAACCTGTCCGCCGTCAAGCTCGCGCTGATGGCGCAGCAGGCGCGTGCGCAGAGCGAAGCCCTGTTGCGCGCCGACCCCATCGCGATCATCGGCATGGGCTGCCGCTTCCCCGGCGGCGCAGACAGCCCCGAGCAGTTCTGGCAGCTCCTCGTCGACGGCGTCGACGCGGTGCGCGCCGTGCCCGCCGACCGCTGGGACGCCGACGCGCTCTACGACCCCGATCCCTCCGTCCCCGGCAAGTCGGCCACCAAGTGGGGCGGCTTCCTCGACCGCATCGACGGCTTCGACGCCGCCTACTTCAACATCCTGCCGCGCGAGGCCGAGCGCATGGACCCGCAGCAGCGGCTCTTCCTCGAGGTCGCGATGGAGTCGCTCGACGACGCCGGCCTCACGCGCGAGCGCCTGCGCGGCAGCCGCACCGGCGTCTTCATCGCGAGCTACCACAACGACTACCAACTGCTGGAGTACCGCGACCCCGAGGCCATCGACGCCCGCACCCTCACCGGCACCGTGCACAGCGTGCTCGCCAACCGCCTGTCCTTCCTGCTCGACCTGCGCGGCCCCAGCGTCTCGGTCGACACGGCCTGCTCCTCCTCGCTGGTCGCGATCCACCTCGCCTGCCAGAGCCTGCGCCACGGCGAGAGCGACATCGCGCTCGCCGGCGGCGTCTCGCTGATGGTCACGCCTGACCTGATGATCTCGCTCTCCAAGGTCGGCTTCATGGCGCCCGACGGCCGCTGCAAGACCTTCGACGCGAGCGCCGACGGCTTCGGGCGCGGCGAGGGCTGCGGCACCGTCGTGCTCAAGCGCCTCGCCGATGCGATCGCCGACGGCGACCGCGTGCTCGCGGTGGTGCGCGGCTCGGCCGTCAACCAGGACGGCCATTCGACGCTGCTGGCGGCGCCGAACGGCCTCGCGCAGCAGGCCCTGATCCGCGAGGCCCTGGCGTCGGCCCAGCTCGCGCCGGGCCGCATCGGCTTCGTCGAGGCGCACGGCACCGGCACGCCGCTCGGCGATCCGATCGAGGTGGAGGCGCTCGCCGCCACCGTCGGCCGCCCGGAGGCGGGCGGCGGCACCTGCTGGCTCGGCGCGGCCAAGGCCAACCTCGGCCACATGGAGGCGGCCGCCGGCGTCGGCGGCCTCATCAAGACGGTGCTCGCGCTGCGCCACGAGCTGATCCCGGCCCAGGTCCATTTCCGGCAGCTCAACCCCCACCTGTCGCTCGCCGGCACGCGGCTCGCGGTCGCCGCGCAGCCGGTGCCGTGGCCGAGGGGGCCGCAGACGCGCTGCGCCGGCACGAGCTCCTTCGGCGTCGGCGGCACGAATGCGCACGTCATCGTCGAGGAGGCGCCGCGCCTGCCCGCCGACGCGCCCGCCGACGACGGCCGGCCCCGCCTGCTGCACCTGTCGGCGCAGAGCGCGCCGGCCCTGCGCGCGCTGGCCGAGGCCTGGAGCGAGTTCCTGCCGCGCAGCACCGCCCACGTCGCCGACCTCTGCCACACCGCCGGTGCGCGCCGCTCGCCGCTGGACCACCGGCTCGCGCTGGTCGGGCGCAGCCGCGAGGACTTCGCGGCGCGCCTCGTGGATCACCTGCGCGACGAGGTCTCGCCGGCCGTCGCCGCCGGTCGCGTGCCGGCCGAGGGCGTGCCGCGGCTCGCCTTCGTCTTCAGCGGGCAGGGGCCGCAATGGTTCGCGATGGGGCGCGAGCTGATCGCCGAGGGACCGACGGGCAGCGAGGTCTTCCGCCAGAAGATCGCCGAGTGCGACGCGCTGCTGCAGCCGCTGGCGGGCTGGTCGCTGGCGGCCGAACTGGCGAAGGACGAGGCGGCCTCGCGCCTGGACGACACCGAGGTCGCGCAGCCGGCGCTGTTCGCGATCCAGGTCGCGCTGGCGGCGGTGTGGGCGAGCTGGGGGATCCGGCCCGACGGCGTGGTCGGCCACAGCGTCGGCGAGGTCGCGGCCCTGCACGTCGCGGGCGTGCTGAGCCTGGCCGACGCGGTGCGCGTGGTGTGCGAGCGCGGACGGGTGATGCAGCAGGCGACCGGCACGGGCCGCATGGCGGCGGTGAGCCTGGCCGAGGACGAGGCGCTGCCGCTGCTGCAGGGGTACGACGACCGCCTGGCGCTGGCCGCCGTCAACGGGCCGCGCAGCTGCGTGCTGTCGGGCGAGCACGCGGCGCTGCAGGAGGTGCTGGACGTGCTGGCGCGGCGCGGCGTGTCGCACCGCATGCTGCCGGTGCAGTACGCCTTCCACAGCGCGCAGATGGCGCCGTTCCAGCACAGCCTCGCGGCGCTGCTGGCCGGCCTGCCCGCGCGGCCGCCGGCCGTGCCGGTGTATTCGACGGTGCTGGGCGGGCTCGCGGCGGCGCAGCGTTTCGACGCGGCCTACTTCGGGCGCAACGTGCGCGAGACGGTGCGCCTGCATGCCGCGGTCACCGCGATGGCCGCCGACGGTTTCGGCAGCTTCCTGGAGATCGGCCCGCACCCGGTGCTCAGCGCCTCGCTCGCCGAGAGCCTCGCGGCCGCCGGCCATGGCGGCCAGGTGCTGGCCTCGCTGCGCCGCGGCCGGCCCGAGCGCGAGAGCCTGCTGCAGGCCGCCGCGGCCCTGCATGTGCACGGCCACACGCTGGACGCCGAGGCGGTGGCGGGCGAGGGCGGCGAGGTGGTCGACCTGCCGCGCTACCCGTGGCAGCGCAAGCGCTACTGGCTGCGGCCGACGCCGCTGGCCGCGGTGCCGGCGCGCGGCGTCCACCCGCTGCTGGGCGCGCGCCTGTCGACGCCGGCCACGACCGCGCGCGTGTTCGAGGCGCACTGGACGGCGCAGCAGGCGGGCGCGCTGCACGAGCACCGCATCGGCGGGCGCCTGCTGATGCCAGCCGCGGCGATGCTGGAGGCCTGCCGCGCCGCGCTGGGCGAAGGGCCCGTCGCGGCCTTCGCCGTCGAGCGGCCGCTGTACCTGCCCGAGACGGGAGCGGCACGCTGGCAGCTCGTCGTGCGCGACGAGGGCGTCGAGCTGCACCAGGCGCTCGACGGCGAGGCTTGGCAGCGCATCTGCACCGCCGCCGCCGGGGCGCCCGGGGCGGGCGCGCCGCTGGCCACGCCGGGGGCGGCGCAGGCCCTGGCGGCGGACGACATCCATGCCGGCTTCGAGGCCCTCGGCATCGCCTTCGGCCCCGCCTTCCGCGGGTTGCAGGAGGTGCAGCGCGGCACCGGCTGGGCGCGTGCCGTGCTCGCGCTGCCGCCGGAGACCGCGCCGCAGGCCACCGCGTTTGGCCTGCACCCGGCCCTGCTCGACGCCGCGCTGCAGCTGTGCGCGGTGGCGGCGCAGGGCGTGCCGACCCGGCTGTGGGCGCCGATGGGGGTCGAGCGCTTCGAACTGCGGCGCGGCGGGCTCGCGCGCCTGGCTGCCACCGTGGTGCTGAACGGCGACCAGGGCGCCGACATCGAACTCTGCGACGAGGACGGCACCCGCGTCGCGCGCCTGGACGGCGTGCGTTTCGCCGAGACCGACGCGCGCGTGCTGAGCGGCCGCGACGGCGTCGAGGCGGGCGATGGCGACCTGTACGAGACGCGCTGGGCGGCCACTGCGCCGCGCCCGGTGCCGGCCGACAGCGAGGACGACGCGGACGGCGACTGGCTGCTGCTGTCCGACGACAGCGGCCTGGCCGCGGCCCTGCGCCGCGCGCTGCAGCGGCGCGGTGCGCGCTGCACCGAGGTGGTCGCCGGCGAGCGCTTCCAGCGCCTCGAGTCGAACCGCTGGTCGATCGACCCGCGCGATGCGGCGCAGATGCAGTCGGTGGTCGCGGACTGGCGCGCCCATGGCCGCCCGCGCGCCGTGGTCCACCTGTGGAGCCTGGACGCCCCGGGCTTCGACGCCGCGACGGCCGAGGCGGCGGAACTGCGCGCCAGCGGCTCGCTGCTGCACGTGCTGCAGGCGCTGGCCGGCGACGCCGAGGCGCCGCCGGTGCCGCTCTGGCTCGTGACGCGCGCCTCGCAGCCGGTGCTGGCGCACGAGGCGCCGGTGTCCTCGGCCGCGGCCGGGGCCTGGGCCTTCCTCGGCGTGCTGGCGGTGGAGCATCCGGAGTTCGCGCTGCGCGCCGTCGACACCGATGCGGCCGAGGTCGACGCGCTGCTTGCCGAACTGCTGGCCACGCAGCCGGCCGCGCGCGTCGCGCTGCGCGGCGGCGCGCGCTACGAACCGCGCCTGCAGCGCCGGGCGCCGGCGGCCGAGGCGCTGCCGCAGCGCCTGGAGGTGGCGCGCGCCGGCACGCTGGACGGGCTGCAGGCCGTGCCGCTGCGCTCGCGCCCGCTGAAGCCGGACGAGTTGCGCATCCGCGTGCACGCCGCCGGCCTGAACTTCCGCGACGTGCTGCTCGCGCTCGGCGTCTACCCCGGCACCGGCATCCCGCTGGGCGCGGAATGCGCCGGCGTGGTGACCGAGGTCGGCCGCGCGGTCGACGGGTGGCAGGTGGGCGACCGGGTGTTCGGCTTCGTGCACGACAGCATGGGCGGCGAGGCGGTCGCCCCGGCCGCCTTCGTCGCGCCGTTGCCGGCCGGCCTGGGCGACGAGCCGGCGGCCGCCCTGCCGGTGGCCTTCCTGACGGCCCACCACGGCCTCTTCGCGCTCGCCGGCCTGCAGCGCGGCCAGCGCGTGCTGGTGCATGCGGGGGCGGGTGGCGTCGGCCTCGCGGCGGTGCAGCTCGCGCTGCGTGCCGGAGCCGAGGTCTACGCCACCGCCGGTTCGCCGGAGAAGCGCGCCCACCTGCTTGCGATGGGCGTGCGGGCGGTGATGGACTCGCGCAGCACCTCGTTCGCGGCCGAACTGATGCGCGCGACCGGCGGCGGCGGTGTCCACGTGCTGCTCAACTCGCTGGCCGGCGACTTCATCCCGGCGGGGCTCGGCGTGGTCGCGCCGGGCGGCTGCTTCCTCGAGATCGGCAAGCGCGACATCTGGAGCGCCGAGGCGGTGGCCGCACGCGTGCCGGGCCTGCGCTACCACCCCTACGACCTGGGCGAGGCGGCCTATGCCGAGCCCGGCCTGCTGCGCCCGATGCTGGCCGACCTGCAGGCCGGCCTGGCGGACGGCAGCCTGAAGCCGCTGCCGGTGACGGTGTTCGATTTCGCGCAGGCGGCCGACGCCTTCCGCCACATGGCCCAGGCGCGGCACATCGGCAAGATCGTGCTGCGCCTGCCGGTGGCCACGCCGGTCGCGCTGCGCGCCGACGCCTGCTACCTGGTCACCGGCGGCCTGGGCGCGCTCGGCCTGCACACCGCGCGCTGGCTGCAGCGCCGCGGCGCGCGGCACCTCGCGCTGCTGGGCCGCCATGCGCCGTCGGGCGAGGCGGCCGAGGCGGTGCGCGAGCTCGAGGCGGCCGGCGCCACCGTGCGCTGCTATGCCGCCGATGCCGGCGATGCGGCGGCGCTGCGCGGCGTGCTGGCGCGCATCGCGCACGAGCTGCCGCCGCTGCGCGGCGTGGTGCATGCCGCGGGCACGCTGGACGACGGCATCGCGCTGCGCCAGGATTGGCCGCGCTGCGCCGCGGTGCTGCACAACAAGGCGCGCGCCGCGCAGGGCCTGCACGAGCTGACGCGCGGGCTGCCGCTGGACTTCTTCGTGCTGTTCTCCGCCGCCGGCCTGCTGCTGGGCGCGCCGGGGCAGTGCGCCTACGCGGCGGCGAATGCCGAGCTGGATGCGCTGGCCCGTCTGCGCCGCGCGCAGGGCCTGCCGGCCCTGAGCGTGGCCTGGGGCGTGTGGGCGCAGGGCGGCATGGCGGAGAGGCTCGCGGCCTCGGGCCACGACCCCTGGCGCGAGCGCGGCCTGCTGGCCATCGAGCCGGCGCTCGCCTTCGAGCGCCTGGAGCGCCTGCTGGCCGAGCGCGCGGTGCATGCGGCGGTGCTGCCCATCGACTGGTCGCGCTTCCGGGCGCGGCTGCCGGCGGGCGTCGATCCCGCCTTCTTCGACGGCCTGGCGCCGCAGGCCGCCGCCGCCGCGGCGCCGGCGGCCCCGGCTTCGGTGCTCGCACGCCTGCAGGCGCTGCCGGCGGGGCAGCGTGCCGCGGCCTTGTCGGCCCACCTGGTGGAGCGCGCGCTGCAGGTGCTGGGCCTGGAGGCCGGCACGCCGGTCGATCCGAAGCGGCCGCTGAAGGACCTGGGGCTGGACTCGCTGATGGCGGTCGAGCTGCGCAATGCGCTGACGCGCTCGATCGGCCGGCCGCTGTCGGCGACGCTGCTGTTCGACTACCCGACGCTGGGCGCGCTTGCGGCGCACCTGATGCGCGTGCTCGAGCTGGAGGAGGCGGCGACGGCGCCCGCTGCCGCGGCACCCGCCGCCGACCCCGACCTGCACGACCTCAGCGACGAGGAAGCCGAAGCCTTGCTGCTGCAAGAACTCAGGAGTTCCCGATGACCGACCCGCGCGACGACGCGTTGAGCCCCGTCAAGCGGGCGCTGCTCGAGATCCGCCAGCTCAAGGAGCAACTCGCGCGCTCGAATGCGGCGCTGCACGAGCCGATCGCCATCGTCGGCATGGCGATGCGCCTGCCGGGCGGCGTGGTCGATGCGGCCGGCTTCGCCGAGCTGCTGTGGTCGGGCACCGACGCGATCGGCCCGATCCCGCCCGAGCGTTGGAACCTCGACGCGCTCTACGACGCCGATGCCGACGCGGCCGGCAAGATGACGACCCGCTTCGGCGGCTTCATCGACGGCGTCGACCGCTTCGACGCGGAGTTCTTCGGCATCTCGCCGCGAGAGGCCGCGAGCATGGACCCGCAGCAGCGCCTGCTGCTGGAGCTCGCGTGGGAGTCGCTGGAAGACGCCGGCATCGCCCCCGGCGAGCTGGGCGCGTCGCCCGCGGGCCGGCACACCGGCGTGTACCTCGGCATCAGCAACAACGACTACGGCCGCGCGCTGTACCGCCATCCCGAGCTGATCGACCCCTACTTCAGCACCGGCAATGCGTTCAGCGTCGCCTCCGGGCGGCTGTCGTACTTCCTCGGCGTGCAGGGCCCGGCGGTCGCGGTGGACACCGCCTGCTCGTCCTCGCTGGTCGCGCTGCACCTGGCCTGCCAGGGCCTGCGTCTGGGCGAGTGCGGCCTCGCGCTGGCCGGCGCGGTGAACCTGATCCTCACGCCCGAGATGAACATCAACTTCTCGAAGGCGCGGATGATGGCGCCGGACGGGCGCTGCAAGACCTTCGACGCCGCCGCCGACGGCTACGTGCGCGGCGAGGGCGGCGCGGTGCTGGTGCTGCGGCGCCTGGCCGACGCGCAGGCCCGGGGCGACCGCGTGCTGGCGGTGCTGCGCGGCAGCGCGATGAACCAGGACGGCCGCAGCGGCGGCCTGACCGCGCCGAACGGCCCGGCGCAGGAGGCGGTGATCCGCGCCGCGCTGGCCGCGGCCCAGGTGGAGCCGCAGCAGGTCGGTTACGTCGAGGCGCACGGCACCGGCACGCCGCTCGGCGACCCGATCGAGGTCGGTGCGCTCGCGGCGGTGCTGGGCGCGGGCCGCGATGCGCGCCAGCCGCTGCAGCTCGGCTCGGTGAAGACCAACATCGGCCACCTGGAGGCGGCCGCCGGCATGGCGGGGGTCATCAAGGTGGTGCTCGCGCTGCAGCGCCGGCAGATCCCGCCGCACCTGCACTTCGGGACGGGCAACCCGCACATCGACTGGAACTGGCCGGTGCAGGTGCCGACCGCGGCGCGCGACTGGCCGGAGATCGACGGGCGGCGCCTGGCCGGGGTCAGCTCGTTCGGCTTCAGCGGTACGAATGCGCACGTCATCGTTGAAGGCGCCCCGAGCGCCCCGCTCACCGCGCCGCCACTGACGCTGCAGCGGCCCGCCCACCTGCTCGCGTTGTCGGCGCGCGATCCTTCTGCGCTGGCGGACCTGGTGCGCCGGTACGAAGCGCGCCTGCAGCAGGCCGGTGCCGGCGAACAGGCCGGGGACCTGTGCTTCAGCGCGAACGCCGGCCGCTCGCATTTCTCGCACCGCCTCGCGGTGACCGGCGCCACGGTCGACGAACTGCGCGGCGCGCTGGGCGGCTTCCTCGCCGGCCGTGACGCCCCGGCGATCGCCCACGGCGTGGTCGAGGGGGCGCAGCGTCCGCAGGTGGCCTTCCTCTTCACCGGCCAGGGCGGGCAGTACGCAGGCATGGGCCGCGAGCTCTACGACAGCGCGCCGGTGTTCCGCGAGGCGATGGACGCCTGCGAGGCGGCGGCCCGGCCGCACCTGCCGCGCTCCCTGCTGGAGGTGATCTTCACGCCGGCGGCAAGCGGGTCCCCCATCAACGAGACGGCGTGGGCGCAGCCGGTCAACTTCGCGATCGAGGTCGCGCTGGCGGCGCTGTGGCGGTCCTGGGGCATCGAGCCGGTGGCCCTGCTCGGGCACAGCCTGGGCGAGTACGCCGCCGCCTGCGTCGCCGGCATGCTGTCGCTGGAGGACGGCATGCGCCTCGTCATCGAGCGCGGCCGGCTGACGCACGAGCTGCCGGCGGACGGCGCGATGGCGGCGGTGTTCGCCGAGGAAGCGGTGGTGCAGGCCGAGCTGGCGCGCGGGCCGTCGTCGCTGGTCATCGCGGCCTACAACGGCCCGGCGCATTTCGTGATCAGCGGGCCGCGCAGCGCGGTCGAGGCGGCGACGCAGCGGCTGGAGGCGCAGGGCGTGCGCGTGAAGCCGCTGCGCGTGCCGCATGCGGCGCACTCGGCGCTGATCGAGCCGGTGCTGCCGGCCTTCCGCCGCGTGCTCGAGACCGTCCGGTTCCACGCGCCGCGCGTCGCGCTGGTGTCCAACGTCACCGGCCTGCCGGCGGGGCTGGCCGAGATCGGCCGTGCCGACTACTGGCTCACCCACATGCGGCAGCCGGTGCGCTTTGCGCAGGCCCTGCAGGGGCTCCTCGCGCAGGGCGTCACGCATTTCGTCGAGGTCGGGCCGCATCCGGTGCTGCTGGGCATGGGGGCGGAGTGCGTGACCGGTGCGGAGGGGGCGGCGATCGAGTGGCTGCCCTCGCTGCACCGCGAGCGCCCGGACTGGACCGACCTGCTCGCGAGCCTGCAGCGGCTCTATGTCGCGGGGGCCGAGGTCGACTGGGCCGCCTTCGACGCGCCCTGTGCACGCCGCCGGGTCGCGCTGCCGACCTACCCGTTCCGCGCCCGCCGCCACTGGATGGACGTGGTGGGCGAGGGGACGGTGCCGGGGGTCGACGCGGCGCAGCGCTGGCAGCGCGTCGGCCGGGCGCTCGCGCAGCAGGCGGAGCGCGGGCCGCTGGACCTGAACGCCGCCTCGTACCCGGCGAAGTGGGCCTGCCTGGCGCGCATCACGTCGGCCCACGCGGCCCACACGCTGCGCGAGGCCGGCCTGTTCCGCGCCGCCGGCGAATCGCACACGCTGGACGGGCTGATGCAGCGCAGCGGCATCGGCGCGAGCTACCGGCACCTGGTCGCGCGCTGGCTGGACGGCCTCGCGGCCGCGGGCGCGCTGCGCCGCGAGGGCGAGGCCTTCGTCGCCGACCAGCCACTGGCCGAGCCGCCGCTCGCCGCGCTGTGGGCCGAGGCGGAACACCTCTTCGCCGACAACGCGCCGCTGCTCGACTATGTGCGCCACTGCGGCACGCTGGTGGCTCCGGTGCTGCTGGGCCGCGAGAGCCCGCTGGAGACGCTCTTCCCGCAAGGCTCCTTTGCGCTGGCGGAGAACCTCTACGAGCGCTCGGCGACGATGCGCTACATCAACGGCCTCGCCGCCGCCGCCTTCGAGGCGATGGCCGCCAGCCTGCCGGCCGGGCGCGCGTTGCGCGTGCTGGAGGTCGGCGCGGGCACCGGCGGCACCAGTTCCGCCGTGCTGGCCGCGTTGCCGCCGGAGCGGGCGCAGTACCGGTTCACCGACGTCTCCGACGTCTTCCTCGACCGGGGGCGCGAGCGCTTCGCGGCCTACCCCTTCGTGCGCTTCGAGCGCTTCGACATGGACGCCGACCCGCAGGCCCAGGGTTTCGAACCGGGCAGCGTCGACGCGATCCTCTCGGCCAACGCGGTGCATGCGAGCCGGGACCTGCGCCTCGCGCTGCAGCGCCTGCGCGGCCTGCTCGCGCCGGGCGGGCTGCTGGTGCTGGTCGAGTCGACGACGCACCTGCCGTGGTTCGACATGACGACCGGCCTGATCGAAGGCTGGCAGCATTTCGCCGACGACCTGCGCGGCGACAACCCGCTGCTGCCGCCGGAGCGCTGGCTGCAGGCCTTGCGCGAGGCGGGCTTCGACGAGGCGGGCGCGTGGCCGCCGGCCGGATCGCCGGCCGAGGCGCTGGGCCAGCATGTGATCGTCGCCCGGGTGCCGGGCGAGGCGAGCGGGGCGGTGGCCGCGGCGCTCGCCGCCGAGGCGCCGCAGCGCGCCGCCGCCGCGCCGCGGGAACCGTCCGAGGCGCTGCGCCGGCGGCTGGCCGAGGCGATGGGCGGCGAGCGCCTCGAGCTGCTGCGCGACTTCGTGCGCGAGCGCGTGCTGCGCGTGTTGCGCCTCGACCCGGCCGATGCGCCGGGCCGGGCCGACCGCCTGATGGACATCGGCTTCGATTCGCTGATGGCGGTGCAGCTGCGCAACCAGCTCGGCAGCGGGCTGGGCCTGGACAAGCCGCTGCCGGCGACGCTGATGTTCGACCACCCGACCATCGATGCGCTGGCCGCTTACCTGCTGGAGCGCGTGCAGCCGCCGGTCGCTGCCGCGCCGGTGTCGCAGCCTCCCGCGGTGGTTGCGCCGGCGGCTTCGGTGGCCGCCGTGGCCGCGATGAGCGATGCCGAGATCGAAGCCCTGTTGATGACCCGCCTGGAGAATCCGTGACCTCAGCCCCTGCCGACACCGCGGCCCTGACCCCGCTGCAACGCGCCTTCCTGGCCCTGCAGCAGGCGCAGGCGCGCGTCGCCGAATTGGAGGGGGCCGCGACCGAGCCGATCGCCATCATCGGGCTGGGTTGCCGCGTGCCGGGCGGCGCGAACGACGCCGAGAGCTTCTGGCACCTGCTGCGCGACGGCGTCGACGCGATCGGACCGCTGCCGCGCGAGCGCTGGGACGTGGACGCGCTGTACGACCCCGACCCGGAGGCGCCGGGCCGCATTGCCGCGCGCGCCGGCGGCTTCCTCGGCCCGGTCGACGGCTTCGACCCCGGCTTCTTCGGCATCACGCGCCGCGAGGCGCAGGGCATGGACCCGCAGCAGCGCCTGCTGCTGGAGGTGGCCTGGGAGGCGCTGGAACACGCCGGCCAGGCGCCGGACCGGCTGGAGCGCTCGTCCACCGGCGTCTATGTCGGCGTGTGCGCCAACGACTATGCGCAGATGCAGCTGCAGACCGGCGACGCCGGGCTGCTGGACGCGCACTTCACCTCCGGCATCGCGCACAGCATCGCGTCCGGGCGGCTGTCGTACCTGCTGGGCCTGCAGGGGCCGAGCGTCACGCTGGACACGGCCTGTTCGTCCTCGCTGGTCGCGCTGCACCTCGCCTGCCAGGCGCTGCGGGCGCGCGACTGCCGCATGGCGCTGGCGGGCGGCGTCAACCTGATCCTGTCGCCGGACCTCTACATCGCGCTGTCGCACTCGCGCATGCTGGCGCCGGACGGCCGCTGCAAGACCTTCGATGCGGCGGCCGACGGCTTCGCGCGCGGCGAAGGCTGTGGCGTGGTGGTGCTGAAGCGGCTTGCCGACGCGCGGGCCGACGGCGACCGCGTCCTCGCGCTGGTGCGCGGCAGTGCGGTCAACCAGGACGGGCCGAGCAGCGGCCTCACCGCCCCCAACGGGCCAGCCCAGGAGGCGGTGATCCGCGAGGCGCTCGCGCGCGCCGGCATCGCGCCGCGGCAGGTGGGCTATGTCGAGGCGCACGGCACCGGCACGCAGCTGGGCGATCCGCTGGAGGTGCAGGCGCTCGGCGCGGTGTTCCGCGAGGGACGCGACGCCGCGCAGCCGCTGCTGATCGGCTCGGTGAAGACCAACGTCGGCCACCTGGAGGCGGCGGCGGGCGTGACGGGCCTCATCAAGCTGGTGCTGTCACTGCGTCGGCGCGAAATCCCGGCACACCTGCATTTCAGGACGCCGAGCCCGCACATCGCCTGGGGCGAGCTGCCGCTGCGGGTGCCGACGGCGCTGATGCCGTGGCCGGCGATCGACGGGCGGCGCATCGCGGGCGTGAGCTCGTTCGGCTTCAGCGGCACCAACGCGCACGTGGTCGTCGAAGAATGGAATGACGACCCCTCGACCGACGGGTACGTCGGCCACTCCTCGGGGTTGCATCTCTTCGTGCTCTCGGCGCGCGACGAGGCCGCGCTCTGCGACACCGCGCGCCGCCTCGCGGCGTCCCTCGCCGGTCGGCCCGACCGCGAGCTCGCCGCCGTCTGCCGCACCGTCGCCGTCGGCCGTGCCGGCTTCGCGCAGCGCGCCACCGTGCTGGCGCGCACGATGGGCGAACTCTGTGATCGCCTGCTGGCCCTGGCCGAAGGCCGCGAGGCGGAGGGCCTGCGCAGCGCCCGCCTGGCTCGCCGCGACCCGGCGCGCATCGCCTTCCTCTTCACCGGCCAGGGCGCGCAATACGCCGGCATGGCGCAGGCGCTGCATGCGCAGCAGCCGGTGTTCCGCGCGGCGCTGGACGCCTGCGCCGCCGGGCTCGCCGGCGTGCTGCCGCGGCCGCTGCTGGAGGTGCTCTTCGAGCCCGGGGGCACCTCGATCGACGAGACGCAGTACACCCAGCCGGCGCTGTTCAGCGTCGAGTACGCCCTCGCGAAGCTGTGGGCGTCCTGGGGCATCGTCCCCGACGTGGTGATGGGCCATTCGGTGGGCGAGTACGCGGCCGCCTGCCTGGCCGGCGTGATGACGCTGCCGCAGGCGCTGGCGCTGGTCGCGGAGCGCGGCCGCCTGATGCAGTCGCTGCCGGCCGGTGGCGGCATGGCGGCGGTCTGGGCGCCCGAGGCCGAGGTGGCCGAGGCGATCGTGCCGTTCGCGGGCCGGCTGTCGATCGGTGCCGTCAATGCACCGGGGCAGGCCGTGGTCTCCGGCGAACTCGCGGCCATCGACGCCGTCTGCGAGCGTTTCACGGCGCGCGGCGTGCGCTGCCAGAAGCTGCCGGTCTCGCACGCCTTCCATTCGCCGCTGGTCGAGCCCATCCTCGACGCCTTCGAGCGCGCCGCCGCGGCCGCGCCGCTGGCCCGGCCGCAGCTGCGCCTGGTGTCCAACCTGACGGGGCAGGTCGCCGACCCGGCACAGGTCGCCCAGCCCGCCTACTGGCGCCGGCATGTGCGCGAGGCGGTGCGCTTCGCCGACGGCGTGCGCACGCTGGCGGCGCTGCAGCCGGACATCTGCATCGAGGTCGGCCCGCACCCGACGCTGCTGAACCTCGCGGACGGCCTGCCGGTGGCGGTGCCGACGCTGCGCCGCGGCAGGTCCGATGCCGACCAGCTGGCCGAGTCGCTGGGTGCGCTGTTCCTGGCCGGGGCACCGATCGACTGGCGCGCCGTCTACTCGGCCGCGCAGGCCGGGTTGTCCGAGCTGCCGCCGACGCCGTTCCGCCGCGAGCGCTGCTGGTTCCGCGCCCGCAGCGCCGCACCGGCGGCCAGCGGCACGCCGACCGGCCACCCGCTGCTGGGCACGCGGCTGCGCTCGCCGCTGCGCGAGCTGCTGCAGTTCGAGGCCGTGCTGGGTGCCGACGACCTGCCCTACCTCGCCGACCACCAGGTGCAGGGCCGCGTCATCCTGCCGGCCACCGGCTTCCTGGAGATGGCGCTGGCCGCGGGCCGGTGGCTCGACGGCAGCCCGCGCACGCTGGCCGACGTGGTGATCTCCGAGCCGCTCGCCTTCGAGCCGGGCGAGCGCCGCACGCTGCAGCTGGTGCTGCGCAAGGCGGCCGGCAGCTTCGAGATCGCCTCGCTCGGCGCCGGCGAGGCGGAGGACGCCTGGCACACGCATGTGCAGGGCAGCTACGGGCCGGCCCCCGCGGCCGTCGACCACGAGCCCGCCGAGGCGATCCGCGCCCGCTGCACCGGGACGCTGGACGGCGCCACCCACTACGCGCAGCTGGCCGCCCGCCAGCTCGCCTTCGGCCCGGCGCTGCAGGGCGTGCAGGGCATCGCGCGCCGCGATGGCGAGGCGTTGGGCGAGATCGCCTTGCCCGCCGCCGCCGGCCGCGCCGGGTATTCGCTGCACCCGGCGCTGCTGGATGCCGCCTTGCAGGTGATGGCCGCGGCCTTGCCCGCCGGCGCGGCCGCGGGCCGGGCCTACCTGCCGCTCGCGATCGGCCGGCTCGCGCTGCTGCGCACGCCGGGCGAGACGGTGCGCAGCCATGTGCGCATCGCCCCCGGCGGCAGCGCCGACACGCTGAAGGCCGAACTCGTCCTGTTCGACGACCGGGGCACGGTCGCGACCGTGGAGGGCATCGCGCTGCGGGCGGCGCCCGTCGCCGGCAGCGCCGCGGCCGAGCCGGTCTACCGCATCGCCTGGGAGCCGGTCGCCGACGCGGGCTGGCTGCCGGCGCCGGCCGAGCTGGCCGCGCAGGCCGGGCCGCGCCTGGCCGAGCTTGCGCGCGAGCACGACCTCGCCGACTACCACCAGGCCTTCCTCGCGCTGGAGGCGATGAGCGCCGCCTGGATCGCACGCGCCCTGGCCGAGCTCGGCTGGCAGCCGCAGCCCGGCGAGCGCGTGCAGCCAGCCGCGCTGGCGCAGCGCCTGGGGCTGGCGGCGCGCTTCCACCGGCTGCTGCCGCGCCTGCTCACCATCCTGGCCGAGGATGGGATGCTGCGGGCCGAGGCCGACGCCGGCTTCCAGGTACTGCACTGGCACGCGCTGCCCGACCCGGCGCAGCGCGTCGCGCCGCTGCTGCAATGCCACCCCGCCTCGCGTCCGCGCATCACGCTGACCGCGAACTGCGGCGCGGTGCTGGCCGACATCCTGCGCGGCCGCGCCGACCCGCTGCACCAGCTGTTCCCCAACGGCTCGGCCGAGCTGGCCGAATCGCTGTACCGCGACGCGCCCGAGGCCCAGGCCTACAACCAGCTGCTGCGCGAGACGGTGCGGGCCGCGCTGGCGCGCCTGCCGGCCGGCCGCACGCTGCGCATCCTGGAGGTCGGCGGCGGCACCGGCGGCAGCACCGCCTGGGTCGCGCCGGCGCTGCCGGCCGGCCGCTGCGACTACCTCTTCACCGACATCGGCCCGCTGATGGTGGCCCGTGCGCGCGAGCGCTTCGGCCCGGCCCACCCGTTCATGCGCTTCCAGCCGCTGGACCTGGAGCAGCCGCTCGCGACGCAGCTCGCCGGGCAGCATTTCGACCTCGTCATCGCGGCGAACGTGATCCACGCGACCGCCGACCTCGCGCGCACGCTGGGCCAGCTGCGCCAGGTGCTGGCGCCGGGCGGCACGCTGCTGATGCTGGAGGTGGCGGGCCTGGAGCGCTGGATCGACATCACCTTCGGGCTGACCGAGGGCTGGTGGCGTTTCAACGACCACGCCTTGCGCCCGGACTACCCGCTGCTGTCGCGCGAGCGCTGGCTCGGGCTGCTGGGCTCGCTCGGGTTCGAGGCGGCGGCGATCGACGCGCCGCAGCCGCATTCGCGCGAGGTGCTGCTGGCGGCGCGCAAGCCGGTCGATGCGATCGACGAGCTGCCGGCCGCCGCCTGGCTGCTCCTCGGCGACCGCGGCGGCGTGGCGCAGCGGCTCGCGCAGCGCCTGCGCGCGGCGGGCCACGAGGTGCTGCTGCCGGGCGCCGAGGCCGATGCCGCGGCGCTGCTCGCGCGGCCGCTGCGCGGCATCGTCCACCTGGCGGCGCTGGACCTCGCGCCGCCGGACCCGGCCTCGGCGGCCTCGCTCGTCGAGACGCAGCAGGCGAGCCTGGGCGCGTTGCTTGCGCTGGTGCAGGGCCTGGGCGCGCAGTCGTATGCGGCCGGCGCCACGCCGCGGCTGTGGCTCGCCACCTGCGGCGCGCAGGCGGTGCAGGCCGGCGAGCCGGTGAACCTGCTGCAGGCGCCGCTGTGGGGCTTTGCGAAGGCGCTGGCGCTGGAGCACCCCGAGCTGCGCTGCAGCCGCGTCGACCTCGACCCCCAGGCCGCGCCCGAGGCGCAGGCCGACGCGCTGTGGCGCGTGATCGCGGCCGACGGCGACGAGCTGCAGCTGGCGCTGCGTGGCGCGGTGACGCAGGTGGCGCGGCTGCTGCCGGCCGGCGTGGCCCCGGCCGACGAGGCGCCGCGCCGGCTGGAGAAGGCCGCCAGCGGGGTCTTCGACGAGATGCCGCTGGTGCCGATGACGCGCCGCGCGCCGGGCCCGGGCGAGGTCGAGATCCGGGTGCGCGCGGCGGGCCTGAACTTCCGCGACATCATGAACGCGGTCGCGTTGCGCGCCGATCCGGAACCGCTGGGCGGCGAGTGCGCGGGCACCATCGTCGCGGTCGGCGAAGGCGTGCAAGGCCATGCGCCGGGCGACGCGGTGGTCGCGACCGGCGAGGCCTGCTTCGCGCACTACGTCACCACCGGCGTGCAGCACGTCGCGCCGCTGCCGCGCGGTGTCGGCTATGCGCAGGGGGCGACGCTGCCCTTCGCCTTCATGACGGCCTGGCATGCGCTGCACGAACTCGGCGCGATCCGCGCCGGCATGACGGTGCTGGTCCATGCCGCGGCCGGCGGGGTCGGCATGGCGGCGCTGCAGATCGCGCGCCGTGCCGGGGCCACCGTCTACGCGACGGCGGGCAGCGAGGCCAAGCGCGCGCTGCTGCGCGGGCTGGGTGCGGCGGCGGTGCTGGACTCGCGCACGCTGGGCTTCGAGGCCGAGGTCGCGCGGCTCACCGGGGGCCGCGGCGTCGACCTCGTGCTCAACTCGTTGGCCGGCGAGTTCATCCCGGCGAGCGTGCGCTGCCTCGCTGCCGGCGGCCGCTTCCTGGAGATCGGCAAGCGCGACATCTGGACCGCCTCGCAGTTCCGCGAGCTGCGGCCGCAGGCGCAGTACCACGCGATCGACCTGAACGCGCAGCGCTACCGGGACCCGGCCGCCGCCCGGGCCTTGTTCGAGACCGTGATGGGGGCGGTGCAGCGCGGCGAGCTGCGGCCGCTGCCGTACCAGGCCTTCCCGCTCGAACGCGGCGGCGAGGCCTTCCGCTTCATGGCGCAGGCGCGGCATGTCGGCAAGGTGGTGCTGACGCTGGCCGATGCGCGGCAGGCGTCGATGGAGGCGCTGGTGGCCGACGGCGCCTACCTGGTGACCGGCGGGCTCTCGGGCCTGGGCCTGCTGAGCGCGGGGCGGCTGGTCGAGCGCGGGGCGCGCCACCTGGTGCTGGTGGGGCGCCGGCCGCCCGCGGCGGCGGCGCTGGCGACGCTGGACGGCCTGCGGGCGCAGGGCGCGCAGGTGCGGGTGATGCAGGCCGACATGGCGCGCGCCGACGAGGTGGCGCGCGTGCTGGCGGCGATCGCGCAGGACGGCCTGGCGCTGCGCGGCGTGATCCATTCGGCCGGCGTGCTGGAGGACGGCGCGCTGCTGCAACAGGACTGGCCGCGCTTCGTGCGGCCGCTGGGGCCCAAGATGGACGGGGTCTGGGCGCTGCACGTGCTGACGCAGGACCAGCCGCTGGACTTCTTCGTGCTGTATTCGTCGATGGCCTCGGTGCTGGGCTCGTCGGGGCAGGCCAACCATGCGGCGGCGAACGCCTTCCTGGATGCGCTCGCGGCGCAGCGGCAGGCGATGGGGCTGCCGGCCCTGAGCATCGGCTGGGGCGCGTGGAGCGAGGTGGGGGCGGCGGCGGACCGGCAGGTGGACCAGCGGGTCGCGGCGCGCGGCATCGATGCGATCGCGCCGCAGCACGGGCTTGCGCTGCTGGAGTCGCTGATGCGGGCGGACCCGGGGCACGCGGGCGTGTTCCCGGTGCGCTGGGAGCGCTTCCTCGCGGAGGGCGCGGCGCACGGCCGCTTCGTCGAGCGGCTGCGCGGCGCGGTGCGGGGCGGCGGCGGCGCAAGACCGGCGCAGGCGCAGCCGGCGGCGGGCGGTGGTGCCTCGCTGGTCGAGGCGCTGAAGCAGGCGACGCCGCAGCAACGGCGCGAACGCCTGCTCGGTTTTGTCGCCGAGCATGTGGCGCGCGTCGTCGATGCGCCGAGCGCGCAGGCGATCGATCCGCGCCAGCCCCTCAACGAGCTGGGCCTGGATTCGCTGATGGCGGTGGAGCTGCGCAACCGGCTCGGGGCCGGGCTCGGGCTGGCGCGCAGCCTGCCGGCGACGCTGGTGTTCGACCACCCGACGCTGGAGGCGCTGGCGGCCTACCTGGAGGGGCTGGTGGTGCCTGCGGCGGCGCCTGCGCCCACGCCGGCCGCCGCGCCGACGACCCTGGACGACATGAGCGACGAGGAAATCGAAGCGCTCTATGCCAAGAAGCTGCGGAGACCGTGATGTCCGACTTCCTCGAACGCATCGCCAACTTCTCGCCCAAGCGCCTCGCGCTGCTGGCGGACGAACTGCAGCAGCGGGTGCAGGAACTCGAAGGCGCGGCGCGGCAACCGGTGGCCATCGTCGGCATCGGCTGCCGGCTGCCCGGCCGGGACGGCCCCTGCGACAGCGCCGAGCAGTTCTGGGCCCAGCTGCGTGAGGGCGTCGACGCCGTGCGCGAGGTCCCCGCCGAGCGCTGGGCCATCGACGACTGGTACGACCCCGACCCCGACGCCCCCGGCAAGATGAACACCCGCTTCGGCGGCTTCCTCGGCCCGGTCGACGGCTTCGACCCGCAGCTTTTCGATGCGCACTTCTTCGGCATCTCGCCGCGCGAGGCGCTGGGCATGGACCCCCAGCAGCGCCTGCTGCTCGAGGTCGCCTGGGAGGCGCTGGAGCACGCCGGCATCAACCCCGAGCGCGTCGCCGGCAGCCGCACCGGCGTGTTCGTCGGCCTTTCCGCCGGCGACTACTGGCAGCTGCTGCGCCAGGGCGGCGTCGAGACGTACGACGCGTACACCGCCTCGGGCATCGCGCACAGCATCGCCGCCGGGCGCCTGTCGTACGTGCTCGGCGCGCGCGGCCCGAGCGTGGCCATCGACACCGCCTGCTCGTCCTCGCTCGTCGCGATCCACCAGGCGGTCCACAGCCTGCGCCGCGGCGAGTGCGACCAGGCGCTGGCCGGCGGCGTCAACCTCGTGCTCTCGCCGGAGATCACGGTGGCGCTGTCGCGCTCGCACATGATGGCGCCCGATGGCCGCTGCAAGGCCTTCGATGCGCGCGCCGACGGCTTCGTGCGCGGCGAGGGCTGCGGCCTGCTGGTGCTGAAGCGCCTCGCCGACGCGCAGGCCGACGGCGACACCGTGATCGCCGTGATCCGCGGCTCGGCCGCGAACCAGGACGGGCGCAGCAACGGCATGACCGCGCCGAACGGCCCGGCGCAGGAGGAGGTGCTGCGCGAGGCCCTCGCCGACGCGCGCGTGCTGCCGGCCGAGGTCGACGTGGTCGAGGCGCATGGCACCGGCACCTCGCTCGGCGACCCGATCGAGGTGCAGGCGCTGGGCCGGGTGATGGGCGAGGGCCGGCCGGCCGATGCGCCGCTGCTGCTCGGCTCGGTGAAGGCGAACATCGGCCACCTGGAGGCCGCCGCCGGCGTCGCCGCCGTCATCAAGATGGCGATGGCGCTGAAGCACGGCCAGGTGGCGGGGCAGCTGCACCTGCAGGCGCCCAACCCCTACATCCCCTGGGACGAGCTGCCGCTGCGCGTGCCGACCGCGCCGGCCGACTGGCCCGCGCCGGCCCGGCCGGGGGCGCCGCGCATCGGCGGCGTCAGCTCGTTCGGCTTCAGCGGCACCAACGTGCACCTGGTGATGGCGCAGGCGCCGGCCGTCGAATCGGCGGCGCGCGCGGACCGGGGCGTGCAACTGCTGACGCTGTCGGCGCGCCAGCCGGCCGCGCTGCGCGAGCTGGCGCAGCACCACCTGGCGCGGCTCGACGACGGGGCGCCGCTCGCCGACATCGCCTTCAGCGCCAACACCGGCCGCGCGCGCTGGCCGCACCGGCTCGCGCTGTGCGCGGCCACGCCGGCCGAGGCCCGCGAGCGCCTGTCGGCCTGGCTGTCCGGCGACGAGGTGCCCGGCCTCGCGAGCGGCACCGCCCCGGCGCGCGCCCCCCGGCTGGCCTTCCTCTTCACCGGCCAGGGCGCCCAATCGACCGGCATGGCGCGCGGCCTGTACGACGGCGAGCCGGTGTTCCGCGCGGCGCTGGACCGCTGCGCTGCGCTGCTGCCCTTGCCGGTGCCGCTGCAGGAGGTGCTGTTCCGCGACGGCGCGCCGATCGACGACACCGCGTACACGCAGCCGGCGCTGTTCGCCGTCGAGTACGCGCTCGCGACGCTGTGGATGTCCTGGGGCGTGCAGCCGCAGGCGGTGACGGGGCACAGCGTGGGCGAGGTGGTGGCGGCCTGCATCGCCGGCGTCTTCAGCCTGGAGGATGCGGCGACGCTGATCGCCGCGCGCGGACGGCTGATGGGCGCGCTGCCGCGCAACGGCGCGATGCTGTCGGTGCAGGCCGGCGAGGCGACGCTCGCCGAGCTGCTCGCCCCCTGGCGGCGCGAGGTGTCGGTGGCGGCGGTGAACGGGCCGGAGCAGGTGGTGATCTCGGGGCTCGCGATGGCGGTCGACGCGATCAGCACCCAGCTGCAGGCGCGCGGCATCCCGGTCACGCGGCTCAAGGTCTCGCATGCCTTCCACTCGCCGCTGATGGCGCCGATGCTCGACGACTTCGAGGCGGTGCTGCGGACGCTGCGCTACGAGGCACCGCGCATCGACCTCGTCTCCAACGTCACCGGCCGGGTCATCGGCGCGGAGATCGCGAACGCCGCCTACTGGCGCGAGCACGTGATGGCGGCGGTGCGCTTCGCGCCGGCGATGCAGGTGCTGGCCGACCGGGGCTGCGAGCTCTTCGTCGAGATCGGCCCGCACCCGACGCTGCTCGGCCTGGGCCGCGGCTGCCTGCCCGGGCACGGCGTGTGGCTGCCCTCCCTTCGGCGCGGGCGCGATGACACGGCGCAGATGCTGGAGAGCCTGGCACTGCTCCATGTGCACGGCGTCGAGGTCGACCTGGCCGGCTTCGAAGCCGGCCGCGGCCAGCGGCGCGTGCCGCTGCCGACCTACCCGTTCCAGCGCGAGCGCTACTGGCCGGCCTGGGCCGTGGCGGGCGCTCCGGCATCGGCGGTCGCGGCGGCCGCCCCGCCGCTCGGCGGCCTGGCCCCGCAGGTGCAGAAGCTGCTGCACGAGATCGTGTGGCGCGAGCAGCCGCGCCCGGCGCTGCAGCCGCCCGCGCCGGCCGCGCTGGCGGCGCAGGTGCTGCCGCGGCTGGACGCGCTGGCCGAATCGAACGGCCTCGCGGCCTATGCCGACTTCGGCCGCGGCCTCGATGCCCTGGCCGCCGCGTACATCGTGCGGGCGCTGCGCGAGCTGGGTGCCGGCCTGGTGCCGGGCGACCGCATCGCGCCGGCGTCGCTCGCGACGCTGCCCACGCATGCGCGGCTGCTGCAGCGCATGCTGGCGATCCTCGCCGAGGACGGCGTGCTGGCGCGCGACGGCAGCGGCTGGCAGGTGCTGCGCGCACCCGACCCGCTCGAGCCGGAGGCCCTGGCCGCCCGGCTGCTGGCGCGCCATCCGAACTGCGACGCCGAGCTCGTGCTGACGCAGCGCTGCGGCCGCGAGCTGGCGTCGGTGCTGCGCGGCCGGGCGGATCCGCTGGCGCTGCTCTTCCCCGGCGGCTCGCTGGCCGACACCGAGCGGCTGTACCAGAACTCCCCCCCGGCGCGCACCTACAACGCGCTGATCGCCGAGACGGTGCGCGCGCTCGCCGCGGCCTGGCCGGTCGGGCGCCGGCTGCGCGTGCTCGAGATCGGTGCCGGCACCGGCAGCACGACGGCCTGGGTGCTGCCCGGGCTGCCGGCCGACGTCGACTACACCTTCACCGACGTGTCGCCGTTGTTCCTGAACCGGGCGCGCGAGAAGTTCGCCGCGCAGGCCGGCATGCGCCACGAGCTGCTGGACATCGGCCGCGCGCCGGCGGAGCAGGGCTTCGAAGCCGGCGGCTATGACCTGGTGCTGGGCGCGAACGTGCTGCACGCGACGCCCGACCTCGACGTGACGCTGGCCCATGTGCGGCAGCTGCTCGCGCCGGGCGGCGTGCTGGTGCTGCTGGAGGGCACGACGCCGCAGCGCTTCGGCGACCTGACGGTCGGCCTGCTGGACGGCTGGTGGGCCTACACCGACACCCAGCGGCGCGACTACGCGCTGATGCCGCGCGAGGGCTGGACGGCGCTGCTGGCACAGCACGGCCTGCAGGGCGCGACGGCGCTGCCGGGCGCGACCTCGCACCCGGTGCTGGCCCAGCAGGCCGTCTTCGTGGCCCAGGCGCCGCAGGGCACGGCCGAGCGCGAGCCGGCGCGCTGGCTGCTGCAGCCCGACCGCGGCGGCCTCGCCGAGGCGCTGGCCGCCGAGCTGCGCCGCGCCGGCGACCTGCCCGAGCTGCTCGCCCCCGGGGCCGAGGCGCTGGCGCAGGCGCTGCGCAGCCCGCTGCCCTGCCGCGGCGTGGTGCACTTGCAGGCGCTGGACCAGGCCGCCCATGCCGGCCTCTCGACGGCCGACATCGAGCGCGGCCAGCAGGCGCTGGTGCAGGCGCTGCTGCCGACGGTGCAGGCGCTGGCGGCGCAGTCCGGCGCGCAGGTGCCGGGCCTGTGGATCGCGACGCGCGGGGCGCAGGCCACGCACCCCCACGACGGCGCCGACCCGGCGCAGGCGACGGCCTGGGGGATCGGCCACGGGGTCGCGGTGGAGCACCCCGAGCTGCGCTGCACGCGCATCGACCTCGACCCGGCGGCGGACACGGCGGCGGCCGCTGCGGTGCTGGCGGCCGAGCTGCAGTCGGCATCGCGCGAGGACCAGGTCGCACTGCGCGGCACGCGCCGGCTGGTGCGGCGGCTCGTGGCACAGGCGCCCGCGGCGCCGGCGGCGCCCGGCGGGCCGGCCATCGACGCCGGCCGCAGCCACCTCGTCACCGGCGGCCTGCGCGGGCTGGGCCTGCGCGTCGCCGAGTGGCTGGTGGGGCAGGGGGCGCGGCACCTGGTGCTGATGGGCCGGCAGGCGCCGGATGCGCGGGCGCGGCAGGTCGTGGAGCGGCTGCGCGGGCAGGGCGTCGAGGTCCAGGTGGTGCAGGGCGATGTGGCGAAGGCGGACGACGTGCGGCGGGTCTGTGCCGGCCTGTCGGTGCCGCTTGCCGGCGTCGTCCACGCGGCGGGCGTGCTGGACGACGGCGTGATCGCTGCGCAGAGCTGGCCGCGCTTTGCCGCCGTGATGGGCCCGAAGGTGTTCGGCAGCTGGAACCTGCACACCCTGTGCGGCGAGCTGGACTACCTGGTGTTCTTCTCGTCCGGCGCCTCGGTGGCGGGCTCGGCGGGGCAGGTGAACCATGCGGCGGCGAATGCCTTCGAGGATGCGCTCGCCTGGCACCGCCAGGCGCAGGGCCTGCCGACGCTGAGCATCAACTGGGGGCCGTGGGCGGAGATCGGGGCGGCGGCGGACCGCAAGCTGGAACAGCCCGCGGTGCTGCAGGCGATCGCGCCGGCCGATGGGCTGGCGGCGCTGGCGCAGGCGATGCGCCGCGACGGGGCGCGCAGCCCGTTCGAGTCGGCGCAGGTGGCGGTGCTGGCGGGCGACTGGGCGCGGCTGCGCGAGCAGCGCGGCGGGTCGCCGCTGTTCAGCGAGCTGGTGGAGGCGACGGTGGCGGGGACCCCGTCGGTCGCCGCGGCCGCGGCGGCCCAGGGCCCGACGCTGCACGAGCGCATCGCGGCGGCCGTGCCGGGCCGGCGCAAGGCGGTGCTGCGCGACCAGGTGCGCGCGCTGACGGTGAAGGTGCTGGGCGTGTCGCGGGCCGAGGCGCTGGACGTGACCGAGCCGCTGCGGCAGCTGGGACTGGATTCGCTGATGGCGGTGGAGCTGCGCAACCTGCTGGGCCAGGCGGTGGGCCGCACGCTGCCGGCGACGCTGACCTTCGACCATCCCTCGGTCGCGGCGCTGACCGAGCACCTGGCGGGCGAGGTGTTCGCGGCCGAGATGGGCGAGCCGGGCGGCGACGCCACCCCCGAACCGGTGGGGGTGGGCGCGCCACCCCCCCAAGCTGCGGATGACAGCCTGGAGGGGCTGTCGGAAGATGAGTTGGCTGAGCAGTTGATGCGCCGGCTGGAGGGATTGGAGTCATGACGATGTGCCGGGAGACCCTGTGAGCGACCCCAAGCCGACCGTGGATCATGCGGCGCTGTTGAAGCGGTCACTGCTGGCCATCGACCAGCTCGAGGGCCGCCTCAAGGCCGCCGAGCAGGCGCGGCACGAGCCCATCGCCATCGTCGGCATCGGCTGCCGCTTCCCCGGCGACGCGGACACGCCCGACGCCTTCTGGCGCTTCCTCGAGAGCGGCACCGACGGCGTGACCGAGGTGCCGAAGGACCGCTGGGACGCCGACGCCTGCTTCGACCCCGACCCCGACGCTGTCGGCAAGAGCTACACCCGCTGGGGCGGCTTCGTGAAGGGCGTCGACCAGTTCGATGCGCACTTCTTCGGCATCTCGCCGCGCGAGGCCGTGAGCCTGGACCCGCAGCAGCGCCTGCTGCTGGAGGTCACCTGGGAGGCCCTCGAACACGCGGGGATCGCCCCGTCCTCGCTCGCCGGCAGCCCCACCGCCGTCTACATGGGCATCACCACCCACGACTACGCGAACCGGCTCGCCGAGGCGGTGGGCTCGCGCCACGGCGACGCCTACACGCCCTCGGGCACCGCGCACAGCGTGGCGGCCGGGCGGCTGTCGTACTTCCTCGGCCTGCATGGGCCGAACGTCGCGGTCGACACCGCCTGCTCGTCCTCGCTCGTCGCGCTGCACTGGGCCGTGCAGAGCCTGCGCCTCGGCGAGGCGAACCTGGCCCTCGCCGGCGGCGTGAACCTGACGCTGACGGCCGACGGGGCCATCCTCACCTCGCGCGCCCGCATGATGTCCTTCGACGGCCGCTGCAAGACCTTCGACGCCTCCGCCGACGGCTACGTGCGCGGCGAGGGCTGCGGCGTGCTGGTGCTCAAGCGCTTGTCCGATGCGCAGCGCGACGGCGACCGCGTGATCGCGCTGGTGCGCGGCTCGGCCCTCAACCAGGACGGCCGCAGCAGCGGCCTCACCGCGCCCAACGGCACCGCGCAGGAGGCGGTGATCCGGGCCGCGCTCGCGAACGCGCGCGTGCAGCCCGGCGACATCGGCTACGTCGAGGCGCACGGCACCGGCACCCCGCTCGGCGACCCGATCGAGGTGAAGGCGCTGCACCAGGTCTACGGGCAGCGCCCGGCCGCCGCGCCGCTGATGATCGGCTCCGTCAAGACCAACATCGGCCACCTCGAGGCCGCGGCCGGCGTGGCCGGCGTGATCAAGGTGGCGCTCGCGCTGCAGCACCGCCGCATCCCGCCGCACCTGCACCTGCGCCAGCGCAACCCGCTGATCGAGTGGGACCGGATGCCGATCACGGTGCCCACCGTCCCGACGCCCTGGGAGAGCGCCGGCGCACCGCGCCGCGCCGGCGTCAGCTCCTTCGGCTTCAGCGGCACGAACGCGCACGTGGTGCTCGAGGAAGCGCCGCCGGCCGCGACGCCGGTCGATACCGCTTCCCCCGGCCCGCAGCTCGTCCTGCTGACGGCGCAGACCCCGGCCGCGCTCGATGCCGCCGCGCAGCAGCTGGCGCAGGCGCTGTCGCGGCCCCAGCCTCCGTCGCTGGCCCAGGTCGCCGCGACCCAGGCCCTCGGCCGTTCGCACTTCGTCGAGCGCCTGGCGGTCGTCGCGGACAGCGCCGAGGCGCTGCAGGCCGCGCTGCGCGATGCCTCGGCCCAGGTCCGCGGCCGTGCCCCCAGCGGCACCGAGCCCGAGCTGGTCTTCCTCTTCACCGGGCAGGGGGCGCAGTACGCCGGCGTGGGCGGCGCGCTGTACGACCGCGAGCCGGCTTTCCGCGCCGCGCTCGACGAGTGCGAGCGGCTCGCCGCGCCGCTGCTCGGCACGAGCCTGCTGCAGGTCATCCGCGAGGACGACGCACGCCTCGACGACACCGCCTTCACCCAGCCGGCCTTGTTCGCCGTCGAGTACGCGCTGGCGAAACTGTGGCAGTCCTGGGGCGTGCAGCCCACCGCGGTGATGGGCCACAGCGTCGGCGAGTATGTCGCCGCCTGCCTGGCCGGCGTGTTCAGCCTGGCCGACGGCCTGAAGCTCATCGTCGAGCGTGGCCGCCTGATGAGCGCACTGCCGCGCGACGGCGCGATGGCCGCGGTCTTCAGCGACGAGGCGACGGTGCGCGCCGCGATCGCGCGCGATGCGGCGGTGCTCGCCATCGCGGCGGCGAACGGGCCGCAGAACACGGTGATCTCCGGCCGCAGCGAGGCGGTCGAGGCGGCCCTGCAGCGCCTGGCCACGGCCGGCATCGAGTCGCAGCGGCTCAAGGTCTCGCACGCCTTCCACTCGCCGCTGATGGAGCCGATGCTCGACGCCTTCGAGGCGGTCGCGGCCCAGGTGCGCTTCCACCCGCCGCAGCTGGTGCTGGCCTCCAACGTCAGTGGCCGGATCGCCGGCGACGAGGTCTGCCAGCCCGGCTACTGGCGCCGCCATGTGCGCGAGGCGGTGCGCTTCGGCGATTCGCTCGCGGCACTGCAGGCCGACGGGCTGCGCCTCTTCCTGGAGGTCGGCCCGCAGCCGACCCTCGTCAACATGGCCCTGCGCGGCAGCGCGATGCCCGACAGCGCCTGGGTGCCCTCGCTGCGCAAGGGGCGCGACGACCGGACCTCGCTGCTCGAAGGCCTGGCCCGGCTCGTCGTGCGCGGCGTGCGCCCGGCCTGGGCCGCGGTGCTGGGCGGCCGACCGGCGCGCGCCGTGCTGCCGGGCTACCCGTTCCAGCGCGAGCGCTACTGGCAGGACCTGGACGGCCTCGCGCCGGCCCGCGAAGGCAGCGGCCTCGGCGCCCTGCGCCATCCGCATGCGCTGCTCGGCGGCGCGGTGGCGAGCCCGCTGCGCATCTTCCAGGGCGAGGTGGGCCTCGCGTCGCAGCCCTGGCTCGCCGACCACCGCATCTTCGACTTCACGCTCTTCCCGGCCACCGGTTTCCTCGAGCTGGCGCTGGCCGCCGCGCGCGAGGTGCTGGGCGGCGGCGACCTGCGCCTGCAGGACGTGGCGATCCGCGAGGGGCTGGTGCTGCCCGCGCAGGGCACGGCGACGCTGCAGGTGATCGTGACCCCGGCCGAGGCCGACCGGCATGCGGTGCAGGTCCACAGCCGGGCCGGCGACGGTGCCTGGCGCCTGCATGCGAGCGCGACCGCCGTGCCTGGTCGCGGGACGGCGACGCCGGCCGACACGGCCTGGCGACTGGCCGGCGCAGCGCGCGAGCCGGTCGAGCCCTACTACGACAAGCTCGCCGCCCAGGGCGCGCACTACGGCCCGGCCTTCCGCGGCATCCGCGAGATCGCGCGCGAAGGCGGCCGCGTGCTGGGCCGCGTCGCCCTGCCGCCGGGCCTGTCGACGCAAGGCCTGCTGCTGCATCCCGCGCTGCTCGATGCCTGCCTGCAGCTGGTGGGCCTGGGCCTGCCCTGGGCCGACGAGGCGCTGGCCAGCGACGACATCTGCGTGCCGGTGGGCATCGCCGGCTGGCGCGTCTTCCGCGAAGGCGTGGACCAGGCCTGGTGCGAGGTGACGGTGGCGCCGGCCGCGCGCGACGCCGAGCTGCTGCACGCCGACCTGCGCCTGCTCGACGATGCCGGCACGGCGCTGGCCGAACTGTCCGGCCTGCAGCTGCGCCGCGTCACGCACGACGCGCTGCAGCGCGTCGCGGGCGGCGCCGGCGCCGCCGAGGCGCCCGCCGACTGGGCCTTCGAGACGGACTGGCGGCCTGCGCCGCTCGCCGCGGGTGCGGCCCAAGCGCCGACGGACGGGGCGGGCCGCTGGCTCGTCCTCGCCGACCGTACCGGCGTCGGCGCCGGCCTCGCGAGCCGCCTGAAGGCGCAGGGCGAGGGCGTCGCGCTGGTCTACCGCGGCGACGGCTATGCCGCGCTGCCCGAAGGCTGGCAGGTCGATGCCGCCGACAACGCGCAGATCCGCCGCGCCATCGACGAGGCGGCGCAGGCCGACGCCCGGCCGCTGCGGGGCGTGGTCGTGCTGTGGGCGCTGGTCCCGCCGGTCGCGTCCACGCTCGAGGCGATGGAGACGGCGCAGGCCCAGTTGCTCGGCAACCTGCTGCACGCGGCGCAGGCACTGGGTGATGTGACAAGTGATGCGCCGGCGCGTCGCTGGCTCGTCACGCGCGGGGCGCAACCCGTCCGGGGCACGGTGCCCGACCTGGTGCAGGCGACGCTGTGGGGCCTGGGCGGCGTCGTCGCCTCCGAGGTGCCGCAGGCGCGCGCCGTGCGCATCGACCTCGACCCGGTGGTGCGCGCCGACGAGGGCGAGCTGCTTTTCGCCAGCATCCGCCATGCCGATGCGGAAGACCGCGTCGCGTTGCGCGAGGGCGTGCGCCTCGCGGCCCGCCTCGTGCCGGCCCGCTTCGTGCCTGCGGAACAGCCGCTGCGCCTGGAGATCGCGCAGCGCGGCTCGCTGGAGAACCTGGCGCTGCAGCCGGTGCCGCGCGAGTCGCCGGGCCCGGGCCAGGTCGAGATCCGCGTGCTCGCCACCGGCCTGAACTTCCGCGACGTGCTGAACGCGCTCGGCATGTACCCGGGCGATCCGGGGCCGCTGGGCAACGAATGCGCCGGCGTCGTCAGCGCGGTGGGCGAGGGCGTGGAGGACCTGGCGGTCGGCGACGAGGTGATCGCGATGGTCGACCGCAGCTTCGCGACCTGGGTCCTCGCGCCGGCCGCGCTGACGGTGCACAAGCCGCCGCAGATGAGCTTCGCCGAGGCGGCGACGATCCCGGTCACCTTCCTCACCGCCGAGTACGCGCTGCGCCACCTGGCGCAGGTCCGCAAGGGCGACAAGGTGCTGCTGCACGCGGTGACGGGCGGCGTCGGCATGGCGGCGGCGCAGCTCGCGCGGCGCGCCGGGGCCGAGGTGTTCGGCACCGCCGGCACGCCGGCCAAGCGGGCGCTCGCGCAGCGCCTGGGCGTGCACCACCTGGCCGACTCGCGCTCGCTCTCGTTCGCCGACGACGTGCTGCGCGACAGCGGCGGCGCGGGCGTGGACATCGTGCTGAACTCGCTCGCCGGCGACTTCATCCCCGCCAGCCTGCGCGTGCTCAAGCCGGGCGGGCACTTCGTCGAGATCGGCAAGACCGGCATCTGGGACCGCACGAAGGTAAACGCCGAGTTCCCCGGCCGGCACTACCACCCGCTGTACCTCGGCGAGGTGGCGGCGGCGCGGCCGCTGTTCGTGCGCGACATGCTGAAGGAGCTGCTCGCGGACTTCGCGACCGGGGTGCTGCAGCCGCTGCCGCAGACGCTGTACCCGCTGGAGCGGGCCGAGGAGGCCTTCCGCCACATGGGCCAGGGGCACCATGTCGGCAAGGTCGTCGTCACGCAGCACCACGCGCCGCCGATCCGGCCGGACGCGAGCTACCTCGTCACCGGCGGCCTCGGCGGCCTGGGGCTGGTGACCGCGCAGTGGCTGGCCGCGGAAGGCGCGCGCCACCTGGTGCTCGTCGGCCGGCGCGAGCCCTCTGCCGAGGCGCGCGCGGCGATCGACGCGCTGCAGGCCGGCGGCGTGCAGGTGCTGGCCGCACAGGCCGACGTGGCCGACACCGGCCAGATGACGCGGCTCTTTGCCCAGGTCGCGGGCCAGTTGCCGCGGCTGCGCGGCATCGTGCATGCGGCGGGGCTCGTCGACGACGGCCTGATCCCCGAGCAGGACATGCGGCGCTTCGCCCGCGTGATGGCGCCCAAGGTGCGCGGCAGCTGGAACCTGCACGAGCTGAGCGCCGGGCTGGCGCTGGACTTCTTCATCGGCTACTCGTCCGGCGCGGCCCTGCTGGGATCGCCCGGGCAGAGCAACTATGCGGCGGCGAACTGCTTCGTCGATGCGCTCGCCCACCTGCGGCGTGCCCGCGGCCAGCCCGCGCTGAGCGTGGACTGGGGCAGCTGGTCGGAGGTCGGCATGGCCGCCGGCATCGGCGAGGCGCACCGCCGGCGCTGGGCCGCGATGGGGCTGCGCATGATCGCTCCGACCGAGGGCGTCGCGATGCTGAAGCAGATGCTGGCCGCGGCGGCGTCGCCGCAGGTGGCGGCGATGCCGCTGGTGCGCACGCGCCTGCCGCGCAACCTCGGGCCGTTCTACGAGGAACTGGTGCAGGCGGCGCCGGCGCGCAGCGCGGCGGCGCCGGCGTCGGCCCCGGCCGACATCCTGCCGCGGCTCGCCCAGGCGCCGGTGGACGACCGGCTCGCGCTGCTCGTCGGCTACCTCTCCGACCAGATCGTGCGCGTGCTCGCCCTGCCGGCCACGCGTGCCGTCGACCCGCAGCGCTCGCTGATGGACATGGGCATGGACTCGCTGATGGCGATGGAGCTGCGCAACCGGCTGCAGACCGCGCTGAAGGCGAAGGTGGCGGTGGCCGACCTGCTGAAGGGGCCGAGCCTCCAGCAGCTGGCGGCGCGGGTGCTGGCGGGCCTCGAGCTCGGCGAGGCTGCGCCGGCGGCGGCGGTCGAGGCGCCGGCGCAGGCGGTCTACGAGGAGGGGTCGCTGTGAGCCCTTCCCGCGTCGCGCTGCTGTACGCCTTTGCATTCGCCGCTGCCTGGGCCGGGCTGGAGCTCGTGGCCGCGCGCCTGCAGGGCGGCTACGACGTGCTGCAGGTCGAGGGCTGCCGCTTCGCGGCGCAGCTGCTGTTCATGCTCGCGCTGTGGGGCTGGCGCGGCCCGGCGCCGCTGTGGCGCACGCGGCGGCCGTTCGCGCAGCTGCTGCGCGCCGGACTGATGCTCGCGATCCCCCTCGGCTTCGGCATCGCGGTGCTGCAGGGCGCGACGCCGCACCTCGCGCTCACCGGCCTGTGGGTCGCGCCGGTGCTCGCCCTGGCGCTGGCCCAGGTGCGCGGCGGCGACCGCGTGCCGCTCGGCCTGTGGGTGGCGGGCGCGGCCGGGCTGCTGGCAACCGTCGCGATGCTGGACCCGGCGCGGCCGGCCACGCTGCAGGCCGCGTGGGTGCCGCTGGGCATGGGCCTCGCCTTCGCGCTCTACCTGGCGCTGACGCGCTCGCTGCGCGACGAGCCGGTGCTGACGAACCTGTTCTACGTCGGGCTCGGCGGGCTGCTCGGCGTGCTGCCGCTGCTGCCGGCGGTGTGGGTCGCGCCGTCGGGCCACGATGCGGCGGTCTTCGCGGTGCTGGGCCTGCTCGGCTTCGGGGCGCTGTGGCTGCTGGAGCAGGCGCTGCGCCGCTGGAGCCTGCCCTGGATCGCGCCCGCCCTCTACGTGCACGTGGCGGGCCTGACGCTCGCCTCGCTGCTGCTGCGAGGCCACCGGCCGAGCCTGCGCGTCGCCTGCGGGTTGCTGCTGGTGGCCGCGGTCGGTGTTGCGCTGTGGCGCGCCGCTGGCCTGCGCGACGATCCGCGTCGCGCGCCTGCGCCGGGCGGCGTGTGGGCGCCGGCCAGCGGGCCGGTGCCGCTGGACGACGACCGGGCGGGGCGGTGATGCATTTCGCGCCGGCCTCGCTCGACCTGTTCCGCCACCGCGACCCGGGTCGGCGCGCGATGCTGCTGCTGGCGCTGTTCGCGCTGGCGTGGGCCGTGGTCGAAGGCCTGTTCGGTGCGCGGCTTCAGCAGCACTATGCGCTGATGCAGGTGGTGTGGTGCCGCTATGCCGTCCACCTGCTGTGCCTGCTGCTGGTCTTCGGCTGGCGCCATCCGTCGCGCCTGTGGCGCACGCGGCGACCGGTGTTCCAGCTCTCGCGCTCGGTGCTGATGCTGGTGATGCCGGCCAGCTTCGCGCTGTCGCTCGCCGCGGGCGACCGGGCCGGCACGGTGTGGGCGCTGTTCTGGGCGGCGCCGCTGATGATCCTGTTCCTGGCGCGGCGCTGGCTCGGCGAGCGCGTGCCGCGCTGGGTGGGGGTGGTGGCCGCCATCGGGCTGGGCGTCGCGGCGCTGATGAGCGAGCCGGGGCTGCCGGGCTCGCTCGGCGGTGCGCTGCTGCCGCTGCTGATGGCCCTGTCCTTCAGCGTCTATGTCGTGATGACGCGCTCGCTGCGCGACGAGCCGGTGCAGGTCAACCTGTTCTACACCGCGCTCGGCGTGTTCGCGCTCCTGACGCCGCTGATGCCGGTCGTCTGGCGCATGCCGAACGCGCACGATGCGCTGCTGCTCGCCGGCATCGGCGCCCTGGGCCTCGTCGCGCTGTGGGCGCTGGACCGGGCCTGCGAGAGCGCGCCGGTGGCGGCGGTGGCCCCGACCCTGCATGTGCACCTGCTGTGCATGGCCCTCGTCGAGTGGGCCGCGGCGGGCGAGCCGCTGTCGCACCGCGCGATGCTGGGCGCGGCGTGGCTCGCGGTGTCGCTGGCTGCGCTGTGGCTGTGGCAACCCCATCGTGAAAGGACCGCGTCCCCGTGAACCCCGGCGTGCAAGACCTGCTGTCCACCCTGGCCGCCCAGGGCGTCGTGCTGTGGTTCGAGGGTGACCGGCTGCGCTTCCGTGCGCCGCAGGGCGCGCTGTCGGCCGAGATGAAGGCGCGCATCGCGGCGCAGCGCGGCGAGGTGCTGGCGGCCCTGCGCGAGCAGGCCGCGGCGCAGCTGCAGCGGGTGCCGCTGTCGTACGCGCAGCAGGCGCTCTGGTTCGTGCACCAGGAGCAGCCGGACAGCGCCGCCTACCACGTGGCCTTTGCGCTGCGCGTGCTGTCGCCGCTGGACCCGGCCGCGCTGCGGCAGGCACTGCAGGCGCTGGTCGACCGGCACGCGGTGCTGCGCACCACCTACGAGGTCGTCGACGGCGTGCCGGCGCAGTGCGTGGCGGGCGTCGGCGCGATCCCGCTCGACCTGCACGAGGTCCCCGGCGTCGACGAGGCGGCCCTGCGCGAGCGCATCGCCGCCGACTACCGCCGCCCCTTCGACCTGGCGCGCGGCCCGGTGATGCGCGCCGCGCTGTACCGCCGCGGCGACGCCGACCAGGTGCTGCTGCTGGTGGTGCACCACATCGCGATCGACGGCTGGTCGCTGCTGCTGATGCTGGAGGAGCTGCGCGCGCTGCTGCACGAGGCCACCGGCGGGCCGCCCGCCGGCCTGCCGCGCGCCGAGCTGCAATACGCCGACTACAGCGCCTGGCAGGCGCGCATGCTGGCCGGGCCCGAGGGCGCGCAGCTCGCGGCGTACTGGACGCGCCAACTGGCCGCGCCGCGCGCCGAGGTCGAGCTGCCGGCCGACCGGCCGCGCCCGCCGCGCCGCAGCGGGCAGGGCGCGACGCTGGATTTCCACTTCGACGCCGGGACCACGCAGCGCCTGAACCAGCTGGCGCGCGACGAGGGCACGACGCTGTACGTGCTGCTGCTGGCGGCGTTCAAGGTGCTGTTGTTCCGCCACACCGGCACGGAGGACCTCGTCGTCGGCACGCCGACCTTCGGGCGCACGCAACAGGAATTCGCCCGCGTGCTGGGCGACTTCGTCAACCCGGTGGCGCTGCGTTCGCGCCTGCACGCCGGGATGCCGTTCCGCGCGCTGATGGGCCAGGTGCGCGCGACGCTGATGGCGGCGCTGGACGCGCAGGAATACCCGCTGCCGCTGCTGGTGGAGCGCCTGCAGCCGGTGCGCGACCCGAGCCGCTCGCCGCTCTTCGAGACGATGTTCGTGCTGCAGCGCTTCGAGCAGTTCCGGGCGCTGAACGACCTGCTGGTGGCGGGGGCGGACGATGCGCCGGTCGACTTCGCCGGCCTGCGCGTGCGGCCTTATGCGATGGTGCAGCAGGAGGGGCAGTTCGACCTCGGCCTCGGCCTCATCGACCGCAGCGATGCCCTGTCGGGGGCTTTCAAGTACAACCCGGCGCTGTTCGACCGCGCCACCATCGAGCGGCTGTGGGGCCATTACCAGGTGCTGCTGGCGGGCATCCTCGCCGACCCCGCGCAGGCCATCGACCGCCTGCCGCTGCTGACCGACGGCGAGCGCCGGGCCCTGCTGCCGCAGGACACCGTGGTGGCCGGCGAGGCCCGGCCGATGCACCGGCACTTCGAGGCCCACGCGGCGCGCGACCCCGGCGCCACCGCGCTGCGCTGCGAAGGCATCGCGATGTCGTATGGCGAGCTGAACCGCCGCGCCAACCAGGTGGCGCACCGGCTGCAGGCGCTGGGCGTGGGCCCGGGCACCTGCGTCGGGCTGTGCGCCGAGCGCTCGATCGAGCTGGTGGTCGGCCTGCTCGGCATCCTGAAGGCCGGTGGGGCCTACCTGCCGGTCGACCTCGCCTACCCCGCCGAGCGCGTCGCCTTCGTGCTGGCGGATGCCCAGGCCCCGGTGATGCTGACGCAGTCGGCGCTGTTGCCGCGCCTGCCGGCGCACGGCGGCGCGACGCTGTGCCTGGACGATGCGATGCTGGCCGACGCACCGGTGCACGATCCGGCGAGCGCCGTCGGCCCGGACGACCTGGTCTACGTGATCTACACCTCCGGCTCGACCGGCCAGCCCAAGGGCACGCTGCTGACGCACCGCGCGGTGGACCGGCTCTTCCGGGCGACGGCGGCCTGGTTCGACTTCGGGCCGCGGGACGTGTGGACGCTGTTCCACTCGGTGGCCTTCGACTTCTCGGTGTGGGAGCTGTGGGGCGCGCTCGCACATGGCGGCTGCCTGGTGGTGGTGCCGCAGGCGGTGAGCCGCTCGCCCGAGGCCTTCCTCGCGCTGCTGCACGACGAGCGCGTGACGGTGCTGAACCAGACGCCGTCCGCCTTCCGCCAGCTGGTCCAGGCCGATCTCGCGAGCGGTGCGCCGCGGCGCACGGCGCTGCGCGAGGTGATCTTCGGCGGCGAGGCGCTGGAGCTGCAGGCCCTGCGCCCCTGGTTCGAGCGCCATGGCGACGTGCAGCCGCGCCTCGTCAACATGTACGGCATCACCGAGACCTGCGTGCACGTGACCTGGCGTCCGATCACCCGGGCCGACGTGGACGCCGGCCGCGGCAGCGTGATCGGCGTGCCCATCCCGGACCTGCGCGTGCTGCTGCTGGACGCGGCGCTGCAGCCGGTGCCCCTCGGCGTGGCCGGCGAGATCCATGTCGGCGGGCCGGGGCTGGCGCGGGGCTACCTGAACCGGCCCGAGCTGACGGCGGCGCGCTTCATCGACGATCCCTTCCGGCCCGGCGAGAAGCTGTATCGCAGCGGCGACCTGGCGCGGCGGCGTGCCGACGGCGAACTGGAGTACCTGGGCCGCATCGACCACCAGGTGAAGATCCGCGGCTTCCGCATCGAGCTGGGCGAGATCGAGGCACTGCTCGCGCAGCAGCCCGGCGTGCGCGAGAGCGCGGTGCTGGCGCGCGAGGACGTGCCGGGCGACCAGCGCCTTGTCGCCTACGTGGCCGGCGAGGCCGAGCCCGAGGCGCTGCGGGCGGCGCTGCGCGAGCGCCTGCCCGACTACATGGTGCCGGGCGCCTTCGTGCGCCTGCCGGCGCTGCCGCTGACCGGCAACGGCAAGGTCGACCGTCGAGCGCTGCCGGCCCCGCTGGCCGCCGCGCCGGTCGAGCGCCGCATCGAGCCGCCGCAGGGCGCGACCGAGGCGGCGCTGGCGGCGTTCTGGGCCGACATCCTGGGCGTCGCCGAGGTCGGCCGCGGCGACGACTTCTTCGCGCTGGGCGGGCACTCGCTGCTCGCGACGCAGGTCACCGCGCGCATCCGCCAGGCGCTGCAGCCGGGCTTCGTGCTGCGCGCGCTGTTCGAGCATCCGGTGCTCCGGGACCTGGCGCGCGCCATCGACGCGGCGCGGGCGCCGCACGTGGAGGTGCAGGCCGGCATCCCGCGTGTGGCCGTTGACGGGCCGACGCCGCTCTCCTTCGCGCAGGAACGCATGTGGCTGCTGCACGAGCTGGCGCCGGAGAGCTCGGCCTACAACATGCCGGTCGCGCTGCGCCTGCGCGGGGCGCTGGACCGCGCGGCCTTGGAGCGGGCCCTCGGTGCGCTGGTGCAGCGCCACGAGACGCTGCGCACCACCTTCGCGATGGTCGACGGCCGGCCGATGCAGACGGTGGAGCCCCACGCCCCGCACGTGCTGCCCTTCCATGACCTGCGGGGCCAGGGTCCCCAGGCCGAGGCGGCCGCGATCGCGCTGGCCACCGACACCGCGCGGGCGTACTTCGACCTGGTGCGCGGGCCGGTCTTCCGCACGCTGCTGGCCCAGGTGGGCGACGAGGAGCACGTGCTGCTGCTCGCGATGCACCACATCGCCGGCGACCAGTGGTCGTACGGCGTGCTGGGGCGCGAGCTGGCCGAGGCCTACGGCGCCTTCCGCGATGGCGGCGCGCCCAGCTGGGCGCCGCTGCCGGTGCGGTACCGCGACGTGGCGCTGTGGCAGCGCGAGCAGTTCCGCGGCGAGCGGCTGCAGGCGCAGCTGGACTATTGGCGCGGCCGGCTCGACGGCGTGCCGCCGCTGCTGCTGCCCACCGACCACCTTCGCCCGCCCATCCTGAGCGACCGCGCGGCCTGGCATGCGGAGGTGCTGCCGCCGGCCTTGATCGCCGGGCTGGAGGACTTCAGCCGCGCCCAGGGCTGCACGCTGTTCATGACGCTGTTCGCGGCCTGGGTGACGCTGCTGCACCGCTACAGCGGGCAGGACGACATCGCGGTGGCGGTGCCGATCGCGAACCGCGAGCGGCACGAGCTCGAGGGCCTGGTCGGCGGGTTCATCAACACGCTGGTGCTGCGCAGCGCCTGCGCCGGCGACACCGCGTTCGGCGCGCTGCTGCAGCAGGTGCGGACGACGGCGCTGGAGGCGTACGCGAACCAGGCGCTGCCCTTCGCCAAGCTGGTCGAAGAGCTGCGTCCGCTGCGCGGGCCGGCGCTGCCGCCGCTCGCGCAGGTGCTGTTCACGCTGCAGAACGCGCCGATGAGCGGCATCGATTTCCCCGGCCTGCAGTGGGAGCCGGTCGCGATCGACCGCGGCGCGGCGCCCTTCGAGCTGGGGCTCTACGTCGAGACGGCGCTGAGCGGCAGCGTGCTGTTCGAGTACGCGACCGAGCTCTACGACGAGCCGACGATCCGCCGCATGGCGGGCCACTACCGGACGCTTCTGGAATCGCTGGTGGCGACGTCGCAGGGGCTGCAGGCGACGCTGGACGCGATGCCGATGCTCACGGCCGCGGAGCGGCACCGGCAGCTCGTCGAGTTCAACGACACCGCCGTGGCGCATCCGGACGAGGTCTACCCGCGGCTCTTCGAGGCCCAGGTGGCGCGCAACCCGGAGGCCGAGGCGGTGCGCTTCGAGGGCGCGTCGCTGAGCTACGCGGCGCTGAACGCGCGCGCCAACCGCGTCGCCAACCGGCTGCGTGCGATGGGCGTCGGCCCCGGCAAGCGGGTGGGCGTGTGCCTGCAGCGTTCGCTCGCGTTGATGGTGGCGCTGCTGGGCGTGCAGAAGGCGGGTGGGGCCTATGTGCCGCTGGACCCCGGCTTCCCGGCCGAGCGGCTGGCCTACATGCTGGAGGACAGCGGTGCGGCGGTGCTGGTGGCCGGTGGCGACGCGGCCGACGGCATCGCGCTGCCGCCCGGCGTGCAACTGCTGGACGTGCTGGCCGATGCGGTGGCGCTGGGGGCGGGCAGCGAGGAGAACCTGGCGAGCGCGCCGGCGCCATCCGACCCCGCGTACGTGATCTACACCTCGGGCTCGACCGGGCGGCCCAAGGGCGTGGTGGTGCCGCACGGGGCGCTGGCGAACTTCCTGCACTCAATGCGGCGCGAGCCGGGGCTGCAGGCGGGCGACGTGCTGGCGGCGGTGACCACGGTGTCCTTCGATATCGCGGGGCTGGAGCTGTACCTGCCGTGGCTGGTAGGGGCGCGGGTCGAGCTGCTGTCGCGCGAGACGGCGGCCGATGGTGTGGCGCTGTCGGCACAGCTCGCGAGCAGCGGCGCGACCGTGCTGCAGGCGACGCCGGCCACGTGGCGCCTGCTGCTGGAGGCCGGTTGGGCGGGCGGGCCGAGCTTCCGCGCGCTGTGCGGCGGCGAGGGGCTGCCGCGCGAGCTCGCGGATGCGCTGCTGGCGCGCGTCGGCGAGCTGTGGAACCTGTACGGCCCGACCGAGACCACGGTCTGGTCGACGGCCGAGCGCGTGAGCAGCAGCGCGGGGGCGATCACCATCGGCCGGCCGATCGACAACACGCAGGTGCACGTGCTGAGCCGGGCCGGCGAGCTGCAGCCGGTGGGCATCCCGGGCGAGCTGTGGATCGGCGGCGCGGGCGTGGCGACGGGCTACCACCGGCGGCCGGAACTGACGGCGGAGCGCTTCGTGGCGGATCGTTTTTCGCAGGACCCGCAGGCGCGGCTGTACCGCACCGGCGACCTCGGCCGCTGGACGGCGCAGGGGCGGCTGGAGCACCTGGGGCGCGTCGACCACCAGGTGAAGATCCGCGGCTTCCGCATCGAGCTGGGCGAGATCGAAGCGGTGCTGGCCACGCACGAGGCGGTGCGCCAGGCGGTGGTGATCGCGCGCGAGGCCGGCCCGGGCGACCTGCGGCTCGTGGCCTACGTCGTCTACCAGGTGGGCGAGGACCTGACCGTGAGCGAGGTGCGCCGCCACCTGCGGCGCGAACTGCCGGACTACATGGTGCCCTCGCTGGTGGTGGCACTGGAGGCGATCCCGCTGACGCCGAACGGCAAGGTCGACCGCGCGGCGCTGCCCGACCCGTTCAAGGACGTCGCGCCGGTGGCCGCCTACGAGGCGCCGGCCGCGGGGCTGGAGCGGCAGCTCGCCGACATCTGGCAGCAGGTGCTGCAACTGGAGCGGGTCGGCGCCGAGGACAACTTCTTCGAGCTGGGCGGGCATTCGCTGCTGTCGCTGCGGGTGGCGGTGGCGGTGGAGCAGCAGACGGGCTGGCGCATGGACCCGCGGCTGCTCTTCTTCCAGACCCTGCGCCAGATCGCGGCCGCCGGAGCCGCTCATGTCACTGCCCACTTCTCCAACCCATGAACCCATTCTTCTTCGGCACGCGGCAGCGCCGGCTGTTCGGTGTCTACACCCCGGGGCGCGCGACCGCCGCGGGGGCCGGCACGCGGGCGGTGGTGCTGTGCGCGCCCTGGGGGCAGGAGTACCTGCGGGCGCACCGCTCGCTGCGACAGCTGGGGGCCTTGCTGAACCAGGCCGGCGTACACGTGCTGCGCTTCGACTACTTCGGCACCGGGGACTCGGCGGGCGAGATGCTGGACGCGAGTCTTGCGGGCTGGGAGCAGGACATCGAGACCGCGATCGACGAACTGCGCGACAGCACCGATGCGGCGCGGGTCGGCTTGGTGGGGTTGCGCCTGGGTGGCACGCTGGCGGCGCGGGTGGCGCAGCGGCGGCGCAAGGATGTCGATGCGCTGGTGCTGTGGGATCCGGTGATGTCGGGCGAGGCCTACCTGCGCGAGCTGCTGGTGGACGCGCCGGCACGGGCCGCGGGGCTGTCGGGCGGCGGGCACGAGGTGATGGGGTTTGCGCTGGGCGAGGCGATGGCCGCGGAGCTGCAGGCGCTTGCGATGCCGGTGCAGGAACTGCCGGCGCGCACGCTGGTGGTCCGGTCCGTGCAAGGTCCCGGGGAGCCGCTGGGCGACTTGGCGGTGGAGCAGGTGGAGGGCCAGCCGGCATGGCTGGAGGACCACCATTCGGGGGCCGGCGCGGTGCCGGTCAAGGTGTTGCAGCGCATTGCGCAGTGGTGGAGCTGATGGGCGTCAACGAGCAGGTGCTGCGGATGGGGCCGCGCAAGGCGCTGGTGGGCATCGTGACGCCGGCCGTGGAGGCGGCGGGCGCGGGCGAGCGGCCGACGGTGGTGGTGCTGAATTCCGGGATCATCCACCGCGTGGGGGCGAACCGGATGTCGGTGCAGTTGTGCCGGGCGCTGGCGGGGCAGGGGTTCCATGCGGTTCGGTTCGATCTCTCGGGCATCGGGGACAGCGAGCCGCGCGAGGACGGGCTGGCGTTGCTGGATGGGACGCTGGCGGACATCCGCGAGGCGCTGGACACGCTGGAGGCGACGCGCGGGTGCAAGCGATTCGTGCTGGTGGGGCTGTGCTCGGGTGCGGACCATGCCGTGGTGTACGCGGGGCGCGATCCGCGGGTGGTGGGGCTGGTGCTGCTGGATCCGTCGATCCCGCACACGCCGCGCTACTACCTCAACCATTACGCACGGCGTGCGACGCGATTGAGCAGCTGGATGAACATCGCGCGGGGGAAGCATCCGCTGTGGCAGGCGCTGGGGCAGCGGATGGGCGGGGGCCCTGCCGCGGAAGAGGCGGAGGAGGGCGCGCGGGCGGACCTCGACACGCCTCAGGCGCGAGCCTTCCTGTCGCAGGCCTATTTGGCCGCGCAGGCGACCGGCAATCACTTCCTGGTGGTGCTGACGGCGGAGCGCGAGGACTACCACAACTACCGGGAGCAGCTGCTGGATGCGTTTCCAGAAGTGCCGTTCGGGGACCGGCTGCAGCTGGAGTACTGGGAGGACACGGACCACACGTTCACGCCGGAGGGGAGCAGGGGGAGGGTGGTGGAGCGGATTCAGGTTTGGTTGCTGGCTGCGATTCCTGGGTGATGGGTGTCACCGAACGAGGGGTTGCAGTGCATCGTCGATGGCGGCCCCGAGCCTTGTGACGCAGATGTTGTTGGCCTCGCCATCAGGATGATGACGGCGTTGTTGCCGCTCAGCCGCGATGGCTGGCCCGGAGGCAGCCATGGTTCTGGACGCGACGAGGAGCGTCGAGGCGCAACAGAGACACGGCGGGCATCGACCGCTGCCACGGCAGTCGCGTGTCAGGCGTGGTTTGATCGTGTGAACGTCTGAAGATGCAGTCGCGCCTCTTTCTCGATGACCTCGCGCAAGCCTGGAAGCCGCTGCACTTGCCCAGCCAGCGACTCCACGCTGTCGAGGGCCAACTGCGCCAGTTCGCAGATCCGGGCAATGGCTTGGGTCCTTGGAATGTCGCAGCGCGCCGCGAAGTCGATCAGCCCGACTCGTGCCGCAAAGAAACTGCGATTGCCTGCCAAGTCCAGCGCGAGGTTGTCCTCCGGGATGTAGACCCGGGTGCAGACAATGTCGTAGGCCGGGGCCATGCGCACCGCGCCCGCGATGCCGTCATACAGCACACCGAAGTTCTTCATGTGCGCATCGCCGTTGTCGAGCAGGCACGACAGCACCACCATGTCGAACAGCTGTTGCCGCGCCGCCGGCAGGTGCTCCGGCGAGCAGTACAGCTTCAGCAGCCGCAGCACCAGCTCGTAGCTGCCGGTGTACTTCTGCTCCGTGCTGCGCCCCGCCAGCGCCAGCATGTCCTCGAAGCCGAGGATGCGGCCATCGGCAGGGCGATCGAAACGGCGCATCACGAAGAGTTCACCATCGCCGGAGAGATGAAACTCCGGCACCGGCACGCCCGCGCTCCTGACGATGCTCATGCACACGAACTCGTTGATCGCGAGGCCAGGGAAAGCGTCAAGACCTGATTTGACAATCAGGCTCTGCGTTGACTGCTCAGGCACGAGGACCTTGGGCTGCACGCCACTGATGCAGGTGCTCAGGAGGTAGTGGTCGAGCAGCCTGGCGAACTGGGCAGTCGATCCCCCCTTCGACAGCAGGTCGGCGAGCCGCACGCCCTCCGGCCTGTCAGGCATCGCGCCATGCCCGTCCTGCGTGAAGCACAAACGGCCGATCGGATCGTGCGATCCGGCGACGGTCAACAGCCGCAGCGGATCGACGCCGGCCGTCATTGACAGCCGGCTGCGCATTTGCTCCAGAACGAAGCCTTCCGGCATGTTCATCTGGAAGATCGGGTGCAGTTCGTGCTGTCGATTCGCCCGGAGGTTCAACGTCATGCCGAGCGCGGGAGCGCACTCGGGCGTGGCGGATGGCGCGAAGTCGAACTGATATTCGTTGTCGCGCCGGAGTTGCCCGGCGAGGCCTTGCGGCGTATGAACCAGCGCGGTGATCGCAGGTTCAGCCATCGGTGCCACCCGAATGTGCGTCCGATCAGAACTCCAGGTTGTCGATCAACCTCGTCTGCCCCAGCTTCGCCGCCCCCAGCGCCACCAGCGTCCCAGGCCCATCCCCCGGCTGCGGCACCTGCAGGTCCGCGCGCCGCCGCACCGTCAGGTAGTCCGGCTGCCAGCCGCGCGCCTGCAGCGCGGCCATTGCGTTCGCTTCGAGTTGATCGAGCGGCTCACCCGCCCGCCGCGCACCCTCGGCCAGCGTCGCGAGCGCCTGCGACAAGGCCGTCGCCTCTGCACGCTCCTCGGCGCTCAGGTACCCATTGCGCGACGACAGCGCCAGCCCATCCTCGGCCCGGCTCGTCTCGCCCGCCTCGATCAGGATCGGCAGCGCGAACTGCCGCGCCATCTGCCGGATCACCATCAGCTGCTGGTAGTCCTTCTTGCCGAACACCGCCACGCGCGGTTGCACGCAGGCGAAGAGCTTCATCACCACCGTGCATACGCCGGTGAAGAACCCCGGCCGGAAATGCCCCTCCAGGATGCCGGCCAGCGCCGCGTCGGGCACCACCTTGAAGGCCTGCGGATGCGGGTACAACTCCTGCTCATCGGGCGCGAACACGAGGTTGCAGCCCGCCCCCTGCAGCAGCTCGCTGTCGCGCGCCAGCGTGCGCGGGTAGCGGTCGAAGTCCTCGTGCGGCGCGAACTGCAGCCGGTTCACGAAGATGCTCGCCACCACCGGCAATCCATGCCGCTTCGCCTGCCGCACCAGCGAGAGATGCCCCTCGTGCAGGTTGCCCATGGTAGGGACGAAGGCACAGGCGCCCGGTGTGCCCAGGCTCTCGCGCAGGGCCTCGATGGTGTGGACGGTCTTCATGGGTTCAATCAGTAGCCGTGGAGCGTGTCGTCGGGAAACCGGCGGGCCTTCACGTCGGCCACATAGCGCGCGACGGCCTCGCCGATGCCCGCGCTGCCGTCCATGAAGTTGCGCACGAAGCGCGGCAGCCTGCCCTGCGTGATGCCCAGCATGTCGTGCAACACCAGCACCTGGCCCGAGCAGGCCACGCCGGCGCCGATACCGATCACCGGGATGTCCAGCGCCTCGGTGATCTGCTTCGCCACCGCCGCCGGCATCAGCTCCAGCACCAGCATGGCCGCGCCCGCATCAGCCAGCTCGCGCGCATGCCGCAGCAGCGTCGCGGCCGCCTCGTCGTTGCGGCCCTGGATGCGATAACCGCCGAGTGCATGCACCGACTGCGGCGTGAGCCCCAGGTGCGCGCACACCGGAATGCCGCGCTCCACCAGGAAGCGCACCGTCTCCGCCGTCCAGCCGCCGCCTTCCAGCTTGACCATCTGCGCCCCGGCCTGCATCAGCACCGTCGCGCTCGCCAGCGCTTGTGCCGCCGACTGCTGGTAGCTGCCGAAGGGCAGGTCGCCGATCAGCCAGGCACCGCGGTTGCCGCGCGCCACGCAGCGCGTGTGGTACGCCATCTCGTCCAGCGTCACCGGCAGCGTGCTCGGCTGCCCCTGCAGCACCATGCCGAGCGAATCGCCGACCAGCAGGCAGTCCACGCCCGCCGCGTCGAGCAGCCGCGCGAAGCTGGTGTCGTAGCAGGTCAGCATCGCGATCGGCTCGCGCGCCGCATGCATCTCGCGCAGGCGGTGCAGCGTCACCGGCTTGCGGCCGGCGGCTGCGTCCTGGACGGGGTGGCTGCTCATGCCGTATGCATCCCCAGCTTGTCCAGCAGCACGCGGTCCGCCTGCACGTCCGGGTTGCCGGTGGTCAGCAGCTTGTCGCCGTAGAAGATGGAGTTGGCGCCAGCCGCGAAGCACAGCGCCTGCACCGCCTCGCCCAGTTCCTGCCGGCCGGCCGAGAGCCGCACGCGAGCCTGCGGCATCGTGATGCGCGCCACCGCGATGGTGCGCACGAATTCCAGCGGATCCAGCTTCGCGGTGCCGTGCAGCGGCGTGCCTTCCACCTGCACCAGGTTGTTGATCGGCACCGACTCGGGGTACGGATCCAGGTTGGCCAGCGCGGCGATCAGCCCGGCGCGCTGTGCCCGCGTCTCGCCCATGCCGACGATGCCGCCGGCGCAAACCTTGACGCCCGCGCCGCGCACGCGCTGCAGCGTGTCCAGGCGGTCCTGGTACTCGCGGGTGCGCACGATGTCGCCGTAGAACTCGGGCGCGGTATCGAGGTTGTGGTTGTAGTAGTCGAGGCCCGCGTGCTGCAGGGCCTCGGCCTGGCCGTCCTCCAGCATGCCCAGCGTCGCGCAGGTCTCCAGGCCCAGGCCCTTCACCGCGCTCACCAGCTCGGCCACCTTCTCGATGTCGCGGTCCTTCGGGCCGCGCCACGCGGCGCCCATGCAGAAGCGCGAGGCGCCGGCGGCCTTGGCACGGCGCGCGGCCTCGAGCACCGTCTCGGCCTCCATCAGCTTGCCGGCCTCGACGCCGGTGTCGTAGCGCGCCGCCTGCGGGCAGTAGCTGCAGTCCTCGGGGCAACCCCCGGTCTTGATCGACAGCAGCGTCGACAGCTGCACCTCGGCCGGGTCGAAGTGCTGGCGGTGCACGGTCTGCGCGCGGAACAGCAGCTCGGGGAAGGGCAGCGCGAACAGGGCCTCGATGTCGGCCACCTGCCAACGGTCGGCCGGCTGGGCCTTGTGGGCGGCGGCACGGGTGACGAGGTGGACGGGCGCTTCTTGGATCGTCATGCTCGGAGGTCCGGCAGTGAAGTTGGCGCGCAGTCTATACGCCCTGGCGTGGCCTATTGGTCAGACCACCATCCCGGATTGGCATCCGGGCTACGAGTCCGGTAGCCCGGATGCCAATCCGGGGTCCTTACGCAGGCTGGTACGCCAGCCGCACATAGATCGGCGCAAACGCTTCCGCCTGGGTGATTTCCAGCAGATGCTCGCGCGCCAGCTCCAGCATCGCGATGAAGGTCACCACCAGCACCTGCGGTCCGCGGGCCACGTCGAACAGGTCCTCGAACAGCGCGAAGCGCCGCCCCTGCAGGCTGCGCAGCACGATGCTCATGTGCTCGCGCACGCTCAGCTCCTCGCGCGTGATGGTGTGGTGCTGGTTCAGCTTGGCGCGCTTCAGGATGTCGGCCCAGGCGGCGCGCAGCTCGTCGATCTCGACGTCGGGGAAGCGTGGCGTCAGCGACTGCTCGATCGTCACCTGCGCGCGCAGGAAGTCGCGCCCCAGCACCGGCAGCGCATCCAGCCGCATCGCGGCCAGCTTCATCTGCTCGTACTCCAGCAGGCGGCGCACCAGCTCGGCGCGCGGGTCCTCGGCCTCCTTGCCTTCCTCGGTCTTCTTGGGCGGCAGGAGCATGCGCGACTTGATCTCGATCAGCATCGCCGCCATCAGCAGGTATTCGCTGGCGAGCTCGAGGTTGGTCTTGCGGATCTGGTCGACATACGCCAGGTACTGGCGCGTGACGCTGGCCAGCGGGATGTCGAGGATGTTGAAGTTCTGCTTGCGGATCAGGTAGAGCAGCAAGTCCAGCGGGCCTTCGAAGGCCTCGAGGAAGACCTCCAGCGCATCCGGCGGGATGTACAGGTCGGTCGGCATCGTGAACAGCGGCTCGCCGTACAGGCGGGCCACGGCCACGTTGTCGACCACGCTGGGCGCTCCCGCGTCAGGCGGCGACTGCGCCAGGGCTTCTTCGCTCACGCTGGGTCAGCCGCGGGGGCTCAGCCGTGCGTCTGGTACACGTAGGGCTGCTGCGGCACGCGGGCGTCGCCATACTCGCGCTGGGCCTCGCGGTCGACCGGCTTGTCCCACAGCAGGGCACGGCCGAAGCGCTGCTCGGCCTCCAGCGTGGGCTTCTTGGCCTTCAGTTCCTCGATGAACGAGGTGACGTCGGACTTGTAGGGTTTCCAGAACAGCGGCATGGTCGGGCCAGGTGGAGCGGGGAAAGCCCGGATTTTAGCCCGTGGGCGACGTTTCCCCGCCAAGCCCGTAGCCCGGATGCCAATCCGGGGATCGTCAACGCACGCGCAGGCCCGGCGTGGCCCCCGGCCACGGCTCCAGCACATACAGCCCCGGATGCGCCTTCTCGTCCGCATGCGACGCCGCCAGCACCATCCCTTCGCTCAGCCCGAACTTCATCTTCCGCGGTGCCAGGTTGGCCACCATCACGGTGAACTTGCCGACCAGGTCCTCCGGCTTGTAGGCCGACTTGATGCCGCTGAAGACGTTGCGCGTCTTCGCCTCGCCCACGTCCAGGGTCAGGCGCAGCAGCTTGTCGCTGCCCTCCACCGCCTCGCAGGCGACGATCTTCGCGATGCGCAGGTCGACCTTGGCGAAGTCCTCGATCTTGATCTCCTCCGCCAGCGGCTCGCCGCCCGGCGGCGGCAGCTCGATCACCGGCGGGGCCAGCAGCTCTTCCAGCTTCGCCGGGTCGACGCGCTGCATCAGGTGCTTGTACTCGCCGATCACGTGCGCCCCCAGCGCCCGCGAGGCGTCGGCGAAGCGCATCGGCTCGACCTGCAGGAAGGCCTCGACCTGGGCCGCGAGCGTCGGCAGCACCGGCTTCAGGTAGATCGTGAGCACGCGGAAGGCCTCGATGCAGACGCTGCAGACGTCGTGCAGCACCGCCTCTTGTCCCGCCTTCTTCGCCAGGTCCCAGGGCTTGTTCTGGTCGACGTACTCGTTCACCCGATCGGCCAGCAGCATCGCCTCGCGCAGCGCCTTGCCGTACTCGCGCTCCTCGTACAGCCCCTCGATCTGGCCGCGGTGGGCGCGCAGGCCGTCGAGCAGCGCACGCCCCTCGACGCCCAGGTCGGCCGACAGCCGCCCGCCGAAGCGCTTGCTCAGGAATCCGGCGGCGCGGCTCGCGATGTTGACGTACTTGCCGACCAGGTCGGAATTGATGCGCGCGACGAAGTCGTCCGGGTTGAAGTCGATGTCCTCGACCTTGGCGTTCAGCTTGGCCGCGATGTAGTAGCGCAGCCATTCCGGGTTGAGCCCGATCTCCAGGTACTTCAGCGGCGAGATGCCGGTGCCGCGGCTCTTGCTCATCTTCTCGCCGCCGTTGACGGTGATGAAGCCGTGCACGTTCACCTTGTCCGGCGTCTTGCGGCCGCTGAAGTGCAGCATCGCCGGCCAGAACAGCGTGTGGAAGTAGGTGATGTCCTTGCCGATGAAGTGCACCTGCTCGACGTCCGGGTCGCGGAAGAAGGCGTCGAAGTCGCGCCCGGTCTTGTCGAAGTAGTTCTTCAGCGAGGCGAGGTAGCCCACCGGCGCGTCCAGCCAGACGTAGAAGTACTTGTCCTCGGTGTCGGGGATGCGGATGCCGAAGTAGGGCGCGTCGCGGCTGATGTCCCAGTCGGCCAGGCCGCCGTGGCCGTGCTCGTCCACCGCAAACCATTCGCGGATCTTGTTCAGCACCTCGGGCTGCAGCCGGCCGGGCGTGTGCGTCCAGTCCTTCAGGAACTCGATGCAGCGCGGCGACGAGAGCTGGAAGAAGTAGTGCGCGCTGCTCTTGAGCACCGGCGTCGCGCCGCTCAGCGCCGAATACGGGTTCTTCAGCTCGGTGGGCGCGTAGACGGCGCCGCAGTTCTCGCAGGAGTCGCCGTACTGGTCTTTCGTACCGCAGCGCGGGCACTCGCCCTTGATGTAGCGGTCCGGCAGGAACATCGCCTTCACGGGGTCGAAGAACTGCTCGATGGTGCGCTCGGCGATCAGGCCTTCCTTGCGCAGCGCGCGGTAGATGTCCTGCGCCAGCGCATGGTTCTCCGGGCCGTCGGTGGAGTGCCAGTTGTCGAAGCCGATGCTGAAGCCGTCGAGGTACTGCTTGCGGCCGGCCGCGATCTCGGCGACGAACTGCTGCGGCGTCTTGCCCGCCTTCTCGGCGGCGATCATGATCGGCGCGCCGTGCGCGTCGTCGGCGCACACGAAATGCACCTCATGGCCCACCATGCGCTGGAACCGCACCCAGATGTCCGCCTGGACGTACTCCATCATGTGCCCGATGTGGAAGGGCGCGTTGGCGTACGGCAGGGCGGTGGTGACGAAGAGCTTGCGGGTCATCGGGCGTTCCGGATGCGAGAGGGAAACCGTTCATTCTAGGCGTGACGCGGCGAGGGGAAAGCCCCGTGGGCTAGACTGCCGCTCGCTTCCAGCCCGTCCGACATGAGCCTCACCGAATCCGCCGTCCTCGCCGCCCTGCAGGGCGTTCCCGACCCCCTCACCGGCCAGGACCCCGTCAGCGCCCGGCAGGTGAAGAACCTGCGGCTGGACGGCGCCGACGCGTCCTTCGAGGTCGAGCTCGGCTACCCCGCGCGCAGCCGGCATCCCGCCCTGGCCGAGGCCTGGGCCGGCGCAGTGCGCGCGCTGCCGGGCGCGGGGCGCGTCGAGGCCCGGATCCTCACCCGCATCGTGCCGCACGCCGTGCAGCGCGGCGTGCAGCTGCTGCCCAAGGTGAAGAACATCGTGGCCGTCGCCTCCGGCAAGGGCGGCGTCGGCAAGAGCACGACCGCCGCGAATCTGGCGCTGGCGCTGGCGGCCGAAGGTGCCAAGGTCGGCATCCTGGACGCCGACATCTACGGCCCCAGCCAGCCGACCATGCTGGGCGTGCAGGGCCGCCCGGAGAGCCTGGACGGCGGCAAGAGCATGGAGCCGCTGGTGGGACACGGCATCGAGGTCAATTCCATCGGCTTCCTGGTCGAGCCCGACAACGCGATGATCTGGCGCGGCCCGATGGCCACCCAGGCGCTCGAGCAGCTGCTGCGGCAGACGAACTGGGGCGACCTCGACTACCTGATCGTCGACATGCCGCCCGGCACCGGCGACATCCAGCTGACCCTGTCGCAGCGCGTGCCGCTGACCGGGGCGGTGATCGTGACGACGCCGCAGGACATCGCGCTGATCGACGCACGCCGCGGCATCCGCATGTTCGAGAAGGTCGGCGTGCCCATCCTCGGCGTGGTCGAGAACATGGCGGTGCACGTCTGCACGAACTGCGGCCACGTCGAGCACATCTTCGGCGCCGAGGGCGGCAAGCGCATGGCGGCCGAGCTGGGCATGGACTACCTGGGCGCGTTGCCGCTCGCGCTGGCCATCCGCGAGCAGGCCGACGCGGGCCGGCCGACCGTGGTCAGCGAGCCCGAGGGCGAGACCGCCGGGCTGTACAAGGCGATCGCGCAGCAGGTGGCGGTGAAGATCGCCCAGCGCAGCAAGGACTTCTCGTCGAAGTTCCCGACGATCTCGATCTCGAAGACGACCTGAAGGACCTGACCATGCGCCGGCTGCCGATCGTCCTGACCTTGGGCTTCGCGGCCGCGGCCGCCTGCGCCGCGCCGCAGGACGACGAGGCGGCGGCGCGGGCCGCCTGGTCGCGCAAGCTGCAGGCTTACCAGCAGTGCAAGGCCCGGCAGCGGGCACCGAGCTACGGGCCGGCCGCCTCCGCGGCGTCCGCGCCGCGCAGCGTCTGCGCCGATCCGGGGCCGTACGTGCCGCCCGGCACCGCGAACAAGCCCTGAGCGCCCTCCGCGTTGACGAGGCGGCGGCCCGATCGCTAAGATCGCGGCCTTCTTCCGCCATGCACGCGAGACCGATGCGTCAGTAAGCCTTTCCTCGAACGCCGCCCCATGCCCCGCCGACGCGGGTGCGTGGCGTGTTTGCCTGTCTGGAAAGCTTGCCGTCATGTCATCGATGCTTGCGGGGCGTCTGCCCCGTCCGGGGCGCGTGCCGCCCGTTTCTTCTCCTTCCTCGTTTGCCTTTCAACTCCAGGATGTCCAGTGGCGCCTGCCGGATGGGCGGGCGCTGTGGCAGACACCCTTGTCGTTCGCGGTCGGCCGCGAGCGCCTGGGCGTCGTCGGCCGCAACGGCGTCGGCAAGAGCGTGCTGGCGCGCCTGCTGGCCGGTGCGGCGGAGCCCTCGGCCGGGCAACTGCTGCGGGCCGGGCGCAGCCACCTGGTGGCGCTGCCGCGCGTGCCGGACGATGGGCGCAACGTGGCCGAGCTGATGGGTCTCTCGCCCGCGCTGGCGGCGGTGCGGCGCCTGGCGGCCGGCGAGGCCTCCGCCGATGACCTGGTGCTGGCCGAGGGCCAGTGGGACCTGCCGGCGCGCATCGCCCAGGCGCTGGCCGAGGCCGGCCTGGACGGCCTGTCGCCGGACCGGTCGGTGCGCGGCCTGAGCGGCGGCGAGCGCATGCGCGTTGCGCTGGCCGGTGCAATGGCCGCGGGTGCCGACCAGGTCATCCTCGACGAGCCGAGCAACCACCTCGACCGCAGCGCGCGGGAGGCGCTGCAGCAGTGGCTGCGCGCGGCACGCGGCACGGTGGTGGTCGTCAGCCATGACCGGCGGCTGCTGGAGGAGGTCGACCGCATCGCGGAGCTGGGTCCGCGCGGGTTGGCGTTGTATGGCGGGGCCTATGCGCTGTACGCGGCCCAGCGCGAAGGCCATGCCCTGGCCGCCGAGGCCGCCCTGGCGCATGCCCGCCACGAGCGGGAGCAGGCGCTGGCCCGGATGCGGCGCGAGCACGACGCCCGGCAGCGCCGCGAGGTGCAGGGGCGGCGCAAGGCGCGCACCGCGAACCTGCCCGCGATGGTGGTCAACGGCATGCGCGAGACCGCCGAAGCGACGGCCGCGCAGATGCGCCGGCGCCAGGGCGGCATCCGCCACGCGCTGGACGCGTCGGTGCGGGCGGCGGCGGCACGGGTGGAACAGGCGCCGGCGATCGCGTTGGCGCTGCCGGCGAGCCGGGTGCCCGTGGGCAAGCGGGTGCTGGCGCTCAACGAGCTGCTCCTGCCGCATGTCGAGGGGGCGCCGCTGGACGCGATGCTGTCGGGTCCCGTGCGGGTGGCGCTGGAGGGGCCGAACGGCTGCGGCAAGAGCACGCTGCTGGCGGTGATCGCGGGCCTGCTGGCGCCGCGCAGCGGCGAGGCATCGCTGCAGGTGCCGTGGGCGATGCTCGGCCAGGACGGCGGCGATGCACTGCCGGTCGAGCTGTCGCTGCTGGCGCACCTGCGGGCGCTGGCATGCCCGCTGCCGGAGGCGGAGCTGCGCACCCGGCTGGCGCAGTGGCGGCTGGGAGCGGAGCGGGTGCTGATGCCGATGGGGCTGCTGAGCGCCGGCGAGCGGCTCAAGGCGGCGCTCGCCGCTGCGCTGTGGCGGGCCGAGCCGGCGCAGATGCTGCTGCTGGACGAGCCGACCAACCACCTGGACCTGGACAGCACGCTCGAGCTGCAGGCGGCACTGCAGGGATTCGAGGGGGCGATGATCGTGGCTTCGCACGATCCGGACTTCCTGCAGGCCCTCCGCCCCACGCACCGGTGGCGCTGGAAGTCGTAGCCCGGATGCCAATCCGGGGATCGTCCTTCACTTCGACGGCCGATCCCGGATTCCGCTGCGCTGCATCCGGGCTACAAGCTAGGGGGTGAACGGGGTGAACAAGGGGGGGAGGGCGATGGCCACGCCGTCCTGCCGGCCGCGCGCCGCCAGGTCCTGCATCGTCGCCCCGAAGTCGTCGAACAGCAGCGGCATCGCCTGCAGCGGCTCGTCCAGCGGCTGCCAGAAGTCGTCCCAGTGGATCGGCACGACCCGCTTCGCACCGGTCAACTGCACCGTCTCGTGCCAGTACGCGCGGCGGTACGCCTCGTCCTTCTTCCCCAGCGTGCCCACGCCCAGGAACACGGTGTCGACCTTGCGCCCCGCCAGCGCCCCGGGCACGAACCCCGCGCTCCCCTCGACCAGCCAGCGTCCGCCGCCCGCATGCTCCACCACGATCGACCAGACCTGCCCCTCGCGCCAGGCCGGTGCGCGTGCCGGCGGCACCACCGGCGCGAGGATGTTCTCCACCGACACCCCGTCGCTCCAAGGCGTCGGGCTGTGGCGCGAGGCGATGAAGCTCAGCCTGAACTTGCCGAGTGCCACCGTGTCGCCGGGCTGCACCTCGCGCAACTGCGCCGGCGGCAGGCCGGCGCCCAAGCCCAGCTGCATCGTCGAATTCGCCCCGATCAGCACCGCGCCGGTGCGCCGGGCCACCGTGGGCGAATCCATCGCATGGTCGTAGTGCGAGTGCACCGGCACCACCGCCGCCAGCTTCGTCACCCCCAGCCGCTTCAGCCCTGCATCGATGGCCGCCGCGTCCGGCCCGATGCGCCCGAAGAAGGTCTGCCGCATGCCCGGCCGCGAGAAGAAGCCGTCGGTCATCCAGGCCGTCTCGCCATCGTCGAACAGCAGGGTGGCGACCCCGGCGAAACGCACCGTCACCACCGCGCCGGGCGGCGCCGGCGACAACGTCAGCGGGCGGTAGGGGTCGAGCGGAGGATGGTGCTGCGCCTGCAGCACCAGGAAGCCGATGGCCAGGAGCAGCAGCGCCGCCAGCGCCAGCGCGGCGCGCCGCACCCAGCGCAGCACGGGTCAGGCGGCGGGGTGGGCCAGGTCGCGCAGCACGGTCGGGCCGACCCGGCGCTCGATCTCGGCCAGCATCGGGCGGCCCCAGCCCAGCGCGAACAGCACCTCGGCCGTCACGAACATCGGGCCGACCAGCAGGCCCACCAGGTCGTCGACGAAGGCCGGCTTGCGCCCCTCGTAGTAGTGGCCGATGAACTGGATCACCCAGCCCAGCACGAAGCTGCCCAGGCCCCAGCCCAGCCAGCTCGCGGTGCTGCCGCCGGAGACGGTCTGCGCCAGCGCGATCAGCACGCCGTTCGCCAGGCTCACCGCCAGCCCCAGCGCCAGGTTGCCGCGCGTCAGATACCAGACCGTGGCCAGGCCCCAGAACACCCAGGCCGGGGTCAGCGCCAAGTTGCCCAGCACGAAGGCGGGCTTGGCGAGCAGCACGCCGACCGCGAACACGATCAGCGGGATGCCGGCGAAGTGGGTGGTGATGTTGCGGCGGTCGCGGTGGTAGGCCGCGTACTGCGACAGGAGGTCCAAGGCCGAACGTTGTCTCGTCATGGTGTTCTCCGTGGTCTGTGCCCCGGGGCTGCTGCGGTCGGAAGCCCGATCTTAGAGCCGGCGGGGGCTTTCGCAAGGTTTCGACTGTGACACCTTGCACATGGCGCGTCCGGGGCTTGTTTCAAGCGGGCACGGAACGGATCTTGCGACGATTTGCCCGGCCAGGCAGTCCCTTCCAACCCTGATGCAGGAGCAGCGGCGATGCAACACACTGGGCAACTCAAAGCCACCTTGAACGCGTGGCACCTGTGGGGACTGGCCGTCGGGCTGGTCATCTCCGGCGAATACTTCGGCTGGAGCTACGGCTGGGGCAGCGCCGGCACCCTGGGCTTCCTGGTCACCACCACGCTGGTGGCCGCCATGTACACCACCTTCATCTTCAGCTTCACCGAGCTCACGACCGCGATCCCGCAGGCGGGCGGCCCCTTTGCCTATGCCACGCGGGCCTTCGGGCCGCTGGGCGGCTGCATCGCAGGCTGCGCCACGCTGATCGAGTTCGTCTTCGCCCCGCCGGCCATCGCGATGGCGATCGGCGCCTACCTGCAGGTGCAGTTCCCCGGCGTCAGCGCAAAGGCCATGGCCTGCGGCGCCTACGTCGTCTTCATGGCGCTCAACATCGTGGGCGTGCGCACCGCGGCCACCTTCGAACTCGTCGTCACGGTGCTCGCCATCGCCGAACTGCTGGTGTTCATGGGCGTGGTGGCGCCGGGCTTCTCGGTCGCGAACTTCGCCGCCCACGGCTGGGCCGGCCAGGACCGCTTCAGCCCGGCCGCGGTGTCCGGCATGTTCGCCGCGATCCCGTTCGCGATCTGGTTCTTCCTCGCGATCGAGGGCGTGGCGATGGCCGCCGAGGAGGCGAAGGACCCGCGCCGCACCATCCCCGTGGCCTACATCGCCGGCATCGCGACGCTGGTGCTGCTGGCGCTGGGCGTGATGGTGTTCGCCGGCGGCGTCGGCGACTGGCGCACCCTGTCCGGCATCAACGACCCGCTGCCGCAGGCGATGAAGGCGGTGGTGGGCGAGCACAGCGGCTGGCTGCACATGCTGGTGTGGATCGGCCTGTTCGGGCTGGTGGCGTCCTTCCACGGCATCATCCTCGGCTACTCGCGCCAGATGTTCGCGCTGGCACGTGCGGGCTACCTGCCGGCCTGGCTTGCCGTCATCCATCCGCGCTTCGGCACGCCGCACCGCGCGGTGCTGGCGGGCGGGGCCGTCGGGATCGCCGCGATCTTCAGCGACGAGCTGTTCTCGTTCGGCGGGCAGACGCTCACGGCCAACATCGTCACCCTGTCGGTGTTCGGCGCGATCGTGATGTACATCATGTCGATGCTCAGCCTGTTCCGCCTGCGCCGCAGGGAGCCGACGTTGACGCGGCCCTTCCCGGCCATCGCCTACCCGCTGTTCCCGGCCGTCGCGCTGGCGCTGGCGCTGCTGTGCCTGGCGGCGATGGTCTGGTACAACCCCTTGCTGTCGCTGATCTTCGCGGCCCTGATGCTGCTCGGCGGCGGGGTGTTCCTGTTCAGCGGGCGCGAGCGGCGCGCGGCGGCGCTCGCGGCCCCCGGTTGAGGTGAGGCATCGCGCATGGGTTACCGGCACCGCATCGGCACGCAGACCTGGGAGTTCGCCGACCTGAAGACGCTGCTGGCGCGGGCGACGCCGCTGCGCTCGGGCGACCAGCTGGCGGGCCTCGCGGCCGCGAGCGCCGCCGAGCGCATGGCCGCCCGCATGGCGCTGGCCGAGCTGCCGCTGCGGCGCTTCCTGGACGAGGCGGTGATCCCCTACGAGGACGACGAGGTCACGCGGCTCATCCTCGACACGCACGACCGCGAGGCCTTCGCGGAGATCGCGCACCTGACGGTGGGCGGGCTCCGCGACTGGCTGCTCTCGCCGCAGGCCGACGAGGCGGCGCTCGTGCGCGTGCGCGCCGGCATCACGCCGGAGATGGCGGCGGCGGTGAGCAAGCTGATGCGCCACCAGGACCTGATCCTCGCGGCGCGCAAGTGCCGCGTCGTCACGCGCTTTCGCAACACCATCGGGCTGCCCGGGCGGCTGTCGGTGCGGCTGCAGCCCAACCACCCGACCGACAGCCCGCGCGGCATCGCGGTGTCGATGCTCGACGGGTTGCTCTACGGCGCCGGCGACGCGGTGATCGGCATCAACCCGGCGAGCGACAGCATGCCGGCGCTGGTCGACCTGCTGCACCTGCTGGACGAGCTGATCCGGCGCTTCGAGATCCCGACCCAGTCCTGCGTGCTGACCCATGTGACCAACACCGTGCAGGCCATCGAGGCCGGGGCGCCGGTGGACCTGGTGTTCCAGTCGGTGGCCGGCACGCAGCGGGCGAATGCCGGCTTCGGCATCGACCTCGCGCTGCTGCGCGAGGCGCAGGCGGCGGCGCTGTCGCTGCGCCGCGCGACGGTGGGCGACGCAGCGACGGCGAACGTGATGTATTTCGAGACCGGCCAGGGCTCGGCGCTGTCGGCGGATGCGCACCATGGCGTGGACCAGCAGACCTGCGAGGCGCGGGCCTACGCGGTCGCCCGGGCGTTCTCGCCGCTGCTGGCCAACACGGTGGTGGGCTTCATCGGGCCGGAGTACCTCTACGACGGCAAGCAGATCATCCGCGCCGGGCTGGAGGACCACTTCTGCGGCAAGCTGATGGGCCTGCCGCTGGGCTGCGACGTCTGCTACACCAACCATGCCGAGGCCGACTCGGACGACATGGACACGCTGATGACGCTGCTGGGCACGGCGGGCCTGAGCTTCATCATGGGCGTGCCCGGGGCGGACGACATCATGCTGAACTACCAGAGCACCTCGTTCCACGATGCGCTGTACCTGCGCGAGCTGCTGGGACTGCAGCGGGCGCCCGAGTTCGAGGCCTGGCTGCAGCGCATGCGCATCACCGATGCTGCGGGGCGGGTGCTGCCGGTGGAGGCGGGGCACGTCCTGATCGAGCGGCTCGACCTGCCGAGGCTGGCGGCATCGAAGGGGTTGCCGTGAGCATCACCGTCGATCCCTGGCAGGCCTTGCGGGCCCACACCGCGGCACGCATCGCGCTGGGTCGCAGCGGCGTCAGCCTGCCGACCGAGGAGCTGCTGCGCTTCGGCTGTGCCCATGCGCAGGCGCGGGATGCGGTGCACCTGCCGCTGGATGCGGACGCGCTGTGCGCCACGCTCGAGGCGGCCGGCTGGCCGACGCTGCAGGTGCACAGCGCGGCGCCGGACCGGGCGACCTACCTGCTGCGGCCCGACCTGGGGCGCATGCTGGACGAGGCGTCCGCGGCACGCCTGGCGGGGCAGGAGGGCGGCTTCGACGTGCAGCTGGTGGTGGGCGACGGGCTGTCCTCGCTGGCAGTGAGCCGGCATGCGGCGCCGCTGATCGCCGAGGTCCGCAGCCGGGCGCCGGCGGCGTGGCGCTTCGGGCCGGTGGTGGTCGCGCGGCAGGCGCGGGTGGCCTTGGGCGACCCGGTGGGCGAGCTGCTGCGGGCGCGGCTGGTGGTGGTGCTGATCGGCGAGCGGCCGGGGCTGAGCTCGCCGGACAGCCTGGGGATCTACCTGACCTGGGCGCCCCGGCGCGGGCGCAGCGATGCCGAGCGAAACTGCATCTCGAACGTGCGGCCCGAAGGGCTCGGCTACGCGCAGGCGGCGCGGCGGCTGGTGTGGCTGGTGCAGGAGGCGTGGCGCTTGCAGCTGAGCGGGGTTGGCCTGAAGGACCGGAGCGATGTCCCGGCGCTGCCGCTCCCGGATTGACATCCGGGCTACGAATTACGAATGGACGCGGTCCGTAGCCCGGATGGAGCGAAGCGCAATCCGGGACCCCCGGCCGTGGATCCTAGAATGGCGACTCTTTCCAGGGACACCTCATGAGCATCAAGAGCGACAAGTGGATCCGGCGCATGGCCGAGGAGCACGGCATGATCGAGCCGTTCGAGCCCAGCCAGGTGCGCTTCGCCGCCGACGGCCACAAGATCGTCAGCTACGGCACCAGCAGCTACGGCTACGACATCCGCTGCGCGCCCGAATTCAAGGTCTTCACCAACATCTACAGCACCGTCGTCGACCCCAAGGCCTTCGACGAGAAGAGCTTCGTCGACATCAACGCCGACGTCTGCGTGATCCCGCCCAACAGCTTCGCCCTCGCGCGCACGGTCGAGTACTTCCGCATCCCGCGCAGCGTGCTCACCATCTGCCTCGGCAAGAGCACCTACGCCCGCTGCGGCATCATCGTCAACGTGACCCCCTTCGAGCCGGAATGGGAAGGCTACGTCACCCTGGAATTCAGCAACACCACGCCGCTGCCGGCCAAGATCTACGCCGGCGAGGGCTGCGCCCAGGTGCTGTTCTTCGAGAGCGACGAGGTCTGCGAGACGAGCTACAAGGACCGTGGGGGCAAGTACCAGGGGCAGCGGGGGGTGACGCTTCCCAAGACCTGACGGGCGGCCCCGGATGGGCATCCGGACTACGGATTGGGCCCCTGCGGCATCGCATTTCCATCGAACGGCAGGCCCCCTCGGCCCCTATCGTGGCGAGCATGGCGCACGGTTCGCGCCGCATGCATGGAGGGTCTCATGCCGGTTGCCACCGAAGCGTTCGCCGCGTCCGAGTTTCCACCCCTTGCCGGGGAGCGCCAGTCGCCGTTGATCGCCGACCTGCGCGCCCTGTCGGGCTTTCGCAGCCAGATGGCCCGTGAAGGCCTGCCGGTCAACATCGCCCGCATGATGTTCGACCGGCCCTATGCCTACGAGCGCATCGCGCTCGCCCACGGCAGCGCCGATGCCTCGCTGCAGCGCCTCGCGCTGCAGCTGTTCGGCCAGTACATCGCGAGCGACGGCTCGCTGCATTGAGTCAGAACAGGGGTTCGAGGCGGCGGATCTCGTTGACCGCCGCCATCAGGCCGTCGTCGAAGGCGTCGTGCCGGTCCAGCCATGCCGTCAGCTGCGCGGCCGTCAACGGGCCGGTCAACGGGGCCAGCCCCGCCGGCAGCGCCAGCAGCGCCGCCCCGAGGGCCGCCATGTCGGCCCGCTCGAAACAGTCGTCCACGCGGGGCGCCAGCTGGGCTCGCGCCGCATAGGCGCGCGCCAGGTAGCGGTCCACGTCGGGCGGCCCGCTTTCCGGATCCGGCTCGCCATAGCCGATCGCGACGCCGAAGGGCGGGCGGTCGATGCCGGCGCTGTCCGGCGGCTCGTCGCCGTCCAGCATGGCCGCCTCGGCCAGCTCGGCATCCGTCGCCGCCGAGAAATCCATCTGCGGCAGCCCTTCCAGCGCCGACCAGTCGTAGCCGCCGTCGGCGCCGGCCGCCTGCATCCGCGCCAGCATCTCGGCCTCGGAGGCCGCGACCGCCCCGGCGGTCGGCACGTCGGCCGGCGCCGCGTCGAACAGCGAGGCTGCGGTGCGCAGGAACGCCAGCTCGGCGATGCTGTTGGCGTGCAGGTACAGGTACTCGAAGGCCTGGCGGTCCATGGGGCGTGCGCTCAGTTGATCACCGTGCCGGCCAGCGCCGAGGCGCCGGCGATCACCAGCGGCAGCGGCAGCAGGCCGCGGCCCGCCTGGATCGCGGCCGTGCGGGCGATCGGCATCAGCGTGGACAGCATGGTCTGCAGGATGCGGCGGATGATGGCGACGGTGAACTCGGCCCCGGCCTTCATCACGACGCCGGCGAACTGCGCGAAGTCGCGCATCAGGGCGAACACCTGCGGCGAGATCGCCTGGATGCGCGCCATGCCGCTCGCGATCAGCTCGGCCATCATGTCGATCGCGGTCAGCGACAGCACCGCGGCGTTGGCGCTCGCCTTCATCTCGTTGGCGAAGAGCTTCAGCAGCAGGCCCAGCGCATAGGCCGCGCCGCGGCGCAGCCAGGTGCGGTCGGCCTCGTTGTGCAGCAGCCAGCGGCCGAGCACGGTGTTGTCGTGGTCGACGCGGCCCGTCTGCGCACGCACGTACTGCCAGCTGTCGGCCGAGCTGCCGACAGAGTTCAGGTACTCCAGCATGTTGTGGTTGGCCACGCTGAGCAGCTTGCCGGTGGGCGACACCAGCGTCATGTTGTTCTCGTCGGTGAACGCCGGGTTGACGTGGATGTAGGGGAAGGGCCCCACCAGCGAGATCGGATCCAGGTCGTGCGAGACGCGGAAGATGTTCTCCTTGCCGATGCGCTGCTGCATCGCCGCGTAGGCGCCATACGCCCCGACGCGCGGGCTGCCGAAGGTGTAGAGCTTCACCGTCTGGCCGACGGTGCGGTAGTGCGCCGCCACCAGCGTCGCGACCGCGCCGCCGAGGCTGTGGCCCACGCAGTGCACCACGTCGGCATCCAGGATCAGCTTGCTGTCGCGCGCCAGGCCCGCCATCACGCTGGTGAAGGTGTTCATGAAGCCCTTGTGCACCACGCCGTAGTCGCCGAAGCCGGTGAGCGCCGCGTAGGCGTCGGTCAGCAGGTCGGCCGGGCCGATCTCGGCACGCGTGCCGCGCGTGGCGATCACCACGTGCTTGCGGCCGCCCTGGGTGAAGCGCAGCACGTAGCCGAAGCCGGTGCGCGTGCCGGCGCCGGTGGTCGCGGTGAACACGCGCTGCAGGTTCGCGTCCTTCAACCCGGTCTGCTTGAGCGAGGTGTTGGCCGGCGCGCCGTTGTAGGTCTGCGTGCTGGCGCCCGAGCCCAGCACCGCGTCCTTCACCACCGGCCACTGCTCGACGCCGATGCTCGGCGTGGCCTTGATCCAGCCCTCCAGCGTGAAGTAGGCGTTGTTGGCGATGCAGGCGGCTTCGCGCGGTGTCAGCGTGTCGTTGACGGGCATGGTGGGTGTCGGAATGGAGGGAAGGACGGGGCGCGGCTAGAGCACGCGCGAGAGGTCGAGCGACCAGGTGAAGGAAACCGGGGTGCCGCGGCCGCGCGGGTCGGCCGTCTGCAGCCAGAGGGTCTTGCCGACCAGGCCCCAGCGCAGCACGTTGCCGTCGTCGATGCCGAGCTTCAGCACCTCCAGGCCCTGCGGGTGGCGCGACGAGAAGAGCATCAGGTGGTCGAAGCCGTTGGCGTAGCGCTCGGCGCCGAGCAGCAGCTTGTCGGTGTGGAACAGCACGAGGGCCGCGTCAGGCCCGACCTGGTGGGTGTCCGCATAGACGAAGGGGACGCCCTTGGTCCAGTCCGGCTCCACGACGCCGAGCGGGCGGACGTCGTTGGCGACGCGGTCGTAGAGGTAGAAGCCGACCACCGCGCGCGGGTTGGTGTAGCGCAGGCCGACCAGCACCTTGTGGGCGGGCAGGGCGGTGGCGCCGTTGGTCTCGTAGCCGACCCACTTGGACTGGGCCGGATCGAACTGGTCGAGGCGGCGCTTCGCGAACCTCGTGCCGCTGGCGTCGAGCTCCCAGATCTCGGCCGACGGGATGCCGTCCTTGATGAGGTTGGCGACGACCACCGGCGGCTGGCCGGCGGCCGCGGGGATGCGGTGGCCGCTGGTGGTCCGGCCGTCGACGTGCTCGGTGACGAAGCGGACCTGCGGCGGCCTGCCGTCGATCTCGACGTCGACCGCCTGGCCGTAGGATGCCTGGGGCGGGGCATCGAGGGTGGCCGGGAAGGCCGCCTGCTTCACCAGGGGCGCGCCGACGTCTGCGTGCACTGTCGACGCGTTCTTCTTGCTCTTGCTGAACAGGCCAAGGATCATGGTGGAGTCGCCGCCCGGGCTGGACTGGGCCGGCTCGCAGCCTGCGAACACCGTGGCCAGCAGCAGCATCGCAACCCCGGCCAGCGGGAAGCGGGCGCGTCGCGGCGACGAAGGAAAGGCGGACGGGGAACGGGGCGGGGCGGGGCGGAACAGCGGCACGGGCAGGGTCGGGTCCAGGTGACTTCGGGTCTTCAGTCTCCCATTTTTCCGTGGGGTGGCAAGCGTGGATACCGCCCTTTCGGGGGGAGTGGCAACCGGTCGTTACCATGGTCATGTCAGCACCAGACGGGAGACCGCTATGAAGTGGGAAGGCAACCGTGAGAGCGACAACGTCGAGGACGCCCGCAACAGCGGGGGAGGCGGCGGTGGCGGGTTCGGCTTCGGCGGGCGCAGCATCGGGCTCGGCTCGGTGGCGATCGCGCTGGTCGCGGGCTGGGTCTTCGGGGTCAACCCGCTGACGGTGCTGAGCCTGCTGAGCGGCGGCGGCGCCGTCCCGACGCAGCAGCAGGCGCCGGCCGGCAAGCCGCCGGCCGAGGACAAGATGGCCCACTTCGTCTCGGTGGTGCTGGCCGACACCGAGGACGTCTGGCGGGCCAGGTTCAAGCAGATGGGCGGCACCTACCGCGAGCCCAAGCTGCGCCTGTTCCGCGGCAGCGAGCCGACGGCCTGCGGGCGCGGCCAGGCGGCGATGGGGCCGTTCTATTGCCCGGGCGACCAGAAGGTCTACATCGACCTGAGCTTCTACGAGACCATGCGCACGCGGCTCGGTGCACCGGGGGACTTCGCGCAGGCCTACGTGATCGCGCACGAGGTGGGCCACCACGTGCAGAACCTGATGGGCATCAGCGGCAAGGTCGATGCGATGCGCGGGCGCGTCAGCGAGGTGCAGCAGAACGCGCTGAGCGTGCGGCTGGAGCTGCAGGCCGACTGCTTCGCCGGCATCTGGGCGCATGACGCGCAGCAGGCGCGCCAGGTGCTGGAGCAGGGCGACATCGAGGAGGCGCTGAATGCCGCGACGCAGATCGGCGACGACACGCTGCAGCGCAAGTCGCAGGGGACGGTGGTGCCGGAGACCTTCACCCACGGCACGAGCGCGCAGCGGGTGGCATGGTTCAAGCGGGGGTTCCAGAACGGCAGCGTCGAGCAGTGCAATACGTTCGAGGCGCGGCAGTTGTGACGCCCTGAGGGCACGGTATTGCGAAGTACAAATGTCTGCCTCGTGACATCGATGTCAACGAGCGCAGTCTCTTGCGCTCGCGTCGGTTAATCGCTTCAATGCGCACCTGCCGATGTTGATGCAGTTCCTCCAGAGGATTCGACGCCGCGCATGAGGTGGCCGAGGGGCATGCAAGGTGCCACTCGGCGTCGGTCGCGACCATGGGTCGTTGCAGGAGGAGTCCATTGTGAGTTCGATGAAACACGCCGTGCCGGGGTGGGACGCAGCTTTGCTGAAGAGTGGTCCGAAGTCCGCGCTGCGGCCGATAGTTCTTGGGGCTCTGCTGGGCCATGCTTTGGTACATGCCCAAGTCCTGCCCCCTGTGCCCGTGTCACCTACCCCAGTCACCGAGTACGAATACGACGCCCAGGGCAACGTCACCAAGATCACCCGAGGCGCCGGCACGCTGAACCTGCAGACGAGGTTCAGCTACGACCCGCTGTCACGGGTGAAGCAGCACACCGACCCGAAGCAGGGCGTGACGCAACTGCAGTACGACGGCGGTGACCGCACCACGCAGGTCACCGACCCTCGCAGCCTGGTGACGCAGTACCCGCGCGACGGCTTCGGCAACGCCACCCAGCTCATCAGTCCGGACACCGGCGTGGCGAGCCACACCTTCGACGAGGAGGGCAACCTGCTGACCCGGCTGGACAGCCGCGGCGGGCTGGCGACCTCCACCTACGACGTGATCAACCGGCGCACGAGCACGGTCTTCACCAAGACGGGCATGACCACGCAGAGCTTCGGCTGGACCTACGACCAGAGCGGCGGGGTGTACGGGGCAGGCATCGACCACCTGACCAGCACCAGCTTCCCCGGCGGCAGCACCCAGCACGGCTACAACCTGAACGGCGAGATGACCGTCGACGTGCAGGTGGTGGGAGCGGTGACGACCACCGTGCACTATGGCCAGGACGTGGTTGGCCGCACGAATGCGATCACCTACCCTTCCGGCCGCAAGGCGAGCATCACCTACGTGGACGGCGCGCTGGACAACATCGCGCTGGCGAAGGATGCGAGTAGCAACCCGACACCGCTTATCTCGCACATCAAGTGGTTCCCGTTCGGGCCGGTGGAGAACTGGCAATGGGCGATGAACGCCGGAGCCCTGGACCATGAGCGCGTCTACGACCTGAGCAAGCGCCTGGTGCGACAGCGCATCGGGGCGGTGTACCGCGACATCCGGTATGACGAAGCAAGCCGCATCGTCAGCTTCACGCACTACAGCCCGGACGGCACACCCCAGCCTGGCCTGGACCAGGGCTTCGGCTATGACCAGAACAGCCGGCTCACCGGGATCACGACGTCCACCGCCGGCTGGACGATCACGTACGACGCCAACGGGAACAGGACAGGCGTGACGCTCAACGGCGAGCCGAGCACCTACACGACCGAGGCGACGAGCAACCGGCTCACGGGCATCAGCAACCCGGCCCGCAGCTTCACCTATGACCCGGCGGGCAACACGATCACCGACAGCCAGGGCTACAGCGCGAGCTACGACGCGAGCGGCCGGCTGGCCACGATCACCCAGGGCGGCGTCACCACGACCTACACCTACAACGCCTTCGGGCAGCGGGTGCGCAAGACCAGCAGCACGGGACCGCAGAGCACGGTGATCTTCGTGTACGGAGAACAGGGCGAGCTGCTCGGCGAGTACGACCAGAACGGCGCCGCGATCCGCGAATACGTGTGGCTGGGCAACATCCCGATCGCGATGTTCCTGCCGGATCCGACGAACCCGACAGGCGAGCCGCTGGTGTACTTCACCCACACCGATCACCTGAACGCGCCGCGCATCGTGGTGGACCGCGATGGGCATCAGAGGTGGCGGTGGTTCAGCGAGCCCTTCGGCACAACGGCCCCGGAGACGAATCCGGAAGGCTGGGCGCCTTCACGCAGAACCTGCGCTTCCCAGGGCAGTATGAGGATGCGGAGTCGGGCCTTTGGTACAACTACTGGCGCAACTACGATGCTCAGACAGGTCGCTATGCGCAATCGGACCTCATTGGTCTCAACGGTGGAGTCGGAACTTATACGTATGTCGACTCTTCGCCAACAACAAGCGTGGACCCCAGCGGTCTGCTCAAAATTATTCTTTTGCCCGAGAATGACCCGAACTATGCGGCTGCGTTGAATGAGCCGGATGATCCGAACACGTGCCTGATCATTTCACACGGCAGTCCCTCCTCGGTTGGACTCCGGAATGCGAAACAGCTTAACGCCCTCTTGCAACTCAAGGGTTGCAAACCCAAGCAGCCCGTCAAGATCAACGCTTGCCGTGCAGGGGAGGGGGAAAACTCCATTGCAGAACAGTTGGCAAAACTACGAAGGGGTCGGGTCATGGCGGCGACCGCATGGACCTGGACAACTCCGTGGGACACTCCCCTTCCGTTTTCCGCGCCCCCGCTCAGCCCTGATAAGAAGTCATTCCTCAATAGTATTCCCAATTGGCTCGCCCCCGGCAATTGGAGAACGTTCGGTCCCAATGGCCCCATTGAGCCTCAAATTGACCCGAGTGCAATACCTGCGAATGGATGGTGATGCGAATGAAGAGCAGTATTTTCCGGAGCTTGTTCGTGGTGGCAACCCTTCTTGGGCTGCAATCCTGCTCCGACAAGAAAGATGTCCAACCGGCGTTCACGCTCCAGACTGGTGTCACGCTTGAGTCCGCCTCTGGATGCATTGACAACTTCGGAGGTCAGCACATCTCGATAAAGCCAACGGCAGATGGTTATCTTGTTTCCGCGACGACTGTCCTCCAATGCGAAACCCGTGATGTGCGACCGTTCATGACAGCGACGCTGGATCGCAGAACAACGCTGGTTTTGGGGCATGGAGTGAGAGGACGATCGTGCGAATGCCCTCGCACTGTCGGCATCGCTATACGGGGACGTACTGAGCCAGGTGAAGTTTTATATGTCCTGAACGATTACGAGGTCATTGGGCATTTCACCGTTCCAGCTAGAGCAAGATGATCACTTCGCGCTTCTATACGCCAATGGATGGTCTTGGCATCCGTCGTGGCGTAGGTGGGAGCCCCTGATGCGCATTCAATCAGCGCTGGTTGTGATCGGAATTCTCTTCACTGGTTGTTCTGAGCAATCCTCGAACACCGAAGTGATTTCCTTGATTGCTCTTGAAGATGTGCAACTGGTTGAAGTCGATTCCGTCACAGGGGGAGCTGTCCGCCGTGTCGGCAATGTTCCGGCTGGCCAAGTCGTGCCGGTCGTGGAGTGCCGACCTCGGAAGAGTGACATTGATGTGATCGTCGCTAACAACGGGCAGCTGGTCGTGGCTTGGGATGGCAAGTACAAGGTCATCCACCGAGCCTTTGATTCGAAGAAGGACACCTCCAACCTGGCGACGGGTTCGTGCCGCGGGCTTCTTGGAGGATGAATTTTGTGCAGCAGGTGCTGCAGGGCGCGTGGCGGACTCAGCTCTCGTCGTGCGAGCCGCCGCTGCGCGGCGCGCGAACTTGCCGGATGTAGCCTTCCACATCGGCCATGTCCTCGCGATCGCGCCACATGCCAAACAGCGGATCGTCGGCCAAGTCCGTACTCGCTTGTTGTTCTGCGGCCTGTTCAGCCTCGATGCTTATGGTCACGCGCGCATTGGCCGTTTGCCCCAGACGTTCGCGCCAAGCCTGGGGCAGTTCGGCCATCGGCACATGCTTGATCACGATCTGGTTCATGGAAGTCTCCTTCTCCGCAGCTTTGCTCGGCGAGCGTAGCTCTGATCTCGGTGCTTGCGTGGTCGCGCAACGGCCTGACACGCGGGGGAGTCAGCCTTGCCTGTTGGTAACATGCGTGGCGCCAATCGCCATGTTGAACCTGCGCGAGCACCTGGATGAAGCGGGCCGCCTGCCAGCGGCGTAAGCGATGGGTGAGGTGAGTCATGGCTCTGACACGAGACTTCACGGAAACGGTACTGGCGCGCGTCCGGGCCGACCCGAAGTTCCGAGATGCCCTCCTCGAGGAAGGCATCGTTGAACATGCCACCCAACGAATACCCACCGGAGCGACCCTGCCCATGCCTGCCAGCGATTCCGTCCGACTGTTGAAGGGCCAGTGCCTCTGCGGCGCGGTGCACTACCGTGTGCCCGACGCCTTCGTCTACGCGATGAATTGCCACTGTTCGCTCTGCCGCCGCGCGACGGGCTCGGCCTTCAAGCCGATGGCCGGCATCGAGCGAGAGAAGCTCACGGTGGTGCAGGGCGCCGAGCGGCTGAAGCTCTACGGCAGCGAGACCGCGCATGACGCGCGCTGCGGCGACTGCGGCGCCTTCCTCTATTCCCGGGTGCGCGACGGCGCCTGGCTGCACGTGACCCTGGGCACCCTCACGGACGATCCCGCCATCCGCCCGTCATGCCACATCTTCGTCGGCTCGAAGGCGCCCTGGTACACGATCAACGACGACCTGCCGCAGTACGACGGCCACGCGGTGGACTGACTTCGGGCGGTCGGGCCCCCAGCAGGTCCACGACGAACTCGATGAAGGCCCGCACCTTGGCCGCCGGCAGGTGGCGCGAAGGGTACAGCGCATACAGCGGGAAACGCTCGTCCGGCCAGTCGGGGAACAGGTCGACCAGCAGGCCCGCGTCGAGCTCGCGCTGGATGCCGATCGCCTTGATCTGCGCGATGCCGGCACCGGCCAGCACGGTGGCCAGCAGCGTCCCCGGGTCGGTGAGTGTGAGCCGGCCCTGGGTTGGCACCTGCAGCCGCCTGCGCCCGCGCACGAACTCCCACGCATGCGGCAGCCCGTTGGCCGGGTTGCGCACCTGCAGGCACTCGTGCCCCGCCAACTCGGCCGGCTGGCCAGGGCGGCCGCGGCGCTTCAGGTAGGCCGGCGAGGCCACCGTGACGATGCGGCTGTCCAGCAGCCTGCGCGCCACCAGCGACGAGGTCGGCGGCTCGCCGAAGCGCAGCGCGATGTCGAAGCCCTCGCCGACCAGGTCGCCCAGCTGGTCGCGTGCGATCAGCTCCAGCGACAGCGCCGGATGGGCGTCCAGGAAGCGCGGCAGGTGCGGCGCGAGCAGCAGCCGCGAGCTGAAGGCGTCGGTGTTGACGCGCAGCCTGCCGCGCACCGCGCCCGACGCGCCGCTCGTGATCGTCACCGCGTCCTCGATGCCCAGCACCAGCGGGTTGATGTTGGCGTAGAAGCCGCGCCCCTCGTCGGTCAGGTTCAGCGAGCGCGTCGTGCGGTCGAGCAGGCGCACGCCGATGCGCGACTCCAGCCGCGCGATCGCGCGGCTCACGCCGGACGGCGTCATGCCCAGCGCTTCGGCCGCACGCACGAAGCTGCCGCCCTCGACCACCGCGGCCAGCACACCGACGTTGGAGAGCAGGCGTCCGTCAAGCGGCATGGTCGTGGTTCATTCGTGATTCGGTGTCATGAATGATATGCCGTCGGACTCATTTACGCACATCCGGCCGCTTCCTACGATGCATCTCGTCTTGAACCAAGGAGAGTCTTCATGCATGCCATCACAGGAATCACCGGCCAGGTCGGCGGCGCCGTCGCGCGCAGCCTGCTGGCCCAGGGCCAGCGCGTCCGCGCCGTCGTGCGGGATGCGCGCAAGGGCGAGGCCTGGGCGGCGCTGGGCTGCGAGGTTGCCGTTGCCGACATCGAGGATGCCTCGGCGCTGGCGCATGCCTTCCACGGGGTTGCGAGCGCCTTCATCCTGCCGCCGCCGGTGTTCGACCCGGCGCCCGGCTTCGTCGAGGCTCGCGCCGTCGTCGCCGCGGTGCGGCAGGCGCTGCTGGCGGCGCGTCCGCCGCGCACCGTCTGCCTGTCCACCATCGGCGCCCAGGCGGCGCAGCAGAACCTGCTGAGCCAGCGCACGTTGATGGAGGAGGCACTGGCCGCGCTGCCGCTGCCGGTGTGCTTCCTGCGCCCCGGCTGGTTCCTGGAGAACCTGGCATGGGACATCGCGCCGGCGCGCGAGAGCGGCGTGCTGCCGTCGTTCCTGCAGCCGCTGGACCGGCCGGTGCCGATGGTCGCGACGCAGGACGTCGGCGCGCTGGCGGCCGAGTTGCTGCAGCAGGCGGGCGACCTGCCGCGCGTCGTCGAGCTCGAAGGGCCGCAGCGCGTGAGCCCCCGGGACCTGGCGGCCGCGCTGGCGGCGGCGCTGCAGCGTCCGGTGCAGGCAGAGGCCGTGCGGCGAGAAGACTGGGAGGCGTTGTTCCGCAGCCAGGGCATGCGCAACCCGCTGCCGCGCATGCGCATGCTGGACGGCTTCAACGAGGGCTGGATCCGCTTCGAGGGGCCGGACGCCGTGGTGCGCAAGGGCCGCACCGGGCTGGCGGAGGTGCTCCGTGGCCTGATGAGCCCGGGCATCCAGGCCTGAGCACGCCTGGCCGCATCCCCCTGACGGGGTGATGGCGGCGAGGCACGCCTCCTCCTAGAATCGCGCCGCGCACGCTTGGCGTGTCGCGACAAAGCAACCAAACCCAGGAGCCCCCTCGCGACGCGCGGGCGTGGGAGGAGAACCGATGAACCTGCGACTGCGTGCAGCCGGTGTGCTGCTGGCCGTGTTGTTGTCTTCCTGCGGCGGAGGAGGAGGCGGCGGCGACGGAGGGGGCGGGGCCGGCAGTTTCTCGGTCAGCTACGACCGGGACCGGATCGGCTGGGATTTCCAGGCCGGCGACAGCGTCGCACCGGCCGTCGTCCAGGCCACCGGCCACGGCACGCCGTCCGGGAACGTCTACGTCGGCGCGACCACGCCGAGCGGCAACCCCGACCCGGCCATCGACCACGTCGAGGTGGTGATCCAGGGCACGAATGCGACGATCACCGTCTACCCCGCCACCGGGCTGCCGGCGGGCACCTACACCGGCAGCGTGCTGCTGCTGGTCTGCGTGGACCCGGCCTGCAGCCGCCACTACGCGGGGTCGCCCCAGGCGCTGCAGTACACGATCATCGTGCGCCCCGCGGTGCGCCTGAACCCGCCCGGCATGAGCCTGAACGGCTCGGCCCAGGTGGCGCAGACCGCCAGCTTCGAGGTGACGCTGCCGCCCGGTGTCGCGGCCTTCACCGTGACGACCTCCGATCCGGCCGTCGTCGTCGACCAGCAGACGGCCACCGGGTTTCGCATCACGCTGCCGCCACGGGCCCCCGGCACCTATGACACGACGGTGCATGTGCAGGCCGGCGCCGTGGACCGCGGCGTCACCGTGCACCAGGTGGTCGGCCTGTCCCGCCTGGTGCTGGGCGCGTCGACCCTGGACCTGAGCGCCGTCAGCGGCAACACCGCCACTGGCAGCGTGCCGGTGCTGACCCTGCCGACCGGCCAGGCCGGCTACGACACGCAGGTGCCCGGCAACACGCCCTGGCTGACGGTCACCGAACGCGCAGCGGACCAGCTGCGCCTGCAGGTGGCGTCGCTGCCCTCCGGCACGTACCACAGCCAGCTGCAGGTCACGAGCGGCACCGACGTGCGCACGCTGGACGTCCGCTACACGGTCGCGCCGCCGGCCGGCGGCGACCGCCTGCTCGCGCTGGCGGAGAACCAGGCGACCCTGAGCGTGGCGGAAGGCGGCCTCTCGGCGGTGAAGACCATCGCCGTCACGTCGCCCAGCTGGAACCCCGCGACCACGCAGGAGGTCAGCTACCCGGAGGGCAGCGCCGAGGGCTGGCTCCAGGTCTCGCGCGTCCCGGGCGGCGACCTGCAGCTGCGGGCGAATGCGCTCGGCCTGCGCAAGGGCTCCTACCGCGCGACGCTCAAGGTCGCCAGCGCCTTTCCGGTCACCGAGGCGACGGTGAACGTCTCGCTGCTGGTCGGCGACGGCTTGGCCACGCCGCCGCCGCAGCGCGTGGTCCTCGACAGCGAATCGACCGCGGCTTCGCTCACGGGCAGCATCCCGGTCGTGGCGAACGGCCTGACTGCCGGACACTGGGCCGCCGCCAGCTCGGCGTCCTGGCTGAAGCTGACGACGGCCAGCGGCGCGCTGGGCAGCAGCCACATCGCCTACACGATCGACCCCGATGACCCGCAGGCCCAGGCCGGCTACACCGACCTGCAGGCCAGCGTGACGTTCAGTGCGCAGGCCGACGATGCGCCCGGCGGCACGCCCGGGCTGACCCCCGTGACCGTCCCGGTGACGCTGCGGCGGGAGCTCGCCGAGGTGGCCTACGCCGGACCGGGCACCCTGGTCGCCGGCCGGGCCGCCTCCGTCATCGTGCGCGGCCGCGGCTTCGATCACCTGGCGAGCCCGGCCGCGCGGCTCTCGGTGGCCGGCGTGGGCCTGGGCGCGGTGAGCCGCCAGGGCGCGAGCTCGCTGAAGGTCGAGCTGCCGGCACTGGCCGCGGGCGACTACCCGATCCGCGTCTCGAACGCCCTCGGCGTGACCACGGCCGCGGCGACGCTGCACGTGCGCGCCGCCCGGGCCTACGGGGCGGGCGTCCTGGCGAGCGGCGGCGAGTCGACCGGCGTGCTGGAGGATGCGCTGCGCGGGCAGGTGTTCTCGGCCAACCGCGGGCTCGGCGCCATCCAGCGCTATCGCGAGGGGGCCGGCGGTTGGACGAAGGACACGCTCGCCATCGCGGGCCTGAGCGAGATCGCGCTCAGCCCCGATGCGGCCACCCTGGTCGCGAGCACCGTCGGCGGAACGGTGCACCTGGTCGATCCGGTGGCCTTCACGGTGACCGCGAGCTACACCGCACCGGGCCGCATCAACACCGCCCCCAGCACCGGCCATGGCCTGGCGGTCACCAACGACGGCAAGGTCTGGCTGTCGGTCGGCGATGGCAGCTGGAACGACATGGTCAGCTTCGACCTGCGCAGCAAGGCCTTCACGAAACAGCAGTTCGGCACGCTGCGGACCGATCTCTACGGCGGTCCCTGGTTCGAGGTCTCGCGCAACGGCGAGCAGCTGCTCGCGGTCCAGAGCGCGGGGCTGTCGCCCGCGCCGCCGCTGCTGACGATGAGCGCCTCGGTCGGCGAGTGGAAGGCCAACCCGATCGGCCTGACCTTCTTCTACTGGCCGCAGAACGGGCTCGACACCACCGGCGCACGCCAGATGGTGAGCGACACGGTCTATGACGGCGGCTTCGCGCGCGTCGGCCGCAAGGCGGTGCCGGCGGGCTATTTCGAGACCTCGTCGGTGCTGTCCCCCGACGGGCGGCGCGCCTACGTGCTGGCGGTCGGCAACAGCTGGCCGAACGCGGGCGTCCCGGCGCGGCTGTTCGTGTTCGACAGCTCGGTGGCGGCGGGCACCGTGGCCGACCTGCCGCTGCTCGGCCAGGCCGATCTCGCCGACGACCCGACCTGCAGCGGATCGGCCGACACCGACAACTGCCTGCACCCGATGATGAACGTGTCCGCCGACGGCGGAACCCTGTTCTTCGCCGGGCGGGCCAGGTTCGTCGTGTTGCCGATTCCTTCCGCTCTCGCCTCGACCCAGGCGGCGCGCGGGCGCGAGACGGCGATGAAGCTGTGGATCGGGCGCTAACATCCCGGCCTTCGAACGACACGAGGAAGGGACCCCCATGCGCACGCTGTCCATCGCCAACGGCGAGCTGTGGCTGCACACCGAGGGTGCGGCCCCGCGCCAGATCGAGTCGCCCTTCGCCAAGGAGCTGATCGAGCGCGCGCTGCAGAGCCGCCGCACCACCGGCTGGAAGCACGCGCCGCGCGAGGAGCAGAACGGCGTGATCCCCACGTCCGCCCTGTGGGGCCGGCGCGGCAACGCGAGCGACGGGACGATGGTGGTGCGCTTCCTGCACGCCTGCCGCGGCGACGACGACGACACGCTGTACTACGTGCTGGCGGTCGGCGAGACGCGCGGCGTGTTCCGCCGCCACCTGGCGGAAGACCGGGAGATCCGCCTCTTCCACCGCAGCGGCTGGGAATGCCAGGGCTTCGCCTACGACCCGGCCGACAAGCGGCTGGTGATCGCCTCGCACAACGCCGACGGCAGCGCGCACCTGGAGGTCTACGACGACGAGGGCAACCGCCGCGGTGCCGTGACCGACGGCGACTGCCTGGATGCCGCGCCGTCGCTGGTGCCGGGGCGCTCGCGCACCGTCGTCTACCAGTCGAGCGGCGTCGCGCGCCACCCGCAGGGCGGCCACATCGTCGCGCTGGCGCATGCCTGCGTGCACCTGCTGAACTACGGCACCGGCCAGCTCGAGGTGCTGCTGGACGACCGCCGGCACGACTTCGTCGCGCCGCGCATGGATGCGCAGGGGCGGCTGTACGCGATCCGCCGGCCGGCGGAGAAGCCGCCGCGCGAGCGCGCCGGCATGGCGCTCACCGACCTGCTGCTGATGCCGTTCCGGCTGCTGAAGGCGGTGTTCGGCTACCTCAACTTCTTCTCGATGGTCTACGGCAAGGAGCCGCTGCGCTCGGCCGGCGGGCCGCGCACGCCGGCGCTCGACCAGGACCTCGGCAAGCTCTGGCTGCACGGGCGGATGATCGAGCTGTCGAAGGTGAAGGGCGACCCGCGCTATGGCGGCAACCTGGTGCCGCGCGACTGGGAGCTCATCCGCATCGACGCGGCCGGCGCCGAGCCGCAGGTGCTGGCCTCGCATGTCGCGAGTTTCGTGCTGCGGCCGAACGGGGCGATCGTGTTCACCAACGGCTTCGACATCTTCGAGCTCGATGCCGGCGGCAAGCGCGGCGTGGCGCGGCAGCAGCAGGTGGCGGAGCTGGGGGTGGCCTGACGCGATGGACGACCCCGGATGGAGCGAGGCGCAATCCGGGGATTGTCCGACCGTTCAGGCGTGCGTCGTTGACTCAACGGCCTTGGCGCGGTACATCGACGTGTCCGCCCGGTGCAGCACCGACTCGATGTCGTCCCCTTCGCGCGCCTCGGCCAGCCCGATGCTCACCGACATGCGCAGCCCCGGCGCCACCGACTCCCAGTCGAACCCCGCCACCGCGGCGCGGATGCGCTCGCAGATCGGCTGCGCCTCCTGCTCGCCGGTGTCGACGAACAGGATCACGAACTCGTCCCCCGCCCAGCGCGCCGGCAGGTCGTGCTCGCGCACCTGCGAGGCCATGATCGCCGCCACCGTCTTCAGCACCCGGTCACCGATGCTGTGCGTGTAGCGGTCGTTGACCGACTTGAACTTGTCGACGTCGACCATCGCCACCGACAGCGGGTTGTGCGCGGCCTGCAATTCCTGCAGCCGTTGCGCCAGCTGCTGCTCGACATGGCGGCGATTGGCAATGCCTGTCAGCGCGTCCTCCAGCGACCAGCGCTCGAACTGCTTCGACGCCACCAGTGCCTGCTGCAGGTGGCGTTCGCTCTGGCGCGCCCCCAGTTGCCACGACACCAGCGATTCGCGGCTGCTCATGCCCTCGGCCACCACCCGGCGCTCGCGCCGGCGCAGCGCGCGGTGCTCCTGCTGGGCCTGCGCATGCTTGCCCTGCAGCTCGAACACCTGGGCCAGCGCGAGGTGCGCCTGGCAGGCCATCTGCTCGTGCTCCACCGCCAGCGCCAGCTCGCGCATCTCGATGAGCTCGCGCTCGGCGCCCGCCCAGTCCTCCTGCGCCCAGGCCACCTCGGCGGCGCACCAGCGAACGAACGAATCGAGCCAGGTCATGGTGCCCGACAGCGACTTCGTGGCGGCGGCCACCGTCTGCGTCGCCTCGTCGAGACGGCCCTGCCAGGCGGCGAGCAGGCCGCCCGAGGCAAGCGAGATCGTCCTGGCCATCGACTGCAGGCCCGGCAGCACCGCCAGGCCGTTGCCGTCGCGCTCGAGGGCGCGGCATTCGGCCGTCAGCGCTTCCATGCGCGCCAGGCTGCGGATGGCACCGGTCTGGTAGCGCTCGTCGAGCAGGCGCGAGGCCTCGACCCAGATCTGGTTCAGGCGCGGCTGGTAGATGCTGACCGGGGGCACGCAGCGCTGCGCGGCCTGCACCGCCATCTCGAGCGAGGCGTCGCCGCGGTCGTAGTCGCCGCTCCAGGCGTAGGCGAGGCCCAGGCAGTTGTGCGCCAGCACGGTCTGCGCCTGCGGGGGCAGCTTGTCGCACAGGCGCACGCAGAGCAGCCCGGCCTCGACCGCCTCGTCGTTGCGGCCGAGCAGCATGCACACATGGGTCAGGGTGGTGAGCGCATTCGCCTCGCCCTGCACGTCGCCGAGTTGCTCGAAGAGCTGGGCGGCGCGGCGGCTCGTCTCGGCCGCACGGCGCAGGCGCGAACTGACACGGTCGCAGTGGGCGAGGCAGGACAGGGCGCGTGCCTCGACATGGAGGTCGAGCCCGCGGGCGTTCTTCAGCACCGACTGCACGATGTCGCGGGCGGCCTGCACGTGGCCGTCGTCCAGGGCGGCCCAGGCAGCGGCGAGGGCGGCATCGGGAGCGGGGCGGGCGGTGGAGCGGCGGCGCGCTTCGGATCTCATGCTTGCCTTGGAAGGGTGGTGCCCTGTCAGGTCCGAGGCCGATCCTAGCCGAAACACCGCCGCATTCAATGTGCGAACTTTGGCGGACGGGCGCCTTGCATGCGGAACCTTCATCGCCTACCCTGCCGCGACCTCAGCTGCGCATCCCTTCCTACATGCCGCACATCCTCACCCGCAAGCACCGCCGCGACCAGGCCCTGTTCCAGCACTGGGACCGACTGGCCGCCCCGCTGTTCGACAAGCTGCCGCGCGACCGCCTGAAGGCGGCGCAAGCCGGCCTGCAGGGCCACATCGTGCTGCCCGGCAGTGCCGACTACGACACCGACCGGCAGCTCTTCAACCCGGTGTTCAACGCCTTCCCGGTCGCGATCGTGTACTGCGCGGTCGAGAGCGACGTGGCGATCGCGCTCAAGCTGGCGCAGGACGTGATCCTGCCCTTCACGGTGCGCTCGGGCGGGCACTGCACGGCCGGCTTCTCGGCCGGCTACGGCGTGCTGATCGATGTGAGCGCGCTGAACGACGTGGTGATCGACAGCCAGGCGCAGACCGCCGTGGTCGGCACCGGCTGCCCGTTCAGCAAGCTCGACCTCGCGCTCGACCAGGCGGGCCTGCACGTGCCGGGCGGCGAGTGCCAGGACGTGTGCGTCGGCGGCTACATCCAGGGCGGCGGCTACGGCTTCACCTCGGTCACCTACGGCATGAGCTGCGACAACGTGCTCAGCCTGCGCGTGATGCTCGCCGACGGTCGCGTCGTCGAGGCGAGCCCGACCGTCAACACCGACCTGTGGTGGGCGATGCGCGGCGGCACGGGCGGCAACTTCGGCGTGCTGCTGTCGGTGACCTACCAGCTTCGCCCGCTGGGCGACGTGTTCGGCTGGGCGCTGATCTGGCCGTTGCAGACGGAGACCGATTTCCAGAACGCGACGGGGGCGCTGATGGCGCTGCAGTCGGGCTACATGCTGGCCAACCTGCCGCAGGCGCTGAACATCCAGGTCTCGCTGTGCTTCCAGCCGGGCGTCCAGGGCGGCCTGCCGCCGACGGCGCCGCAGCAGCCCTACCTGATGGTGCGCGGACTGTACGTGGGCACGCAGGCCGCGGGCCAGGCGGCGATCCAGCCGCTGTGCGACCTGCCGGGCGCGGTCACGCAGTGGACCGCGATGGACAGCTACTACAACCTGAACAAGGCGCTGCTGGACCAGCCCTACGGCATGCCCTGCCTGCCGCCGGACAGCCCGATGCCCTACGAGGACAAGGCCTCGCGCTATGTGACGCGGCCGCTCGCCGCGGCCGAATGGCGCAGCCTGCTGGACTACTACGTCACGGCGCCGAACGAGCTGACCTACTTCTACATGGAGTTCTACGGCGGCGCGATCGCGACGGTGCCGCCGCAGGCGAACGCCTTCGTGCACCGCGGCTCGGCCTTCAATGCGGTGCTGGACGTGTTCTGGTTCGACGAGGCGCACCGTGCGGCCTCGCAGAACTTCCTGCTCGGCTGGATGGCGCTGATGGCGCCGATGTGGAACGGCGAGATCTACCAGAACTACCCGCGGCTCGACGAGCCGAACTATGCGCAGGCGTACTGGGTGGATGCCCAGGCGGGGCTCTATGCGGTGAAGACCAAGTACGACCCGACGCATGCCTTCACCTTCGCGCAGGAGGTGAAGCCGGTGATGTCGCCGGGCGGCGGGGTCGGGCCGGTGATCGTGCTCCCGGAGTGGCTGCAGCAGTGGCTCGCGCAGCCGATCGTCTACGAGGCGGGGTGGACGGCGCGGGAGGTGGTCGCCGCAACGTCGTGAGGGGTGGATCCTGGATTCCGCTTCGCTGCATCCGGGCTACGAGTGTTCGTAGCCCGGATGCCAATCCGGGGTTCGTCGGTCACGCGGGAGCCATTTTGGGATAGCTTGCAAGACCCTGTCTCGTCAATAATCGCCGGCTGCGTGCAGACGAGGGGATGCGACATCGACGCGAATCTGTTGAACGAACTGCGGATCGACCGCCGCGAGCGCGACGACGAAGGAGGCGGCGTGCCGCGCTGGGTGTGGGTGCTGCTCGCCGTCGGGGTCGTGCTCGGCCTGCTGGGCGGCGCGGCCTGGTGGTTCCTCGGCGCCCGCCCGCTCCCCGTGCAGACCGCGGCCGCCGTGTCTCCCGGCAGCGGCTCCGGCGGCGGTGCCGGCGCCATCCTGCAGGCCACCGGCTACATCACCGCCCGCCGCCAGGCCACCGTCTCCACCCAGCTGACCGGCACGCTCACCGAGGTGCTGATCGAAGAGGGCGACCGCGTCGAGAAGGGCCAGGTGCTCGCCCGCCTCGAGGACGGCGCGGTGCGCGCGACGCTCAACGTGGCGCGCGCCAACCTGCTGGCGGTCGAGGCGCAGGTCGCGCAGGCCCGCACGCAACTGACGCAGGCCGGTGCAGACGCACGCCGCCAGGACGAGCTGTCGGCCAGCGGGATGACGACGAAGCAGGCGGCCGAGCAGGCCCGCACCGCGCTTGCCGCGGCGTCGGCGCTGCTCGAGGCGCGCCAGCGCGAAGCCGATGCCGCACGGGCGCAGGTCGCGCAGGCCCAGGTCAACTACGACTACACCACCGTGCGCGCGCCTTTCGCCGGCGTCGTCACCGTGAAGGCGGCGCAGGTGGGCGAGATCGTCTCGCCGCTGTCGGCCGGCGGCGGCTTCACGCGCACCGGCGTCGGCACCATCGTCGACATGAACTCGCTCGAGGTCGATGTCGACGTCAGCGAGGCCTACATCGGCCAGGTCAAGCCCGGCATGCCGGTCGAGGCCGTGCTCGACGCCTATCCGGACTGGCGCGTGCCGGCCCATGTGATCGCGATCGTGCCCTCGGCCGACCGCGGCAAGGCCACGGTGAAGGTGCGCGTCGGCTTCGAGCAGCACGACGCGCGCATGGTGCCCGACATGGGCGTGCGCGTCTCCTTCCTCAACCCCGCCGCCGCCGGTGCCGCCGCCAGCGCGCCGGCCGTGGTGCCGCGGGGCGTGCTGGTGCCGCCACAGGCGCTGGCCCGGCGCGAGGGCGGCACCGTCGTGTTCGTCGTCGACCAGGGCCGCGCGCAGCAGCGCAGCGTCACGCCGGCCGCGCAGGACGTCGGCGGCCGCAAGCTGCTGCCCGAGGCGGTGAAGCCGGGCGAGCGCGTCGTGCTGTCACCGCCCGACACGCTGCACGACGGTGCCGCGGTGCGACCGGACGAATCCAACTGACAGACACGACGAAGAACCACCGACAAGGAACCCAGGAGAAGCCATGCCCAAGCTGATCGAGATCCGCGACCTGTCGAAGGTGTACGAGCGCGGGCGCCAGAAGGTCGAGGTGCTGCACCACATCGACCTCGATGTCGACCAGGGCGACTTCGTCGCGCTGATGGGCCCGTCGGGCTCGGGCAAGACCACGCTGCTGAACCTGATCGGCGGGCTGGACGCGCCCACCGGCGGCAGCATCAGCGTCGGCGGCCAGCGCATCGACCAGCTGAAGGCGGCGGCGCTCGCCAAATGGCGGGCGTCCAAGGTCGGCTTCGTGTTCCAGTTCTACAACCTGATGCCGATGCTGTCGGCGCAGCGCAACGTCGAGTTGCCGCTGCTGCTGACCAAGCTGTCGGGTGCCGAGCGCAGGAAGCGGGCGGCCATCGCGCTGCAGCTGGTCGGGCTGGCCGACCGGGCGTCGCACAAGCCGACCGAGCTGTCCGGCGGGCAGCAGCAGCGCGTGTCCATCGCGCGCGCCATCGTCTCCGACCCGATGCTGCTGGTCTGCGACGAACCCACCGGCGACCTCGACCGCCAGTCGGCCGAAGACGTGCTGGGCCTGCTGCGCGTGCTGAACCGCGACCACGGCAAGACCATCGTGATGGTCACCCACGACCCGAAGGCCGCCGAGTACGCGCATCGCACGCACCACCTCGACAAGGGCAGCCTGGTCGCCCCGGCCGAGCTGGCGGCATGAAATACCTCCACCTCGTCTGGGCCTCGCTGTTCCGGCGCAAGACGCGCACGCTGCTGACCCTGGTCTCCATCATCGCGGCCTTCCTGCTGTTCGGGCTGCTCGATGCGGTGCGCACCTCGTTCGCGCAGGCCGGCCAGAGCGCCAACGGCGCGGCGCGGCTGCAGACCGGCTCCAAGCTGTCGTTCATCCAGACGCTGCCGCTGTCGCTCGCGCAGCAGATCGAGCGCGTCGACGGCGTGAAGGCGGTGGCGTATGCCAACTGGTTCGGCGGCGCCTACCAGGATCCGCACAACCAGGTCTTCAGCTTCGCGGTGGCGCCCAACTACCTCGACCTGTTTCCCGAGATCGCGGTGACCGAGGCCGAGCGCAAGGCCTTCGCCGGCACCCGCACCGGCGCCCTGGTGGGCGAGAAGCTCGCGCAGCGCTTCGGCTGGAAGGTGGGCGACCGCGTGCCGCTGCAGTCCAACATCTTCCCCGACCGCTCGGGCAGCAAGAACTGGCATTTCGATGTCGTCGGCATCCTGCACGCCACCGACAAGAAGACCGGCGGCTGGTTCGACCAGATGTTCATGCTGAACTGGAAGTACTTCGACGAGACCACGCCCTACAACCAGGGCGCGGCCGGCTGGTTCGTGACGCGCGTGACCGACGTGAACCAGGCGGATCGCGTCGCCCGCGCGATCGATGCGCTGTCGGCCAACTCCGACCACGAGACGCGCACGCAGACCGAGCAGGCGGCGAGCGCGGCCTGGATGAAGCAGATCGCCGACATCGGCCTGATCGTCGGCTCGATCATGGGGGCGGTGTTCTTCACGCTGCTGCTGCTGTCGGGCAACACGATGATGCAGGCGGTGCGCGAGCGCACCAGCGAGATCGCGGTGCTGAAGACGATCGGCTTTTCCAGCCGCAGCGTGCTGGCGATGGTGCTGGCGGAATCGGTGCTGCTGCTGGTGCTGGGCGGGCTGGCCGGGCTGGGCCTGGCGACGCTGCTCATCCCGGTGGTCAGCGCCGGCAGCGGCGGCATGCTGAACCTGCCGGCGGTCGGCGCGGGCAGCTGGGCGCTGGGCCTCGCGCTGATGGGCGGCATCGGCATCGTGGTGGGTGCGCTGCCGGCCTGGAACGCGATGCGCCTGAACATCGTCGATGCCCTCGCGGGCCGCTGAACGGGAGACACCTGTGCGCTGGTTGATCAATGCGGGACTGTTCGTCGGGCTGGTCGTGGTGCTGGCGGTGTGGGTGATGCTGCCGTGGGCGGGGGCGCTGGCGCTGGCCGTGCTGCTGGCCGCGTGGCTGCTGCTGGCGCGGCGCGGGCGGCAGGCGCTGTCGGTGGCCCATGTCGGCATCAGCACGCTGACGCAGCGGCTCGGCTCGTCCGGGGTCATCGTGGTCGGCATTGCCGGTGTGGTGGGCGTGCTGGTGTCGCTGCTGTCGATGGCCGAGGGCTATGCCGAGACGCTGCGCAAGACCGGCGGCACCGATTCGGTGATCGTGATGCGCGGCGGTTCGGCGTCCGAAGTGTCGTCGGTGCTCTCGCGCGAGAGCATCGCGCTGATCCAGCAGGCCGAGGGCATTGCGCGCAACGACAAGGGCGAGCCGCTCGCCTCCGAGGAACTGGTGGTGGCCGCCAACCTGCCGGTGAAGGGCGGCGCGGCGGACGACACCGGGAGCGTGCAGCTGCGCGGCATCGGCGAGCGCGGCTGGGCGGTGCGCCCGCAGGCGAAGATCGTGGCCGGCAAGAGCTTCGGGCCGGGGCTGCGCGAGCTGGTGGTGGGGCAGGGCGCGGCGCGGCAGTTTGCCGGGCTGGTGCCGGGCGGCACGGTGCGCCTGGGCGCGCAGACCTGGACGGTGGCCGGGGTGTTCGCGACCGGCGATGCGCTGGAATCGGAGATCTGGGCCGACGGCACCGTCGTCGCCGACACCTACCGCCGCGGCGGCAGCCGCACCTCGGTGACGGCGCGGCTGGCCGATCCGCAGGCGTTCAAGACGCTGAAGGCGGCGCTCGAATCGAACCCGCAGCTGCAGGTGGACGTGACGACCACGCTGGACTACTTCAGCAAGCAGTCCGAGGGCGTCACCAAGGTGCTGCGCATCATCGGCATCACGGTCGGCTCGATCATGGCCGTCGGCGCGATGTTCGGTGCGCTGAACACCATGTTCGCGGCGGTGGCGGCGCGGGCGCGGGAGATCGCGACGCTGCGCGCGATCGGTTTCGCGGGGCTGCCGGTGGTGGTGGCGGTGATGCTGGAGACCATGCTGCTCGCACTGCTGGGCGGGGTGGCCGGCGGGCTGCTTGCCTGGGCGATCTTCGACGGCTACGGCGCGTCGACGATGGCCGCCGGCTCGGTGGGCAAGCTGAGCTTCGCGCTGCGCGTGTCCCCCGAGCTTCTGTGGACGGGCCTCAAGTGGGCGCTGGCCATCGGCTTCATCGGCGGGCTGTTCCCGGCGGTGCGGGCGGCAAGGCTGCCGGTGACGACGGCGCTGCGGGAGCTGTGAACGGGCCAGGACCATGACCATCGCCTGGACCTCCTTCTCGCCCTGGGCTTCGCTCGCCGGCGGCCTGCTGATCGGCATCGCGTGCGCGCTCTACCTGCTGGGCAACGGCCGCATCGCGGGCATCGCCGGCATCCTCGCCGGGCCGCTGCGCGCCTTGCCGTCGCGCGAGCGCCTGCGGCGGCAGCGCACGCCGCTCGCGTTCATCGCCGGCCTGCTGCTGGCCCCGTGGCTGTGGCGCGTGTTCGCGCCGTGGCCGGTGCTGTCGGTCGACGTGGGCCCGGGCGCGCTGTTGCTGGCGGGTTTGCTGGTCGGCATCGGCGTGCGCATGGGCAACGGCTGCACCAGCGGGCATGGCGTGTGCGGGCTGAGCCGGCTGTCGCGGCGTTCGCTCGTCAACGTGCTGGCCTTCATGGGCGCGGGCTTCGCGACCGTGTTCGTGTTGCGGCACCTGGCGGGGTGAGCCGATGGGCTGGCTGACGGCACTGCTGAGCGGCCTGGTCTTCGGTCTGGGACTGATCGCCGGCGGCATGGCGAACCCGGCCAAGGTCAAGGCCTTCCTCGACCTGGCCGGCGCCTGGGATCCCAGCCTGGGCTTCGTGATGGCCGGCGCGATTGCCGTCGCGCTGCCGGCTTTCGCCCTGGCAAGGCGGCGCCGCACCGCGTGGTCGGGCGAACCGATGGACATCCCGACGAGCACCCGCATCGACGGGCGCCTGGTCGGCGGTGGCGTCCTGTTCGGCGTCGGCTGGGGCCTGGGCGGCTTCTGCCCGGGGCCGGCGCTGGTGGCGCTTGCCACGGGCTGGTGGCCGGCCGCGGTGTTCGTCGCCGCCATGCTCGCCGGCATGGTGCTGCATGATCGCTTCCTGGCAGGTTGAAGGAGCGGCCATGTTCGTGTTTCGCCAACTGTTCGACACCGCCTCGTCGACCTACACCTACCTGCTGGCCGACGCGGGCGAGGCGCTGCTGATCGACCCGGTGTTCGAGCATGCGCCGCGCGATGCGGCCCTGCTGCGCGAGCTGGGGTTCGGGCTGGTCGCGACGCTCGACACCCACGTGCACGCCGACCACGTCACCGGTGCCTGGCGCTTGAAGCAGGCGACCGGCAGCCGCATCCTGGTCGGTGCCGACACCGGTGCGCACGGCGCGGACCGGCTGTTGGCGCACGGCGACGAGGTGCGCTTCGGCAGCCGCCGCCTGGCGGTGCGCGCCACGCCGGGCCACACCAGCGGGTGCCTGAGCTTCGTGCTCGACGACGACAGCCTGGCCTTCACCGGCGATGCGCTGCTGATCCGCGGCTGCGGCCGCACCGACTTCCAGCAGGGCAGTGCCCGCCGGCTGTTCGAGTCGGTGCAGCGGCAGCTGCTGTCGCTGCCGCCGCACTGCCTGCTGTATCCGGCGCACGACTACCGCGGCCTGACGGTCACCAGCGTGGCCGAGGAGCGGCGCTACAACCCGCGTCTCGGCGGCGAGGCCTCGGTCGAGGACTTCGAGGGCTACATGGGCCAGCTCGGCCTGCCGCACCCCCGGCAGATGGCGGTCGCGGTGCCGGCCAACCTGCGTTGCGGCGAGCCGGAGGATCCGTCCGCGCTGCCCGAGCCGCCCGGCTGGGCGCCGCTGCGGCTGAGCTTCGGCGGGCTGTGGGAGATCGAGCCGGCGGTGCTGGCCGAGCGCCTGGCGAACGCGCCGCTGCAACTGGTGGACGTGCGCGAGCCGCACGAGTTCGACGACGTGCTGGGCCACGTGCCGGGGGCGCGGCTGCTGCCACTGGCCGAGCTGGCGGCCCGCAGCGGCGAGCTGGATCGTGGGACGCCGCTGGTGGCGATCTGCCGCTCGGGGACGCGCTCGTCGCAGGCGATCACGCTGCTGCAGAAGCAGGGCTTCGAGAAAGTGGCCAACCTGGCCGGCGGGATGCTGCGCTGGCGCGCCGAAGGCCTGCCGGTGGAGGGGGGCGGGGACTGAACGGCCTCAGCGGTCCAGGGACACGAGCCAGTCGCAGCGCAGCCTGTGGCGGCGGTGGAGCCTGCGGCGCAGCGCGACGTACCCGCCCGGCACGAAGACCAGCAGCAGGCAGGCGCAGACGGCCAGCCGCAGGTGCAGGAGGAGGGCGGCGGGGAGTCCCATCCAGCCCATCACCCACAGCGTGAGCACGAGGTCCCAGGCGTGGTACTCGACCGGCTGCAGCGGGCGGTGGCTGAGGTGCCACTGCTTGACGGCGTGCAATTGGTCGAGGGTCATGGCGACGGAGTCCGACTGCGGGAGTTCGAACTCTATCCAAGCCCTGCCGGCCTGTCGCCGCCGATCCGACGAACGGCGGCCCGTGCCGGGCCGAGCCGCTTCAGTAGGCGGCCGTGAAGCGCTGGCGGATGTGCTTCGGCGTCTCGATCTCGTCGACGATCGCCACCGCCAGGTCGGCGACGGAGAGGCTGGCCGGCTTGTCGCCGTCCATCAGCAGGTCGTCGGCACCGAGGCGGAACTTGCCGGTGCGCGGGCCGGGCACGAGGAAGGCGGCGGGCGAGACGAAGGTCCAGTCGAGCGAGGTCTCGAGGCGGATCAGGTTCAGCGCCTCGCGGGCGGCCAGCGCGCCCTGCTTGTACTCGGCGGGGAAGTGCGGCGTGTCCACCACCTGCACGCCCGGGGCGGCGAACAGGCTGCCGGCGCCGCCGACCACCAGCAGGCGCTTCACGCCGGCGCGCTTGACGCCTTCGAAGATCGCCTTCGTGCCCTGCAGGAAGACATCGTGGATGCGCGGCTCGCTCCAGCCGGGGTTGTAGGCGTCGACGACGGCGTCCTGGCCTTCGACGGCACGGGCGACCTGGGCGGCGTCCAGCACGTCGGCCTGGACGACGGTCAGGCCCTGCTGGGCGGTGAGCTTGGACGGCGTGCGGGCGAGTGCGGTGACCTGGTGGCCGCGCGAGAGCAGTTCCTTCAGCACTTCAGAGCCGACGAAGCCGGTGGGGCCGATGAGGGCGATCTTCATGGGGTGTCCTTCCTGGGTCAGTTGCGATCCGGCAATGGTGCCGGCTTCACAATCGACCCGCCAGTCGGCATATTCGAACAACATTCTTTAGCTGGACTTCACGCTCATGGACGATCTGCGGCGGATGGCGCTGTTTGCGGAGGTGGTGCGGCACGGCTCGATGAGCGCGGCGGCGCGGTCGCAGGGGTTGAGCACCTCGGCGGTGAGCCAGCAGATGCGGGCGCTGGAACAGGGCAGCGGGGTGACGCTGCTGCACCGGTCGACGCGCAAGCTGACGCTGACGGATGCGGGGCTGCGCTTTGCCGAGCATTGCCGCGCGATGGTGGAGGCGGCGGAGCAGGCGCGTCGGCAGCTGGCGCTCGCGCATGACGCACCGGTGGGCGAGCTGCGCATCGCGGCGCCGGTGGGGTTTGCGCGCTATGTGGCGCCGGCGCTGGCACCGCTGGTGGCCGATCACCCGGCGTTGTCGCTGCGGCTGCTGGTGGACGACGCGATGATCGACCTGATCGATGCCCGCATCGACCTGGCGCTGCGGGCGGGGCGGTTGCCGGATTCGACACATGTGGCTCGCCGGCTGTGCATCTTTGACGTGATCCTGTGCGCCGCGCCGGCCTACCTGCGCCGGCATGGCACGCCTCAATCGCCGTCGGACCTGCTGGCGCACCAGTGGATCATGTTGTCGCGCGAGGGGACGGCCCTGTCCTTCGAGATGCGGCGCGGCGAGCGCGAGCATGAGTCGCTGCGGCTCGAGGCGCGCGTGACGAGCAACAACCAGTTCAGCGTGCAGCAGATGGCGGGGGCCGGCCTCGGGATCGCGCTGCTGACGCGGGCGGATGTGGACGAGGACCTGCGATCAGGTCGGCTGGTGCAGCTGATGCCCGACTGGCAGGTGCCGGGGATCGCGGTGTGGGTCGTGACGCCGAAGCGGGATAACCAGCCGGCAAAGGTGCGGCATGCGGTGGGGGCGTTGGCGGCGCATCTCGCGCAGGTGGTCGGCGCATCCACCTGAGCGGCAGCTTGTCGTGGATGGGACGATCGTCCGGTGTGGCAAATCGGAACGCCCTTGGCTGCTCGGCGACTTAGCTGCTCGGGCGAAGGCTGCAGAGGCGCGAAGCGTGGACACACATGTGGCCCATGTTAAGGGAGTTCGGAAAAGTACTTGGAGTTGTTGCGGTGCGTATTTTCAGTTGTTTCAAGGGCTTGAAACATAAACCGAAGGTGTCCGAATCGAATCACGTGGTAGGTCGAATGGGGGAATCAAGAAGCGAAGCAAATCAAACGCTTGCCAGTGTCGTATCCATGCCCATTGGCGCCCCCGTAACCGACATGCGAACGGGAGAGTCCCAGCGAACGCTGAGGCAGATCTCAGAGCGGGGTCGACTAATGGTTATCAATGCACTATCCATTGCAAACGCTCGCGCGAGTGAGTGCAATGAATCGCTGTCTAGCATGCTCGAAATCAGCCTTCAGCTTGACAACGATTTGGGACTGGTTAAAGCTGAGGAAGGTTCGCGTGCTGCCAAGGCTATCGAGGAAGTAGCCGCTGAAATCGACAAGGCTCGCAACGCCGTACACGCAAAGGAGCTGGCGGTATTCAGATGCAATATCGAGAAAGCCTACACAAAACTGCGGGCAACCGTCGACGAAAAAAAAATGCAGAGGCGGACTGGCAGGGCAAAGAAAACTATTCCGGAGACCCGGGAGTCGCGTCGGCCTTCGCCAACTGGACGAACTGAATCAGGAGCTGAACCGGAGAAGATGAATTTTGCGGCAGAGAAGCCAATTGAAGGATTGGCTGACACCCTGGTTGAAGCCATGCGAGGCGTTGTCGATGGAGTTGCTCCCAGGTTGGCTTCTGCAGTGCAGCACCTTCGGGACTGGGATATCAGTGAACTTTCGACGGACTTCGGGGGTGATGGTGCTCTCCGTAGACTCGTGATAGGGATGGTGGATGTGGTCTCAATTGTGGAATATGGAGATGCAAATAATTGCTCACCTCAACGTCGGAAAGCGATAATGCGGCTGCATGCGTTTTACGAAAAGAATGGCGCGACATTGAGGTCGATTAAAGCCACGAAGCTCACGAAAGAGCCTCCTTCCAATAGAGACGAATTCACGAGGTTGATCGAGCAAGGTTTTGAATTGATGCAGGCTGTCGTGAATAGTCCCGAGTGAAGTAGTCCCAGGAAGGACGGAGGTTAGCGTATCAATGCTGCGCGATCGATATGGCGGATATCCGTCCTCCCGCAAAACGCCATCGTCGTATCCAACTCCTTCGCGATGATCTCCAGCGCCTTCGTCACCCCGGCCTCGCCCATCGCGCCCAGGCCGTAGACGAAGGCGCGCCCGATCATCGTGCCCTTGGCGCCCAGGGCGACGGCCTTCAGCACGTCCTGCCCGGAGCGGATCCCGCCATCGAGCCACACCTCGGTGCGCGGGCCCACCGCCTCGACGATCGCCGGCAGGGCCTCGATCGATGACGGCGCCCCGTCCAGCTGCCGCCCGCCGTGGTTCGAGACGATCAGCGCATCGGCGCCCGTGTCGACCGCGAGCCGGGCATCCTCCGCATCCATGATGCCCTTGAGGATCAGCTTGCCGCCCCAGCGCTTCTTGATCCATTCGACATCGGCCCAGCTCAGCTTCGGGTCGAACTGGTCGGCGGTCCACGACCCCAGCGACGACATGTCCGCCACCCCCTTCACATGCCCGACGATGTTGCCGAAGGTGCGCCGCGGCGTGCCCAGCATGGCCATGCACCAGCGCGGCTTGGTCGCCAGGTTGATCAGGTTCGCGATCGTCGGCTTGGGCGGCGCCGAGAGCCCGTTCTTCAGGTCCTTGTGCCGCTGGCCCAGGATCTGCAGGTCCAGCGTCAGCACCAGCGCGCCGCACTTCGCCGCCTTCGCGCGGTCGATCAGCCGCTCGACGAAGTCCCGGTCGCGCATCACGTAGAGCTGGAACCAGAACGGCTTCGTCGTCGCCGCGGCCACGTCCTCGATCGAGCTGATGCTCATCGTCGACAGCGTGAACGGCACGCCGAACTTCTCGGCCGCGCGTGCCGCCAGGATCTCGCCGTCCGCATGCTGCATGCCGCACATGCCGATCGGCGCCAGCGCCACCGGCATCGCGACGTCGACGCCGATCATCTGCGTGCGCAGCGAGCGCCCCGACATGTCCACCGCCACCCGCTGCCGCAGCTTGATCTTCTGGAAGTCGCTCTCGTTGGCGCGGTAGGTGCCCTCGGTGTACGAGCCCGAATCGGCATAGTCGTAGAACATGCGCGGCACGCGCCGCTTGGCAAGCACGCGCAGGTCTTCGATGCAGGTGATGACGGGCATGGGGTCTCCTGGGTGTTGGTCTCCGGCCGTCGGCGATGCTAGCCGGGCGGCCGGTCCCCAGGAACGGAAAGATTTTCAGGGCCGGCCGGAAAGCGGCGGCGTCGCCAGCAGGGCCCGCGCTTCCGCCAGTGCCCCGGCCGCCACCTCGGCACAGGTCTCGCGCAGCCAGGTGGCGAACAGCGCCGCGGCGCCGTCCGCCGCATGCGGCAGCAGCCGGTACTGCCGCGGCGGCGTCGTCGCCAGGGAGAACAGCGGCCGCAGCGCGCCGCTCGCAAGCCAGGGCCGCGCCAGGCTGGGCCGCGCCAATGCCACGCCCTGGCCGCTGACCGCCGCCTCGAGCGTCAACCCCAGGTCGACCAGCTTGGTGCCCTGCGCGGGCTCGCCCCAAGCCAGCCCTGCGGCGCGGAACCACGGCGTCCACGGCTCGATCGGCGTTCGCAGCAACGAGGCCTGCGCCAAGTCGGCCGGTATCCGCATCGGCGCGCAACGCGCCAGCAGCGAAGGCGAAGCCATCGCCATCACCACGTCCTGCATCAGGGGCGGCGCATCGCTTGCCGAATCGTCCAGGTGCCGCACCTCGATGTCGGCCTCGCTCCCCGCCACGTCCAGGAAGGGGATCGACAGCACGATCTCCAGCTCGACCTGCGGATGCGCCTGCGTGAAGCGCTGCAGCTGCGGCACCAGCACCTGCCGCGCGAAGGTCGGCGGTGCGGTGACGCGCAGGCGCTGCACCTGCTGCGCCGCGCGCTGGTGCAACGGCACCGCGGCCAGCAGGCCCCGCGCGGCCGACACCTGGGCCAGGTACTCCTTGCCGGCCGAGGTCAGGCCCAGGCCGCGGGCCGAGCGCGCCAACAGCGCGGTGCCAAGCAGCTCCTCGAGCGTCCCGATGCGCTTGCCGATGGCACTCGCGGTGACGTGCAGTTCGTCGGCCGCCCGCTCGAAGCTGCCCAGACGCGCCGCCGCCTCGAAGGCGCGCAGCCCGTCGATCGACGGGTAGCGGAGCGCGGAAGGTGGCGTGGGCATGGCGCCCGATGATAGGGGCCGCGCCGCAGGCGGGCCGCCCGGCTTCAGGCCCCCCGGCGCTTGCGCGGCACGAAGTTCAGCCTGCCCGCCGCCTTCAGCGCCTCGGCGCCCACCTGCACCGTCTGCGGCGGCTGGTCCTGCAACTGGTCGGCGTGCCACAGCACCAGCTGGACGGCACCCTCGGGGACGCTGTCGATGCGGGCCACGCCGTTCTCGTCCGTCTTCGCGAACCAGGGCGTGTCGGCCACGTAGACCTGGCCGCGCATCGAGGAATGCAGGTGGCAGCCCAGCCCGATCGGGCCGGCCGATTCGACCTTGACGTCGGCGGTGGAGCTGCCGCTCTTCTTCGCGCTGCGCGCCGGCTTGTAGTCGTCGTAGCCCGGCGTGCCGCCGGCCGCGCCGGCCGGCTCGGCCGCGTCCAGCCGCAGCTCGAAGTTCTTCACCACCGGCATGCTGCCCAGCGGGCCGCTCGGCACCGAGCGCACATGGTGGTCATAGCCGTCGCGGTTCAGGAAGCGCAGCGTGCTGCCGGCGGGCACGATGGTCAGGAAGGGCACGAAGCGCAGGTTCTCCTGGGCAATCACCACCGGCGCCGCGGCCGGCTTCAGCACCGGCTTGATGGCCGGCTCGATCAGCACCACGGTGTCGGCCACGGGCTTGCCGTCGGCATCGGTGACGAGCACCTGCACGCTGCCCGCCTCGGCGGTGAAGGGGGCCAGGGCCAACAGGCTGGCGCAGGCCAGGGCGAGGACACGCGGGGAGAAAGCGTTCATGGCAGGGGCCTCGTTCGGGTTCACGGGGTGTTGACGATGTCGCGGTGCATCGGCGCAAGCTTGGCCAGCAGCCGGTTCTGTGCGCCGAAGGGAATGCCCTGGGCGTCCATGCTCTGCTGCAGCACTTCCACCAGCGCGTTGAAGTTGCTCCTCGTGATGTCCATGCCGGCGTGGGCGCGCTTCATGTCTGGGCCCTTGAGCTTGCAGGGCCCGCCGGACACCTCGCAGAACTGGTCGACCAGTTGCGCCTTCACGTGGACCTGGTCCACGTCCTTGAAGAAGGGGTTCATGCGCGGGTCGGCCAGCAGGCGCTGCATGAAGTCGTCCATCAGCGTGACCAGGCCGGGTTTCGCGCCCAGCTGCTGGTAGAGCGCGTCGTCGGCCGGGGCGGGGGCCGTCTGGGCCTGCACCGGGCCGGCCAGCAGCGCGGCTCCGAGCAGCACGAGGAAGAGCATGCGGTTCATCGGGATCTCCTGGAATCGCCTCAGAAGGCGAGCTGCGCCGAGACGTAGGCGCCGGTCTGGCGCCGCGTGACGACCCCCGGCACGATCTTGCCCAAGTCGACATACGCGGCGGTGAGCGAGAAGTTCTTGCACGGCGCCCAGGCGACGAAGAGGTCGGCCCAGTCGTCCTCCTTCAGCGCGCCGGCGCCGAGCGCGGCGTTGTCGCGGAAGTTGTCCGGCTTGCTGCGGTACTCGATGCCGGCCGCGAGCCGCTTGCTGAAGAGGTAGGCGAGCGACACCTCGGGCTGCAGGCGGTAGCCGTCGTGGCCGGTCGCGCCGAAGCCGAGCAGCCCGTTCTGGTTCGCCTTGGTGGCGCGCAGCGTCAGGTTGGCGAGGATGCCGGGGGCGAGGAACAGCTTGGTGGCGCTGAGGTAGAGGTCGGTGCCGCTGTCCTTCGCACCGAAGGCCGTCAGCACGTCCGCCAGCGGGCCGGTGCGCGACTTCTTGTACTCGAGCCCGACGGCAACCTGCGGTATCCAGGTGTCGCTGTCCAGCACCGCGTCGCCGGCCAGGCGCAGCTTGAGGCCGGCGATGTCCTGCTGGAGGTGCAGGCCGTTGAAGGCCGCATTGCCCAGCATGCCGGCGAGCGCGCCGCCGACCGGGCCGGTGTCGAAATCCTGGTGCGCGAGCGAGAACTCGACGCGGTCGTCCCAGGCCAGCGCCGCACCGTAGGCGCCCAGGCCGTAGTCCTGCGTCTTCACCCGCGTCGCGAAGGCCGAGCCCCCCAGCTCGCCGGCGGCGCCGTAGCCGCCGGTCAGCGCCCACGGCGTCAGGCCCCCGCCGGCCGCGCCGTCGATGCTGCTGACGCCCCCGGTGAGAAGCAGCTTGCCGCCATGCGGGCGGCCCTGGGCCCCGGCCGGCCCGGCGACGGTCGCCAGGAGCAAGGCGCCGGCAAGCGCGAGTCGATGCAGGGGCATGAGGTCTCCTCCTCGGTGGTCATGCCGGGATCTACGAACCGGGGCCGGCGATGGATGCAGTCTGCCCGCGGGCCCGCTTCGGAGGATCCGCCGATCGTGAAAAGTTGGCAATCCTGGCGCGCCGGGATCAGGCGGCCGGCGCGGCGGGATCCTCGGGCCGGCCGCTCAGCGGATCGGTCAGCTGGTCGAACAGGGGCATCGGCGCGTACACCGGCGCGGGCTCCTTCACCGCCAGGGACGCGGCCGGGGCCTGCGGCGCGACGAGCTCGCCCAGCGTCGCCAGGTTGCCCGCGCGCACGCCCAGCAGCCGCAGCCGGCGCGACAGGTCGACGCGCTTCAGGCATTCGCCGGCGGCGCGGCGGATGCCGCGCGCGTCCATCGTGTGGGCCGGCAGCGTGAGGTCGCGGGTGACGATCTTGAAGTCGTCGAAGCGCAGCTTGATGCCGATGGTCTTGGCCGCGTAGCCCTTGCGCGCCAGGTCGCCGGCGAGCTCGACGCACAGCTCGGTGAAGATGGCCGAGAGGGTCGGCCGGTCGCGCACCGCATGCAGGTCGCGCTCGAAGGTGGTCTCGCGGCTGATGGACTTGGGCTCGCTGTAGGTGACGACGGGCCGCTCGTCGCGGCCATGCGAGGCCTCGTGCAGCCAGGCCCCGTAGCTGCGGCCGAAGTGCTCGACCAGCCAGGCCGGCTCGGCGGCGGCCAGGTCGCCGATGGTGACGATGCCGAAGCCGGCCAGCTTCTCCGTGGCCTTCGGGCCGATGCCGTTGACCTTGCGCGCCGCGAGCGGCCAGATGCGCGCCGGGATCTCGTCGACCGACAGCAGGGTCAGGCCGTCGGGCTTGTCGAGCTCGGAGCAGATCTTGGACAGCAGCTTGTTGGGCGTGATGCCGACCGAGCAGGTGAGGCCGGTGGCCGCGAAGACGGCGTCCTTCAGCGCGCGGCCGACGCTCGCGCCGGCGTCGTCCTGGGCGCCGGGCACGTCGGTGAGGTCGACATAGATCTCGTCCACGCCGCGGTCCTCGACCAGCGGGGCGATGGCGCGTACCGCGGCCTTGAAGAGCCGCGAGTAGCGCCGGTACTCGTCGAAGTCGACCGGCAGCAGGACCGCGTCGGGCGCCAGCGCGGCGGCCTTCATCATGCCCATCGCCGAATGGACGCCGAGGGCGCGGGCCTCGTAGGTGGCGGTGGTGATGACGCCGCGGCCGACGTAGTCGCGCAGCCGGGCGTAGCGCCAGCTGCCGTCGGGCTGGCGCTGCGGCCTGCTGTCGCGCCCGCCGCCGATCACGACCGGCTGGCCGCGCAGGCCGGGGTAGCGCAGCAGTTCGACGGACGCGTAGAAGGCGTCCATGTCGAGGTGGGCGATGAGGCGTTGGCGGGGCATGCGGGGTGGGCCTGTATACATCCACAGTATCTCCGCAAGCGCTATTCTCCGCCACCTCATGCTCGATTTCCGCGCCCCGCCCATCGATGCCGCCCGGATGCGCCGCGCCGGCCGCGACCTGCTGTCGCTGGCGCTGATGGACGCCCGCAACCACAGCCTGCGCTGGCTGCAGGCCTTCGAGCAGTCCGGCCGGAAGGCGACGCCGGAGCTGCACGCCGAGGCGGATCCGCCGCTGTGGACGCTCGGCCACCTCGGCTGGTACCAGGAGTACTGGGTGGGCCGCAACGTCCAGCGGCACCGCGGCGAGCTCTGCGACCCGGCGGCGCCGCGCCTCGCGTCCATCGAACCGGGCGCCGACGGCTGGTACGACGGCTCGCTGATGCCGCGCCCGACGCGCTGGGCCGGCGAGCTGCCGGACGGCGGGTCGGTGCGCCAGTACCTGGCGGCGACGCTGGACACCACGCTCGAGCTGCTGGAGCACGCGCCCGACACCGATGCCGCCCTCTACTTCTTCCGGCTCGCGCTCTTCCACGAAGACGCGCATGCCGAAGGCCTGGCCGTGCTGTCGCAGCAGCTCGGCTTCGACGCCGGGTTGTGGGACGCGCCGGCGCCGCTGCCGCAGCGGCCGCCGCTGCTGTTCCCGGCGACGCGCGCGCGCATCGGCAGCGAGGGGCCCGGCTTCGCGTACGACAACGAGGGCCCGGCGCACGAGGTGGCGCTGCCGGAGTTCGAGATCGACGCCCAGGCGGTGAGCTGGGCCCAGTACACCGAGTTCGTCGAGGACGGCGGCTACGACGAGGCGCGCTGGTGGCACCCCGACGGCTGGGCCTGGGTGCAGGCCGGTGGGCGGCGCAGCCCGCGCCATGTCGACCGCATGCGGCAGGGGGTGCTGCAGCAGCGCTTCGGACGGCTCGCCCAGGTGCCGTTGACGCAGGCGGCGCTGCACCTCAGCTGGTACGAGGCCGATGCGTGGTGCCGCTGGGCGGGGCGGCGCCTGCCGACCGAGGCGGAGTGGGAGCATGCGGCCCGCGCCGGGGGCTCGCGCGGCTTCCGCTGGGGCCAGGTGTGGGAGTGGATGGCGGGGCGCTTCCGGCCCTACGAGCGCTTCGTGCCGGGGCCGGACGCGGCGCATTCGCAGGCCGGCTTCGACGGGCGGCATCGGGTGCTGCGCGGCGCGTCGTTTGCGACGCGCGAGCGCCTGCGGCATCCCTGCTACCGCAACTACGAGCTGCCGGCGTGCGACAGCCAGTTCACGGGGTTTCGCAGCTGCGCGGCCTGATCGTCTACAACGTGGCGAAAAACGCCAGTGACGGCACGAAGAAGTACTCGCCCCCCTTCAGCGTGACGAAGCCCGCCATGCGCTGCTGCAGGGTCGGAGCCCGTGCATCCCCCCAGCCCGCGCGCAGCCGGTGCTTCACGGCCCCGCCCTGGCCTGCCAGCGGATCGATCCCGGTGTGCCCGACCACGAAGCCCTCGTCGTTCGCCCAGTTGGCCTGCGCGAACTCGAACTGCTCGACGATGCTCGCCTGGCAGGCCATGAACAGCAGGCCCACCCCATGCGCCGGCGCGTCGCTGAAGCGCCCCTGCGCATCCACCTGCCGCTCTCCGTAGGTCATGCCGCGCCGCACCATCAGCCGCGCCCGTTCCGCCTGCGGCGGCAGGCCGAACTCGCGCCCGGTGTCGCCGCGTGGATTGGTCTTGCGGATGTGGGCATGCAGCGGGCACTTCAGCCCCTGCGGGTCGCCGGCGTAGTCGAAGTCGTTCGGCACCAGGCCGTCCACCCCGGCATGGGCGTGCAGCGCGAGCGGCGTGCCGTCGGCGAAGCGACCCACCAGCAGGGCCCCGGCCAGGCTTGCATCGGCGGCCTGCCCCAGCTTCTTCAGGCCCCGCGCGAGGCGGGCCTCGGCCTGCTGGAAGGCTTGAACGTTCTGTTCCAGCTTGCGGAAGACGAGGTAGGTCCCGTGCGCCGCCGGGTCGTCCACCGCCGGGTCGGGCACCAGCACCTGGGCGAGCGGGAAGCGCGGCGACCAGTGCGCGCCGCTGCCGCCGCGGCGTGCCTCGCGCGCCAGGTCTTCCTCGATCATCAGCGGCTGGCTGCGGCCCGAGACGAAGCCGAAGTGCTCGATCGCGTGGCCGGCGGCGTTGTCCCAGCGCCGGCCCCGCTCCACGCCCAGCAGGGTCACGCCGTCCGGCAGCGCCGCGCCGAGTTCCGCCTGCAGCAGCGCCACTTGGGCCGCCTCGCCGGCGACCTGCAGCAGCGCATGGACCTCCCCCTGCCAGGGCACCTCCCAGCCCGCCGCATCGGCGTCGCGCAGCATGGGCTGGCGGTCCTTCAGGCCTTCGACGAAGGCGGGGTCGGCGGGGCGCCGCGCCGCGGGGACCTGCAGCGCCCGGTAGCCGGCGTGCGAGAGCGCGCAGACGATCGACGCCGGCGTGGCGGGGGCGGGCTCCGCGGCGTCGCGTGCCTGCCGCACCCGGTCCGCATCGGCGAGTTGTGCATCGGCGCGCATCAGCCGCGGCCCGAGCCGGCGCAGCCAGTCGCGCCCCGCGCCGGCGTCGGCGAAGCGCAGCAGCAGGTGGGCCGCCAGCGGCCGGCCGTGGCCTTTCAGCACGTGCCCCTGCAGGCCGGCGAGCAGGGCGCGCTCGGCCTCCGACAGGGCAGCCAGCGTGAGGGTCTTGCGCAGGTCGACGACCTGGTGGGCCATGGGGAATCCTGGGGGAGACGTGCCGCACAGCGTGCCCGCTGCGCGCCGCCGGGGCATCCCCAAGTTCGCGGAAAACGCATCCCTCTTTGGCGTGTCGGACACGGGGGATCGAGAAGTGAAGGGCGATCCCCGGATTCGCATCCGGGCTACGAGGCCGTGTACTCCACGGCCTGGGTACCTCGGCAGAAGCCGTACAGTTGCAGGCCGGACTCGCGTGCGATGTCGACCGCGAGCGAGGTCGGCGCCGAGATCGCCGCCAGCGTGCCGATGCCCAGCCGCGCGCACTTGCGCACCAGCTCGTAGCTGGCGCGGCTCGACATGACGACGAAGCCGGGCTCGGCCAGGCGCCCGGCCAGGGCGAGCCGGCCCAGCAGCTTGTCGAGCGCGTTGTGGCGGCCGACGTCCTCGGCCACCTCGAGCAGCGTGCCGTCGGGCGCGGCCCAGCCGGCCGCATGGCAGGCGCCTGTCTCGGCGTTCAGCCGCTGCCGTGCCGGCAGCGCCGCGAAGGCGCGCAGCACGATGTCCGCGGCCACCGGCGGGCGGCCCTGGATGCGTTCGGCAGCATGCAGGTCGAGCTGGGCGAGGCTGTCGATGCCGCACAGGCCGCAACCCGTGCGGCCTTCCAGCGCACGCTTGCGCTCCTTGAGTGCCATGAAGGCCCGCGACGACACCTCGAGGTGCACCTCGCAGCCGTCCGTCCGGGCCAGGACCTCGATGTCGCGGCATTCCTCGCGGCCGGCGATCAGGCCTTCGGAGAGCGCGAAGCCGAGCGCGAAGGCCTCCAGGTCGGTCGGCGTGGCCATCATCACGGCATGCGACAGCCCGTTGAAGACCAGGGCCACCGGGGCCTCGACCGCCACGGTGTCGAGGCGCGCATCCGCGCCGCCGTCCTGGTGCCGGCGCACCGTCACCGCGGCGGTGGGCGGCAACTCGGCGGTCTCGGGGTCGAGGCGGTCGGGCGTCATGGCCCGGAGTGTCCCACCGGCAGCGCAAACGCGCGCCACTGTCCGGCGCCGTCGACCTGCAGGCGCACCCAGCCCGGCCCGCGCTCGGCGCCGATCTGCGCATCGCTCATCTGCGTGTAGAGCCGGATCAGCACGCTCACCCGCACGCCCAGCCGCTTGGCCAGGCGTGTCAGCGAGACGCCCTGGCCGTCGGTGTCGAGCTCGCGCAGGTCGTGCAGTGCGCGGTCCTCGAGCGGTGCCGTGTCAGGCAGGGGCATGCTCGGGATGGGCCACGTCGCGCGCGTGCCGCACCGGCGGATCCTGCGGACGCAGCGTCAGCACCACCGGGATCGACTTCGAGGTCGGCGTGCGGGCGCCGATCGCGAAGCTCTGCAGCGGCACCAGCGCGTTCGTCTCGGGGTAGTAGCTCGCGATGCAGCCGCGCGGGATGTCGTACTCCACCAGCAGGAACTTCTCTGCCGTGCGCCGTTCATCCGCGCCGCCGTCGGGGTGGTAGACGCTCGTGATGTCGACCCAGTCGCCGGCCTTCATCCCGATCGCCTTCAGATCCTCCCGGTGGATGAAGACGACCCGGCGGTGGCCGTAGACGCCGCGGTAGCGGTCGTCCATGCCGTAGATCGTGGTGTTGTACTGGTCGTGCGAACGCACCGTGGCCAGCGTCAGCACCACCGCGTCAGTCTGCCTGCGGGCACGGTGCACCGGCGTGTCGCGCGGCACCGGGTGGGTGCTGAAGTGGGCCTTGTGCGAGGGGGTGGCCCAGACGCGCTCCGAGGCCGTGTTGCGCAGGCGGAAGCCGCCGGGCTTGCGGATCTTCTCGTTGAAGCCGCGGAAGTCGTCGAACACGGCCTCGATCTTGTCGCGGATGCGGCTGTAGTCCTCGACCAGCCACAGCCAGGGCGTCTTGCTCTGCGGCAGCGTGGCGGCGGCGAGGCGGGCGACGATCATCGGCTCGGACAGCAGGTGCGGCGAGGCGGGCGCGTTCAGGCCGGACGACAGGTGCACCATGCTCATCGAGTCCTCGACCGTGACGCCTTGCGGGCCGGCGGCCTGCACGTCGATCTCGGTGCGGCCCAGGCAGGGCAGCAGCAGCGCCTGGCGGCCGTGGATCACGTGGCTGCGGTTGAACTTGGTGGCGACGTGCACGGTGAGCTCGCAGTGGCGCAGCGCCTTCCAGGTGGCATGGGTGTCGGGCGTGGCCGCGGCGAAGTTGCCGCCCATCGCGAAGAACACCTTGCCGCGGCCGTCCAGCATCGCCTCGATGGCGCCGACGGTGTCGAAGCCTTCCTCGCGCGGCGGCTCGAAGCCGAACACCTCGCCCAGGCGGTCCAGGAAGGCCGGGGCGGGCTTCTCGTAGATGCCCATCGTGCGGTCGCCCTGCACGTTGCTGTGGCCGCGCACCGGGCAGGCCCCGGCGCCCGGGCGGCCGAGGTTGCCGCGCAGCAGCAGCAGGTTCGCGATCATCTGGATCGTCGCCACCGAATGCTGGTGTTGGGTGATGCCCATGCCCCAGCAGGCGATGACGCTGCCGGCCTCGGCATACAGCTCGGCGGCCTGCTCGATCTGCGCGCGGGTGAGGCCGGACTCGGTCTCCAGCACGTCCCAGGATTCGGCGCGCACGTCGGCCTCGAAGCTCTCCAGGCCCAGCGTGTGCTCGGCGATGAAGGCGGTGTCGAGGACGCGCGGTCGGCCGTCGCGCCGGGCGCGGTCGTCCAGCTCGAAGACGTGCTTGCACATGCCCTTGAGCAGCGCGAGGTCGCCGCCGATGCGCAGCTGGAAGTAGTGCGAGCTGATCGGCGTCGAGCCGAGCGTCGCCATCTCGATCGCGTTCTGCGGGTTGGCGAAGCGCTCCAGGCCGCGCTCGCGCAACGGGTTGAAGCTGACGATCTTCGCGCCGCGCCTGGACGCCTCGCGCAGCTCGCCCAGCATGCGCGGGTGGTTGGTGCCGGGGTTCTGGCCGAAGATGAAGATCGCGTCGGCGCGCTCGAAGTCGTCGAGCGTCACCGTCCCCTTGCCCACGCCGATGGTCGGGCGCAGCCCCGAGCCGCTGGGCTCGTGGCACATGTTGGAGCAGTCGGGGAAGTTGTTCGTGCCGTACTCGCGCACGAACAGCTGGTAGAGGAAGGCCGCCTCGTTGGAGGTGCGGCCGGAGGTGTAGAAGATCGCCTGGTCGGGGTCGGGCAGGGCGCGCAGCTCGCGCGCGATGAGCTCGAACGCCTGGTCCCAGGCGATGGCTTGGTAGCGGTCGGAGGCCGCGTCGTACACCATCGGGTGCGTGATGCGGCCCAGGTCTTCCAGGAAGAAGTCGGACTGTTCGGCGAGCCAGCTGACGGTGTGCGCGCCCAGCACCTCGGGCGTCGCACGCTTGGCCGTGGCCTCGGCGGCCACGGCCTTGACGCCGTTCTCGCAGAACTCGAAGGTCGAGGTGTGGTCGCGGTCGGGCCAGGCGCAGCCGGGGCAGTCGAAACCGTCCGGCTGGTTGGCCGACAGCATGGTCTTCGCGCCCTTGGCCGCGATGCCGTGCTGCACCAGCTGCTTGGCCACGCTCTTGAGCGCGCCCCAGCCGCCGGCCGGACCCTTGTAGAACTCGATCTTCTGGTACGTCATCTCCCTGTCCTTCTGGATGTCAGGCGAAGAACTTCGCCACGCTGAGCAGGGTCTTGTAGACACCCCACGCCAGCGGGATGCCCACGGCGGCCCAGGCCAGCGCGACCAGGGCGGTCGGCGTCTTGCCGCCGGTGCCCGTGCCCGTGCCGACGTCGGACGCCGCAGCGCGCTCGTGCGCCAGGCGCTTCTCTTCGGCGAGTTCCTCGTCGCTCATGAAGTGCTTGTCGGCCACGGGGCGGATCGACAGGTTGGCGATCAGGCCGATCACCAGCATGCCCACCAGGATGTACATCGTCTGGTTGTAGACCTGCTCGCGCGGGATGCCCAGGCCGAGCTGGTAGTCGCGCATGTAGTTCACGACGACCGGGCCCAGGATGCCGGCCGTGGCCCACGCCGTCAGCAGCCGGCCGTGGATCGCGCCCACCATCTGGGTGCCGAACAGGTCGGCCAGGTAGGCCGGCACGGTCGCGAAGCCGCCGCCGTACATGCTCAGGATGATGCACACCGCGCCCACGAACAGCAGCTTGCTGCCGGCGGCCGCGCTGCCGGGCAGGCTCGCGTACAGGATGCCGCCCAGCACGAAGAACACCACGTAGGTCATCTTGCGGCCGAGCTTGTCCGAGAGGCTGGCCCAGACGAAGCGGCCGCCGATGTTGAACAGGCTCAGCAGCGCGGTGAAGCCGGCGGCCACGCCGGCGATCGCCGCCAGCTGCGCCTTGTCGAGCTCGCCGAACTTCTTGGCCACGCCGATCAGGTTGCCGCCGAACACTTCCTGCAGCATCGGGCTGGCCATGCCGATCACGCCGATGCCGGCGCTGACGTTCATGCACAGCACGATCCAGACGAGCCAGAACTGCGGGATGCCCCAGACCTTCTTCACGTGCACGTGGCGCTGCGTGATCATCGCGTTCGAGGTCTGCGCGACCGGCGGCGTCCAGCCCTCGGGCTTCCAGCCGGTGGGCGGCACGCGGTAGCCGAAGGCCCCGCCGAGCATGAAGACGAAGTACACGAGGGCCATCACGATGAAGGTCTGCATCACGCCGACGTCGGTCGGCGAGGCGAAGTTCTTCATCAGCTCGGCCGCCAGCGGCGAGCCGATCATCGCGCCGCCGCCGAAGCCCATGATGGCCATGCCGGTGGCCATGCCGCGGCGGTCCGGGAACCACTTGATCAGGGTCGACACCGGCGAGATGTAGCCGAGGCCCAGGCCGATGCCGCCGATGATCCCGGAGCCGAGGATCATGAGCCAGAACTGGTGCAGGTAGATGCCCAGGGCCGACATCAGCATGCCGCCGCACCAGCAGACCGCGCTCACGACGCCGGCCTTTCGCGGGCCGGCCCGCTCGAGCCAGCCTCCCCACAGCGCGGCCGAACAGCCGAGGAACACGAAGAAGAGGGTGTACATCCACCCCAGCGTGGAGATCTTCCAGTCGCAGGTGGTGGTGAAGAGCTCGGCGAAGAAGCCGACCTCGGGGCCGCACTTGACCGCGTCCTTGATGCCCAGCGCCTTGGACAGCGGCAGCCAGAAGACGGAGAAACCGTAGGCCATGCCGATGCACAAGTGGATGGCCAGCGCCGCCGGCGGCACCAGCCACCGATTGAAGCCAGGACCCGCGATGGTGCGTTCCTTGTCAAGCAGACCTGCCGCGCCTGCCTGCGCTGTGCCGTCCGAACCCGCCAGTGTTGAAGACATTCTTGCTCCCGGGATTGTGTCTGTGTGTGATATTCAAAGTCCGTCAGCTGGCACGAACCCTGATGCTGCTTCGCACTCAAGCCCCGGACTGTAAGTAGGGGCTGGCATGCCGGCAATATGATGCCGCGGACATAGGCCCGCCAACAAGCAACCGCTTACATGGGCATTCCAGAACGAGGGCCGCATTTCGTGAACAAATTCACCATCAAGCCACAGTGGTCACTGACCCGCGAGGGCGGTGGCAGCCTGATGCCGCGCCTGATCGAGCTGTTGCGGCTGGTGCAGCAGCACGGCAGCCTGGCGCGTGCCTGCGAGGCGAGCGGGGTGTCGTACCGCCACGCATGGCAGATGGTTCGGCAGGGGCACGAACTGTTCGGCGCACCGCTGCTGCGCATGTCGCCCGGGCGCAACTCGACGCTGGCGCCGCTGGGGGAGAAGCTGGTGTGGGCCGACCACCGGATCGCGGCACGGGTGACGCCGCTGTTCGAGTCGATCGCGTCCGAGCTGGAGGCGGAGATCGCGCAGGCGGTGGCCGGGCCGCCGGCGATGCTGCGCCTGCACGCGAGCCACGGGTTCTCGATCGAGATCCTGCAGCAGCAGGCGGCCGCCGACGGCGTGACCTCGGAGTGGAAGTACTGCACCGCGATCGAGGCCGTGACGGCCCTGGCGAGCGGGCAGTGCGATGCGGCCGGGGTGCACGTGCCGCACGGCGAATTCGAGGCGGCGGGGGTGGCGCATTACCGGCCGTGGCTGAAGCCGCAGACGCAGGTGCTGGTCGACATCAGCACGCGGCGCCAGGGCCTGATGCTGGCGGCGGGCAACCCGCTGGGCGTGCGCGCGCTGGGGGACCTGGCGCGGCCGGGGCTTCGCTTCGTGAGCCGCGAGCCGGGGTCGGGCACGCGGCTGCTGCTGGACCTGCTGCTGGCGCAGGCTGGCGTGGACCCGGCGGGGCCGGTGGGCCATGCGCCGTGGGAGCGCACGCATGCGGCGGTGGCTGCCTATGTGGCGAGCGGGCTGGCGGATGCGGGCTTCGGCGTGGAGACGGCCGCGCGCCGCTTCGAGCTCGACTTTATCCCGCTGCAGACCGAGCGCTACTTCCTGTTGTGCGATGCCGCCTTCTTCGAGACGCCGGCGATGCAGCAGGTGGTGGCGATCCTCGCGAGCGAGGAGTTCCGCGCGGCTGCCAACCAGCTGCCGGGGTACGACGCGCGGCATGCGGGGGAGGTGTCCCGGCTGGAGGATGCGTTCGCATCGTTGGGGTGAGCCCCCCCAGTCGCTTCGCTCGCGCGGCTCGCAGCCCGGATGGAGCGAGGCGCAATCCGGGGGCGGCCGTCGACGTGAAGGACGATCCCCGGATTGGCATCCGGGCTACGGGCAGCTGGCGTCGCCGCGCGGCATCGCCTGCAGCCGCTCACCGATCTGGTCGGCCAGGCGCTGGATGGCGCGGCGGTGCGCCGCCGCCAGCGCCGGCACGTCGCCGCCCCCTGCCGGCTCGTGAAGCCGGCTCGTGCACGCCAGCACGCGCTGCGGCGTCGCCACCGAAGTCGCCGACCAGGCGGCCTCGATCCACGCTTCGCGCCCGACCAGCGACTCGAAGCGCTGCACCTCGATGTGCAGCCGCCAGCCGGTGGCCGTGCCGGGCCGCGTGCGCGCGTCCACCGCATCGAATCGCTCCGCGAGCCGCGCCATCACCGCGGCGCGCAGCTCGTCGCGCAGCGGCGCGACCCAGCGCTCGCCTTCCATCATGCGCAGGCTGTCGTCGCCGGCGCGCAGCACCCACTGGGGCTGGTCGACCGCCGCCGGCACCGTGACCGGGCCCAGCTCGACCACCAGCGGCGCTGCATTCGATCCCGGCGAGGCCGGCGCCGCGACCGCCGGCAACAGGCTGTGGAAGCGCACCGGCGGCTGCGACCCGCAACCCGCCACGAGCATCGTTGCCCAGGCCGCGGCAAGGCCCCACGTCGCCGCCCTCACCGCGCCTTCTCCAGCGACGGCAAGGGCGCATCCGCCGGCTTGCCGCGCAGCAGCGATTCCGGGTGGCGCTGCAGGTAGTCGGTCAGCACCCGCAGCGACTGCGCGGCGCGTTGCAAATCGGTCATCGTCTGCTCCACATTGCGTTGCACCGGTGCGTCCGGGTCGAGCAGGTTGCGGTCGAGCTTGTCGAGCGAGCCCTGCAGCGACTCGAGCGTGCGGCGCACCTCGGCCAGCGACTTCTGCGCCTCGGGCGACAGCTGCGCGATCGCCTCGCGCGCCTGCGCCAGCGTCGCCTGCAGGTTGCGCCCGATGTCGTCGAACGGCACCTTGTTGAGCTTGGCGACGATCTCGGCGATCTGCGGCTGCACGTCGGCCAGCGTGCCCGGCACCGTCGGCACCACCGGGATGCCCTCGTCGACGCGCAGCGCGGCGGGCGCCGCCTTCGGCACGAAATCGAGCGCGACGTACATCTGCCCCGTCAGCAGGTTGCCGCTGCGCACCTGGCCGCGCAGCCCGTTCTCGACCAGCTTGCGGAAGAGCTGCTCGTTCTGCTTCGGACGCTCCGCCCCGCGCTCCACCAAGGCCCCGCGCACCGCGCCCAGGCGCAACGGGTAGACCTCGGCCGTCACCTCCATCGGGTAGCGCTTGCGCGCCGCGTCGTAGCCCGGCCGGATCGACTGCACCTCGCCGATCTCGACGCCCAGGAAATCGATGGGCGAGCCCGCCGCGAGCCCGCGGATGGTCTGGTCGAACACGAAGCGCAGCCGCATCGGCGGGCCGTCCGGCGGCGCGAGCGCGGCCTTGCGGCTGCCGAACAGCCAGAAGCGCGTGCCCGGCTCGGCCGGCGGGTCGTCGCGCGTGCCCTCGGGCCGCTCGAAGGCCACCCCGCCGGCGATCACCGAGCTCAGGGTCTGCGTGTCGACCGTCAGCCCGCTCGCGTTCAGCGTGAAGTCGACGCCGCTCGCGTTCCAGAAGCGCGTCTTCGGGGTCACCAGGCGCTCGTAGGGCGATTCGATGAAGACCTGCACCAGCAACTGGTCCTGCACCGCGTCGAGCGTGTAGCCGACGACGCGGCCGACCCGCGTGCGGCGGTAGAAGATCGGCGAGCCGACGTCCAGCGAACCGAGGTCGGGCGCGCGCAGCACGAAGCTGCGGCCGGGCTCGCCGCGCAGCACGAAGGGCGGTACCTCCGAGCCGACGAACTGCTTGCGCGTCTCGGTCGAGATGCCGGCGTCGGCCCCGATGTAGGCACCCGAGACCAGCGTGGCCAGGCCGCTGATGCCGCCGACGCCGATGCGCGGGCGCACGACCCAGAAGTTGGTGTCCTGCACCGCCAGCGAGGCGGCCGAGCGCGCGAGCCGCACCGAGGCGACGACGCGCTTGCGGTCCTCGCTCAGCGAGACCGCGTCCACCTTGCCCACCACCACCTCCTTGTAGCGCACCTCGGTCTTGCCGGCCTCCAGGCCCTCGGCGGTGCGGAACTCGATCGTGATGTGGGGGCCGGCCTGCAGCAGGCTGTTGACCACCAGCGAGATGCCGACCGCCAGCGCGACGACGGGCACCAGCCACACCGCCGACGGCAGCGAGCGCTTGCGGCTGACCACCACCGGCGCCGGCGGCAGCGGCGCTGGCGAGGCGGCCGCAGGCGCCGGCACCTCGGGCGGCGGAGGAGGGGGTGGGGGCGGTGGGGCGGAAGCCGGCGCGTCGTCGTGGGGATCAGGCATGGGAGGAGGCATCGATCTCGTCCGGCCACAGCAGCCGGGGGTCGAAACTGGCGCTGGCCAGCATGGTGAGCACGACCACGGCGCCGAAGGCGAGCAGGCCCGGCTCCGGCTCGACCTCGCCGAAGGGGCCGAACTGCACCATGCCGACCAGCAGCACGACGACATAGACGTCGAGCATGGACCAGTGGCCCACCGCCTCGACGAGGCGGAACAGGCGGGTGCGCGGCAGGCCGTTGGCGCAGCTGCAGCGCTGCGCCGTCAGGGCGAGGAAGGAGAGGATCGCGATCTTCAGGATCGGCACCGCGATGCTCGCGACGAAGACGATCACCGCCAGGCCCCAGGACCCTGCGTTCCACAGCTCGCCGATGCCCCCGAGGATGGTGTGCTCGTTGTGGCCGAAGGCGTTCGCCGTGCTCATGATGGGCATCAGGTTGGCCGGCGCGTAGAGCAGCAGCGCGGCCAGCAGGCAGGCCCAGGTGCGCTCCAGGCTGTCGGGGACGCGCACATGCAGCGGGCTGTCGCAGCGCGGGCAGTGCGCGGCATCGCCATCCTGCGGCCGCCGGCCGTCGGCCCGCTGCGAGACCAGGCCGCAGGTCGCGCAGTTGTAGAGGCCGCTGCAGCGGCCGCTGCTGAACACCTGGCGGGGGGCGCGCGCCTTCTTCATGGCGCCCGGGCCTCGCGCTGCATCTCGCCGCCCAGGTGCCACAGGCGGTGCAGGCCGGCGGCGCTGGCCGAGGTCAGCAGCAGCGTCAGTGCGCCATAGGCGAAGAGGGCGGGGCCGGGAACCACGCTCGCGAGGCCGGCGCTGCGCACCACCGCGACCAGGGCCCCGAGCATGAAGACCTCGACCATGCCCCAGGCCGTCGCGAAGCGCAGCACGCGCATGGCCGGCATGAAGTGCGGCGGCAGCCGGCCGCGGCTCATCGGCAGCAGCAGGTACAGGCGCAGCACGATGACGACGAGGGGGAAGAGCAGGGCGGTCGCGCCCGCGAGCATGGCCGACAGCGGCTCGCCGGCTTCCCAGGTGTGCCACAGGGCCTGCGGCAGGCTGATGCTGTTGACGTTGCCGCGCACCGAGATCGACACCAGCGGCGTTGCGTTGCCGATCACGAAGCAGGTCAGCGAGGCGAGCGCAAGGGCGAGCAGGCCGCGCAGCGAGAAGCGGTGGCCGCGGCCGAGCAGGGCCTCGCAGCGCTGGCAGTGGGCGGTCTGCCCGGGTTCGAGGGAGATGCGCTGGTGCACCGCGTCGCATTGCTCGCAGATCACCAGGTCGGGGCGCGGCCGCAGGACCGCGCCGGCGCGATCGTCGGCGGGGAGCACATCGGAGGAGGTCGGCGCGAGCGTGGGAGTCATGCAGGGCGCATCGTAGGGACAGCGTGCGAGGCGAGGTGTAGGACAAGGTCGGGTTCGAGGGGCCTACTGTGCCATGGGTTCCCCGAGGTGTCCCTGACCGCGCCTTGCCGCGCGGGCCGTGCCGGCGCCGCTGCTCTTTGCGAACCCTCACCATCCTTTGTAGCCCGGATGCCAATCCGGGATCGTCCTTCACGTCTCACTGCCGCTCCCGGATTGCGCTGCGCTCCATCCGGGCTACCTGTTCTTCAGGCGGCGGTAGATGGTGTTCCGGGCGATGCCGAGCCGGCGCGCGGCGAGCGAAACATTGCCGCCGGCGGCCTCGACCGCGCGCCGGATCGCGTCGGTCTCCAGCGCATCGAGCGTGGGCGCATCGGCCCCGGCCGGCAAGGTGAGCGCCGACAGCGTGGCCTGCGACACCGCGTCCGCCAGCCCGGCCGGTGGCCAGCCCGCCGGCGCCGGCCCCTGGTGCAGCGCCCGCACCTGCAGCGGCGCGCCTGCGGCCGCGCCCAGCACCGGCAGCAGCGCCAGCGGGGCATCGCCGTGCCGCCGCCCGTGCTCGACCAGCGCCGCCACCCCCAGCCCGAACAAGCCCTCCAGCCCCAGCATGCGCAATGCCCCGATGCTCAGCCCGAGCTGCGCCAGCGCACTGCGGTTCGCCCCCAGGATCGCCCCGTCCGCGCCCACCGCCAGCAGCCCCTCGCGCAGCGTTCCGAGCCGCGCCGCGTCGCGGTGGAACTGCAGGCGCAGCCCCTGGCGGAAGCGGTCGCCGAAGCACTGGTTCTCGATCATCCGCGCCGACAGGTCGACCATCGCCAGCGTGTGCGGGTGGTAGGCCTCGCGCTCGGCGCTCAGGTCGAGCACCCCCATCACCTGGCCCGCATGGTCGAAGATCGGCGCCGCCGAGCAGCTCAGGAAGCGGTTCGCCTTCAGGAAATGCTCGTCGCCGTGCACCCGCGTCGGCCGCTCGGTGAAGAGGGCGGTGCCGACGGCGTTCGTGCCCTTGCTCGACTCCGACCAGTCCATGCCCGGGGCCAGCGCGACCTGCTGCGCCCGCTCCAGGAAGCCCGCGTCGCCCAGGCTGTGGAGGATGCGGCCGCGCGCATCGCTCAGCGCCACCATGGCCGGCGAGGAGGCGACCTGCTCGAACAGCATCTCCATCAACGGCGCGGCCTGCTCGTGCAGTCGCCGGTGCCGCGCCCGCGCCTCGGGCAACGCGGCGAGCGAGGCCGGGTTCAGCTCGGGCACCGCCGATTCGTCCAGGCCGAGCGCCACGCAGCGCGCATGCGACTGCGCGATCGCGAGCCGGTGCTCCGGCGAAGACTCCTCCATCCACGGTGCGTGCATGCGGCTTCCCTCCGCCGCGCATTCTGCAGCGAGGCGGTCGCTGTCACAATCGGCGGCTTTCCAGTGGAGCCCCTGCGCCGCCCATGAGTCGAAACCGTCGCTCGTCACGGATGTTGTTGCTGGCCCTGGCCTGCGTGATGCTGGGCGCCGCCTGCGAGTGGCGGCGCGCGGCCGTGGCCGGCGCGGCCCCGCGCGAGCCCCTGCTGGCCGTCAAGCCCGTGCCGGCCGGCCGCGTCCCGCAGCTGCAGCCGCGCGCCGGTGGCCTGGTCCCGATGCCCGACGGCGTGCCCTCGGCCCATGCCAGTGCCCTCACCGTGCTGCCCAGCGGCGAGCTGCTCGTGTTCTGGTGGGCCGGCGCGCGCGAGAGTGCGCCGGATGTGTCGCTGTATGTCGCGCGCTGGGCCGAGGGCCGCTGGAGCGCCGCGCAACGCGTGGCGGACCGCGCCTCGCTCGGGCGGGACCTCGGCTTCGGCGTGCGGCGCATCGGCAACCCGTCGGTATGGACGGCGCCTGACGGCCGCGTCCACGTCTTCCTGGTCGCCACCGGCCTCGGCGGCTGGGCGGCGGGGCGGGTGCTGCAGCTCGCCTCCGACGACGGCGCACGGCATTTCTCCGTGCAGCGCGTGCTGCCGCTCACGCCGCTGGCCAACACCAGCGTGCTGGTGCGCAGCAACCCGGTCGGGCTGGACGACGGCGGCTGGCTGCTGCCGGCGTATTTCGAGCTGCGCAACAAGTACCCGCTGGTGGTCGCCTTCGACGCCGGCGGCACGCCGCGCTGGCTGAGCCGCATCGGCCGCTCGACCACCGCGCTGCAGCCGGCGCTGCTGCCGGTCTCGGGCCGCGAGCTACGCGCCGTGATGCGCGACATCGGCCCGTCGCAGCGCGTCCAGCAGGCGGTCAGCCACGACGCCGGCCGGCACTGGGAGGACCTGCCGGCGCTCGGCATCCCGAACCGCGACGACTCGGTGGCCGCGCTGCGGCTGGCCAACGGCGGCTACGTGATGCTGAACAACGACACGCTGCCGGGCGGCTCGCCGCGCCAGTGGCTGCGCCTGTCGACCTCGGCCGACGCGCAGCGCTGGACGCCGGTGCTGGACGTGCAACGCGGTGTCGCGGGCGACGAGTTCTCCTACCCCGCGGTGCAGCAGCTGGGCTCGCAGCTGCACGTCACCTGGACCGCGCAGCGCCGGGCGATCGGGCACCAGGTCTACGACATCGCCTACGCGGAGGGCTCGCCATGAGCTTGCCGGACCTGGCCTGGCAGGCCGTCCATGCGCGCCTTGCGTGGGGCGTGGTGGCGGTGGCGCTGCTGCTTTCGTGGCCGTTGCTGCGCGAGCGACGGACGCGCCTCGCCGTGGCGATCGTCGTGATGGCCGCGATGTGGCTGCCCGGGCCGGCCTCGCCTGCCTGGTGGCTGGGCCTCGCCTTCCAGCAACCGAGCGGGCTGCTCGCGATGCTGTGCGCCGCCTCGGCGATGCGCCGGCTCGGCGGCCGCGCCGACGCGCCGGTGCTGCCCGTGCCGCTCGCCCTCGGCCTGGCGCTCGGCGGCCTGGTGCTCTATGCCGATGCGGTCGGCGCCTTGTCGCTCGGGCTCTACGCCTGGGGCTTCGACCCGGTGCAGGCGCCGGTGGCGGGCCTCGTGCTGTCGGTGCTTGCGCTGGCGGCGGCGGTGATGGGCCGTGCCCCGTGGGCGGCCTGGGCGGTGTTGCTCGCGCTGACGCTGCATGCCGTCGCCCGGCTGCCCACCGGCAACCTCTTCGACGCGCTGCTCGACCCGCTGCTGTGGCTGTGGGCGGCATGGCGCAGCGTCGCCGCGCTGCGCCGCAGGCCCGCGGCCGCTGCAGCCTCCTCCTGACCCCCGTCCTTCCCCGATCGCCCTGCCATGTCCCTGTTGCGTCCCCACCTCCGACTGGCCCTGGCCCTGGCCGCCGTGCTGCTGGTCGTCGGCACCCTGTCCCGCGCCGTGTTCGGCCTCTGGTTCATGCCGCCGGACGGCCGCCTGGCGGCCGGCGACTGGGGCGCGGCGCTGCTGCTGGGGGCGCGCTTCGACCTGCGGGTCGCGCTCGACACCGTGCTCGTCGCCTGGCTGCTCGCCACGCTGCCGTGGATCGGCCGTGCCCTGCGCCCGCCGCGCGCCCGGCCCTTCTGGTACGCGTACTGGATGCTCGCCGCCCTGGTGTGGGCGCTGGGCGTCGTGCTGGACGCCGGCCACTATGCCTACCTGTCGCAGCGCCTGAGCGCGGTGGTGATCTCGCTCGCGCGCGACGTCGGCGAGGCCGCGGGCATGGTGACCCAGACCTACCCGATCGGCCGCATCGCGCTCGCCGTGCTGGCCTGGCTGGTGGTGTGCCATGTCGTCTTCGGCCGGCTGTGGCGCCTCGTTGCGACACCAGCGGACCGGCCGCGCCGGCGCTGGCAGGTCGGCCTGGCGGAGACCGGCGTCGTGCTGCTGGCGGTGTTCGCGGTGCACGGCAAGTTCTCGCAGTACCCGTTGCGCTGGAGCGACTCGATCGAGATCCAGAACGCTTTCGCGCAGCAGCTGTCGCTGAACCCGCTGCACAACCTGTACGACACCTGGACCTTCCGCGCGCAACGCCTGGACGATGCGCAGATGCGTCCCGATGCGGATGCGATCCGCGCCTTCGTCGGCCTGCCGCCGCTGAAGCCGGGCGAGCCGATCTCGTTCCTGCGCACCGTGCCGCCGCGTGCCGCGACGGCCGGCGAGACGCCGCCGAACGTGGTGCTGGTGCTGCTGGAAAGCTTCGCGGCGCACAAGGTCGGCGCCATCGGCAGCCCGCTCGGGGCGACGCCGAACTACGACGGGCTGGCCCGGGACGGCCTGCTGTTCACGCGCATGATGAGCGCCCACGGCCACACCGCGCGCGGCGTCTTCACCACCGTCACCGGCATGCCCGACGTGTCGGTGGAGTCGACCGCGTCGCGCAACCCGGCGGCGACGAACCAGCAGTCGATCATCAACGAGTTCGCCGGCTACAAGAAGTTCTACTTCATCGGCGGCAGCACCTCGTGGGCGAACGTGCGCGGCGTGCTGACGGCGGCCATCGACGACGTCGACATCGTCGAGCAGACGCGCCTGAAGTCGCCGGTGGTGGACGTGTGGGGCGTCTCGGACAAGAACCTGTTCCTGGAGGCGAACGAGATGTTCCGCGCCCAGCAGCGGCCCTTCTTCGCGATGATCCAGACGAGCGGCAACCACCGGCCGTACACCATCCCCGACGAGGACAAGGCGGCGTTCCGGCCGCCGACGCCGACCGACGCGCAGCTGGAGGACAACGGCTTCATCTCGCTGGACGAATACCGCGCCTTTGCGTACCTGGACTGGTGCATCGGGCAGTTCATGCAGCAGGCGCGCAAGGAGGCCTATTTCAAGAACACGATCTTCGCCTTCGTCGGCGACCACGGCATCATCGGCGTGACCGGGCCACACCTGCCGAAGTCATGGCACGACCTCGCGATCACGCAGGGGCACACGCCCTTCCTGGTGTACGCACCGGGGCGGGTGGCGCCGCGGCGCGTCGACGGCTGGGCGCAGCAGGTGGACGTGCTGCCGACGCTGGCGTCGCTGGCCGGCATCGGCTACCGCAACACGACGCTCGGGCGCGACCTGCTCGACCCGCAGTTCGATGCGACGCGCGTGGCCTTCGAGTTCCAGTTCACCGGGCCGCGCCAGCAGGGCGTGCTGGTCGGCACGCACATGCTGGTGGACCGCCAGCCGCCGGCCGTGTTCGACATCCTCTCGGACAAGCCGTCGACCAACCTGCTGCAGCAGCAGCCGGTGGCGCCGGAGGTGGCGGCGTTGCAGCAGCAGTGGGGGCACTTCCCCGCGGCGTACGGCAACGCAGCCCTGTACCTGCAGACGCACAACCACAAATTGCCCCCACGCTAGCCCGCTTCCGTAGCCCGGATGGAGCGCAGCGCAATCCGGGAGCGGCCGTCGAAACGTCAATGCAGGCCGGGCTGCGCTTCGGTGATGCGCGGCTTCACCGCCCCGTCGTCCAGCGTCGCCGGCGTCGTGTCCAGCGGCACCGGCGAGGTGTCGAGCGACATCGGCGACGAGTCCAGCGGCGCCATGTCGCTGTCGCCGTTGTCGGGGATCGCCTCGTCGAGATCCGGCAGCAGGATGTCGATGTCCGCGGCCAGCCGCGCCGCACGCTCCGCACGGCTTGCGGCGAGCGCCGCACGCGCCGCCTTCACGCGCCGCAGCGCGCGCCGCGATTCGCGCTCGTCATGGTCGATCTGCGCCTTCGGGCCGCACAGGAAACCGCCGCCCTTGAACCACACGTACACCTCGACACCCACCTCGAGCGGCTGCTGGTTGGGCGCCAGCAGCATCTCGACGGTGCCGAACGGAAACTCGAGCCGCACACCGCGCTTGTCGCTCACCCGCACGACATGGCGGTTGCGCGCCACGTGTTCGAGGTGTTGCGCCGGTATGGGTACGACGGGCCATGAGAGCACTCGGTTCATCGATCTCCCCTATTGTTGGTCGCGCAAACGATATCGGGAGATTCGCTCCAGCGCAGCGTGGGGTTACCGTGCGTTACCCCTCTTTCGCCCCATCGTGGCGCGCGATGCACCAATGGTTGTCCAGTTGAATACCGCGCGGCAGACCAATGACGGACCGCACGCCGCGTCGCGCTGTAGGACGGCCGCCGACCCACGCGGTGTCAGATGAATCGAGAGCGACGGCGCATGCTTCGGCCAGGGGCGTAAGCCGCTGCCATGCGCCATCGCGATGCCACTGCGCGAGGCCGTGCGCACGGGGGCAGCCGATGATGAAGCCCTCGCGCGTGGCCGCGATGTCGCCGCCATAGCCGGCGAGGGCCGGTGAGGCCGCGAGCTGCAAGATGTTGCCGTCGAAGTGCGCCAGCACCGGGGCCGCGTGACGCGCGGCCGCGTCCGCATGCTCGGCCTGCAGCGCAATGCCGAGCCGTGCGCTTGCGCCGCGTCCCTGCCACGCCAGGTGGCGCAGGCTGAGTCGCGCATCCTCGAGTTGCCAGCGCCCGGCCAAGCGGCCTTGCGCCGCATCCAGCCGCACCAGCGACGAGTCCATGCGGTCGAGGTCCAGCTTCATGCGCCCGGTCTCGGGCCGGATCGCGATGCCGCCGTTCGCGACCACGAGGCGCGTGAAGGGCGGCGCGTGCTCGTCCCACAGCAGCATGTGCGGGTCGCGGCCCTGCGTCGGCCACTCGTCGCGCTTGTCCAGCGTGCGGGCCTCGCGCACGCCGACCAGGCCGGCACCGGTGTCGAGATCGGTCTCGCTGGTGTAGAGCGTCGCACCGTCCGCGCTGCACAGCACGTGGCCGTTGTACGCCCGGTTCGGCTCGATCCAGGCGAGCGCGCGCACGGCGCCCTGGCGGTCCCAGCGCATCAGCCAGTCGCCGGGGCGGCGTGCCACCGCGAGCCAGGTGCCGGCGGGTTCCTGGACGACGGCATGCGCGCGCGTCGGCACCGCGATCGCATGCCTCACGCGCAGGCGGTCGCCCTCGAGGCGCAGCAGCCCGACCGCCGGGCCGTCCGCGCCCTGCCAGGCCGCGGCAAGCTGCAGCGGCGCCGCGGCCCGCGCGAGCAGCGGGCTCGCGCCGGCGCACAGGGCCGTTCCCTGCGCGAGCCACCGGCGCCGGTCCGGCCTCACAGCGACTCCACGAAGCGCACCAGCGCCGCGCGCTCGCCGCGGTTCATCTTCAGCACGGCACGCCGGCTCGCGTCGGCCTCGCCGCCATGCCACAGCACCGCCTCCAGCACGCCCCGCGCGCGCCCGTCATGCAGCAGTTGCTGGTGGTCGTTGACGTCGCGGATGAGGCCGACGCCCCACAGGGGCGGCGTGCGCCACTGGCGGCCGCTGGCGAGGAAATCGGGCCGCCCGTCGGCCAGGCCCCCGCCCATGTCGTGCAGCAGCAGGTCGGTGTAGGGCCAGATGGTCTGGCCCTTGAGGGCGGGGCTCGCGAACTCGGGCAGCGGGCTGTCGCCGGTGACCCAGCTCGGGCGGTGGCAGGCGCCGCACTGCGCGCGCTCGAACAGGGCCTGGCCGCGCCGCACCTGCGGGTGGTCGGGCTCGCGCCGGGCCGGCGGCGCGAGCACGGCCTGGTAGAAGATGACGTCGCCCAGCGTGCGGTCGTCGATCTCCGGCCCGTCTCCCTTGGCGCCGCGCGGCGCGCCCAGGCAGTCCGCCTGGGTGAAGGTGCAGGACTCCTGCGGGAAGCGCGTCGAGGTGATGCCGATGTCGCCGACGAACGCGGCCGAGGTCTGGTGCGCCAGCGTCGCGACGTTCGCCTTCCAGCCGAAGCGACCGAGCATCGGCCGCTGCGCGAACGCGTCCCAGACCTCGTTCGGCCGGCCCTTCACCGGGCCGGGCTGCGCCGCCTGCTGCGCCGCGTTGGCGCGGATCTCGCCTTCGGGGATCGCCTCGAGCAGCCCCATGCCGATCAGCTGCGAGGCAAGGCGCGGGCCGATCATCAGGCCGCGGTCGGGCGGGCCGTAGGCGAGCCCGGTGAGGCCGAAGCGCGGCTGGCGCAGCGTGTAGGGCGTGCCGTCGTCGAAGCGGCCGTGCAGCGTGCGCACCGTCAGCGTGACGCGTCCCTCGACGCGCACGCCCGGCACGGCCAGGGTCTTCAGCTGGTCGCTGTAGATCGGGTCCGGCCGCGGGCCGCCGTGCGGGCCTTCGCCCGGGATGGACAGGCGCAACAGCAGCGCCACCGGCGGCTCGGCCAGCGGCTTCGCGTAGTCGGGCGGCGCGCCGCGGCCGCTCTGCACGTGGCAGCCGCCGCAGGAGCGCGCGATGAAGTGCGGCCCGAGGCCGTCGCGGGCCGCGGTGGAAGAGGGCGCCTCGACCCAGTTGCGGCGGAAGAAGGAGTTGCCGACCGCAAAGCGCGTGCGCTCGGCGTCGTCCAGGTTGGCGGCGGCGAACGAGAAGGCATTGCGGCCGGTGGCGGCGACGGTGGTCGCGCCGCCGGTCTGCTCGTTCTCGGCCAGCGTCTCGCCGCGCTCGGCCGCGTGGATCAGCAAGGCACCGTTCGCGCCCAGCAGGGCGGCGAGCAGCAGGCCGCGCAGGGGCGTGGGCGGGATGGCGCTCATGGCTTGCCCGGCGGCTTCACCATGTTGAGCCGCGTGATGCCGATCGCCACCGCCGAGGCGCTGATCTCGCGCGCCTGGGCGAGCACGCTGTCGATGGTGGCGCGCACGCGCATCGGGCCGGGGGCGGAGCGGCTGCCGAGGATCTCGCGGTCGAACGGCGGCTGGATGGCCTGCGCGGCGGCGATGGAAGCGGCGATCTGGCGCGTCGTGCGCTCGGCCTGCGCCGGGTCGCGTTCGGCCACCAGGTCGCGCGGCGACGGGCCTTCCAGCAGGCTGCCGTCGCGTCGCCGGTAGCGGCCGAGCCAGACGTTCTCGATGCCGATCGCGTTGTTGACGATGTCGCGGTGCGTGTTGTCGGAGAAGCAGGACTGCTCGTCCTCCTGGTCCTGCGTGTTCAGCGCGACCTCCATGCGTTCGCCGGCGAGCTCGGCCCGCGACAGTGCGCCGATGCCGATGATGAGCAGGCGCAGCGATTCGAGGCCGCCGCGCTCGAAGCGCGCGCGGTAGTTGGCCTTGTTCGCCGGGGCCCAGGCGGCGACCAGGTAGCGCAGGTCGTCGATCAGCAGGGCGGTGACGGCCGCCAGGTACTGGCGGCGGCGGTCGGCGTGCGGCGCCCGGCCGTCGACGTAGTCGTCGGCCGGGCGGTCGCCGGGGCCGGTCTCGCTCAGGTCCTGGCCCCAGAGCAGGAACTCGATCGCATGCCAGCCGGTGGAGATGTTCTCCAGCCCGCCGCGGATGTTCGCGGCGGCCAGCGCGGCCTTGCCCAGCGCGGCCTTCGGGTTGTTGACGAGGCCGCTGTCGGGCCGGTCGCGGGTGTAGTCGATGTACGACTCGTCGACCGGCCAGGTGTTCAGGCGTTGCTCGGGGCCTTTGGCGTCGTCGATCGGGCCGCCGTAGAAGCGGAAGGCCTCGGTCTGGCCGTACCACTCGCGGGCCTCGATCCAGCCCTGGCGCGCGGCGCGCAGCGTCTCGCTCGACGGGGCGGCGAGGAAGCCCTGGACCTGCTGCTGCAGGGCCAGGGCGGCCGCCAGGCTGTCGGCGTACGAAGCATGGACCAGCTCGGCATACTGCCGCAGCACCGCGTCGATGCCGGCGCCGGCGGCGCGCAGGGGCGGCGCCAGCACGAGCGCACCCATGGCCGCGGCCACCGCGTGCAGCATCTGGCGCTTCTTCATGGCATGTTCTTGCAGACCCTGGGCCCTGGAATATAGCCCTGCGCGGACATGTCGTGGCATGACCTTCGATGTCTTGATTTGAAAGACCTTGCGGCAGCGAAAGTTTCGCGCCCGGGGTCTGATGCGAGGCAGGGGTGGGCAGGCGCCCACCGGCTCCCTTTCGAATCCCATGAACAAGATGAACTTCCGGCCTGTCAGGGCAGTGCCGGCCACGCCGCGACCGGTGGACGCGGCGGCCCTGCTGTCGCAGGGCCGGACCCTGCACGCGCAGGGCCGGTTGAACGAAGCCTTCACCCGCTACCAGGCGGTGCTGGCGGCCGAACCCGAGAACGCCGAGGCGCTGCACCTGATGGGTGTGGCCTACCTGGGGCTCGGCCAGCCGGCGCTCGGAATCGCCTTCGTGCGGCGGGCGATCGCGCGCCGGCCGGATGCGGCCGACTACCGGATGAACCTGGCGACGGCCCTGGTGCAGCAGGGCCTGCCGGCGCAGGCGCTGGTCGAGCTGCGTGCCGCCTGCGACTTGAACCCGGGTGATGCGCAGGCGCTGGCGATGCTGGGGGGCTTGTGCGTCGACCAGGCGCAGTTCGACGAGGCGGAGCGCCACTACGCGGCGGCGTTGGCCATCGGCCCGGCGCAGGCAAGCTGGCACGAGGCGCTGGCACGGTTGCGCTACCTGCGCTGGGCGCTGCCGGAGGCGGTGCAGGACGCGCAGCGCGCGCTCGCCCTGTCGCCGCGCATCGCGGAGCGGCTGAACATGGGATATGCGAAGCCGGAAACCGCGTCACCGCCGGCCGGCTCGCCGGCGTCGCGGCTGCATGTGGCGGAGGGCTTCGACGCCGCGTTGCTGGAGCAGGCCTGCATCGACCGCGACCTGTTGGTCATCGACGATTTCCTGCCCGACCCCGAGGCCTTTCGCGCCGAGGCGCTGCGCCTGTGCGCGAGCGAGGCCAGGCGCTCGGCGCAGGGCAACTATCCCGGCGTGCAGACGCCGCCCCGGCCGGTGGAGGCGACGATGCAGCGCATCGCCGCGATGCTGGGCCGTGCGATCAAGTGGGACTCGCCGGACAACGGCGCGTTGCGCGTGAGCCTGGCCGACGACGAGGCGCGGGCCGACGTGCACGTCGACAACCCGACGCTGCCGAACATCTTCGGCGGCGTGCTGTACCTGAGCCGGCCCGAGGACTGCCGCGGCGGCACGCGCTTCTACCGCCACCGCGCGACCGGCTGGGACCGCCGGCCGGACGATGCGGCGCTGCGTGCGATGGGGCATGCGAGCTTCCTCGACTTCCAGAAGCGCCACCTGCCGATCAACCGGCGCCTGCCCTTCGCCGAATGGCAGCGGCAGCGCGATGCGATCTGGGAATTCCAGTTCGAGGTGCCGATGCGCTTCAACCGCCTGATCGTGTTCCGCAGCGACTTCTTCCACTCGATCACCGAGCTGTTCGGCGACCGCGCGGAGACGGGGCGGCTGGTGCAGCTGTTTCACTTCGAGGCGGAACGCTAGTCAGCCCGGACGCGCCGGGCGAGCAGGTCGTAGTCGGCAGGGCGGACGGCGGCAAAGCCGTCGAGCAGCAGCGCCTGCCGCAGCGGCTGGAGCACAGGCTCCTCGCCCACGGCCAGCAGCGCCTGGCGCAGGGCCTGCACGGCCGTGGGCTCGGTGTCCGGCGCGGCCACCAGCAGCGGCATCGGCGTGAATTCGGTCGTGGCCAGCGTTCGCACCTGTGCGGCCAGCGCCGGCTCGTGCAGGCGCAGCAGGTCGTGCGCATAGCTGTCGAGCGGCCCGATGTCGATCTCGCGGTCGAGCAGCGCCTGCAGCACCTTGCGCGGCGTGACCAACGGGCCCACCCGCCGGTGCAGGGGGCCGGCTTGCTGCGCCGCGTGCGGCCGCAGGTACCAGGCCGCCGCCTGGCAGCCCGATTGCGAGTGGGTCTCGGTCCAGCCGAGTCGCCCGCCGAAGCTGTCTTCGATGCGTTGCCACGGCGAATCGACCCGCACCACCAGGTCCGTCGCATAGCGCGACTGCCCGGCATAGCGTGCAGGCGACGGCAACGGCGCCGCCAGCGCGATCGGCTGGGGCCGGCGCTGCGCAAACGGCAGGCCGCACATGAAGACGCAGCCGGCATCCGCACGGTCCCACAGCGCCGGCAGGGGGGCCGGCGCGGCATGCTCGATCACCGTCCAGTCGGGCGCGAGCCCCGCCCGTTCCAGCACCCAGCCGAGCAGTTCGCGCCACGCCTGCGCAGCGGCCGGCGCAACCGAGTACATGCGGGCATTGGCGATCATCCAACCGCCCCAGGCGCCACCGGCGCCAGCGCAGCGACGCCGCCGTCGCCGATCCACGCCGAGAGCGCCGCGATGTCCGCGCTGGCTGGCCGGTCCGTCGCGCGGAAGGCGACCCGCTGCCGGATCCCGGCCTGCAGCGCCTGCGTCCGCGTGCCGAGCCGGATCGCGCCGCGCAGGTCCACCGCCTGCGCCGCCACCATCAGCTCGATCGCCGCCAGCGTGCGCAGCATGGCCACCGCCTCGGCCGTCTTCGTGACCCCGCGCATCGCCTGCGACGCATAGTCCTCGACCCCATCGGCCACCGCCAGCGTCACCGGCGGCATCGGCTGCGCCAGGTGCGCGATCTCGGCGACGAGGGCCGAAATCGTCTTCTGCAGCGTCGCGAAACCGGTCTGCCCCGGCTGCGCCGCGAGGAAACGCGGCAGCCCGCTCGCGCCAGGCGACATCAGCGTCATCAGCCGTTCCCCGGCCGCCGCCGCCAGGCGCGCGAACGCCAGCCCCAGGTGCTCGAAGGCGAGCGCGACATGCGTCGCGTCGAAGTTCGCGTTCGCGAGCACCGACCCGGTCTCGACGACGAGGGCCGGGTTGTCGTCCGCGCTGGCGAGTTCGGTCTCGATCGCCTCCCGCGCCAGCCGCAGCGCATGCCGCGCCGCGCCGAACAGCGGCGCCGCGGTGCGCAGGCTCAGCGGGTCCTGCAGGCGCCGCGCGGCGCCGGGCTGCTGCAGATCGCTGCCGTCCAGCCACTGCCGCAGTGCCTGCGCCGCCTCGGCCTGCTGCGCCGCCGGCCGCAGCCGCGCGGCCCAGGCGTCCAGCGGAGAGAGGTTGGCGCGGAAGGCTTCCAGGCTCAAGGCTGCCGCGCCCTCCAGCGCCTGCAGCACCTGGCCCGCGTCCAGCACCGCCAGCGCCCCCAGTCCCACGCTCGCCGCGTTCGACGACAGCAGCGCCAGCCCGTCCTTGCCCGCGAGCACCGGCAGGCCGAGCCCGGCGCGCGCGAGGGCCTGCGCGGCCGGCTGGCGCAGGCCGTCGACGACCACCTCGCCTTCGCCCAGCAGCGCCAGGGCGGCGGCGGCCAGCGGCGCAAGGTCGCCCTCGCCGACGGAGCCGGTCAGCGGCAGCACCGGCTCGATGCCGGCATTCAGCAGGCCTTGCCATGCGTCGGCCACCGGCCAGGAGATGCCCGAGCGGCCGGTGGCGAGCCGCGCGAGGCGCACCGCGAGAATGGCCCGCACTTCGTCCGGCCGGGCCTCGCGCCCGACGCCCACCGCGCGCGCGAGCGGGATCGCGAGCTGCGTCGACCGGTCCGCCGCGGCCACCGGCGTGTCGACCGCCGCCCCGAGGCCGGTGGTCACGCCGTACACCGGCTGCCCGCGCGCCACCAGTTCCAGAAGCAGCGCATGCGAGGCCTCGATCCGCGCCCGCGCCGGCGCGTCGAGCCGCAGGCGCGCGCGCTGCCTCGCCACCGCTGCCAGCCCCTCCAGCGTCAGCGGCGCCTCGCCCACGACGACGTCCTCCGGCGCGCTCATCGCGGCGCGGCGGCATCAGAACGCATGCGTGATCCCCACGGCATAGCCGCCTGCCGAGCGACGTCCCTGGTCGTCCTCGGTCTTCCAGCGCGTGCGCGACACGTCGGCCACGGCACTGGTGCGCTTCGAGAACGCGTAGACGTAGCCCACACTCGCGATGGTGCTCGGCCCCGAGAACCCGGTGCCCGCGCGGTCGAAGCTGCTGCCGATGTAGTTGAAGCCATTCGTCGAGCCCTGGAAGTCGCGGCCCACGCCGGCCTTCAGCGTGTGGGCGCCGAAGCTGCGCAGGGCGCTCAGGTTGAACGAGGTGCGCTTCGCGTGCTTCTCGCTCGCACCGGCCCAGTTCGTCCAGGCCGGGCCGAAGATCGCCCCCTCGGGGTTCAGCTTGACATGACTGTAGCTCGCGAGCCAGCGGATGCCGCCGAGCGTCGCCCCCAGGCCGATGAAGCCGGCCTTGTCCTTCTGGCTGTTGCGCTCGGCGGCCAGCATCGCCGACCAGCCGTCGCGCGCGTAGTTGAGCGAGGCGCTGACCGGCCGCGCCAGCTCGGTCGCGGGCTTTTCCGGCGAGGCCGAGAAGTGGCCGCTGAAGCCGCCGAACTCCGGCGTGTCGTAGAAGATGCCGTTGTTCAGCCGCGCATAGTCGCGCGTCTCGGCGCCGCTCAGGTAGTCGGGCACGAACTGCCACCAGTGCGGCGAGGCGATGCGGTCGAAGTTGTCCCAGCCGTCGAAGGCCCACGACTGGCTCCACAGCGGCGTCAGCGCGCGGCCCAGGCGCAGCGTGCCGAAGCCGCCCTTCAGGCCGACCGTGGCCTCGTCCTTCCAGAACGGCCGCTGCGCGTCGCTCGCCTCGGTGGTGCCGGTGTCGAGGTCGAAGCGGGTGCTGAGGCGGAACACCGCGGCCAGCCCGCCCCCCAGGTCCTCGCGGCCGGCGAAGGCCAGGTTGCTGCGGCCCAGCGTGCCCACCTGCACCGGCGTGCCGGTCTTCTTCGAGACGCCCAGGTCGAGCCAGCCGCTCAGGCCGACGGACGACTGGGCGAAGGACGGGGCGCTGCCCAGCAGGGCGAGCGCGGCAACGAGCGGTACGGTGATCGGCTTCATGGCATCGGATGGAGTGGAAGAGGTGCAGCGGCCCGCCCGCAGGCCGCGCGCGGCCGGCTGACGGTTGCCGAGTGAGGAACTCAGGGCGAGGTCGAACCGCGCCAGCGCCCGGCGCGGCGGCCGAGCCGCGCGAAGGCCAGGTCGACGACGACGGCCAGCAGCCCGACCAGCAGCGCGCCCTGGATCACGTAGGCGGTGTTGAAGCCGGTGAGGCCGACGATGATGGGCGAGCCCAGGCTCTTGGCGCCGACGGTGGAGGCGATCGCCGCGGTGCCGATGTTGATGATCACCGAGGTGCGGATGCCGCCGACGATCACCGGCAGCGCGAGCGGCAGCTCCACCTGGCGCAGGCGCTGGCCGGCGTCCAGGCCGAGCCCGGTCGCCGCCTCGCGCGCCTCGGCCGGCACGGCCTCCAGGCCGGCGATGGTGGCGCGCAGCACCGGCAGCAGGCCGTACAGCGTCAGCGCGATCAGCGCCGGCGTCTCGCCGAAGCCGATCAGCGGCGCGGCCACCGCCAGCACCGCGACCGGCGGGAAGGTCTGCCCCATCGCGACCAGCGACTCGACCATCGGCCGGAACTCGCGCCCGCGCTCGCGGGTGACGAAGATGCCGGCACCGACGCCGACCGCGGCCGCGATCGCGCTCGAGAGCCCGACGAGGGTCAGGTGCGACAGCACCAGCTCGGCGAAGCTCTCCTGCTCGTACAGCGGGCGGTCCAGGCCGCTGAAGGCGGCGGCGAAGAGCGGCTTGAGCCAGGGCATGCCGAAGGTCAGCGCGGCCAGCGCGAGCGCGGCCCAGGGCAGCGGGTCGCGCAGCCAGGCAAGGCGGAAGCGGGATGTCGGCATCGCTGCGCTCCGGTCAGGCGGCCGGCCGCAACAGGTCGGCAAAGTGCAGCGCGCCGGCCGGCCGCCCGTGGGCGTCGACCACCGGCAGGCGCTCGCTGCCGTGCGCGACGAACTGCGACAGCGCCTCGCGCAGGCTGCCCTCGGCCTGCAGCGGCTCGCCCTCGGCCGTCTCGCCGGGACGCAGCCGCGAGGCCACGGTCTGCAGGCCCAGCAGCTTGATGCCGCGTTCGCTGCGGCCGAGGAAGTCGCGCACGAAGTCGTTCGCCGGGCGCGTGAGCAGCTCGGCCGGCGTGCCGGCCTGCACGATGCGGCCCTGGTCCAGCAGCACCAGGCGCGTCGCGAGGCCCAGCGCCTCGTCGATGTCGTGCGTGACGAGCACGATGGTCTTGCCGGAGCGTCGGTGCACGCGCCGCATTTCCTCCTGCAGCGCGCCGCGCGTGATCGGGTCGAGCGCCCCGAAGGGCTCGTCCATCAGCAGCACCTCCGGGTCGGCCGCCAGCGCCCGCGCGACGCCGACGCGCTGCTGCTGCCCGCCGGAGAGCTGGTGCGGGCGGCGCTCGCGGAACTCGTCCGGCGGCAGGCCGAGCAGGTGCAGCAGCTCGTCGACGCGCGCGGCAATGCGTGCCGCGGGCCAGCCCAGCAGCTGCGGCACGGTCGCGATGTTGCGGCCGACCGTCCAGTGCGGGAACAGCCCGGTCGACTGGATCGCGTAGCCCATGCGGCGGCGGATCTCTTCCGGGCGGAAGCGGCGGATCTCCTCGCCGTTGAAGAGGATGCGGCCGCTGTCGTGCTCGATGAGCCGGTTGATCATCTTCAGCGTGGTCGACTTGCCGGAGCCCGAGCCGCCGATCAGCACGGTGAATTCGCCGCGCGGGATGGTCAGCGACAGGTCCTGCACCGCCACCGCGTCGCCGTAGCGCTTGCTGACGTTCTGGATGTCGATCATGGTCGGGTCCTCTGCACCCACGCGCCGAGCAGCGCGAACACCGCGTCGGCGACCACCGCGAAGGCGACCACCGGCAATACCCCCAGCAGCACGAGGTCGATCGCGCTGCTCAGGAGCCCCTGGAACACGATCGCGCCGAGGCCGCCGGCACCGATCAGCGCGGCCACCACCGCCAGGCCGATGGCCTGCACCGTGGTCAGGCGCAGTGCGGACAGCAGCAGCGGCAGCGCGAGCGGCACCTCGACGCGCCAGAACACCTGGCGCGGCGTCAGGCCCATGCCGATCGCGGCCTCCAGCACGGCGGGCGGCAGCTCGCGCAGCCCGGTCAGCGTGCCCTGCACGACCGGCAGGAGCGAGTAGAGCGTGAGCGCGACCACCGCGGGGGCGAGCCCGACGCCGCCGATGCCCAGGCCCGGCCACGCGAGCGCCAGCGCCGCGAGCGGCGCCATCAGCAGGCCGAAGAGCGCGATCGACGGGACGGTCTGCACGATGTTCAGCAGCGCGACGAGCGGGCCGCCGAAGGCCGGCCGGCGGTGCGCGAGCACGCCCAGCGGCACGCCCAGCAGCAGCGTCGCGGCCAGGGTCAGGCCGACGATCTGCAGGTGCCTGCCGAGGGCGGCATCGAACACCTCCTGCCGGTTCGCGTACTCCTTGAACAGCGACAGCCCGTCCAGCGCCCCCGACAGCGCCAGCACGACCACCGGCGACAGCACGGCGGCGAGCCCGAGCGTTCGCGCGAGCACGCCCGGCCGCAGCCGCTGCACCGCGTCGGCCGCGATCAACCAGGCCAGCACCGCGAGCACCCAGAAGCCGCCGCCGAACGAGGTGCGGCCGCTGTCGACCGCGGCGGCGTGGGACCCCGCCAGCGCAACCAGGCCGGCCAGCCAGGCCGAGGCCCAGCCCGCGGTCCACAGCAGCTGCACGCGGCCCGGGCGCAGAAAGACGCTCCACAGCAGCGCCGCCGCCGGCAGCAGCAGCGCGAGGCGTGGGCCGTGGAGCAGCGCGCCGAGCCCGATGCCGGTACCGGTGACGAGGCGGTTCGGCGCCTGCGTCAGCAGCGGCAGGCCGAAGGCGGCCGCGGCACTGGCCAGCACCAGCACGAGCAGCACGCGGTTCGGCGCCGCCGCCAGCCCGCCGCGTGCCCGGCGGTCCCCGGCCGCGGGCCAGGGCAGGGCGGCGCCGCGCGGCCGGTTCATCGCACGAAGCCCTTGGCCTTCAGGTAGGCGGCGGCGACCTTCTTCGCGTCCTGGCCGTCGATGGCGATCTTCGCGTTCAGCGACTGCAGCGTCGGCGCGTCCAGCGACTGGAACACCGGCGCGAGCAGCGGGCGGATCTTCGGCCGGCGCTGCAGCACCTCGGCGCGCACCACCGGTGCCGGGGCGTAGATCGGCTGGGCCGACTTCGTGTCCTCCAGCACCACCAGCCCGAGCGCCGCCACCGGGCCATCGGTGCCATAGGCCATCGCGGCATTGACGCCCGAGGTCTGCTCGGCCGCCGCCTTCAGCGTGACGGTGGTGTCGCCGCCGGCCAGCGTCAGGATCTGGTCCTGCTTCAGCTTGAAGCCGTAGGTGGCCTGGAAGGCCGGCAGCGCATCCGGCCGCTCGACGAATTCGGCCGAGGCAGCGAGCTTGAGCTTGCCGCCGCCGGCGACCCACTTGCCGAAGTCGTCCAGCGTCTTCAGGTGCTGGGCGGTAGCCACGTCGCGGCGGATCGCGATCGCCCAGGTGTTGTTGGCCGGGGCGGGCTCCAGCCAGACGAGCTGGTTCTTCTCGTCGAGCGATTTCACGCGCTCGTAGCCGGCCTTGGCGTTCTTCCAGGCCGGGTTCTTCTCGTCGCTGAAGAAGAAGGCGCCGTTGCCGGTGTATTCGGGGTAGAGGTCGATCTCGCCGGCCACCAGCGCGCCGCGCAGGATCTTGGTCGTGCCGAGCTGAAGCTTGTTCTGCGTGCGGATGCCGTTCGCCTCGAGCACCTGCAGCACCAGCTGGCCGAGCAGCGAGCCCTCGGTGTCGATCTTCGAGGCCACGCGCACCGGCGCATCGTCCTGCGCAAGGGCCGGGCCGCCCGCGGCGGCGAGCAGCAGGCCGGCCGCCAGCGTGGCGAGGAGGGGGCGTCGCGTGCGGCGCAGCGGGATCATGTGGGGCTCCTGGGGGTGAGGGTGGACGGAACGCCGTGGGCCGGCGGCGGCAGCGGCTCGCCGAGCACCGGGGAATCGATCGGCCGCAGCAGGTGGCGCCAGAGCAGCCGGCCGTAGCCGGGGACCAGGAAGCCGCCGTTGCGCGCCAGGTGGCCGGGGCAATCGGCGTGCCAGGCCCGGCGCAGACGGTACCAGGGCAGGGCGGGCTGCGCATGGTGCACCGCATGGTAGTTGTTGTTCAGGTACAGCAGGCGCCAGAACGCACCGGCCTCGTTGATCGCGGTGCGGTGCGCCGGCAGCGCCGCCGGGCGGTGCTCGTGGAAGGAGCGCAGCATCGCCAGGCTGAGGGCCGGCCAGGCGACGCCCAGCAGGTAGCGCAGCGGGCCGATGCCCGCCCAGCGGTCCAGCGCCCACAGCATCAGCCCCAGCAGGACGAGGTGCTGGGCCCAGCTGCGCGCGTGGCGCAGGTCGCCGCGCAGCGGGCGCAGCAGCCCCGCCCACAGCGGCACGATCACGAACAGCGGGCCGGCCAGCAGGCGGCCGAGGAGCGTGCGCTGCGACCAGCGCGCGGCGCGGGCCCAGGCCGGCAGGCGTCGGTAGTCGGCGGCGTGCAGGTAGTTGCTCTCCGGGTCGTGCAAGGGATCGGTCAGGCGCTCGTCGCGGTGGTGCTCGAGGTGGCTCTCGCGGTACAGGTCGTAGGGCACCCAGACGGCCCAGGGGGCGAGGCCGAAGCAGCGGTTCAGCCGCGTGCTGCGCGTCGGATGGCCGTGCAGCAGCTCGTGCTGCAGGCTCATGTACCAGGTGGTGAGGACGATGAGGAGGGCGTGTGCTGCGAGCGGGCCCAGCCGCTCGGCGCTCGCCGCAGTGAGCAGCCAGCCGCCGTGGATCGCGGCGATCAGGCACCAGGTCGGCCATTCGGAGAGGGGCGTCGTCGTTCGGTCGGCGGTAGCGGGCATCGGCGCGGTCACGCGGTGGGGGGCCGGGAAGGAACCAGGTGACCGAAGGCTACGGGCCGGGCTGCGGCGGGCCAACGAATCAATCCGCAGATGCAAAGTCGAAAGCCGTCGCGCCTGTGGGACAGTCGCGGCCATGATCATTCCATCCTACTGGGCGGAGGCCCGTCTCCAGGAGCGGCTGCGCGGCCGCCAGCTCACGCTGCGGCGCTTCGGCTGGTCGGAGCTCAGCGCCGAGGCGGCGCAGGCGCATGCCGAGCAGCGCGTGAAGGAGGCCATGGCGGCGGCGCGCGCGGGTGCGAAGCCGGCGCGGCGCGACCTGAAGGTGGCCTATGGCGGCGTGCACGGCCTGCCGATCCGCGAGGAGGTCCTGGAGCGCCACGGCGACCTGGCGGTGACGCGCAACGCGTATGGCGCGCGCTGCCTGAACGTGCCGGACGTGCTGTTTGCGGACGTGGACTTCCCGGACGAGGCGGGTTCGCGGCTCGTCGTCGCCTGCGGGGCGGTGCTGGTCCTGCTGGCGCTGCTCGCGACCTGGCCGCGGCACAGCGCGTGGCTCAGCGTCGGGGCGCTCTTCGTCGCCCTGTTGATGAGCAGCCCGATGGCCCTGGCCGTCCACCGGTTCTGGCAGCGCCGGGGCCCCTCGCCCGAGCGGACCGCGTTGCGCCGCTTCGAGGCGTTTGTCGCCGCGCATCCGGACTGGCGCCTGCGCGTCTACCGCACCCCCGGCGGGCTGCGGGCCCTGGCGCTGCACCGGCGCTTCGACCCGCTGGAGCCGGCGGTCGACGAGTTCTTTCGCGCGCTGAGGGGCGATACCGTCTACGGGGCGATGTGCAAGACGCAGCGCTGCTTCCGCGCCCGCGTCAGCCCCAAGCCCTGGCGCATCGGCATCGAGGCGCACCTGCGGCCCCGCCCGGGGACCTGGCCCCTGACGGCCGAGGGATTGGTGCTGCGGCGCGCCTGGGTCGCCGCATACGAGGACCGGTCGGTGGGCTTCGCATCCTGCCGCCTGCTGGTCGAACTGGGCCAGGCGCCGGTCGACGCGCGCGCGGCCGAGGTGCAGGCGCTGCACGACCGCTGGTGCCGCGTCGACAGCGGGCTGCCCATCGCGTAGCGTTGGATGCGCCCGCGGGACCGTCAGTCACGTCAGGCGAATCCCCTCGAGCGCCACCCCGCACACCTCGGCCAGGGCCTCGACCACCAGCCCGTGGTCCTCGCGCTCCGGCAGGCCGGACACCGTGACCGCGCCCACCATGCCGACACCGGGCACGACGATCGGGAAGCTGCCGCCGTGCTCGGCGTAGTCGCGCAGCGGCAGGCCCATCTTCGTCGCCAGCGTCGCCCCGCTGCGGGCGTGGTGCCGTCCCACCCGGTACGAACTCTGACCCAGCAGCTCGACCGTGTTGCGCTTGCGGCGCGCCCAGTCGGCGTTCGCCGGCGAGGTGCCCGGCATCGCGAAGAAGAACACCGTCTCGCGCGCCAGCCGCACCTCGATCGCGACCGCCAGGCCCCGCGACTCCGCCATCGCCTTCAATCGCGACCCGAGGGCCCATGCGCTGTTTGCATCGAAGTTTTTGGGACGCAAACAATCCTCTTGAAGGGCAATCGTTTTCAGGTCGTTTTGGAGGTCGAGATCGGTGTTCATGGGGGTGGATACGGGTCCGATGGGGGAGTAATTGCTACGGACTGTACCGGGGGTATGCCGAGAGCGCATACGGGGGCTGGTGCGGCGCGCGGGCGCTGTCCAGACTGCGCCGGCTGTCCCGATCCCCATCACTCCCCGGAGGTCCCCATGTTTTTCCATCGCCTGCGCATTCCGTCCCTCGACCCCGCCCTCGACCTGCTGTCCCCCGGCGCGGCGGGCGAGCCCCTGGTCATCGGCCTGTGCCTGGGCATCGGCCTGTTCAGCGCCGCGTGCCTGCTCGTGCTGCCCGGTGCAGCGGCCCAGGGGCGCGCGCAGAGGCTGCGCCTGGCGCTTCGCCTGCTGGGCCTGGTGTCGGCCATCGCGAGCGCCTGGCTCGCCCTTGGCTGGATCGACCGCCAGCGCGCGGAGGAGCTGCTGCGCGACGCGAATGCGCAGCTCGCCGACGAGGCCATGTTCTACCTGGCCGACAGGTGCCGCAGCGAGCGCCGCCTGCTGGTGCCCCAGGCCAGCCAGGTGCCGCCGAGCGGCGAGGGCGTGGTGCTGGACATCGATCCGACGGCTCGCCTGGCGCTGCCCGATGCGCCATCCCCGCTCTCCGGCGCCCCGCACGAGTCGGGCCGGCCGCGACCGCGCGACGCGGCCGATCCTCTGCGCCAGCACGAGCGCCAGTACCGCCTGCCGCTCGACTGGTTCGACACCGTGGTGCCGCTCGACGTGCTGGCGACGTCGACCTTCGCCTTCGTCGAGCAGGACCTGCGCGGCACGGTGCGCGACGCCCTCGTCGTGACGGCGCGCAAGCTGTGGTGGGACACCGCCGGCCGCGAGCTCGTGCAGGCGGATCGCGCGGCCGACCTGCGCGAGCGCCTGGCCCGGGCCGACATCCTGCAGCCGCTGCAGGCGCCGGTCCTTGCCAGCAGTGCGCATTTCGTGCTGCGCGGTCGCGACATCTCGACGCTGGAAGACCGCCGCCACTGGGTGGCGCGCGGCCAGCTGCAGCTGATCGACCGCCGCGACGGCAGCCTGCTCGCCGAGTACGTCGGCTTCGCGGCCCACCGCCGCCCGGCCTATGAGCCGGCGCAACTGCCGGCCTGGCGCGACAGTGCGCTGTGCGTCGGGCCGGAGCGCGCCTACCAGCGCGACGGTGCGCGCTTCGAGCTGGTCCGCTTCTTCATGGCGCATGCGCTGCGGGCCGTGATGCAGCCCGGGCCGGAGCCGTCACTGAAGGGCCCCGAGACGGTGTCAGAATTTGCCGGTTCGCAACCAGGAGCATGAACGTGGCAATGGACGTGGTGGACTTCGAGATCAAGGGTTCCGAGATGCAGTTCGTCGAGGTCGAGCTCGACCCCGGCGAGGCCGCCGTCGGCGAGGCCGGCAGCATGATGTACATGGACGCCGCCATCGGCATGGACACGGTGTTCGGCGACGGCTCCGCCAGCCAGGGCGGCTTCCTCGGCAAGCTGCTGGGCGCGGGCAAGCGGCTGATCACCGGCGAGTCGCTGTTCACCACCGTCTACACCAACCAGGGCCAGGGCAAGCGCAAGGTGGCCTTTGCGGCGCCGTATCCCGGCAAGATCCTGCCGATGGACCTGCGCCAGCTCGGCGGCACGCTGATCTGCCAGAAGGACGCCTTCCTGTGCGCCGCCAAGGGCGTGTCGCTGGGCATCTACCTGCAGCAAAAGCTCTCGGTCGGCTTCTTCGGCGGCGAGGGTTTCGTGATGCAGAAGCTCGAGGGCGACGGCCTCGCCTTCGTGCACGCCGGCGGCACGGTGCTGAAGCGCGAGCTGCAGCCCGGCCAGACCCTGTTGATCGACACCGGCTGCGTGGTGGCCTTCACGCCGAACGTCAATTTCGAGATCCAGTACGTCGGCAAGGTCAAGACCGCGCTGTTCGGCGGCGAAGGCCTGTTCTTCGCCAAGGTCACCGGCCCGGGCACGGTGTGGCTGCAAAGCCTGCCGTTCTCGCGCCTGGCCTCGCGCGTGTTCGCGGCCGCGCCGCAGAACGGCGGCCGGCGCGAGGAAGGCTCGGTGCTGGGCGGCTTCGGCGCCGGCGGCCTGCTGGGCGGCGTGCTGGGCGGTGACGACGAATGAACGGCGCTCCGGCTTGATCAACCCCAAGGAAGGGGCGCTGTTCTGAGGTGGGCGCACGCTGCGCCCCCCTTAAAATGGCAGTTTCTCCAGTCGGTGCCGCTCTTGAAACTGCTGTCTGCGCTTCCCCGCTCCCTCGTCCTGGCCGCTTCCCTGCTGACCGGCCTGCCGTCGGTCCACGCGGCGGACGCGCCCAAGCCGCCGATCTTCGTGCTGAACTCGCTGGATGCGTCGATCAGCGTGGTCGACCCGCGCAGCTTCAGCGAGATCCGCCGCATCCCGACCGGCAAGGAGCCGCACCACCTCTACCTGACGCCGGACGAGAAATCGCTCATCGTCGCCAACGCGCTGAGCGATTCGCTGACCCTGGTCGATCCGGTGACCGGCGTGGTACAGCGCACGATCACGAAAATTCCCGACCCCTACCACCTGCGCTTCTCGCCGGACATGAAGTGGTTCGTCACCGCGGCGAACCGCCTCAACCACATCGACATCTACCGCTGGGAGCCGGCCGATGCCGCCGCACCGATGAAGCTGGCCGCCCGCGTGCCGGCCTCGCGCACGCCCAGCCACCTGTCGATCGACAGCAAGAGCACGGTCATCTACGCGTCGATGCAGGACAGCGACGAGTTGATGGCGATCGACCTCGCGACCCAGAAGCCGCGCTGGAAGATCACCGTCGGCAAGCTGCCAGCCGACGTCTACCTGACACCCGATGACAAGACGCTGCTGGTCGGCCTGACCGGCGACGACTATGTCGAGGCCTACGACGTGACGCAGGCGCAGCCGCGCCTCGTCAAGCGCATCTTCACCGGGGCCGGGGCGCACGCCTTTCGCAGCCGCGGCGACGGCCAGCATGTGTTCGTCAGCAACCGTGTCGCCAACACCATCAGCATGATCGACACCCGCAACCTGAGCGTCGTGGAGAGCTATCCGGCACCAGGCGGCCCGGACTGCATCGACGTGATGGCCGACGGCAAGACGCTGCTGGTCAGTTCGCGCTGGGCTCGCAAGCTGACGCTGATCGACACCGAGAAGAAGCAGGTGGTGCGCCAGGTTGCGGTCGGCCGCTCGCCGCATGGCGTGTGGACGCTGGACCATGCGTCGCGTCGCTAGGGCCGCCGGCCTGCTGCTGGCCGCCGGGGTGGTCATCGGCGTCCGGGCCGCCGGCTGCGACAAGCCGGTCTACCTGACGCTGGACACCGGGCACATGGGGGTCGCCCCGTTGGTGGCGGACGTGCTGAAGCGCGAGCAGGTGCCCGTCACCTTCTTTCTCGCCAACGAGAAGACCCTGGACGGCGGCACGAGCCTGGACGACACCTGGGCGCCGTGGTGGAAGGCGCGCGCCGGCGAGGGCCATGCGTTCGGCTCCCACACCTTCGACCACGTCTACTGGGTCGCGGACGTGAAGGGTGGCAGCTTCAAGGTGCGGCCGAGTGCGGGCCCGGACGCCGGCAAGCTGCTGACATGGACCGCCGCGCAGTACTGCGCCGAGCTGCAGCGGCCCGCCGACCGCTTCCGCGCGATGACCGGCCAGACGATGCCGCGCCTGTTCCGTGCCCCGGGCGGCAAGACCTCGCCGGCGCTGCTCGCCGCCGCCAGGTCCTGCGGCTGGACGCATGTTCCGTGGAGCCCCGCGGGTTTCCTCGGCGACGAGCTGCCGAGCGACCGCTACCCGAACGCGCAACTTTTGCAGCGCGCGCTGGATCACATCCGTCCGGGTGACGTGCTGCTGGCGCACCTCGGGATCTGGTCGCGCCAGGACCCGTGGGCGCCGGCGGTGCTGGAGCCGCTGGTCCAGGGCTTGAAACAACGCCACTTCTGCTTCGCGACGCTGCGCGACCACCCTGCGTACCGCGAGGCCGCCCGCCCCTGAGTCGCTGCACGACCCCGCCATGATCGACCGCCTGCTGCAAGCCTTCACCGACGCCTTCGGCCATGTCCAGCAGGCGCTGTTCGAGGGCGTCGTGCAGCCGCTCGCCTTCCACCTCGGCCTGGGCAACGTGGTCGAGGACGCATTCGACGCGACCGGCTGGCTGCTCGTCGGGCTGCTGCAGATTGCGGTGCTGCTGCTGGTGGTCGGCGCGCTCGAGCGCTGGCGGCCGGTGGAGCCGGTGACCGACCGGCGCGCGGTGCGCACCGACATCCTGTACACGCTGGTCCACCGGCTCGGCCTGTTCCGCCTCGGGCTGTTCTTCGCGGTCGATCCGCTCTTCGACGAGGCCTTCGGTGCGGCGCGGCTCGCGGGCCTGCCGACCTGGCAGCTCGACGAATGGTTCGCCCCCTGGTGGGCCGGCGTCACCGACACCGCCTGGTTCAGCTTCCTGGCCTACCTGCTGGTGTTCGACTTCGTCGACTACTGGATCCACCGCGGCCAGCACCAGTTCAACTGGTGGTGGGGCCTGCATTCGCTGCACCACAGCCAGCGCCAGATGACGATGTGGAGCGACAACCGCAACCACCTGCTGGACGACCTGGTGCGCGACAGCATCATCGTCGTGGTCGCGCGCCTGATCGGCATCCCGCCCGGCCAGTTCGTCGCGGTGGTGGCCTGCACGCAGCTGCTGGAGAGCCTCTCGCATGCCAACCTCCGGGTGTGGTTCGGGCCGGTGCTGGAGCGGGTGCTGGTCAGCCCGCGCTTCCATCGGCTGCACCACAGCATCGGGCTGGGGCACGAGTCGGCCGGGCAGGGGACGCTGGGCGGGCACAACTTCGCGGTGCTGTTTCCGGTGTGGGACGTGCTCTTCCGCACGGCCAACTTCGAGCTGCGCTACGACCCGACGGGGATCCGCGACCAGCTGCCGGACGCCGGCGGGCGCGACTACGGGCAAGGGTTCTGGCGGCAGCAATGGCTGGGCCTGCGCCGCATGCTGGGCCGCTAGCGCATGCCGGCCCGGGATCGCGGTTATTCTCCGCGGCCATGGTCAGACCCCTGTTCGATTCCTTCTGGCGCGCAGCCGCCTACTGCCTGCATCCCAAGGTCATCGCGCTCTCGCTGCTGCCGCTCGCCCTGCTGGTCGGGCTGAGTTTCACGCTCGGCTACTTCTTCTGGGAGCCCGCCATCGACGGCGTGCGCAGCCTGCTCGATTCCTGGGACCTGCTGCGCGCGCTGTTCGACTGGCTCGCCAGCCTCGGCGCCGGCAACCTGAAATCGGTGATCGGGCCGCTGGTGGTGATCTTCCTCGCCACCCCGGTGCTGGTGCTGCTGTCGCTGCTGGCGGTGGCGACGATGATGACGCCGGCCATGCTCAACCTGGTGGCCGCGCGCCGCTTCCCGCTGCTCGAGCGCCGTCGCGGCGGCACCTTCCTCGGCAGCCTGGCGGTCAACCTCGGCTCGACCGTGGTCGCGCTGCTGGCCCTGGTGGTGTCGATCCCGCTCTGGTTCCTGCCGCTGCTGGTCCTGGTCGTGCCGCCGCTGATCTGGGGCTGGCTCACCTACCGCGTGATGAGCTACGACGTGCTGGCCGAGCACGCGACCCGGGAGGAACGCCGCGAACTCGTGCGCCGCCACCGGCTGAGCCTGCTCGGCCTCGGTCTCGCGACCGGCTACCTCGGCGCCTTGCCATCCCTGGTGTGGGCTTCGGGCCTGGTCTTCCTCGCGCTCGCGCCCCTCCTGGTGCCGGTGGCGATCTGGATCTACACCCTGGTGTTCGCCTTCTCCTCGCTGTGGTTCGCCCACTTCGCGCTCGCCGCGCTGGCGGCGCTGCGCACCGAGCAGCAGCGCGCCGCCGCCGTCGTGGCGCCGCCGCCCGAGCCGGTGCCGCTGCCGTTGCCCCCCGCCTGAACCTCGATCCGGTAAAGCACGTCCATGAACTTCGGCCTCATCATCATCGGCGACGAGATCCTGTCCGGCAAACGCGAGGACAAGCACCTGCCGAAGGTCATCGCCCTGCTGGCCGCACGCGGCCTGGCGCTGTCCTGGGTGCGCTATGCCGGCGACGACCCGCGGCGCATCAGCGCCGACCTGCGCGATGCCTTCGCGAGCGGCGACGTGGTCTTCTCCTGCGGCGGCATCGGCGCCACGCCCGACGACCACACGCGCCAGAGCGCGGCCCAGGCGCTGGGCGTGCCGCTCGTGCTGCACCCGCAGGCGCAGGCGCTGATCCTCGAGCGCATGCGCGACGTCGCCGCCGAGCAGGGCCTGCCCTTCGAGCCCGACCGCCCCGACAACCTGCACCGCCTGAACATGGGCATGTTCCCCGCCGGCGCCGAGATCATCCCGAACCCCTACAACAAGATCGCCGGCTTCTCTGTCGGCTCGGTGTACTTCGTGCCGGGCTTCCCCGTGATGGCCTGGCCGATGATCGAGTGGGTGCTGGACCGGCGCCTCGCCCACCTGCACCGCAGCGACCGCCCGCGCGAGCAGTCGGTGATCGTCTTCGGCGCGATGGAGTCCACCCTCACGCCCCTGATGGAGGCCATCGAGGCCCGCTTCGCCGGCGTCAAGGTGTTCAGCCTGCCGAGCGTCGACCACCCGACCTGGGGCCGCCACATCGAGCTGGGCGTCAAGGGGGCGGCCGCGCCGGTGGCCGAGGCCTATGCCGAGCTGCTGTCCGGCTTGCGCACCTTGGGTGCCACACTGGGCCCCGAATTGGTGCGTTGACGGCGGCTGAAGCGTCCCATCATGGTGCCTTGCATCGCACCACGCCGGCGTCGGCAGGGCGGTTCTGCCCAGCACAAAACGACGAAGCGAGGCCCTGGTGCAGCCCCGCGCTGCATCCAGGTGCGGGCATGCTTTCTGCTACATTCCTGTGCGCATTTCCAGGCCTCCCGGCACTGAATCTGTCGTCTTTACCCACCCACTCACCCCACAAGCCTCTCGCTAGGAGAACCTGATGGCAAAGACCGTCGCCGACGTGATGAAGATGGTGAAGGAAAGCGAGGTCAAGTTCGTTGACTTCCGCTTCACCGATACCCGCGGCAAAGAGCAACACGTTTCGGTGCCCCTGTCTGCGTTCGACGAAGACAAGTTCACGTCCGGCCACGCCTTCGACGGGTCGTCGATCGCCGGCTGGAAGGGCATCGAGGCGTCCGACATGCTGTTGATGCCGGATCCGAACACGGCCAACATCGACCCGTTCTTCGAAGAGCCGACGCTGATCCTCACCTGCGACGTGATCGAACCCACCGACGGCAAGCCCTATGAGCGCGACCCGCGCTCGCTGGCCAAGCGCGCCGAGGCCTACCTGAAGTCCTCGGGCATCGGCGACACCGCCTTCTTCGGTCCGGAGCCCGAGTTCTTCATCTTCGACAGCGTGCGCTGGAACGTCGACATGTCCGGCTCGTTCTCGAAGATCGAGTCCGAGGAAGCGGCCTGGAACACCGGCAAGGAATACGAGCACGGCAACTCCGGCTACCGTCCGGCCGTCAAGGGCGGCTATTTCCCGGTGCCGCCGGTGGACAGCGCGCAGGACCTGCGCTCGGAGATGTGCCTGATCCTCGAATCGCTGGGCATCCCGGTCGAAGTGCATCACCACGAGGTGGCGAATGCCGGCCAGATGGAAATCGGCACCAAGTTCAGCTCGCTGGTGCAGCGCGCCGACTGGCTGCAGCTGCAGAAGTACGTGATCCACAACGTGGCCCACGCCTACGGCAAGACGGCCACCTTCATGCCCAAGCCGATCGTCGGCGACAACGGCTCCGGCATGCACGTGCACCAGTCGGTCTGGAAGGACGGCAAGAACCTGTTCGCCGGCGACGGCTATGCCGGCCTGAGCGAGTTCGCCCTGTTCTACATCGGCGGCATCATCAAGCACGCCCGTGCGCTGAATGCGATCACCAACCCCGGCACCAACAGCTACAAGCGCCTGGTCCCGGGCTTCGAAGCCCCGGTGAAGCTGGCCTACTCGGCCAAGAACCGCTCGGCCTCGATCCGCATCCCGTACGTCGCCAACCCGAAGGGCCGCCGCATCGAGGCGCGCTTCCCGGATCCCCTGGCGAACCCGTACCTGGCCTTCTCGGCGCTGCTGATGGCCGGCCTGGACGGCGTGGAGAACAAGATCCACCCGGGCGAAGCCGCCACCAAGGACCTGTACCACCTGCCGCCGGAAGAAGACGCGAAGATCCCGACCGTCTGCCACAGCCTGGACCAGGCGCTGGACTACCTGGACAAGGACCGCGCCTTCCTGACCAAGGGCGGTGTCTTCACCGACGCCTACCTGGACGCCTACATCGAGCTGAAGATGCAGGAAGTGACGCGCTTCCGCATGACGACCCATCCGGTCGAGTTCGACATGTACTACAGCGCCTGATGCGGAACCCGGGCCGGGGGTCCAGACTCCCAGCCTGGCAGGTCCGTGACAAGGACACGAAGGGACGGCCTGGGCCGTCCCTTTTTTGTTCGTGGCGATGGGCCACAATGCCACCGATTCCATGGCCCGAGGACACCTCATGCGCTTTCAACGAACCCTGGTCGGCTGCCTGCTGCTGCCTGCCTCGATGACCGGCACGGCCTGGGCGGAAGAGAAGACGGTCTACCGCTGCCCCGGCAACCCGGTGCTGTACACCGACACGCTGTCCGCCAAGGAAGCCAAGGAAAAGGGCTGCAAGACGCTCGAGGGCGCGCCCATCACGGTGGTGCAGGGCGCCCGCCCGTCCAGGGCCGCGTCGGGCGCCTCGGTCCGCCCCGGCGACAACCGCGTCGACCCCGCCGACCAGCGGGCGCGCGACAGCGACGCGCGCCGCATCCTCGAGGCCGAGCTGAAGAAGGAAGAGGAGCGCCTCGCCGAGATGCAGAAGGAGTACAACAACGGCGAGCCGGAGCGCCGCGGCGATGAAAAGAACTACCAGAAGTACATCGACCGGGTCGCCGAGATGAAGGCCGGCATCCTGCGCAAGGAAAGCGACATCGCCGCGATCAAGCGGGAACTCCTGAAGGTCCAGTGAGCCCGCGCAAGACCGCTCCGCCGGCGGCCGACGCCGACCCGGCCGGCCGCTACCAGGCCTTCGACCACCTGGCCACGATGGTGGCCGTGGTGCGCGACGACGGCAGCTGCCTGTTCGCCAACGCCGCCTTCGAGAACGTGCTGGGCCTGCCGCGGCGCAGCGTGCTCGGCGGCTCGCTCTTCGACTGGTTCATCGACGCCAACTCCGTGCGCGACACCGTGGCGGCGGTGGTGCGCAACGATTTCGCGACCAGCCGCTTCGAGGCCCTGCTGCGGCGGCCGGTCTCGGCGCACGGCGACGCGCTGCCGGTGCACGTCATCGTGAACCAGCTCGACCGCCCGCATGAGGCCCTGATCGAGCTGGTCGAGATCGAGCAGCAGACGCGCCAGGACCGCGAGGAGCGCGCGCTCGGCCAGGCGCGGGCCAACAAGGAGCTGATCCGCAACCTGGCGCACGAGATCAAGAACCCGCTCGGCGGCATCCGCGGCGCCGCGCAACTGCTGGAGATGGAGGTCGAGTCGCGGGCGCTCACCGAGTACACCCAGGTCATCATCCAGGAGGCGGACCGGCTGCAGGCCCTGGTCGACCGCCTGCTCGCGCCGCACCGCAAGCCGCACGTCGTGAGCGACGTCAACATCCACGAGGTCTGCGAGCGGGTGCGCTCGCTGATCCTGGCCGAGTTCCCGCGCGGCCTGGCGGTCCAGCGCGACTACGACATCTCGATTCCCGACTTCCGCGGCGACCGCGAGCAGCTGATCCAGGCGGTGCTCAACATCGCGCACAACGCGGCGCAGGCGCTGTCGGATCGCATCCAGCAGGGCGATGCCTGCATCACGCTGCGCACCCGCATCGCGCGGCAGGTGACCTTGGGCAAGCAACGGTATCGATTGGCACTGGACTTGCATATCGAGGACAACGGCCCGGGGATCCCGGAGTCGATCCGGGATCGCATCTTTTACCCGCTGGTATCGGGGCGCGATGGCGGGTCGGGCTTGGGGCTCACCCTGGCGCAGACGTTCGTGCAGCAGCACCAGGGCATGATCGAATGCGACAGCAAACCGGGCCAGACCCTTTTCAAGATCGTGATCCCGCTGCCCTGAGCCAGAAGCCTGGGGCAGGCGGGACGGAACCACAGGCTCGGCATGAAACCCATCTGGATCGTTGACGACGACCAATCCATCCGCTTCGTGCTGGAGAAGGCGCTGGCGCGCGAGGACCTCGCGGTGCGCAGCTTCACCAACCCGCGCGACGTGCTGCTGGCGCTCGACGAGGACGAGCCCCAGGTGCTGGTCTCCGACATCCGCATGCCGGGGGGCTCGGGCATCGAGCTGCTGGCGAAGGTCAAGGAGCGCTGCCCGGGGCTGCCGGTGATCATCATGACGGCGTACTCCGACCTGGACAGCGCGGTGAGCGCCTTCCAGGGCGGGGCCTTCGAGTACCTGCCCAAGCCCTTCGACGTGCCGAAGGCGGTGGAGCTGATCCGGCGCGCGCTGGACGAGAGCATGCGCGAGGAGGTGCGGGACGAGCGCATGGCGCAGATGCCCGAGATGCTGGGCCAGGCGCCGGCGATGCAGGACGTGTTCCGCGCCATCGGCCGGCTGAGCCAGAGCGTGGTGACGGTGCTGATCACCGGCGAGTCGGGCTCGGGCAAGGAGCTGGTCGCGCAGGCGCTGCACAAGCACAGCCCGCGGGCGAGCGGGCCGTTCGTCGCGATCAACACGGCGGCGATCCCGAAGGACCTGCTGGAGTCGGAGTTGTTCGGCCACGAGCGCGGCGCCTTCACCGGCGCGCAGACGACGCGGCGCGGGCGCTTCGAGCAGGCCGACGGCGGCACGCTGTTCCTGGACGAGATCGGCGACATGCCCTTCGACCTGCAGACGCGGCTGCTGCGGGTGCTGAGCGACGGGCAGTTCTACCGGGTGGGCGGGCACAACCCGCTGCGCAGCAATGTGCGGGTGATCGCGGCGACGCACCAGAACCTGGAGGAGCGGGTCAAGCTCGGTGCCTTCCGTGAGGACCTGTTTCACCGGCTGAACGTGATCCGGCTGCGCCTGCCGGCGCTGCGCGAGCGGCGCGAGGACGTGCCGGCGCTGGCGCGCTTCTTCCTGCAGAAGAGCGCGAAGGAGCTGGGGGTCGAGGCCAAGCGCATCACCGATGCCGCGCTGGCGCGGCTGATCCAATTCGATTTCCCGGGCAACGTGCGCCAGCTGGAGAACATCTGCCACTGGCTGACGGTGATGGCGCCGGCGCAGGTGGTGGAGGCGAAGGACCTGCCGCCCGAGTTCCAGGCGGATGCGACGCTCGCCGGGACGGTGCCGGTGCGCGCAGCGCCGCTGGCGGAGGCGGGCGACGCGGTGGCCGTGGCGCCGATGCCCTATGTGCCGGCGCCCCCGCCGGCGGCGGTGCCGGATGCGGCTGCCGCCACGGCAGGGGCGCCCCACTGGCTGGCCGACCTCGAGCGCGAGTCGCGCAGCATGCTGCAGGCCGGGATGCCTGAGGTGTGGGACACGCTGACGCGCAAGTTCGAGGCGCAGCTGATCCACACGGCGCTCGAGATCACGCGCGGGCGGCGCATCGAGGCGGCGCAGAAGCTCGGGATCGGGCGGAACACGATCACGCGCAAGATCCAGGAACTCGGGCTGGACGACTGAAGCCGCTCCCCGGATTGTCATCCGGGCTACAAACTCCCGTAGCCCGGATGGAGCGAAGCGCAATCCGGGGGGCCTGCCTCACAGGTTCAATTCGGCAATGACGGGCGCATGGTCGCTCGGCCGCTCGTTCTTCCGCGTCGGCTTGTCGATCACGCAGGACTTCACCTGTCCCTTGAGCGCCTCGCTGACGAGGATGTGGTCGATGCGCAGCCCCTGGTTCTTGCGGAACGCCAGGTTGCGGTAGTCCCACCAGCTCCAGCTCTTCGGCGGCTGCTCGAAGAGCCGGAACGCGTCGTGCAAGCCCAGCCCGAGCAGGCCCTGGAAGTGCTCGCGCTCCTGCGGCGTGCACAGCACCTGCCCGGCCCAGGCCGCCGGGTCGTGCACGTCCTCGTCCTTCGGCGCGATGTTGTAGTCGCCCATCAGCACGAGGTGGGTGTGGCGCGTCAGCTCGTCGGCGATGAAGCCGCGCAGCGCCGTCAGCCAGTTCAGCTTGTAGGGAAACTTCTCGCTGTCCACCGACTGCCCGTTCGGGATGTAGGCCCCCACGACGCGGATGCCGTTCACCGTGCCGGTGATCACCCGCGCCTGCTCGTCCGCGAGCCCGGGGATGTTCTTCACCACGTCGCCGGCCACCGTGCGCGACAGGAGGGCGACGCCGTTGTAGGTCTTCTGGCCGAACCACGCGACGCGGTAGCCGGCCGCCTCGATTTCGGCGGTCGGGAACTTGTCGTCGGTGAGCTTGGTTTCCTGCAGCACCAGCACGTCCGGCTGGTGCAGCGCGAGCCAGTCGATCAGCTGCGGCAGGCGCACCGCGAGGGAGTTGACGTTCCAGGTGGCGAGTTTCATGGGGTTCTTCAGCGTGTTGAAAGGGTCGGCATCGGTGGTTGCGCCATCGTCACGGCGGCGCGCCGTCGAAGACGGCCTGCAGCGCAGCGACGAGTTCATCGGCCGTCGTTTCGTCGGCCAGGGCGGGAAACTCCTTGGCGAGCTTGTGCGACACCTTGCCGCCGTTGTCGCGCACGGAGCGAATGATGCGATCGATGTCCGCATCCGGTCCTTCGATCACCTGCTTGACGCGCTCGCGCGCGATCCGGAGGCTGCGAAGGTAACCCGCCTCCTTGCGCATCTCCTGCTCGAGGGTCACCCGCACGATGTCGGCGAGGTACTCGACGTGGTCGGTGAGGTCGGGGTAGCGCCAGGCGCTCAGCGCGTCGCCATAGGCGTCGAACTGCAGGTTGTAGCGGACGCCGTCCTCGGCCAATTGCTCCGGCCCGAAACGCCATGCGTCCGCATAGCGGCGCATGAGCGGCGTCGAGAACAGCTCGAGCACCTGGTCGTAGCCGCGGCGCTTGATCACGGAACTGGTGATGGTGGCCGACACCGGAAGGATGAACGGCTCGGGCACCGCGCCATCCCGCCGCAGCACGTCGTTGACCAGGAAGCGCGACAGGCGGCCGTTGCCGTCGGACATCGGGTGAATGTAGACGAAGCCGAACGAGAGGACGGCGGCCCGGACCAGGGCGGCGCGGCCCCGGGTCCGGTCGGCGCAGTCGCGCAGGCCGGACAACAGCCCCGGCGCATCGTCCCAGTGGGGCGCTATGTAGTGGACGACTTCGCGGAAGCCATCGACCTCGCCGATGAACACCGGCGAGCGCCTGACGCCGTAACGGGTGGCGCGCGGCCCGAGGATTTCCGCCTGCAATTCTTCGAGGGAGGACGCCGACAAGGGGTCTGCCTGCCGGCCGCACCAGCGCTCCATCGCCGCGGCGAAGCGCCGCACGCGGTCGACGTGCTGTTCCTCGCGCTCGATGGCGAAGCTGGCACGGCTTTCCTTGATGCTCAGCCAGACGGCGCCACGCTGCAGGATGTCGGCACCGAACTCTGCCTCCAGGGCCGCCAGGTGTTCGGCGCATTGGTATTGCTCGGCCTGCTGGACCGCCACGGTTCTCAGCACGGTGGGGCAGAAGGCTCGCGAGCCGGGCAGGTTGTCGCGCACCCGCCAGCGCGGGTTGTTGACCGGTCGGGAGGCGGTCAGGTAGCGCGCTTCATCCAGCGCGGTGACGTAGTTGCCTGCTGCAACGCCCGGGAAATCCAGAACCCGTCCCGTGAGGTACTCGTGAAAGAAGCCGGCTCTGCGCGCGTACTGCCCGGTCGGCTCCGCCGCCACCCAGGCCTCCAGCTCGGCCTGGGGCGCGGCGTCGAACAGGCGCGCAAGACACTCCAGCTGAACGCCTTCATGCTTGAGGGCGAAGGTCAGGTGACCGGCCAGGGACTCCGCGGGGCGCGCGGCAGGCGGGTACTGCTCATGGACGAAGCCGTTCTCGCGCACGGTCGACCGCGACTTGCCGATGGCACTGCTCGTGCGGAAGGGCTGGACGGGCCGGAGGCCATACCGTTCCGCCAACCAGCGATAACCGATCCAGTCGGGCATAGAGGAACGGGGCCGCCGCCAGAGAAACGATGAACTTGTCGGGATATTGATTAGATTTTCGGCGTTCGTCAATATTTTGATTACTCGCCTCCGTGCATGGCATCCTGCTGACGCCATGCGCGTGGCGACAGCCCGCTCTGCGCCTTGAAGGCCCGCGACAGCGCCGCCTCGCTGCCGTAGCCCACCTCGTCGGCGATCAGCTTCAGGGCACGCCCTTCGCGCAGCGCGCGCTGCGCCAGGCCGACACGCCAATGCTGCAGGTAGGCCCCCGGGGTGCAGCCGACGAGCTCCCGGAAGCGCACCGCGAACACGCTGCGCGACAGCCCCGCCTGCTGCGCCAGCGCCTCCAGCGTCCAGTCCTCGGCGGGCCGCTCGTGCATCGCCACCATCGCATGGCGAAGGCGCGGGTCGGCGAGCCCGGCGAGCATGCCCGAGCGCGTCTGCCCGCGCTCCATCAGGTGCCGCAGCACCTGGATCAGCACCACCTCGAACAGCCGGTTCAGCAGCGCCTGGCGTCCGCAGTTGCGGCCGAAGGCCTCGTCGAACAGCAGGGCCAGGATCTCCTTCGCCCCGTCCACCTCGTCCAGCGGCAGGCAGACCACGCCCGGCAGCGCCGCACAGATCGGGTTCGCCGCGCCGCCTTCGAACGCCAGCTGGGCGCAGGCGAAGTCCGCCCCCTCCACCGGATCAGTCAGGAAGCGGTGCGCCATCGGCCGCGGGTAAAGCAGCAGGCTTGGCGTGTCCACGTGCAGCACGGTGCCGTCGTCGTGCCGCACCTCGACCTGACCGCGCCGCACCAGGTGCAACTGGCCGGTCGCGCCGTCCCCGTCCAGCGCGTTCAGGCCGCACAGCGCCCCGGCATGGAAGACCTCGGCGTGGACCGAGAAATGGTGCAGCAGGGCGTCGAGGCGATCGCTCATGGGCGTCGAATACGATGGATCAAGTTATTCGGACTTTACATCACCAAGAGTTTTTCAGTTTGCCCACAATCCACCCTGTCGACGCAAACGACGACAGCAGTCAGGAAAGCAGATCCCTTCACGAACCAAGGAACCGACATGAACAAGATCCAACGCCTCTTCGCCGTCGCCGCCCTCGCGGCCGCTGCCAACACCGCCCTCGCCGCCGAGCCGCGCCCGGGTGTCACCGAGCCGGTCGCGACCAGCCGCACCGCCAGCACGATCACCACGCCGGACGGCGTGCAGCTCTACTACAAGGACTGGGGCCCGCGCAACGGCCCGGTGGTCGTGTTCAGCCACGGCTGGCCGCTGAACTCGGACAGCTGGGAGTCGCAGATGCTGTTCCTGGCCGCACAGGGCTACCGCGTGGTGGCGCACGACCGGCGCGGTCATGGTCGCTCGAGCCAGCCGTGGGAAGGCAACGACATGGACCACTATGCCGACGACCTGGCGACGGTGATCAACACGCTGGACCTGAAGGGCGCGACGCTCGTCGGCTTCTCGACCGGCGGCGGCGAGGTGGCGCGCTACATCGGCCGGCACGGCACGGCGCGCGTCAAGAAGGCGGTGCTGGTGAGCGCGGTGCCGCCGCTGATGCTGAAGACGGCGGCCAACCCGGGCGGCCTGCCGATCGAGGTGTTCGACGGCATCCGCAACGGCCAGCTCGCGAACCGCGCCCAGCTGTACCGCGACATCGCCTCCGGCCCGTTCTACGGCTTCAACCGCCCGGGCGCGAAGGTGTCGCAAGGCCTGGTCGATTCATGGTGGCAGCAGGGCATGCAGGGCGGGCACAAGAACACCTTCGACTCGATCGCCGCCTTCTCGGCGACCGACTTCACCGAGGACCTGAAGCGCTTCGACGTGCCGACGCTGATCATCCACGGCGATGACGACCAGATCGTGCCGATCGATGCATCGGGCCGCGCCTCGGCGAAGCTGGTGCGCAACTCGAAGCTGATCGTCTACCCCGGCGCGCCGCACGGCCTGACGGACACCCACAAGGACCGCCTGAACAAGGACCTGCTGGCTTTCCTGCAACAGTAAGCACACGACGCGACGGGCGGCGCGACGCCGCTTCGCATCGCTGGACGCCGCCCGACGGGCGGCGTCGCAGCATGGGGGCATGGACATCCCATCCCTCAAAGACGTTCCCGAAGTGTTCGAAACCGCCCGGCTCCTGCTGCGCTGTCCGCGCATCGGGGACGGGGTGCGCATGCATGCGGCGGTGGCCGCGTCCCTGCCGGCGCTGCGCCAGTTCCCGGCCTCGATGCCCTGGGCGATGGAAGAGCCCAGCGTCGGGGCCTCGGAGCAGTTCTGCCGCGAAGGTCGGGCGCACTACCTGATGCGCATGACGATGCCCTGGCTGCTCTTTCCCAAGGGCACCGACATCGTGGCCGGCTGCGTGGTGCTGCACACCTTCGACTGGTCGGTGCCGAAGGCCGAAATCGGCTACTGGGGCCACAGCGCCTACCACGGGCAGGGCCTGGTCACCGAGGCCGTGCAGGCCATCACCGCGATGGCGTTCTCGGTGCTGGGGCTGCGGCGCGTCGAGGCGCTGCCCGACGACGAGAACCTGCCGAGCTGGCGCGTCTGCGAGCGGGCAGGGTACCGGCTGGAGGGCACGCGGCGCCACGACCGCATGGCCCCCGATGGGCGGCTTCGCGATTCGCGCGTCTACGCCGCGGTGAACTGACCCCCTTCGGCGGTGACCCGGCCCTCGGATGGGCTGCGCCGTCAGGCCCTCAGGGCCGGCCAGCCCGACAGCAGGAAGCCGCTGCGCCGGATGCTGTAGTCGATGCCGGGCGCGCTCTCGAGCCGGATGTCGCCGCGCTGCACGCAGGCCTGGTAGTCGCGCAGCGACACCGAGGCCGTCCGGCGTTCGCCGTCGGCCTGCCAGACGATCTTGACCCAGAGCGCGCCTTCGATGATCCAGCACGCCCCGGCGGGAATCGTGCGCGGCCCTTCCGGCTCGGCGTGCACCTCGAACGCTGCCATGACTGTCCCTCGCTTCATCGCGACCTCCCATCGATGACCCGACTGTAGGCAGGTGCCGGCGCGCCGGCTGTGGGCCCATTCCGACGGCCCTGTAGGACATTGCCGCGACATGCAGGCGGGCGCGCCGATTGCCCGCGCCGACGGGGCAGTGCGGCGCCTCGCTGGGCTACGATGCCGCGCGCCCTGCGCATGCAGTCCCGCGTGCCGGCGCAGCGAGTGGTTCTCACAGGATGCGCGGATGGCCCAGGTTTCGTTGAGTTTCGGCGCGGTGCAGCGTGCCCGCGGCCGCCTGCCGCTGCCCCCCGGGACCCTGGCCGGCTTCGTGATCGCGGTGGTCGCGGTGGTGTTGATCGCGATGTTTTCCTACCGCTCGCTGCAGTCGCGGGCCGGCGCGGCCGAACTCGTCACCCACACCATCGAGGTCGGCCAGCAGCTGCAAACCACGCTGTCGGCGGTGAAGGACGCCGAGACCGGCCAGCGCGGCTACCTGCTCACCGGCGCCGAGCTCTACCTCGACCCGTACACCACTGCCCGCGCGGCGCTGCCCGGTCAGCTCAAGCGCTTGCGCGAGCTGACCGCCGACAACCCGCACCAGCGCCAGCGCATCGACATGCTGGACCGGCTGGTGCGCGACAAGCTGGACGAGCTGGACCAGGGCGTCGGGCTGCGCCGCGCGGGCAACACCGAGCAGGCCGTGGCCCTGGTGCGCACCGACCGCGGCCGCGCGACCATGGACCGCATCCGCAGCGTCGTTGCCGAGATGGACGAGGAAGAGCGCAGCCTGCTGTCGAGCCGCCAGGCGGACTGGCAGGACGCCGTCAGCCTGTCGTCCAACATCACCTGGATCGGCTCCGCCGTGCTGCTGCTGCTGATCGCGGGGGCGGCCACGATGAGTTCGCGCGACCACCTGGCGCGCGAGGCCGAGGCCTGGATCCGCAACGGCCAGATGGGCGTCGCCGAGCAGGTGCAGGGCGAACAGCGCCTCGAGGTGCTGGGCGAGCGCGTGCTGGCGTACCTGGCGCACTACCTCGGCGCGCGCATCGGCGCCGTCTACATCGCCGAGGCAGATGGCAGCTTCCGCCGCTTTGCCGGCCATGCGCTCGCGCCGGGACAGGCCGCCGATGCCCTCCGCCCGGGCGACGGCCTGCTCGGCCAGGTGATGAAGGACCGCCGTCCGCTGCGCGTGACCGAGGTGCCGGCCGGCCACCTGCCGGTCGTGTCCGCCCTCGGTCGCAGCGAGCCGGCGGAGCTGCTGCTGGCGCCGGCCCTCGTGGACGGCAGCGTGCAGGCGGTGATCGAGCTGGGCTTCTTCCACGCCACGCGCGCGGCCGACCAGGAGCTGCTGGCGCGCGTGTCCGAGATGCTCGCCGTCGCGGTGCGCACCGCCAAGGACCGCAGCCGCCTCGAGGAACTGCTGCACGAGACCCAGCGCCAGGCCGAGGAGCTGCAGGCCCAGCAGGAGGAGCTGCGCGTCAGCAACGAGGAACTCGAGGAGCAGGGCCGCGTGCTGAAGGAGTCGCAGGCCCAGCTCGAGGCCCAGCATGCCGAGATGGAGCAGACGAATTCGCAGCTGGAGGCGCAGACCCGGCTGCTGGAACACCAGAAGGACAACCTCGCCGCGGCCCAGGCCACGCTGACGGAGAAGGCCGAGGAGCTGGCGCGCGCCAACCAGTACAAGAGCGAGTTCCTCGCCAACATGAGCCACGAGCTGCGCACGCCGCTCAACTCGACCCTGATCCTCGCCAAGCTGCTGGCCGACAACAAGGACGGCAACCTCAGCGCCGAGCAGGTCAGGTTCGCCCAGACCATCGCCGGTGCCGGCAACGACCTGCTGGCGCTGATCAACGACATCCTCGACCTGTCCAAGATCGAGGCCGGCAAGGTGGAGGTGCGGATCGAGCCGGTGCTGGTGAGCCGCCTGGTCGAATCGCTGAACGCCAATTTCCAGCCCGCGGCGCAGCAGAAGGGACTGCGCTTCAGCACCGCGATCGAGCCCGGCACGCCGCAGCGCATCGAGTCGGACGCCCAGCGCGTCGGCCAGATCCTCAACAACCTGCTGTCGAACGCGCTCAAGTTCACCGACGCCGGCGAGGTGTCGGTGCAGGTCGCGCCGGTGGGCGACACGTCGCTGAGCTTCGCGGTGCGCGACAGCGGCATCGGCATCGCGGCGCACCAGCAGGAGATCATCTTCGAGGCCTTCCGCCAGGCCGACGGCAGCACCCACCGCAAGTACGGCGGCACCGGCCTGGGCCTGTCGATCTCGCGCGACCTGGCGCGGCTGCTCGGCGGCGACATCACGGTGCGCAGCACGCCGGGCGAGGGCAGCGTGTTCACGCTGACGCTGCCGGTGGCGAGCGGGCGGGTCGAGCCAGCGGTTGTGCCGGCAGCAGCGCCCCCGGCCGTTCCAGCGCCGGCCCCCGCGCCGGCGATCGCCCCGCCGCCGTCCGCGGCCGCCCAGCCGGCCCGCGCCCCGCAGGACGACCGCGACGCGCTCGCCCCCGGCAAGCGCCTGATCCTCGCGATCGAGGACGACACGCGCTTCGCGGAGATCCTGCGCGACCTCATCCACGAGTCCGGCTTCCAGTGCGTGCTCGCGCACAGCGCCGGCGAGGGGGTCGAGGCGGCGATGACCTTCCGCCCGAGCGCGATCCTGCTCGACATGAACCTGCCCGACCACTCCGGCCTGGGCGTGCTCGACCAGCTCAAGCACAGCGCCGCGACGCGCCACATTCCGGTGCACGTGATCTCGGTCGCCGACTACAGCCACGAGGCCCTGCAGCGCGGTGCCGTCGGCTATGCGCTCAAGCCCGTCAAGCGCGACCAGCTGGTGCAGGCGCTGCAGCGGCTCGAGGCCAAGTTCATGCAGAGCGTGCGCCGCGTGCTGGTGGTCGAGGACGATGCGCGCCAGCGCGACAGCATCCGCCATTTGCTGGGCACCGACGACGTGCAGATCACCGGCGTGGCGACCGCCCGCGAGGCGCTGGCGGCGCTGCGCGCCACCACCTTCGACTGCATGGTGATGGACCTCAACCTGCCGGACTTCAGCGGCTACGAGCTGCTCGAGCAGATGGCCGGCCAGGACGAGGTGGCCTTCCCGCCGGTCATCGTCTACACCGGCCGCTCGCTGACGCGCGACGAGGAGCAGGGCCTGCGCCGCTTCTCGCGCTCCATCATCGTGAAGGACGCGCGCTCGCCGGAGCGGCTGCTGGACGAGGTGACGCTGTTCCTGCACCAGGTGGAGTCGCGGCTGCCGCCGGAGAGCCAGCGCATGCTGAAGGCGGCACGCGACCGCGACGCGACGCTGGAAGGGCGGCGCATCCTGGTGGTGGAGGACGACGTGCGCAACATCTTCGCCTTGTCCAGCGTGCTCGAGCCGAAAGGCGTGAAGGTCGAGATCGCGCGCAACGGCCGCGAGGCGCTGGAGCTGCTGGGCCGCACCAACGTCGGCAGCGGCCAGCAGGCGGTCGACCTGGTGCTGATGGACATCATGATGCCGGAGATGGACGGCTTCACGGCGATGCGCGAGATCCGCAAGCGCTCGGACTGGAAGAAGCTGCCCATCATCGCGCTGACCGCGAAGGCGATGAAGGACGACCAGGAGAAGTGCCTGGCCGCGGGGGCGAACGACTACATCGCCAAGCCGCTGGACGTGGAGAAGCTCTTGTCGCTGGTGCGGGTATGGATGCCGAAGTGAAGGCCGACCAGGACATCGAGCTGCGCTTGCTGGTCGATGCCATCTACCTGAAGTACCACTACGACTTCCGGGGCTACGCGCAGGCGTCGCTGAAGCGGCGCCTGGGCGCGGCGATGGCGAAATTCGGCTGCCGCACGCTCTCCCAGCTGCAGGACCGGGTGCTGCACGAGCCGGAGACCTTCCCGGCGCTGCTGGACTTCCTGACGGTGCAGGTGAGCGAGATGTTCCGCGACCCGGGCTACTTCAAGTCGCTGCGCGAGCAGGTGGTGCCGCTGCTGCGCACCTGGCCCTCGCTGAAGGTCTGGGTGGCCGGCTGCAGCGCGGGCGAGGAGGTGTACTCGCTTGCCATCCTGCTGCGCGAGGAGGGGCTGCTGGAGCGCACGCTGATCTACGCGACCGACATCAACCCGCAGGCGCTGCAGCAGGCCGAGGCCGGGGTGTACGAGCTCGACCGCATCGCCGGCTTCTCCGACAACCACCGGCGGTCCGGCGCGCGCAGTTCGCTGTCGGACTACTACACGGCGGCCTACGGCCGGGCGGTGTTCGACAAGTCGCTGAAGAAGCACATCGTCTTCTCCGACCACAGCCTGGCGACCGACAGCGTGTTCGCCGAGGTGCAGCTCGTGTCGTGCCGCAACGTGCTGATCTACTTCAACCGCGAGCTGCAGGACCGGGCCCTTGGGCTGTTCCGCGAGGCGCTGTGCCGCCAGGGCTTCCTCGGCCTGGGCTCGCGGGAGTCGCTGCGCTTCTCGGCGCATGCGCAGGCGTTCAACGAGCTGGTGCGCGAGGACCGGCTGTTCCAGAAGCGGGGGGAGGCATGACCCTCGGTCGTCCGGTGGACGCGGTGGTGATCGGCACTTCGGCCGGTGGCGTCGAGGCGCTGATGGCCCTGCTGCCGGCGCTGGCGCCGACGCTGCAGGCGGCCGTGCTGGTGGTGATCCACCTGCCGCGCGAGCGGCCCAGCCTGCTGGTGGAGATCTTCTCGCCACGCTGCCTGCGGCCGGTGCGCGAGGCGCAGGACAAGGAGCCGGTGGAGCCGGGCACGGTGTATTTCGCGCCGCCCGACTACCACCTGCTGGTGGACGAGGGGCCGCAGCTGGCGCTGTCGGCCGACGGGCCGGTGAACTTCTCGCGGCCGTCGATCGACGTGCTGTTCGAGTCGGCCGCCGACGTGTACGGCCCGCGCCTGCTCGGCATGGTGCTCACCGGCGGCAACCAGGACGGCGCCGCCGGCCTGCAGGCGATCCGCCGGCGCGGCGGCCTGACAGCGGTGCAGCGCCCGCACACGGCGCAGGTGTCGCTGATGCCGGCGTCGGCGCTGCGGGCCCTGGGCACGCCGGATCATTTGTTGCCGCTGGACGGCCTGGCTGCGCTGTTGCGCGGCCTTTGAGGAAAGGATGCACGCATGCTGGCACCGGTGAAATGCCTGCTCGTCGACGACCTGGAAGAGAACCTGCTCGCGCTGTCGGCCCTGTTGCGCGATGCGGGGGTGGAGCTGCTGCAGGCGCGGTCCGGGGCCGAGGCCCTGGAGCTGCTGCTGGTGCACGAGGTGGCGCTGGCCCTGGTGGACGTGCAGATGCCGGAGATGGACGGTTTCCAGCTCGCCGAGCTGATGCGCGGCAGCGAGCGCACGCGGCACGTGCCGATCATCTTCGTGACGGCGGGCGGGCGCGATCCGCACCGGGTGTTCAAGGGCTACGACAGCGGGGCGGTGGACTTCCTCTACAAGCCCATCGAGCCGCATGTGCTGCGCAACAAGGCCGAGGTGTTCTTCCAGCTGCACCGGCAGAAGCTGCAGATCGCCCACGAGCTGCGCGAGCGCACCGAGACGCTGCGGCTGAACGAGATGTTCGTCGCGATGCTGGGCCACGACCTGCGCAACCCGTTGAACGCGATCCTGAGTTCGGCGACGCTGCTGCAGCGGCGCGCTGCCGACGAGCAGACCGGCACGTGTGCGACGCGCATCCTGCAAGGGGGGCGGCGCATGAGCGCGATGATCGAGAACATGCTGGACCTGGCGCGGGCGCGGCTCGCGGGCGGCATCGCGCTGCAGCGCGCGCCGGCCGACCTGGGGGCCGTCGTCGACCGCGTGCTGGAAGAGCAGCAGGCGACGGCGCCGCAGGCGCGCATCGTCGTGCACCGCAGCGGCGCGGACCTGCAGGGCGAGTGGGATGCCGAACGCCTGGCGCAGGCGGTGGCCAACCTGGTGGGCAATGCCCTGCAGCACGGCGAACCGGGCGGGGAGGTGGTGCTGGAGCTGGACGGCCGGGACGCGTCGCGGCTGCGGCTGGTGGTGGCCAATGCCGGCCGGATCCCGGCCGAGCTGCTGCCCTCGCTGTTCGATCCCTTCCGGGGCGGCGAGCGCACGCGCGGCCGGCACCAGGGGCTGGGCCTGGGGCTCTACATCGTGCAGCAGATCGTGCAGGCGCACGGGGGCGAGGTGGCCGTGGAGGTCGACGAGGCCGGCAACCGGACGGTGTTCACGGTGACGCTGCCCCGGTAGCCCGGATGCCAATCCGGGGATCGTGCTTCATTTTGTCTTTCACCGCCGCTCCCGGATTGCGCTGCGCTCCATCCGGGCTACGGGCCGCGCGAGCGAAGCGACTGGGGGGCTCAATAGTGCAGGTACGCGGCGACGCCCAGGCCGATGCCGAGAACGCTCAGGCCGTACACCGCGTACTCCGTCCAGCGCCGCTTCGTCAGCAGCGCGATCGCCGCCATCGCGATCGCGATCGACAGTGCCGTGGTGGCCTGGGCCCAGCGGTGATGCTGGTGCATCTGCTCGTCGCTGCGCTTGTCGAAGGCGGCCGATTCGTCCTCCAGCTTCTTCGCGGCGGCCATGATGTCGGCCTTCTCCGTCTTGTAGCGCTTGATCTCCTCGGCGTAGAACGCGCGCCGCCCCTCGGGCGCCAGTTCCACCGCCAGCTCGGCCAGGTTCTGCTTGCTGCTCTTGGCCTGGTAGTAGTTCCACTGGTTCGACGCCTCGGTCTTCTTGATCGCGGCATCGTTCTTGTAGAGCCCCGCATTGGCCTGCGTGGCGCCCCCCATGTACGAGAAGATCGCGCCCACGGTCGCCAGGATCGCGGTGATCACCGCCAGCTGGCCGGCATGGCCGTCGGGGTTGTGCTGGGCCGCATGCTCCAGTTCGTGGTCGTGCGGGCCGTGGACATGAAAACCGTGTTCAGACATGGGGATGCTCCTCGTTGTTGTCGCTTGCGATGCGGTGGTAGATGACCCAGCGATAGGGAATGCCGTCCTCGCTGGTGCGGACGTCGCCGACGGGCTCGGCGCGGAACAGCGCGCGGTCCCAGGCGGGGAAGAAGGCGTCGGCCTCGAAGTCGGCGTCGATCTCGGTCAGCACCAGTTCGTCGGCCCGGGGCAGGGCTGCGCGGTAGATCTCGCCGCCGCCGATGACGAAGGCCTTGGGCGCACCGGCCACCAGCGCCAGCGCCTCGTCCAGCGAGCCGGCGCGCTCGGCCCCTTCGGCCTGCCAGCCCGCATTGCGCGTGATCACGACATTGCGCCGGCCCGGCAGCGGACGGCCGATCGAGTCCCAGGTCTTGCGCCCCATCAGCACGGGGGCGCCGAGCGTCGTGCGCTTGAAGAACTTCAGGTCGTCGGAGATGCGGCACAGCAGGACGTTGTCGCGACCGATGGCCCCGCCGCGCGCGACGGCGGCGATCAGGCTGATGCGGGGGCGGGCAGGTGAGCTCATGGGCAGCGATTGTCGCTGCGTCGGATGTCGGTTTGGACTCAACCCGGCATGGCTGCATCCCGTCCATTCGTCAGGTGTTGCCGCATCAGCTGCTGGACGCGGGCCCCGTCGCGGGCGAGCAGCCCCGCCATGATGCGCCGGTGTTCCTCCAGCGAGGCCTCGAGCCGGCCCTGCTTGAACAGCGAGTGGTGCCGGTTCAGCTTCATCACCTTGCGCAGGTCCATCACCAGCTGGTGGCGCCAGCGGTTGCCGGCGATTTCCAGCAGGCGCAGGTGGAAGCGCTCGTTGGCGCGGAAGAAAGCGTCGCGGTCGCCCACGCTGGCTTCCAGCGCCTCGTGCAGTCCCTGCAGCTCGGCCAGTTCGGCCTCGGTGGCGACCCCGGCCGCCTCCGCGCCGGCATCGCTCTCCAGCAGGGCCAGCAGGTGGAAGACCTCCGCCAGGTCGCGCTCGGACACCTCGGTGACATAGGCGCCGCGGCGCAGCTTCATCGTCACCAGGCCCTCGGCCGCCAGCACCTTCAGGGCCTCGCGCAGGGGGGTGCGGCTGATGCCGTACTCGGCCGTCAGCGCCGCCTCGTCGATCCAGCTGCCGGGCGCCAGCGTGTGCGCCATGATGCGGGCACGCAGCCGCTCGGCCACCTGCACGTAAAGCGCCTGGGAGGCTGGCAGCGTGGCGCTGGACGCCGGGGCGGATGACGAGACCTTGGACATATAATTCAATTTTGAATTATGGACGACGCCCGCCAGGTCGTCCAGCGGGATGAGCGGAGCAAGCCCCCATGCCTCATGACGACGCCGACGACAAGCTGTTGAATTCCGACGCGCTGGCCGCGTGGCAGAAGGCCGCGGCCCGGTCGGCGCCGGGCGGGGACGTCGGCGCGCTCGACTGGGTCACGCCGGAGGGCATCCGGGTCAAGCCGCTCTACACCGCGGCCGATACGCGCGACCTGCCCTACACCGACACGCTGCCGGGCTTCGCGCCCTTCGTGCGCGGCCCGCAGGCCACCATGTACGCGGTGCGCCCGTGGACGATCCGCCAGTACGCCGGCTTCTCCACCGCCGAGGCCTCGAACGCCTTCTACCGCAAGGCGCTGGCGGGCGGTGCGCAGGGCGTGAGCGTGGCCTTCGACCTGGCGACCCACCGCGGCTACGACAGCGACCACCCGCGCGTGACGGGCGATGTCGGCAAGGCGGGTGTCGCGATCGACAGCGTCGAGGACATGAAGATCCTGTTCGACGGCATTCCGCTCGACAAGGTGTCGGTGTCGATGACGATGAACGGCGCGGTGCTGCCGGTGCTGGCCGGCTACGTCGTGGCGGCGGAAGAGCAGGGCGTGCCGCAGGACCAGTTGAGCGGGACCATCCAGAACGACATCCTCAAGGAGTTCATGGTCCGCAACACCTACATCTTCCCGCCCGAGCCGAGCATGCGGGTGATCGGCGACATCATCGCGTACACCGCGAAGCAGATGCCGAAGTTCAACTCCATCAGCATCAGCGGCTACCACATGCAGGAGGCGGGGGCGAACCAGGCGCTGGAGCTCGCCTTCACGCTCGCCGACGGCAAGGAGTACGTGAAGACGGCGCTGGCCAAGGGCCTGGACGTGGACGAGTTCGCCGGGCGCCTGAGCTTCTTCTGGGCGATCGGGATGAACTTCTACCTCGAGGTCGCGAAGATGCGCGCGGCGCGCCTGCTGTGGTGGCGCATCATGAAGGGCTTCGGCGCGAAGAATCCGAAGAGCCTGATGCTGCGCACCCACTGCCAGACCTCGGGCTGGAGCCTGACCGAGCAGGACCCCTACAACAACGTGGTGCGCACCACCATCGAGGCGATGGCGGCGGTGTTCGGCGGCACGCAGAGCCTGCACACCAACGCGCTGGACGAGGCGATCGCGCTGCCCACCGACTTCAGCGCGCGCATCGCGCGCAACACCCAGCTCATCATCCAGGAAGAGACCCACATCACGAGCGTCGTCGACCCCTGGGCCGGCAGCTACATGATGGAGAAGCTGACGCAGGACATGGCGGACGCCGCCTGGGCGCTGATCGAGGAGGTCGACGCGATGGGCGGCATGGTGAAGGCCGTGGACAGCGGCTGGGCCAAGCTGAAGATCGAGGCCAGTGCGGCCGAGAAGCAGGCCCGCATCGACGCCGGCCGCGACGTGATCGTCGGCGTCAACAAGTACCGGCTGAAGGAAGAGGATCCGATCGAGATCCTCGACATCGACAACCATGCGGTGCGCGAGAACCAGGTGAAGCGGCTGCAGCAGCTGCGCGCGACGCGCGACGCGGCGGCGGTCGAGCGCACACTGGCGGCCCTGGGCGCCTGCGCGGCCGGCGGCGAGGGCAACCTGCTCGCGCTGGCCATCGACGCGATCCGCGCCCGCGCAACCGTGGGCGAGGTGAGCGATGCGCTGGAGAAGGTCTGGGGGCGCCACCGCGCCGACACGCAGAAGGTGACCGGGGTGTATGCAGCCGCGTATGACAGCGCCGAAGGCTGGGCGAAGCTCCAGCAGGAGATTGCCGAGTTCGCGCAGGCGCAGGGCCGCCGGCCGCGCGTGATGATCGCCAAGCTGGGCCAGGATGGGCACGACCGCGGCGCGAAGGTCGTCGCCACGGCCTTTGCCGACCTGGGCTTCGACGTGGACATGGGCCCGCTGTTCCAGACCGCCGAGGAATGCGCGCGCCAGGCGATCGAGAACGACGTGCATGCGGTGGGCGTGAGCACGCTGGCGGCCGGCCACAAGACGCTGGTGCCGGCGATCATCGAATCGCTGAAGGCGCAGGGCGGGGGCGACATCATCGTCTTCGTCGGCGGCGTGATCCCGCGCCAGGACTACGACTTCCTGTACGAGGCCGGCGTGAAGGGCATCTACGGCCCGGGCACGCCGATCCCGGCCAGCGCGAAGGACGTCCTCGAGCAGATCCGAAAAGCGGTGGGCGGCTGAGCGCGCGGCACGCGATGGACACGCTGGACGAGCCGCTGTACGCGGGCCTGACCGGCACCGACCCGGTGGCGCGGCGGCGCGCGCTCGCCAAGTCCATCACCCTGCTCGAATCCACCCGCCCCGACCACCGCCGGCGCGCCGACGCGCTGCTCGACGCCCTGCTGCCGCACACCGGCGGCGCGCTGCGCCTGGGCATCTCCGGCGTCCCCGGGGTCGGCAAGTCGACCTTCATCGAGGCCCTCGGCCTGGCCCTGATCGCGCAGGGCCATCGCGTCGCCGTGCTCACCGTCGACCCGTCGTCCTCCGTGTCCGGCGGCTCCATCCTTGGCGACAAGACCCGCATGGAGCAGCTGTCCGTCCACGAGGCCGCCTACATCCGCCCGAGCCCGTCGTCGGGCACGCTGGGCGGCGTGGCGGAGAAGACGCGCGAGGCGATGCTGGTCTGCGAGGCGGCCGGCCACGACATCGTCATCGTCGAGACCGTCGGCGTCGGCCAGAGCGAGACCGCGGTCGCCGGCATGACCGACCTGTTCGTCCTGCTGCAGCTGCCGAACGCGGGCGACGACCTGCAGGCGATCAAGAAGGGCGTGATGGAGCTCGCCGACCTGGTCGTCATCAACAAGGCCGACCTCGACCCGGTCGCCGCCACTCGCGCCGAGGCGCAGATCACCAGCGCGCTGCGCGTCTTCAGCTTCCACGGCCGGCCCGGCCAGCCGCCCCCGGCGCGCGTGATGCAGGCCAGCGCGCTGAAGGCGCAGGGCGTCGACGCGTTCTGGCAGCGCGTGCGGCAGCTTGCCGACGAGCGCCGGGCCAGCGGCGAGTTCGAGCGCCGCCGCCAGGGCCAGTCGCTCGCGTGGATGTGGGACCTGGTGCACGCCCGGCTGCTGGCGGACTTCAAGCACCATCCCCGCGTGCACGCCGCGCTGGCCGGCGTCACCCAGGACGTCGCGGCCGCGCGCACTGCACCGTCATCGGCCGCGCACCGGCTGCTGCGCCTGTATGCATCCGAAGCACAACCCGGAGAGACCTGACATGCACGACATCCTCGAACAACTCGAAGCCAAGCGCGCGCTGGCGCGGCTGGGCGGCGGCGAGAAGCGCATCGCCGCCCAGCACGGCAAGGGCAAGCTGACGGCGCGCGAGCGCATCGAGCTGCTGCTGGACGAAGGCACCTTCGAGGAATGGGACATGTTCGTGGAGCACCGCTGCCACGATTTCGGCATGGCCGACAACAAGGTGCCGGGCGACGGCGTCGTCACCGGCTACGGCATGATCAACGGCCGGCTGGTCTTCGTCTTCAGCCAGGACTTCACCGTCTTCGGCGGGGCGCTGTCCGAGGCCCATGCCGAGAAGATCTGCAAGGTGATGGACCAGGCGATGAAGGTCGGCGCGCCGGTGATCGGCCTGAACGACTCGGGCGGCGCGCGCATCCAGGAAGGCGTCGCGTCGCTGGGCGGCTATGCCGAGGTGTTCCAGCGCAACGTGATGGCCTCCGGCGTGGTGCCGCAGATCAGCATGATCATGGGGCCGTGCGCCGGCGGCGCGGTCTACTCGCCGGCGATGACCGACTTCATCTTCATGGTGAAGGACAGCTCGTACATGTTCGTGACCGGGCCCGAGGTGGTGAAGACCGTGACCCACGAGGAGGTGACGGCCGAGGAGCTGGGCGGCGCCGCCACCCACACCAGCCGCAGCGGCGTCGCCGACCTGGCCTTCGAGAACGACGTGGACGCGCTGGCGATGCTGCGCCGGCTCTACAACTACCTGCCGCTGAACAACCGCGAGAAGGCGCCGGTGCGGCCGAGCAACGACCCGGCCGACCGCATCGACCTGTCGCTGGACACGCTGGTGCCGGACAACCCGAACAAGCCCTACGACATGAAGGAGCTGATCGTGAAGACCGCCGACGACGGCGACTTCTTCGAGCTGCAGCCCGAGTACGCGAAGAACATCATCATCGGCTTCTGCCGCATGGAAGGCCAGACGGTGGGCGTGGTGGCGAACCAGCCGCTGGTGCTGGCGGGTTGCCTGGACATCCGCAGCAGCATCAAGGCGGCCCGCTTCGTGCGCTTCTGCGATGCGTTCAACATCCCGGTCGTGACCTTCGTCGACGTGCCGGGCTTCATGCCGGGGACGAGCCAGGAGTACGGCGGCATCATCAAGCACGGCGCCAAGCTGCTGTATGCGTATGCCGAGTGCACGGTGCCCAAGATCACGGTCATCACGCGCAAGGCCTACGGCGGCGCCTACGACGTGATGAGCTCCAAGCACCTGCGCGGCGACGTCAACTTCGCGTGGCCGAATGCCGAGATCGCGGTGATGGGCGCGAAGGGCGCGGTGGAGATCATCTTCCGCGAGGAGAAGGGCGACCCGGCCAGGCTGGCGGCGCGAGAGGCCGAGTACAAGGCCAAGTTCGCCAACCCCTTCGTGGCCGGCGCGCGCGGCTACATCGACGACGTGATCCAGCCGCACGAGACGCGCCGGCGCATCTGCCGCTCGCTGGTGATGCTGCGCAACAAGAAGGTCGAGAACCCGTGGCGCAAGCACGGCAACATTCCCCTCTGACCGGGTGCCCACGATGTTTGAAAAAATCCTGATTGCCAACCGCGGCGAGATCGCCTGCCGCGTGATCCACACCGCCCGCAAGATGGGCATCAAGACGGTCGCCGTCTATTCCGATGCCGACCGCGATGCGCGCCATGTCGAGCTCGCCGACGAGGCGGTTCACATCGGCGCCGCGCCCTCGCGCGAGTCCTACCTGGTGATGGACAAGATCATCGCCGCCTGCAAGCAGACCGGCGCGCGGGCCGTGCACCCCGGCTACGGCTTCCTGAGCGAGAACGAGGAGTTCGCGCGCCGCGTCGAGGAAGAGGGCATCGTCTTCATCGGCCCGAAGCACGCCTCGATCGCGGCCATGGGCGACAAGATCGCCTCGAAGAAGCTCGCGGCCGAGGCCCGGGTCAACACCATTCCCGGCCACAACGCCGCGATCGACACCGCCCAGCACGCGGTGGAGATCGCGCGCGGCATCGGCTACCCGGTGATGATCAAGGCCAGCGCCGGCGGCGGCGGCAAGGGGCTGCGCGTCGCCTTCAACGACAAGGAGGCGCTGGAGGGCTTCACCGCCTGCCAGAACGAGGCGCGCAACAGCTTCGGCGACGACCGCGTCTTCATCGAGAAGTTCGTCGAGGAGCCGCGCCACATCGAGATCCAGGTGCTGGGCGACGCGCACGGCAACACCGTCTACCTGTGGGAGCGCGAGTGCTCCATCCAGCGCCGCCACCAGAAGGTGATCGAGGAGGCGCCCAGCCCCTTCCTCGACGAGGCGACGCGCCGGGCCATGGGCGAGCAGGCGGTGGCGCTCGCAAAGGCGGTGAATTACCAGTCCGCCGGCACGGTGGAGTTCGTGGTCGGCAAGGACCGCAGCTTCTACTTCCTGGAGATGAACACCCGGCTGCAGGTCGAGCACCCGGTGACCGAGGGCATCACCGGCCTCGACCTGGTCGAGCTGATGATCCGTGTCGCCGCCGGCGAGAAGCTGCCCTTCGCCCAGTCGGAGATCCGGCGCGACGGCTGGGCGATGGAGTGCCGCATCAACGCCGAGGACCCGTTCCGCAACTTCCTGCCCTCCACCGGCCGCCTGGTGCGCTACCTGCCGCCCGCGCAGCAGGATGGCGTGCGGGTCGACACCGGCGTGTACGAGGGCGGCGAGATCCCGATGCACTACGACTCGATGATCGCCAAGCTGATCGTGCACGGCAAGGACCGCGCCGAGGCGATCTCGAAGATGCGCGAGGCGCTGAACGGCTTCGCGATCCGCGGCATCAGCTCGAACATCCCGTTCCAGGCGGCGCTGCTGGCGCACCCGAAGTTCGTCGCCGGCGATTTCAACACCGGCTTCATCGCGGAGCATTTTCCCAAGGGCTTCTCGGCCGACGCCGTGAGGCCGGCCGATCCGCTGTTCCTGCGCGCCCTGGCGGCGGTGGCGAACCGCCTGCACCTGGAGCGCGCCGCGGGCATCGGCGGGCAGTTGCCGGGCCATGAGTTCCAGGTCGGCCAGGACTTCGTCGTCGTCGTGCCGCTGGACGAGGGCCGCAGCGAACGCACGCCGGTGACGGTCGTGCCGCAGGGGGCGGGCTGGGAGGTGCGGGCCGGCGAGGCGCGCTACCTGGTCGAGTTCGACTCGAACCTGCGCGACCTGGTGATCCGCGGACGCTGCAACGGCCGGCCGTTCTGCGCGCAGATCGAGCGCCTGGGCCTGCCGTACCGCGTGTCGCACGACGGCGCGCAGATCGAGGCGCGGGTGCTGGCGCCGCGCGCCGCCGAGCTGCAGGCGCTGATGCCCTTCAAGGCGCCGCCCGATCTCTCGAAGTACCTGCTGTCGCCGATGCCGGGGCTGCTGGTCGAGGTGGCGGTGGCGCCGGGCCAGCAGGTGCGCGCCGGCGAGCGCCTCGCCACCATCGAGGCGATGAAGATGGAGAACATCCTCGTCGCGGCGCAGGATGCCGTGGTCGCCGAAGTCCCGGTCGCGAAGGGCGAGAGCCTGACGGTCGACCAGGTCATCATCCGCTTCCAGTGACGCAGGGGCCTGCCATGACAACCCGTCCCTTCAAGGTCCTCGGCATCCAGCAGGTCGCCATCGGCGGCCCCAGCAAGGACCGCCTGCGCACGCTCTGGGTCGACAAGCTGGGCCTCGAGGTCATCGGCAACTTCGTCAGCGAGCGCGAGAACGTCGACGAGGACATCTGCGCGATGGGCCGCGGCCCGTTCAAGGTCGAGGTCGACCTGATGCAGCCGCTGGATCCCGACAGGAAGCCCGCCGTCCATACCACGCCGCTGAACCACATCGGCCTGTGGATCGACGACCTGCCGCGCGCCGTGGAATGGCTCACCGCCAACGGCGTGCGCTTCGCCCCCGGCGGCATCCGCAAGGGCGCCGCCGGCCACGACATCTGCTTCGTGCACCCGAAGAGCAGCGACGAGTTCCCGGTCGGGGGCGAGGGCGTTTTGATCGAGCTGGTGCAGGCACCGCCGGAGATCGTGGCGGCGCTGGCCGGCTGAGTCCTTGGCGCCAGCGGTCGAGGCCGACGCGTCGCGCACTCGTTTGCCTGCGTGACAGGCTTGTCGATCCGGGGGGCGGCGCGGGGGGGCGGCTCAAGTCCGGCGGGCGTCCGACGATATGGCGGGCAGGGAGTCCAGCGCCATAGATGGCGTGTTGCCACGGAAGCGTCATGAAAAACATCTCGGACCTGAAGATCGGTACCCGCCTGGCGGCGGGTTTCGCCGCCGTGACCGCCTTGCTGATGGCCGTCGCCGGCATCGGCTTCTACAGCATCGACGTTGTCGATGACCATGCCGAGGTGATCCTGCACGACCGCTATGTCAAGGTGGCGCAGGCGCACACGATCGAGAATGAAGTGAACCGGCAGTCGCGGGCGCTGCGCACCTCGCTGATCGCCTCGGACCCGGCCGTGGCGCGTGCCGAGCTGGCCAAGCTGGAGCAGTCCGCTCCGGTGGTCGCGAAAGCCTTCGAGCGCCTGGCGGCGACCATCCACACCGACAAGGGCAAGGCCGCCCTGCAGGCGATGGAGCAGGCGCGTGCTGCCTTCAAGGTGCGCGAGCAAGAGGTGGTCGAGATGGTCCGCGGCGGCCGGATCGAGGAAGGCCGCAACCACCTGGTCGGCGTCGTCCTGCCGGTGCAGAACGCCTACCTGAAGGCCATCGAGGACTTTGCGCAGACCCAGGTCGACGGCATGGAGCAGTTCGGCGAGGAAGCGGCGCGCACGGCGCAGCGCGCCGGCATGCTGCTGGTCTCGCTGGCGGTGCTGGCCGTGGCGCTCGCGGCCGGCATCGGCTTCTGGCTCACGCGCTCGATCACCGTGCCGATCTCCCGGGCCGTGCAGGTGGCACGCACCGTCGCCGCAGGCGACCTGAGCTCGGTGATCGAGGTGCACAGCCGCGACGAGACCGGCCAGTTGATGGCCGCGCTGCGCACCATGAACGACAGCCTGGCGGGCATCGTCCAGCAGGTGCGCCAGAGCAGCGACTCGATCGCCACGGGTTCGACGCAGATCGCCAACGGCAACGCCGACCTGTCGCAGCGCACCGACGAGCAGGCCTCGAACCTGCAGCAGACGGCGGCCTCGATGGAGGAGATCACCGCCACCGTGCGGCAGAGCGCAGAAGCGGCGCGCGCCGCGAGCGAGCTCGCGAACACCGCCAGCGCCGCGGCCGCGAAGGGTGGCGGCGTGGTCGCCGAAGTCTCCGACACGATGAAGGACATCAGCGCGAAGTCGCGTCGCATCGAGGACATCACCGGCGTCATCGACGGCATCGCCTTCCAGACCAACATCCTGGCGCTGAATGCAGCCGTGGAAGCGGCACGGGCCGGCGAGCAGGGCCGCGGCTTCGCGGTCGTCGCCGGCGAGGTGCGCTCGCTGGCGCAGCGCGCGGCCAGCGCCGCCAAGGAAATCAAGCAGCTGATCGGCGAGAGCGTCGGCAGCGTCGAGACCGGCGCGCGCCGCGTCGTCGCCGCCGAGTCGGCGATGGGCGAGATCGTCGGGCACGTGCAGCGCGTGGCCGCGCTCGTCGGCGAGATCGGCAGCGCTGCGCGCGAGCAGACCACCGGCATCGGCCAGATCAGCGATGCCGTCAGCCAGCTCGACCAGGTGACGCAGCAGAACGCCGCGCTGGTGGAGGAGTCCGCTGCGGCGGCCGAGAGCCTGAGCCATCAGGCCTCGCGTCTGGCTGAAATGGTGCGCGCCTTCCGGCTCGTCCGCGAGCCGGTTGCCGCGTGACCCGGCCGGGCACCGTCACGGCTGCTTCACGCCGCGTGACGGCCGGCGACCGGTCTCCGCCTCAGGCAGCGACGTCCAGGATCATCATCAGCCCACCGCCCCCGGCGTGCTCGACGTTGTTGTTGGTCGTGTGGTGGGGGATATGGCAGTGGAGCAGCCACTGGCCCGGCTCGAGCGCCTTCCAGATGACGTCGTAGCGCTGGCCCGGTCCCACGTTCACGGTGTCGGCCTGGAAGCGCGCGGTCTCCGCCAGGGTGACGCCATCCCGTGCGACGACCGTGAACGGCCCGCCGTGCACATGCATCGGGTGGACGAAATTGTTGTTGCTGCCGATGAAGCGCAGCTTGAGGGTCTCGCCCACCTTCATCTTCACGCGGTCGGTGGCAGGGTACGCCTTGCCGTTGATGGTGAAGTAGTTCGGCAGCCCCCCTTCCATCATCATGGCCGGGTAGGTGAGTCCTTCACGCCTCAGCCACTCCTGCAGTTGAACGACGTACTCGTGGTCGGCGGTGGTGCCGGGGGCGGGCGCCTTGGGGTCGATGATGAGCGCGCCGTACAGGCCGAACGCCTGTTGCCGGTCTGCCCTGGCATGCGAGTGATAGAAGTAGGTTCCGGATTGCCCGGTCGTGTACTCGTAGGTGAATGTCTCTCCGGGTTGGATCGGGCGCTGCGTGATGTCGGCGGGGCCGTCCATGCCATTCGGCACGACGAGCCCGTGCCAGTGGACCGTGGTGGGCTCCGGCAGCCGGTTGGTCACGTTGATGCGGATGCGATCGCCTTCGACGACGCGCAGCCGTGGGCCGGGGATCTGCCGGTTGAAGGCATAGCCCTCGACCCGGACCTCGGGGAGGATGTTCCATCGGACGACGCCGGCCTCGAGGTCGAAGACCTTCACGCCGTTCTCCACGCGCGGCGAAAGCGGCACGTCTCCCTGCGCCGTGGCGGGGGCGGTGAACGCCACCTGGCCCGGGCGGATGGCGGCCATGTCGCGCATCGCGTCGCCCGGCGTGTCCCATCCCATGACCATGCCCGGCGGCATGATGGCCCCGCCGACGTCGCGTGCGGACAGGCGCATGTTCACGAACAACGCCGGGAAGGACATCCCCGCCACCAGCATCAGGCCGGTCGTCATGGTCACCGCGGCGAGCTGCGGCCGCGTGACCCGGGGGCCGTCCCCGTGGTGCCCGTGTTCCTTGCCGGCCGCCGGCGGCGACGTCTCGCGCCGGGTCATCAGGCCGTGCTTCATCCGGCGCGACACCATCCACACGTTGACCGGATAGGCCACCGCGAAGCCGGCCACCACCCCCAGCGACATCACGCCCCAGAAAAGCGGTTCGGTCGGCTCCATGGCGCGCATGTCGCGCCCCATCATCAGCAGCGACATCGCCGGTGCCATGCCCGCCATCATCGCGTTCATGCTGATGAACTCGGGCATGAACGACTTCTTCACGTTCTCCCAGTAGGTGCCGCCCATCATGTTCTTCATGAAGAGCGACTGGAAGATGAGCAGCCCGAAGGCGAAGCCGGTGGCGTACTCGACGATCAGGTCCAGCCACATCGGCAGGCCGAGCGTCGCGGTGATGACCGCGGCGAGGATGATGCCTGTCGCGTCGCCCGCGACGCAGTGGATGGTCGACCCGACCCCCTGCTTCCAGAGCGGCGCGATGAACTTCTCATGCTCGCCGGGCGCCGGCTCCTTGTCCGCCATCACGTACAGCAGCAGGCCGATGGGCCCCATGTAGAGGGTGACCAGGATGAATCCCCACTTCATCACCACCGGTTCCGGGTTGTTCCGGAACTGGTCCCAGGCCACGCAGGCGGTCGACCCCGCTGCCAGCACGAACCAGGCGGCAAGGACATAGTCGATGGGTTGCTCGAACATCGCTGGATCCCTTCAGGGCTTCACGCCCCTGCGGCAAGCGATGTTCCCGACGTCTCAGCAGGGTCGGCTGGACCCGCTGCAGGTCAGACGGCGACGGGCGCCTTGATCGCGGGATGGTGCTCGTAGCCGACGACCTCGAAGTCGTCGTACTCGTAGTCGAAGATCGAATCCGGCTTGCGGCGGATCTTCAGCGTCGGGTAGGCGAAGGGCGTGCGCGACAGCTGCAGCGCCACCTGCTCGGCGTGGTTGCTGTAGATGTGGCAGTCGCCGCCGGTCCAGATGAAGTCGCCGACCGCCAGGTCGCACTGCTGCGCCACCATGTGGGTCAGCAGCGCGTAGCTCGCGATGTTGAAGGGCACGCCGAGGAAGATGTCGGCGCTGCGCTGGTAGAGCTGGCAGCTCAGCCGGCCGTCCGCCACGTAGAACTGGAAGAAGGCGTGGCAGGGCGCCAGCGCCATCTTCGGCAGGTCGGCGACGTTCCAGGCGCTGACGATGATGCGGCGGGAATCGGGATTCGTCTTCAGCGTCCTGATGACCTCGGCGATCTGGTCGACGTGGCCGCCGTCGGGCGTGGGCCAGCTGCGCCATTGCACGCCGTAGACGGGGCCGAGGTCGCCGTCCTCGCGCGCCCACTCGTCCCAGATCGTCACGCCGCGCTCCTGGAGCCAGCGCGCATTGCCGTCGCCGCGCAGGAACCACAGCAGCTCCAGGATGATGGACTTCAGGTGCACCTTCTTGGTCGTCACCAGCGGGAAGCCTTCGTTCAGGTCGAAGCGCATCTGGTGGCCGAACACGCTGCGCGTGCCGGTGCCGGTGCGGTCGCCCTTGAGCACGCCATGCTCGTTCACATGGCGCATGAAGTCTTCGTACTGGGTGCGGATCGGGCGGGTCACGGCGAGCGGTCTTCGGTGAAAGCCGCGATTATCCGCCCAAGCGCGCCGGCCCGGCGGCTCAGCCCTGCCCAGGCTCGCGCAGGAAGAGCTCGACGCGGCGGTTCTTGGCGCGGCCGGCCTCGGTGCTGTTGTCGGCCACCGGCTCGCGCTCGCCGTGGCCGGCGGTCTCGATGCGGCTCGCCGAGACGCCGCGCGCGGTGAGGTAGTCGCGCACGCTCTGGGCGCGGTTCAGCGACAGCGGGTTGTTGATCGCGTCCGAGCCGGTGTTGTCGGTGTGGCCCACGATGTTCAGGCGCACGTTCGGGTCGTTCTTCAGGCTCTCCGCGAACGGGTCGAGCACGGCGCGCAGCTCGGGCTTGATGGCCGCGCTGCCGGTGGCGAAGGACACGTCGTTCGGCACGTTCAGCTTGAGCTGGTTGTCGGCGGTGCGGGTGACCTCGACGCCGGTGCCCTTGGTCGCCTGCTCCATCTGGGCACGGCGTTCTTCCTGGCGCTTCGACCAGACGTTGCCGGCCACCGCGCCGATCGCGCCGCCGACCACGGCGCCGGTGCCGGCCTTGCCGCCGGTGGCCGCGCTGATCACGGCACCGGCCGCAGCGCCGATGCCGGCGCCGGCCGCGGTGCCCTTCTGGCGCTCGCTCATGTTCTCGCAGCCGGCGAGCAGCACGGCGGCGGCGGTCACGCCCAGGGCCGCGAGGCGGAGGGAATTGCGGGTGGTGTTCATCTTCTTTCTCCTTCGGTCAGGGATGCACGCGCGCAAGGCGCAGCGCGACAACGGACAGTATGGGTGCGCCGGATGACAGCCTCTGTCGGAAGTCGGTAACAGATGATGTCGGCGAAGACTGACAAGCCGGCGTCTGTCCGGCCTCACAAGTCGAACTGCAACGCGGCCAGCCGCGCATAGAGGCCGCCGGCCGCCGCGAGTTCCGCATGCGTGCCGGTCTCGACGATGCGGCCGTGCTCCATCACGACGATGCGGTCGGCGCGCTGCACCGTCGCGAGCCGGTGCGCGATGACGAGCGTCGTGCGGTCCCGCATCGCCGATTCGAGCGCGGCCTGCACCATGCGCTCGCTCTCGGCGTCGAGGGCGCTCGTGGCTTCGTCGAGCAGCAGCAGCGGCGGGTTCTTCAGCATCGCGCGAGCGATGCTGATGCGCTGGCGCTGGCCGCCCGACAGCCGTACGCCGCGCTCGCCGAGGAAGGTCTGGTAGCCCTCGGGCAGCGCGCTGATGAAGTCGTGCGCGAAGGCGGCGCGCGCCGCGGCGATCACCTCGTCGTCGCTCGCGCCGGGCCGGCCGTAGCGGATGTTCTCCAGCGCATTCGCCGAGAAGATCACGCTGTCCTGCGGCACGATGCCGATGCGCCCGCGCAGCGCCTCGAGCGAGGCCTCCTGCACGCCGACGCCGTCGACGCTGACGCGGCCCTCTGCCGCGTCGTAGAAGCGCAGCAGCAGCTGGAACACCGTGCTCTTGCCGGCACCGCTGGGCCCCACCAGGGCCACCGTCTCGCCCGGCCGCACCTGCAGCGTGAAGTCGGCGAGCGCCGGGTGCTGCGGCCGCGACGGGTAGCGGAAGCCGACGTGGTCCAGGCTCACCGCCGAGCCGCCCTGCGTCGCGGGCAGCGGCTTCGGCTGCGCCGGCGAGGCGATCGGCGAGCGCGTCGCGAGCAGCTCCATCAGCCGCTCGGTCGCGCCGGCGGCACGCAGCAGGTCGCCATAGACCTCGGCCAGCACCGCCACCGAGCTGACGAGGATGATCACGTAGACCACCGTCTGCCCCAGGTGCCCGGCGCTGATCTGCCCCGCGATGACGGCCTGCGTGCCCTGGTACAGGCCCCACAGCAGCGCGCCGAAGGTGGCGGTGATGATGAAGGCGACCAGCCCCGAGCGCACCCGCGTGCGCCGCACCGCGGCGGCGAAGGCGTTCTCGGTCGCGGCGGAGAAGCGCTGCGCCTCGCGCGCCTCCTGCGTGTAGCTTTGCACCACCGGCACGGCGTTCAGCACCTCGGCGGCGATGGCGCTCGAATCGGCGACCCGGTCCTGGCTTGCGCGCGAGAGCTTGCGCACGCGCCGCCCGAAGTACAGCGAGGGCAGCACCACCAGCACCAGGATGCCCAGCACCTGCGTCATCACGAGCGGGTTGGTGACGATGAGCATCAGCATCGCGCCCAGGCCCATCACCGTGTTGCGCAGGCCCATGCTGAGGCTGGAGCCGACCACCGTCTGCACCAGCGTCGTGTCGGTGGTCAGGCGCGACAGCACCTCGCCGGTCTGCGTGGTCTCGAAGAACTCCGGGCTCTGCTGCACCACGTGCGCGTAGACCGCGCTGCGCAGGTCGGCGGTCACCCGCTCGCCCAGCCAGGTCACCATGTAGAACCGCGCCGCCGAGAACACGCCCAGCGCCGCGCCCACGCCGAACAGTGCGAAGAAGTGCTCGCGCAGCGCCAGCAGCCGCTCGCCGGGCTCGGCCGCGACCAGCCCCTGGTCGATGAGCGACTTCAGCGCCGCCGGGAAGACCAGCGTCGCCACCGCGGCCAGCACGAGGAAGACCACCGACAGCGCGATGCGCCCCCGGTACGGCCGCAGGAAGGGCAGCAGCCCGCGCAGCGAAGTGACGTCGCGCGCCGGCGCGGCAGGGGCCGCATCGGCGGCGGAGGGCAGGGGGATGCTCGACATGGGAAAACCGTGTGCTGGATGCCAGGGCAAATGTAGCAGGGGCAAATGCAGTCTTGACAAATACTGCCTGGGCAATTAAAGTCCAGGCATCGAGTTGGAGAATCCCTGCCGTGAGCCGTCCTTCCACCCCTGCCGATTTCTATTCCGCCGACGCCTACTGCGCCGAGGAAAGCGTGGGCTACATGATGAAGCGCATCATGTTGTCCATCGGCGGCCAAGTGGATGCGCGGCTGGGCGAGCACGGGCTCACCAGCGCCCAGTGGGGCCCGCTGTTCAAGATCCGGCATTCGGGCCATGGCAAGGCCACGGTGGCCGAGCTGGCGCGCTGGCTGCAGTCCGATGCCGGCGCCACCACGCGCCTGCTGGACCGCCTGGAGAAGAAGGGCCTGTGCAAGCGGGTGCGCAGCACCGAGGACCGCCGCGTTGTCGAGGTCGAGCTCACGCCGGACGGCGAAGCCGCGATCGCCGAGGTGCCGGCGGTGCTGTCCGAGGTGCTCAATGGCCACCTGGCGGGCTTCTCCAAGACCGAGTGGCAGGCCCTCAAGGTCTACCTCCAGCGCATGCTGGCCAACGGCGAAGCGATGCGCGCCGACGGCCCCAACCCCACCAACAACCCCTGACGCCCGAGATCGAACGAGGAGGACCCATGTCGTCCCAATCCTTGCCTGAGCAAATAAAGCCGAAACAAATATCTGACAAGTCGCCGATCATGACTGCCTTGCACCTGCCTTCCTTCGATGAGACGCTGCGCCGCCACGCCGGCCTGCCGGCCGTGACGGCGCTGGTCGTCGCCCTCGCCTCGACCCTGGTGCTGACGCTGGCCGGTTGTGCCAGCACCCAGGGCATCGCGCCCGAGGCGAAGCTGATCGAGCCGGCGACGCTGGGCTTGGCCGCCGGCGACGCCCCGGCGGGCAGCGCGTCGGCCTACCCGGCCACCGACTGGTGGCAGTCCTTCGGCGACGGCACGCTGAATGGCCTGGTCGACCAGGCGCTGGCCGGCAGCCCCAACCTGAAGGCGGCGCAGGCGCGCATCGTGCGCGCCCAGGCGGCGATCGACAGCGTGCGCGCCAACGACGGCCTGCAGGTCAACGGCCAGTTCGACACCACGCGCCAGCGCTACACCGAGAACGGCCTCGTGCCGCCGCCGATCGGCGGCACGATGCAGACCACCGCCACGCTGCAGGCCACCGCCTCGTGGGAGTTCGACTTCTTCGGCCGCAACCGCGCGGCGCTGGATGCCGCCCTCGGCAGCCAGCGGGCCCAGCAGGCCGAGGTGCAGGCCGCGCGCCTGCTGCTCGCCGCCAACGTGTCGCGCAGCTACCTGCAGCTGGCACGCCTGCTGGAGCAGCGCGACGTCGCGACGCGCTCGCTGAAGCAGCGCGACGAGATCCTGGCGCTGATCCGCCAGCGCGTGCAGGCCGGGCTGGACACCACCGTCGAGCTGCGGCAAGGCGAGGGCGCGCTGCCCGAGTCGCGCCAGCAGATCGAGGCGCTGGACGAGCAGATCGCCCTCGCGCGCCACGCGCTGGCCGCGTTGACGGCGCAGGCCCCGGGGGCGCTCGACACGCTGAGCCCGCGGCTGCAGCCGGTGCAGGCCGTGCCGCTGCCGGCGAGCGTGCCGGTCGACCTGCTGGGCCGGCGCGCCGACATCAGCGCCGCCCGCTGGCGCGTCGAGGCCGCCACCAGCGACGTCGGCGTCGCGCGGGCCCAGTTCTATCCGAACGTCAGCCTGACCGGCTTCGCCGGCTTCTCCAGCATCGGCCTCGACAACCTGCTCAAGTCGGGCAGCCAGCAGTACGGCATCGGCCCGGCGATCCGCCTGCCCCTGTTCGATGCCGGCCGCCTGCGAGCGAACCTGCGCGGCAAGTCGGCCGACCTCGACGTCGCCATCGAGACCTACAACGCCGCCGTGCTGGACGCGGTGCGCGACGTCGCCGACCAGATCAGCTCGCTGCAGTCGATCGAGCGCCAGCAGAAGGAGCAGGCGTCCGCCCAGGCCTCGGCCGAAGCCGCCTACGACATTGCGACGCAGCGCTACAAGGCCGGCCTCGGCACCTACCTGGTGGTGCTGAACGCCGAGGCGACGGTGTTGAACCAGCGCCGCCTCGCGACCGACCTGAAGGCGCGCGCGCTGGAGACGCAGGTGCTGCTCGCCCGCTCGCTGGGCGGCGGCTACGGCGCCCCGGCCCCGACGGCGGCCGCCGCGCCGCTCCGCAGCCCCGCCATCGCCGGCTGACCCGAACAACGAACGACCAGACAACGCAAGATTCCGGAGAACCTTTCATGACCTCCCCGCAAGACACCACCCCCGTCCCCGCCGGCAACCCGGCGCGCAAGAAGGCGCTCACCGCGGTCGCCGCCGCCGTGGCGCTGGTCGGCATCGCCTACGGCGCCTACTACGCCCTGGTGCTGAACCACTACGAGACCACCGACAACGCCTACGTGCAGGGCAACGTCGTGCAACTGACGCCGCAGGTCGGCGGTACGGTGCTCGCGATCCATGCCGACGACACCGATTTCGTGAAGGCCGGCCAGCCGCTGGTCAAGCTCGACCCGGCGGATGCCCAGGTCGCGCTGGAGCAGGCCGAGGCCCAGCTCGCGCAGACGGTGCGCGAGGTGCGTACGCTGTTCGCCAACAACTCGACGCTGAAGGCGCAGATCGCGCTGCGCGAGGCCGACCTGGTGCGCGCCCAGGCCGACCTGGCGCGCGCCCAGGACGACGTGGCACGGCGCTCGCCGCTGGTCGCGAGCGGTGCGGTCGGCAAGGAAGAGTTCAACCACGCCAATGCCCAGCTCGCCGCGGCGAAGAGCGCGGTGGCGGCGGCGCAGTCGTCGGTGCTCGCGGCGCGCGAGCAGCTCGCCTCCAACCAGGCCCTGACCGACAACACCTCGGTCGAGGAGCACCCGAACGTGCAGCGCGCCGCGGCCCGCGTGCGCGAGTCCTACCTGGCGCTCAAGCGCGCCGACCTGCTGGCCCCGGTCGACGGCTACGTCGCCAAGCGCAGCGTGCAGGTCGGCCAGCGCGTGCAGGCCGGCGCGCCGCTGATGTCGGTGATCGCGCTGAACCAGGTCTGGGTCGACGCCAACTTCAAGGAAAGCCAGCTCAAGAACCTGCGCATCGGCCAGCCGGTCACGCTGGAGGCCGACGTCTACGGCAAGAAGGTCGAGTACCGCGGCAAGGTCGAAGGCCTGGGCGCCGGCACCGGCGCGGCGTTCTCGCTGCTGCCGGCGCAGAACGCCACCGGCAACTGGATCAAGGTGGTGCAGCGCGTGCCGGTGCGCGTCGCCCTGGACCCCAAGGAACTCGCCGAACACCCGCTGCGCGTGGGCCTGTCGATGGAAGCGAAGGTCGACGTCAGCCAGACCGACGGCAAGATGCTCGCCGACGGGCTGCGCAGCTCGGTGGTGGCGCAGACGACGGTGTTCGACCAGGTCAACCGCGATGCGGACGGCGAGGTGCGCAAGATCATCGCCGGCAACCTGGGCCATGCGCTGAAGGGCGACACGCGGGTGGCCCGGCGAAGCGATGCAGCGGCCGCGGCCCCGGCGGTCGCCCCCTCGAACGCGGCGTCCACCGGCGCCGCCAGCGGCGAAGCGGTCGCCACCTCGGCCGTGACGGCCGCGGCGGCCAAGCTGACGCCGGTGAAGCAATAAGCGGAGTCCTCCATGTCATCCACCACCGCCGATGCGGTGGCCGGTGCCGATGCGCCGGCCCCCGTGCCTGCCCCTGCGCCGGCCGCGCCGTCCCGTCCGGCGGCGCACCCGCCGCTGACGGGCAGCCAGCTCATCCTCGGCACCATCGCGCTGTCGCTGGCCACGTTCATGAACGTGCTGGACAGCTCGATCGCCAACGTCTCCATCCCGGCCATCGCCGGCGACATGGGCGTGAGCCCGAACCAGGGCACCTGGGTCATCACCTCCTTCGGCGTCGCGAACGCGATCTCGGTGCCGCTCACCGGCTGGTTCACGCGCCGCTTCGGGCCGGTGCGCCTGTTCATGGGCAGCATCCTGCTGTTCGTGATCTCGTCCTGGCTGTGCGGCCTGGCACCCAACATCGAGACCCTGATCGCCTTCCGCGTGCTGCAGGGTCTGGTGGCCGGCCCGATGATCCCGCTCTCGCAGACCCTGCTGCTGGCCAGCTACCCGGCCGCGAAGGCGGGCACGGCGATGGCGATGTGGGCGATGACGGTGCTCGTCGCGCCGGTGGTCGGGCCGCTGCTCGGCGGCTGGATCACCGACAACATCTCCTGGCCCTGGATCTTCTACATCAACATTCCGGTCGGCATCGTCGCGGCGATGTTCACCTGGTCGATCTACCGCACGCGCGACGCCGTGCCGCAGAAGGTGCCGCTCGACTACGTGGGCCTGGGCCTGCTGGTGCTGTGGGTGGGCGCGCTGCAGGTGATGGTCGACAAGGGCAAGGAGCTGGACTGGTTCGAGTCCGGCCAGATCGTCCTGCTGGCGGTGGTGGCGGTGGTGGGCTTCCTGTTCTTCCTGGCCTGGGAGCTGACCGAGAAGAACCCGATCGTCGACCTGCGGCTGTTCGCGCGGCGCAACTTCTGGATGGCGACGGTGTCGCTGTCGGTCGCGTATGGCGTGTTCTTCGGCAACGTGGTGCTGATGCCGCTGTGGCTGCAGCAGTACATGGGCTACACCGCCACCTGGGCTGGCATCGCGCTGGCGCCGGTGGGGATCCTCGCGATCCTGCTGTCGCCCTGGGTCGGCAAGAACATCGGCAAGATCGACCCGCGGCGGCTGGCGACGGTGGCCTTCCTGGGGTTTGGGCTGGTGCTGTGGATGCGTTCGCACTTCAACACCCAGGCCGACTTCCAGACGATCCTGATCCCGACGGTGCTGCAGGGTGCGGCGATGGCCTTCTTCTTCATTCCGCTGCAGGCGATCATCTTCTCGGGGCTGCAGCCGCAGCAGATGGCGGCGGCGGCCGGCCTGAGCAACTTCGTGCGGATCACTGCCGGCGCGGTCGGCACCTCGATCTTCACGACGGCCTGGGAGAACCGCGCGGTGCTGCACCATGCGCAGCTCAGCGAGAGCCTGAACAACGGCCGCGAGGTCGCGACGCAGACGCTCTCGAACCTGGGTGCCACCGGCTACACCCCGGAGCAGGCGCTGGCGACGGTGAACCGGCTGGTCGACCAGCAGGCCTACACGCTGGCGGCGACGGACCTGTTCTACCTGTCCTCAGGCCTGTTCATCGCGCTGATCGCGCTGGTGTGGATGACACGACCGAAGATGGGCGGTGGGGGCGGCGGCGGTGGCGCGCACTGAACTCACTGGGGCGGCTTGAGGGGCACGGTCGCCAGCCCGTAGGTCGTCACGAAGCTGCCCGGCTTGGGGGCCGGAGCCGGCTCGATGCAGAAATTGCGCAGGTGGCCGGGTTGGACGGGTCCGGGTTCGGGTTCGAGCGAATCTCGACAGGCGAGGGAGGTCGTCGATCGTGGACTTACGAGCATGACGATGGCTGGTTGATGACGCTGTCCGCCTCTGTGACCGCAGTCCTGCAGAAGTTCATGCGCCTTCGACCGGACATCTGGCCCTGGAACCGTGCCCCACCGGAGGACACTCAGCGGCGATCCAGACAGCGCGAGATCCATGAGCGCCCTGCAGACCCTGCTCGACGACTTCGCCCACCGCATCGGCTCCTCGCGGTTCGAATGCGTCGAGGGCGAGGCCAGCTTCGTCTGCGACGGCCGCCTCACGGTCGACCTGTTCCATGACGTCGAGGCCGGCTGCCTGCGCATCGGCACCCAGGTCGGGCAGTCGTCGGTCGAAGTGACGGCGCAGGCGGCGTACTGGAAGGCCCTCGCCCAGGCGCGCGAAGTCGATCCCGCCTTCCAGGTCGGATGGAATCCCCACACAGGTCAGCTGCTCAGCACGTCCAGCGTGCCGCTCGAAGGCCTGGAGGGCGACGGCTTCGCGGCCTGGATCCAGGGCTTCCTCGGACGCTCGATGGCCCTCACCGAGGCGTGGGAGGCCGACCCGGGCCAGCGCGGCCATGGGCTGCCGCTCGACGATTGCCGATGCATCGCCTGACGGGCGGCCCTGATCAGGCCGTGGCGCCGCCGACGTACTGCCGGAACTGCCCCCGCCCCGCGCTCTTCGCGGCATACAAGGCCTCGTCCGCGTGCCGCATCGCCTCGGCCAGCGTGCTGCCATGCGTCGGCCACACCGCGGCCCCGACGCTGCATCCCACGCGCAGGTTGCTCAGTGTGCGATAGCTCATCGGCCGCCGCATCTCGTCGACGACGCGCCCGGCCAGGGTGCGCGTCAGCGCCGCGCCTTCGCCGGGCAGGCAGGTGAGCAGCAGCAGGAACTCGTCGCCGCCCAGCCGGATCGCGAAGTCCTGTTCGCGAACCAGCTTGCGCAGCCGCCGGGCCACCTGCGACAGCACCTGGTCGCCGGCCTCGTGGCCATGGCGGTCGTTGATCGGCTTGAAGCCGTCCAGGTCCAGGCACAGCAGGCAGGCCTCCAGGCGCCCCGCCTGCACGTCCCCGGCCAGGCGCTCAGCCACTTCCGCCAGGAAGTTGCGGTTGCCGAGCCCGGTCAGCGGGTCGCGCAGCGCCTTCAGCTCGAGCGATTGCACCGTGTCGTCGCGGTCCTTCAGCGTGTCCTGCAGCCGCGTGACGGCGGCGGCGATCTGCTGGACCTCGTTGCGTCGGCGCACCCGCACGCCGTCCGTGGGCGGCGCCAGGTCGGCACGCCGCAGCGTGCGGGCGAGCTGCTCCACCGGCGCCAGCAGCAGCCGGATCAGCGCACAGGCGAACACCGCACACAGCAGTCCGGCGCCCAGGCTCCAGCCCCATGCGCTGCGCTGGATGCGGCGGATCGCCGCCTGCGTGGCGTCACCCGGGTCCCGGGTGACCACGCGCCAGCCGAAGCCCTTGAATGCCTGGACCGGGCGGCTCTCGGCCGCGGCGGCCAAGGACGCCTTGCCGTCGCTCCACAGCGGCTGCCCCCACTGCTCGTCCAGGCCCGCCAGCTGCGACGGCCGCAGCGTCGCGGGCGTGCCGGGCTGCTTCGGGCCGAGCAGCAACACGCCGTCGGCACTGTAGACCGACAGCTCCTGCGTCGCCGGCCCGCCGCGCGGACGCAGCACCGACTCGCGCAGCTGGTCGGCCCACTGCCAGCTCAAGTGCAGCGCGATGACGCCGCCGAAGCCGCCGTCGATGCGCTGGACCGGTGCCGCGACGTCGACGAACTTGATCGCTTCGCCGGGGGAGTGCGGGGCGTAGTCCGCGAGCAGCACGGCCTCGTGAACGTCGCCCGTCCACAGGCGCCGGCGGCCGTTCAGGAACACCGGACGGGTGGCGATCGAGGTGCCGAGCAGCACGTCGCCGGTCGCGGCGATCACCGTGCCCTCGGCGTCGGTCACGCCGATCCAGGCGTAGGCGGGGAGCGTTCCGCGCAGCCGCTCGAGCGCGGCGCGCACGTCGGCCGGCGTGGTGGCGCCGCGCAGCACGTCGAGCTGGGCCAGCAGCTGCACGTCGCGCGTGCGCTCGGCCATCTCGTTCGACAGGCGCTCGGCCATGTGGCGCGCGGTCTGCAGCAGGGCGCTGCCGGTTTCCTCGCGTAGCTGCTCGGCGGCGCGCTCCGACCAGATCCAGCCCACGCCGAGCGACAGGGCGGCCAGCAGCAGGCAGCTGAGCACCTGCGCTTGCAGGCGCAGCGGCCAGAGGTGGGGGCGGAGGAGGCGAATCACGCGCGAATTGTCCGGTGCAGGCCGACGGGCAAGCGGCGGAAAAGCGCCCCCGGCGCCCCGCTGTTGAAGGGATCCCGCCTGGCGCTAGGATCCCCTCCATCCCCGAACCGGAGCCGTTCCATGCCGCCCCCGCCCTCCGTCTCGCGCGCCCCATGACCGGCGACCTGTTCGACGCCATCGACGACGCGCCGCCGGCGCCCGAGCCGCTGGCCGAGGGGGCGGTGGTGCTGCGGCGCTTCGCGCTGGAGGCGGCGCCGCGGCTGCTCGACGACCTGCAGCCGGTGCTCGCCGCCGCCCCCTGGCGGCACCTGGTGACGCCCGGCGGCCAGCGCATGTCGGTGGCGATGACGAATTGCGGCCCGCTCGGCTGGGTGTCGGACCGGCGCGGCTACCGCTACCAGGCGCAGGATCCGCAGGGCGGCGCGCCCTGGCCCGCGATGCCGGCGTCGTTCGTCGAGCTGGCGCGCGATGCGTCCGCGGCGGCGGGCTTCGCCGGCTTCGAGCCCGATGCCTGCCTGGTGAACCTCTACCAACCCGGTGCGCGCCTGTCGCTGCACCAGGACCGCGACGAGCGCGACCACGGCGCGCCCATCGTCTCGGTGTCGCTCGGCCTGCCCGCGGTGTTCCTGTTCGGCGGATTGCAGCGCCAGGCGCCGGTGCAGAGGCGGCGCCTGGTGCATGGGGACGTGGTGGTGTGGGGCGGGCCGGCGCGGCTCGCCTTCCACGGCATCGCGCCGCTGGCCGACGGCGAGCACGCGTCGACCGGGCGCTGCCGGATCAACCTGACCTTCCGCCGCGCCGGGTGAGCGGCGCGGGCCGCTTCAGGTCGTCGAGGCGATCGCGATGGCCGTTCCCTCGTGCTCCGGCAGCGACTGGACGCGCAATGCGCAACGGGTCGCTTCATGGCGCACCTCCAGCGCCCTCGGTCCCGGCGCGAGCCCGGCATCGACCGCGTCCGGCGGGATCGACAGGCCGCTGCCGATGGCCTTCAGGCAGGCCTCCTTGCGGGTCCAGCCGCGCATGAAGACGAGGTCGCGCCGCTCGGCTGGGGCGTCCAGGAGTTCCCGCTGCTCCGCCGGCGTGAAGTTGCGCTCGGCGAGCGCGATGGCGTCGCGCATCGGCCGCAGCACCTCGACGTCGATGCCGATCCCGGTGCCGGCCGGTGCGCCGGGCGCCACCGCGACCACCGCCACGTCGTCGCTGTGGCTCATGTTGAAGACGCAGGTGGCCGGCGCCAGCAGGAAGGGCTTGCCGTAGGGCCCGGCGCCGAAGGCGAGCGAGGCCGCGGGCAGGCCGGTCTGTTGCGCGAGGATCGCGCGCAGAGCGGCATGCGAGGCGAGGTGGCGGCGGCGCAGGCCTTCGAAGGCGAAGCGCGCGCCCCGGGCATGCTCGTCCGCCGACAGCGTGGCCAGGGCGGCCGCGTCCGGCATCGCGTCCAGCCGCAGCCACCACACCCGCAGGCCCCACGGGGCCGGGAGCTCGGTCCAGGGCATGCCCGCCATCGGCGTGCTCAGAACACCTCGCCGGGCCGCAGGTAGCGCCACTGCCCGGCCGGCAGGTCGCCGAGCATCACGCGGCCGATGCGCACCCGCTTCAGGCCCAGCACCTCCAGGCCCACGGCCTCGCACATGCGGCGGATCTGGCGCTTCTTCCCCTCGCGCAGCACGAAGCGCAGCTGGTCGTCGTTGGCCCATTCCACCAGGGCTTCGCGCAGCGGTTCGCCGTCGAGTTCCAGGCCGTGGCGCAGCAGCGCGAGGTCGGCGTCGGGCAGGCGGCCCTCGCCCTTGAACTTCACGCGCACCAGGTATTCCTTGTCGACCTCGCTGTCCTCGCCGATGAGCTGCTTGGCGATGCGGCCGTCCTGCGTCAGCACCAGCAGGCCGACCGAGTCGATGTCGAGGCGGCCGGCCGGCGCCAGGTTGCGCAGGTGGGTGGGCAGGTAGCGGATGCCGGAGCGGTCCTCGCGCCACTGGTTCTCGGGCGTCACCAGCACGGAGGCCGGCTCGTAGCCGTCCTCGGCCTGGCCGCTGACGTAGCCGACCGGCTTGTGCACCAGCACCGTGACGCGCTGCGCCTGCTGGTGCCGGGCGGCGGCGTCGATGGTGATGCGCTGGTCGGGCATGACGCGCGAGCCCAGCTCCTTGACGACCTTGTCGTCGACGCGCACCCAGCCCTTGGGGATCCATTCGTCGGCCTCGCGGCGCGAGGCGATGCCCAGCTCGCTCATGCGCTTGGACAGGCGCAGGCTGCCCGGCTTCTCGGCATGCACGACCGACGGGGCGTCGTCCTCGTCGTCCTCGAAGCGCGGGCGGGCGGGCGGCCGGGACCCGAAGGCGGTGTTGGGGCCGGAGGGGCCGGAACGGGGGGGCGCCGGCGGGCGGCCGGGGGCGCTGCGCTGGGCGGGCGGCAGCGGCGGGCGGGACGGGCGCGCCTCACGGGCCGGGCGGCCTTGCGGCGCGGGATGGGCCGGACGGGCCTGCGGCGCCGTGGGTTCGCCGCGCGCGGGCCGCGCCGGGCGCTCGCCGGTTGGTGCGGGCGATTCGTCGCGGCGCTTGAACTGCGCCGGGGGCTCGTCGCCGAAGCGCTGCCGCAGCTGCTCCTGGTAGCGGGCCTCGCGCTCCGCCCGGTGGGCCTGGGCCTGGGCCAGCGTCGGGCGCTTCTGCACGCTGCTGCCGCGCAGGGGCGCGCGGTCCGGCTTGGCGGGGGCGGTGGCGGATTTGCCCGTGGTTTTCTTCAGTTTCAGCGTGGCCATGGCGGATCCGGATCGGGGGAGCCCCCGATTGGAACATGCGCCCGGCCGCTCAGGCGGGCAGGCCGAAGAGTTCGCGCAGGGCTTGGCGCAGGGAGGTCTCGCCCAAGGCATGCGTGTCGTGGTGCGAGCCGCCCGGCACGAGCACGAAGCGCTTGCTCGACACCGCGGCGTCGTACAAGGCCCGGCCCAGTGTGTGCGGGATCAGCAGGTCGCGGTCGCCATGCACGACCAGCACCGGGGCGCGCACGGTGGCGATCTTCTGTGCCGCGTCGAAGCGCTGCGTGATGAAGCGGCGCACCGCCGACCAGCCCTGGCTGAAGCTCGCGACCACGTCCGGCAGCGAGGTGAAGCTGCTCTCGATGATGAGGCCGGCCGCGTCGTCGACCTCGGCCGCCAGGTGGATCGCGATCGCCCCACCCAGCGAGTGGCCGAAGATGTAGCGGGCGGCGGGGGGCTGCTGCGCGGCCAGCCAGTCCCAGGCGGCGCGCGCATCCTCGTAGGCGCTGGCCTCGGACGGCAGCTCGCTGCCGCTCTTGCCGAAGCCGCGGTAGTCGATGGCCAGCACCGAGAAGCCCAGGCGCTGCAACCGGCGCAGCCGCTCGGTGCTGAAGGCGACGTCGTTCTGCGCGCCGTGGAGGTAGAGCAGGCGCGGCGCCAGCGGGTCGGCGTGCGGGTGCCACAGGCCGTGCAGGCGCGCCGTGCGGCCGGTGACCCGGGAGTCGAAGTCGATCCAGACCTCCTGCATGTCGCTCAGGCGGCGCAGCGCGCGTGCCTGCGACCAGCGGTTGCGCCGCGGCGGCCGGAAGATCCACTTGCGCTGCTGCGCGTCGATCAGCCGCTCGCCGGCGACCGCGGCAAAGGCGGTGAGGGCAGCGGCCGGCCAGGCGGCGCGGGTGAGGGCGAGCGGAAGCAGCATGGCCGCATCTTCGGCCTCGCCGAGTCGCGCTTGAATCCCCGGCTCACGCTCCCCCGTTCAGGTGGGGAGGACTGCGCACAGAGCCGGGCGGCCGTCATCAATCAATATCAATGCGGCTGGGCTTCGAGCAGCTGCACGGTCTTGTTGAGCGCCATGATCCCGCCCTTGTCGCGGGCCGCCTTCACCTCGTGGCACATCTTCATGCCGGTGTGGTGCTCCAGGATCTCGGCCACCCAGTCGACGAACACCCGCACCTTCGACGACAGGTGGCGATTCGACGGGTAGACGACGTGGAACGGGATCTCGTCCGACAGCCAGTCGCACATCAGCAGCTCGAGCACGCCGCAGCTCGGGTACTGGCGGAACATGTAGGTCGGCAGGCGCCCGACGCCGAGGCCGGCCAGGCAGGCGTCGACGTACGCGTTCGAGTCGTTCAGCGTCAGCGGGCTGTCGACCGGCAGCAGGATGCGCTCCCCGTTGCGCACGAACTCCCAGTCGAACACCTGGCCGGTGCGCAGCGAGAAGTAGTTCAGGCAGGTGTGCTTCTTCAGGTCCAGCGGATGCTGCGGGCGGCCGCGCCGCGCCAGGTAGCCGGTGGTGGCGCAGGTCACCAGGTTCATCGTGCCGACCCGGCGCACCACCACCGACGGGTCCTGCACCTCGCCCACCCGCAAGGCGCAGTCGATGCCCTCGCTCAGCAGGTTCAGCGGACGGTCGCTGCAGCCCAGCTCCAGCTCGATGTCGGGGTAGCGCTCGAAGAAGGAGGGCAGCAGCGGGATCAGCAGCCGGCTCGCGACCGCCGTGCTCACGTCCACCCGCAGCTTGCCGCGGGGCGAGGCGGCGCTGGCCGAGAAGGATTCCTCGGCGTCGCGCAGGTCTTCGAGGATGCGCACGCAACGCTCGTAGTAAGCAGCCCCGTCGGCGGTGACCGACACCTTGCGCGTCGTGCGGTGCAGCAGCCGCACCTTCAGGTGGCTCTCCAACTCGGCCACGCTCGCCGACAGCGTCGCCTTCGGCATGTTCAACAGCTCGGCCGCACTGGTGAATCCGCCGGTGTTCACCACGCCGACAAACGCTTGCATGGCTTTGATCGTGTCCATTGTCTTGAATCCTGAACAGTCATTCCGCGAAACGCTACTTTATAACCGATCCACCGCCTAATACATTCGCATGGTGCAACGCAGCATCGGGTATTCCCGGTGGGCGTCTCCTATTCTGTCCAGGAAAAACCCCATGACTCTTCGTCCCACCCCCCTGATGGTGTCCACGCTGGCGCTCACGCTGGTGTCGGCGGCCCTGCTGTCCCTGTCCGGCTGTTCGCGCGGTGATGCGCAGGCGGCGGCTGCGGCGGGGGGGCCGCCGCCGGCCCCGCCGGTCAGCGTCGCCGCGGTCGTCTCGCGCGCCGTGGTCGAGCAGCAGGACTTCTCCGGCCGCATCGAAGCCGTCGAGTCGGCCGAGATCCGCGCCCGCGTGTCCGGCACCATCGATTCGGTTCACTTCAAGCCCGGCACCCTGGTCAAGAAGGGCGACGTGCTGTTCATCATCGACCCGCGCAGCTACCAGGCCGAGGTGGCCCGGCTCGAGGCGGCGGTCGCCAGCTCCAAGGCCCGCGCCGAGCTGGGCCGCACCGAGCTCGAGCGCTCCAAGCGCCTGATGGCCGACAACGCGATCGCGCAGCGCGATTTCGACGAGCGTGCCGCCTCGGCGCGCCAGCTCGACGCCGGCGCCCAGGCCGATGCCGCCGCGCTGGCGGTGGCCAAGCTGAACCTCGAGTACACGACGGTGCGCGCGCCCTTCGCGGGCCGCATCGGCAAGGCCGAGGTGACCGTGGGCAACCTGGTCAACAGCAACGTGGTGCTGACCTCGCTGGTGTCGATCGATCCGGTCTATGTCAGCTTCGACGGCGACGAGTCGACCTTCCTCAGCATCGGCGGTGCCGCGCGCGAAGGCGGCAAGGGCGTGAAGGTCCGCGCCGGCCTGACCAACGAGACCGGCTTCCCGCACGAAGGCCGGCTCGACTTCATCGACAACCGGGTCGACCCGGCGTCGGGCACGGTGCGCATGCGCGCGGTGCTCGAGAACAAGAACGGCGCGCTGATCCCCGGCCTGTTCGCGCGCGTGCAGGTGGGGGCCGACACCGGCGCCCCGGCCGCACTGCTGATCAACGACACCGCCATCGGCACCGACCAGAACCGCAAGTTCGTCTACGTCATCAACGCCGAGAACAAGGCCGAGTACCGCGTCGTGCAGCTGGGCCCGCTGGTCGACGGCCTGCGCGTCGCGCGCGCCGGCCTGAAGCCGGGCGAGCGCATTGTCGTCAACGGCCTGCAGCGCGTGCGCCCCGGGTCGCCGGTGGCGCCCGAGGTGGTCGCGATGACCGCCGACGGTGCGGCCAGCGCCCCGGCCCGCCAGTAAGAGCAGAAAGAACACGGAAGTCCCATGCGATTCTCAAAATTCTTCGTGGACAGGCCGATCTTCGCGGCCGTGCTGTCCATCCTCGTGTTCCTCGCCGGGCTGATCGCGATCTTCCGGCTGCCGATCTCGGAATACCCCGAGGTCGTGCCGCCGTCGGTCGTGGTCAGCACGCGCTTCCCGGGTGCCAACCCGACGGTGATCGCCCAGACCGTCGCGGCCCCGCTGGAGGAGGCCATCAACGGCACAGAGAACATGCTGTACATGGCCTCGCAGGCCACCGGCGACGGCGGCATGAACCTCACCGTCACCTTCAAGGTCGGCACCAACGTCGAGCAGGCCGAGACGCAGGTGCAGAACCGCGTCCAGCGCGCGCTTGCGCGCCTGCCGGAGGAAGTGCGGCAGATCGGCGTGACGACGGTCAAGAGCTCGCCCAACATCACGATGGTGGTGCACCTGCTCTCGCCGAACTCGCGCTATGACGAGGTCTATCTGCGCAACTATGCGGTGCTCAACATCAAGGACCGCCTCGCCCGCATCTCGGGCATGGGCCAGGTGCAGGTGTTCGGCGCCGGCGACTACTCCATGCGCATCTGGCTCGACCCGCAGAAGATCGCGGCGCGCGGTCTGACCGCGCCCGACGTGGTCGCCGCGATCCGCGAGCAGAACGTGCAGGTCGCCGCCGGCGTGGTCGGCGCCGCGCCCGCCAAGGACGCGCCGTTCCAGCTGTCGGTCAATGCGCAGGGCCGCCTGAGCACCGAGGAGGAGTTCGGCGACATCATCATCAAGACCGGCACCGCGGCCGCGAGCGGCGGCGTGATCCGCCTGCGCGACGTGGCGCGCATCGAGCTCGGTGCGTCGACCTATTCGCTGCGCTCGCTGCTGAACAACAAGCCGGCGGTCGCGCTCGGCCTGTTCGAGGCGCCGCAGTCGAACGCGCTGCAGATCTCGACCGACGTGCGCGCCCTGATGGAGGAACTGAAGAAGGACTTCCCGCAGGACCTCGAGTACGCCATCGTCTACGACCCGACGCAGTTCGTGCGCGACTCGATCTCGGCCGTGATCCACACGCTGCTGGAGGCGATCGCCCTGGTGGTGCTGGTGGTGATCGTGTTCCTGCAGACCTGGCGCGCCTCGCTGATCCCGCTGCTGGCGGTGCCGGTGTCGGTGATCGGAACCTTCGCGGTGCTGCTCGGCTTCGGCTTCTCGATCAACACCTTGTCGCTGTTCGGGCTGGTGCTGGCCATCGGCATCGTGGTGGACGACGCGATCGTGGTGGTCGAGAACGTCGAGCGCAACATCGCGAACGGCCTGAACCCGCGCGATGCGACGGTGCAGGCGATGAAGGAGGTCTCCGGGCCCATCATCGCGATCGCGCTGGTGCTGTGCGCGGTGTTCGTGCCGATCGCGTTCGTCTCCGGCCTGACCGGCCAGTTCTACCGCCAGTTCGCGCTGACGATCGCGATCTCGACCGTGATCTCGGCCTTCAACTCGCTGACGCTGTCGCCGGCGCTGGCCGCGGTGCTGCTGAAGCCGCACGGTGCCCCGAAGGACCGGCTGGCACGTGCGATGGACTGGGCCTTCGGCGGCTTCTTCCGCGTCTTCAACCGCTTCTTCGACCGCTCGTCGCACGGCTACACCGGCGGCGTCAAGCGGGTGCTCGCGCACAAGGGCGCGACGCTCGTGGTCTACGTGCTGCTGATCGTCGGCGCGGTCGTCATGTTCCGCCTCGTGCCGTCGGGCTTCGTTCCGGCGCAGGACAAGCAGTACCTGGTGGGCTTCGCGCAGCTGCCCGATGCGGCCTCGCTGGACCGCACCGAGAGCGTGATCCGCCGCATGTCGGAGATCGCGCAGTCGGTGCCGGGCGTGAAGAGCTCGGTGGCCTTCCCGGGCCTGTCGATCCATGGCTTCATGAACGCGCCGAACTCCGGGATCGTGTTCTACACGCTCGACGACTTCGACAAGCGCAAGGGTGCCAACCTGTCGAGCGGCGCGATCGCGGCCGAGGTGAACAAGCGCCTGGGCGCGATCCAGGACGCCTTCATCATGGTGTTCCCGCCGCCGCCGGTGAACGGGCTGGGCACGATCGGCGGCTTCAAGCTGTACGTCGAGGACCGCGCCAACCTGGGCCCGGACGCGCTGTACCAGGCGGTGCAGGCGCTGCAGATGAAGGCCTGGCAGACGCCGCAACTGGCGGGCGTGTTCTCGGGCTACCAGATCAACGTGCCGCAGCTGAAGGCGGACGTGGATCGCACCAAGGCCAAGCAACTGGGCGTGCCGCTGTCGGAGATCTTCGACACGATGCAGATCAACCTCGGTTCGCTCTACATCAACGACTTCAACAAGTTCGGGCGGACCTACCAGGTGATCGCGCAGGCGGATGCGCCGTTCCGTTCGGACGCGGCGTCGATCGGGCAGTTCAAGGTGCGCAACGCGGCCCAGGAAATGGTGCCGCTGGGCAGCCTGGTGAACGTCAGCAGCACCTATGGCCCGGACCGCGTCGAGCGCTACAACTCGTACATGGCGGCCGACTTCAACGGCGGCGCGGCACCGGGCGTCTCGTCCGGCCAGGCGCAGGACATCATGGCCAAGCTGGCCTCCGAGACGCTGCCGCGCGGCATCGCCTTCGAATGGACCGACCTGACCTACCAGGAGATCCTGGCCGGCAACACCATGGTGATCGTGTTCCCGCTGTGCGTGCTGCTGGTGTTCCTGGTGCTCGCGGCGCAGTACGAGAGCTGGACGCTGCCGCTGGCGGTGATCCTGATCGTGCCGGCGTCGATCCTGTGCGCACTGGCCGGCGTCTACCTGACCAAGGGCGACAACAACATCTTCACGCAGATCGCGTTGTTCGTGCTCGTGGGGCTGGCGTCGAAGAACGCGATCCTGATCGTGGAGTTCGCGCGTGACCTCGAGCACCACGGCAAGGGCATCGTCGAGGCGGCGCTGGAAGCCTGCCACCTGCGCCTGCGGCCGATCCTGATGACCTCGATCGCGTTCATCATGGGCGTGCTGCCGCTGGTGTTCTCGTCGGGCGCGGGTGCCGAGATGCGCCATGCGATGGGTGTCGCGGTGTTCGCCGGCATGCTGGGCGTGACGCTGTTCGGCCTGTTCCTGACCCCGCTGTTCTACGTGCTGCTGCGCAAGCTGGCGGTGGCCATCGAACGGCGCCGCGGCGTCGCGCCGGGGGCGCACGGCCACGCGCACGGGGCATCGATCTGAACGACCACAAGACCATGAGAAACAATCTGTTCAAGACCACGGCGCTGGCGACGGCGCTGGTGCTGGCCGGCTGCTCGCTGGCCCCGACGGTGCCGCAGCCGGAGATCGGCGTGCCGGCGGCCTACAAGGAAGTGACGGCGGTCGAATCCGGCTGGAAGGCGGCGACGCCGTCCGAGGCGCAGCAGCGTGGCGCCTGGTGGGCCGCCTTCGGCGATGCCAAGCTCGACGCGCTGGAAGAGCAGGCCGCGAAGGCCAACCCGACGCTCGCGTCGGCGGCCGCGCGGGTGAAGGCGGCGCGGGCCGCGCTGGGCGGCGCCGAGGCCGACCGCTGGCCGCAGCTCTCGCTGAACGCCGGCGCCACGCGCAGCCGTTCTGCGCCGGCCCAGCTGGGCCTGCCGGCGGATGCGAAGGTGGCGCCGGGCACGGTCTACAACGCCGGGCTGGGGGCCAGCTATGAGGTCGACCTGTTCCAGCGCGTCGGCAACGGCGTGACGGCGGCGCGGGCCGACGCGGAGCAGGTGGAGGCAAGCTACCGCTCGGTGCTGCTGGCGCTGCAGGCGGACGTGGCGCAGACCTACTTCTCGCTGCGGGCCCTCGATGCCGAGGCGGCGCAGCTGGAGGCGACGCTCGCGCTGCGGACCGAGAATGTGCGCCTGATCGGCAAGCGCTTCCAGGCCGGCGACGTGGCCGAGATCGACGTGGCGCGCTCGCGCACCGAACTCGCCACGCTGCAGGCCGAGGTGGTGGCGCTGCGCGGCAGCCGGGCACGGCTCGAGCACGCGCTCGCGCTGCTGCTGGGCCAGGCGCCGGCCGGCTTCGCGTTCGAGAACCAGCCGCTGGCGCTGGATGCGAGCGTGCCGGTGGTGCCGCCCGGCCTGCCGTCGGCGCTGCTCGAGCGGCGTCCGGACGTGACGGCGGCGCAGCGCAGCATGGCGGCGGCGACGGCGCGTGTCGGCGTCGCGAAGTCGGCGCTGTTCCCGGCGCTGACGCTGACGGCGAACGGCGGGTATGCCTCGACCGAGCTGAGCGACCTGTTCAAGTCGAATGCACAGTCCTGGCTGACGAGCCTGGTGTTCTCGCTGCCGATCATCGACGGCGGGCGCAACAAGGCGGCGATCAGGCGCGCCGAGGCCCAGCTCGAAGGGGCGGTGGCCGACTACCGGCAGTCGGTGCTGGCGGCGTTTGCCGACGTCGAGGACAACCTGGCGGGGCTGCGCTCGGTGCGCGAGCAGGTCGACTTCACCGACAGCGCGGTGGCTTCGGCCCGCCGTGCGGCGGAACTGGCCGACAAGCGCTACCGCGCCGGCGAGGACAGCTACCTGCAACTGCTCGAGGCGCAGCGCGACCTGCTGACCATGGAGCGGCAGGCGGTGAAGCTGCGCGGCACGTGGGCGACGACGACGGTCGGTCTGATCCGTTCGCTCGGGGGCGGCTGGCAATAGGCAACGGGCCCCTGGGCCGGATCCCTCGCTGTCTGTAATATCGACGGCCCGTCCTCGACAGAGGCGGGTCGTTTTTCTTTTTCCGATGGCGACGCCACCCTGAACCCTTCAAGGATCCTCCCATGAACAACCGCCTGATTGCTTCCTCCGCCCTCGCTTCCTTGCTGGCCCTGGGCCTGGCCGGCCACGCCAGTGCCGCCGACGATGCCAAGGCCAAGGAGAAATGCTTCGGCATCGCCAAGGCCGGGCAGAACGACTGTGCCAACGCCTCGGGCACGCACTCGTGCGCCGGCCAGTCCAAGGTCGACAACGGCGGCGACGAGTGGAAGTACGTCGCCAAGGGCAGCTGCAAGAGCCTGGGCGGCAAGACCGCGGACGAAGCCAAGAAGAAGTGAGCCCGCGCGCCGCCGGCGTGGGCATCGGCCTGCGCCAGCCGCACTACGCCGAGTTGCTGGCGCAGCCGCAGGCCGCGCCGGGGCTCGGCTTTGTCGAGGTTCACTCCGAGAATTTCTTTGCCGACGGTGGCGCTGCCCTGGCGGTGCTGCACGAGGCCCGCTCGCACTGGGACGTGAGCCTGCACGGCGTCGGCCTGTCGCTCGGCTCTGCCTGCGGGCTCGATCCCTGGCACCTGGACCGGCTGGCGCGGCTGGTCGAGCGCATCGAGCCGGTGCGCGTGTCCGACCATGCGAGCTTTGCGCGCGCCCCCGGTGGGCCGGAGGGCGCCGCCATCGTCCATGCGAACGACCTGCTGCCGCTGTCCTTCACCGAGGGGGCGCTGGCGGTGATGGTGCGCAACGTGACGCAGGTGCAGGAGCGCCTGCGCCGGCCGATCCTGGTCGAGAACCTGTCGGCCTACCTGAGCTGGGCCGATGCCGAGCTGGCCGAGCCCGAATTCTTCAACCAATTGATGCGTCGCAGCGGCTGCGGCCTGCTGCTGGACGTCAACAACCTGGTCGTGAACGCGCTGAACCGGCGCGCCGCCGACCCGGTGGGCGAGGCCTGTGCCTGGATCGATGCGATCGATCCGGCCGGCGTCGGCGAGATCCACCTCGCGGGCTACCTTGAGCTGCCCGACATCGTGATCGACGACCACGGCAGCCGCGTGCACGAGCCGGTGTGGCAGGTGTACGCCCATGCCGTGCGGCGGCTCGGTCCGCGGCCGGCGCTGGTCGAGTGGGACACCGGGCTGCCGGCGCTGCCGGTGCTGCTCGACGAGGCGGCGCGGGCGCAGCGCATCCAGGCCGGGGAGGGCGGGGCATGACCGGCGACGAGCTGGCGCGGCAGCAGGCCTTGCTGCGCAGCCTGTGGGCGCGCGATGGCGGGGCCTCGCTGGCGGGGTGGGTGCGCGAGGACGAGGCACGCCGGCTGCGCGGCTGGCAGGCCTACCAGGCGAACGGCGGCATGTCGGCCGAGCGCGCGTTGGCGGCGCGCTGCCCGACGGTGCAGGCGCTGCTCGGCGAGGAGTCGTTCGCCGCGCTGGCGCGGGCGTTCTGGCAGGCCGAGCCGCCGCTGCGTGGCGACCTGGCCGAGTTCGGCGAAGGCCTGCCGGCGTTCATCGCCGCCAGCGATCAACTGGCCGACGTGCCCTACGTGGCCGATTGCGCGCGGCTCGATGCGCTGGTGGCGCGCTGCGAGCAGGCCGGCGAGGGGGCGTGCGACACGCCGAGCCTGGCCCGCCTGGGCGACACCGACCCGGCGTTGCTGCGCATCGGCTTCGTGCCGGGCGTGGCGGTGCTGTCGAGCGCGTGGCCGGTGGTGCTGCTGTGGCAGGCCCACCGGCCGGGCGCCGATGCCGTGGGCCTGCTCGCGCGGGCGCGGGCGAAGCTGGAAAGCGGGCAGGGCGAGCACGCGCTGGTCTGGCGCGACGGCTGGCGTGCGCGGGTGCGCGCGATCGAGCCGGGCGAGGCGCGCTGGACGCAGGCGCTGCTGGCGCGGCGGCCGGTGTCCGAGGCGGTGGCGGAGGCCGGCGAGGGATTCGAGGTCGAGGCCTGGCTGGTCGAGGCCTTGCAGGAGCGGCGGCTGGCCGGCGTGGCGGTGGGCTGAGGGGCGTGGAAGAAGGGGTGTGCAAGAAGCGGCGTGCAAGAAAGGGCCTGCTGCACCGACCAATCGAGAGATCCTTGCAAGCGTGCGAGGCCCACCGAGAGAACCGTTCATGAGCATCACTCCCTTGCTGACCCTGTGGACCCGTTTCGTCGCCGTGCTGGAGAGCCTGCAGCCGGTGGCGCAGCTGGCGGCGCGGCTGTACGTGGCGCAGGCCTTCTTCCTGTCCGGCCTGACGAAGATCCGCGACTGGGAGACCACGCTGGCCTTGTTCAACGACGAGTACCACGTGCCCTTGCTGCCGCCCGGGTTGGCGGCGGTGATGGGGACGGGCGGCGAGCTGGTGCTGCCGGTGCTGCTGGCGCTGGGGCTGGCGGGGCGTTTCGCGGCGTTGGGCTTGTCGGTGATGAACGTGGTGGCGGCGATCAGCCTGTCCGAGATCGCGCCGGCCGCGCTGCAGCAGCATGTGTTCTGGGGCAGCCTGCTGGCCGGCCTGGCGCTGTGGGGGCCGGGGGCGCTGTCGGTCGACCGCTGGCTCGCCCCGCGCCTGGGCTTCCAGCGCTAGAGGCGGGTAGCCCGGATGCAGCGAAGCGGAATCCGGGATCGGCAGTGGAAGTGAAGCACGATCCCCGGATTGGCATCCGGGCTACGAAAGCGCGAGCGAAGCGAGGCGTCCCTCCAGCCACGCCCGCGGAACCGGCTTTGCCGGGCCGCCGGGTGGCGCCCCTTGGGGGCAGGAGCGAAGCGACTGGGGGGCCATAATCCAGCTTCGATGAAGCATCTTGTCCTGCTGGGTGCCGGCCCCGGCCATCTCCACGTCCTGCGTGAACTGGCGGCGCAGCCCTTGCCTTCGACTCAGGTTACCCTGGTGCATCCGAACGTCCGGCCGCTCGCGCCGGCGCATTTCGCGGCCTGGGTCGCCGGCCGCCGCAGCCTCGAATCCAGCGTCACCCCGCTGGCGCCGTTGGCCCAGCCTGCCCGCGTCACGCTGGTCGAAGGCCAGGTCGCCTCGCTCGACGCTTCCGCCCGCCGCATCGCCCTCGCCGATGGCCAGGTGATCGAGTACGACGCCCTCAGCCTCGATCCCGACACCGGCATGGACCGCGATTCCATCGAGGGGGCCCGAGAGCATGCGCTCTTCATGCAGCCGACCGAGCAGTTCGTGCGCCTCTGGGATGCGTTGCTCGGCCTGGCCCAGCAGCGCACCCTCAGCGTGGTCGTGATCGGGGCCGGGGTTGCCGGCGTCGAGCTGTCGCTCGCGGTGCAGCGCCGCCTCGGCAAGCGCGCCCGCGTCGCCCTCGTGACCCACGGCGGCCCGCCGCTGCCCGGCTTCCCGGCCTCGGCCCAGGTGCGCATGCAGCGCATCCTGAAGCGGCGCAACGTCACCTTGTTCGAGGAGCGCTGCGTCGCCATCGGTGCCAAGCAGGTGATGGTGGGCGACGGCATGCGCCTGGTGTGCGACGCACCGCTGCTGGTGCTGCCGTCGCGTGCGCCGTCCTGGCTCGAAGGCAGCGGCCTGGTGGTCGAGCCCGAAGGCTCGCCCGCGGTCGGTCCGACCCTGCAGAGCAGTTCGCATCCCGAGGTGTTCGCCCATGCGGGCGACGCGCCCGCGCTCGCCGCCAACCTGCGGCGCTTCATGGCCGGCGGGGCCTTGATGACGGCGCGGCCGCAGGAGCCGTCGCTGCGCTGGGTGGATTGCGGTGACGGCGATGCCCTGGTCAGTTGGGGACGCTGGACGCTGGAAGGCCGCCTGATTGCCTGGCTGCTCGACCGCCGCCGGCCGGAGCCGGTGAAGGTCGCCCCGGCGACACCCGCAGTCGCCCCGTAGCCCGGATGCCAATCCGGGGATCTCGCTCACTTCGACGGCCGCTCCCGGATTCCGCTGCGCTGCATCCGGGCTACGAATGCTCAAAAGTCCTGGGGACGGAAGCCGACGAGCAGTGAGGAGGGCACCTTGCCGTCCTCGTCGCGCGGCAGGGTCGAGGTGCGGTCGATGGCGCGCAGCACCGTCTCGTCCCATTCCTTCACGCCGCTGCTCTTGACGATGCGCCGGCTCATGATCGTGCCGTCGGGTGCCGCACGGATCTCGACCTCCACCCGCGGATTGCCGTCGACGTTGTCGATCAGCAAAATGTTCGGCCGGATCGCGGCCACGATCTTGCCGCCATAGGACTTCGACGGACCGCTGCTGCGCTGTGCCGTCCCGGTGCTCGTGGCCTCGCCCGTCGCACCGGCCTGGCCCAGGATGCGCTTCAGGTTGTCCTGCCGCTGCGCCTCGAGCTGCGCCGCCTGGCGCTCGGCCTCCTTCTTCTTCTTGTCCAGCTCGGCCTTGTCCGCCGCGCGCTTCGCTTCCAGCGCCTTCTTCTCTTCGGCTTTCCTCTCTTCGGCTTCCCTCTCCTGCTGCTCCTTCAGCTCGCGCTTGTGCTTCTCGCGCTCCTTCTCGATCGCGATCTGCGGATCCGGTGCCGGGGCCGGCTTGGGCGGAGGCGGGGCCTCGACCTTGGGCTCCGGCTTGGGCGCGGGTGGGGGCGGGGCCGGCGTCGGCTCCACCGCGCGCGGGGCGGCCACCTGCGGCACCGCCGACCACAGCTCGGCCGACATCGTGACCGGCTCGCTCGACTGCCAGCTCACGCCGAAGGCCAGTGCCACGACCAGCAGCACGTGCGCGCCGGCCGCGAAGGCGAAGCCGGCGCCGAAGCCGTCCTCGTTCGGCGGACGCAGCGGGTCGCGCTGGTGCGCGAAATGCAGGAGGCTGCCGGTGCTCATCGCCGCGTCCACGCCGCCTCAGCTGCCGCTGTTCTTGACCGACAGGCCGACGCGCAGCACGCCGGCGCGCTGCAGCGTGTCCATCACGCGCACCACGGCCTCGTACTTCACCTGGCGGTCGGCGGAGATCACCACCGGCGACTGCTCGTTGCCGCCCTGCGCCTCCTTCACGGTCGCGGCCAGCGCCGCGAGCTTCAGCGGCGACGGCTCCTTGCCGTCCACGCGCAGGCGCAGCGTCTCGTCCTTGCCGACCACGACCTCGATCACATGCTGCGGCTGCTGCTTGCTCTTGCCGACGGTGGGCAGGTCCACGACCCCGGTCGTGATCAGCGGCGCACTGACCATGAAGATGATCAGCAGCACCAGCATCACGTCGATGAAGGGCACCATGTTCATCTCGGCAATGGTGCGGCGGCGCGTGCCGCGGCCGGCGACGGCGGGCATCTCAGCGGTTCCCCGGGCCGCCGGCGGCGCCGGGAATCGGGCCGGCCGGGATCGGCTGCGTCGCGTTGCGCTGCAGGATGTTGGAGAACTCCTCGATGAAGGTCTCCAGCTGGATCGCGATGCGGTCGATGTCGCGCGCGAAGCGGTTGTAGGCGACCACCGCCGGGATGGCGGCGAACAGGCCGATCGCGGTCGCGACCAGCGCCTCGGCGATGCCCGGCGCCACCGTCGCGAGCGTCACCTGCTGCAGGTTCGACAGCCCGACGAAGGCGTGCATGATCCCCCACACCGTGCCGAACAGGCCGACATAGGGCGACACCGAGCCGACCGAGGCCAGGAACGACAGGTTGGACTCGACCGCGTCCAGTTCGCGCTGGAAGCTCGCCCGCATCGCGCGCCGCGAGCCGTCGAGCAGGGTGCCGGTGTCGGCCACGCGGCGTTCGCGCAGCTTCATGAACTCGCGCATGCCCGAGGCGAAGATGCGCTCCAGCGGCGCGCTGTGCGCCTTCTGCGAGGCAGTGGTGAACAGGTCGTTGAGGTTCTTGCCGGCCCAGAACTCGCGCTCGAAGTCCTCGTTCATCGCGCGCACGCGGCGCAGGCCGAACACCTTGCCGAAGATCACCGTCCAGCTGCCGAGCGAGACGAGCAGCAGCCCGGCCATCACGACCTGCACGACGAAGCTGGCATGCAGCACCAGGCTGATGATGGAAAAGTCTTGGTTCATGCGATGGCGTGAAGGATGTCGTTGGGAATTCTGCGCGGCCGGAAGCTCGCGGTGTCGACGCAGCCGATGCGGATCTCGCCCTCGGCCAGGGTCTCGCCGGCGCGCCGCGCGGCCTGCGCCAGCCGGATGCTGGCACGCCCCGATTCGACCACATGCACGCTCACCGCCAGCTCGTCGTCCAGCCGCGCCGGCCGCAGGTAGCGGACCTGCGTCTCGGCGACGATGAACATCGAGCCCTCGTCCACACGCATGCGCTCCTGGTGGAAACCGAGCGAACGCAGCCATTCGGTGCGCGCGCGCTCGAAGAACTTCAGGTAGTTGGCGTAGAACACCACGCCACCGGCATCGGTGTCTTCCCAGTAGACGCGCAGCGGATGGATGAACTCAGGCGGGTTGTCGGTGAAGGCCATGGGCGCGTACAGCAGCAGGGCAGCGGGCACCGGCCGCGCGGGCGTCGCGCGGGGATCCGGCGCCGATTATGGCTGCACGCGCTTGTAGACCGGGCCCCAGACCGGGTGACCTTGTTCCGACTTGTTCAGCGCGAAGGCCGGGTCGGCCTGGCGCGCCGCCCGGAACGCGGCCTCGCACTCGCTGGTGCGGCTGCTGGTGCAGTAGATGAAGGCCAGGTGCTTCTGCGCCGCGGCCTGGTCGCGCGGCGACACCAGGCCGGTGCGCAGCGCCAGGTGCAGCTGCTTCTCGGCCTCGGGGTACTGGCCGTCCTCGTAGGCACGGATGCCGGCCTGCAGCGCGCGTTCGGCCGGGCGCGACGTGACGTCGAGCAGGCCGACCGGCGCAGGCGGCGGCGCGGTCTGCGCGCAACCAGCGGCCAGCAGGGCGACCGCGGCGAGGGAAGCGAGGGCGGGGAGCCAGGACAGCTTCATGATCCGAATCGGTATTTGAGGTTGACCGGTTGGCCCGGCACGACATTGACCGTCGAACTGTAAGGCGGAAAGTCGTCGTTGCGAATCGTCACCACATGGCGGCCTTCGCTCAGGGTCAGCTCGTTCAGGGGCGGGGCGGTGCCGACCGCCTTGCCGTCGACCTCGACCTGGCCCCAGGGACTGATCGCAAGCCGCACCACGCCGGTGGCGGCCACGGCCGGCGCGGCCGCGGCGGCGCGTTCGCGGGCCTCGCGGGCGCGACGCTCCTTGGGGGTTTCCTTCGGCGGGGCGGCGGGCTTGCGCGGGCCCTCGGTGGCCGAGGCCGCGTTGGCGGCCGCCAGCACCGGCTCGCCGGCCGGCGCCCGGGCCACCGGGGCGGCGGCCGCAGCCACGGCAAGGGGGGCCGACGCGCCGGCATCGGCGGCCGGGGCCGAGGCACCGGCCGCCGCGGCACTCGCCGCCATCGCGGCGGCCTGCGAGGCCATCGGGTCCACCACCGGCACCGGGACCACCGGCGCGGCCGCCGCGACCACGGCCGATGCCGCCGGAATCGCGTGGGCCACCACCGCCTCGGTGCGCGGCGAGGTCAGCGTCCACCAGGCCGCGGCACCGATGCCCAGCCCCGCGGCCGCGACCAGCCCCCAGGCCAGTCGGCGGCGGCCGGCAGGTTGCGAAGCCGGCTCGTCGCCGGCCTCGCCCTCCTGCGGATGCTCTTCCAGCCAGTGCCGCAGCTCGCGCGACAGCGCACGTGCCGAACGGTAGCGGTCGTCCGGGTTCTTCTCCATCGCCCGCGCCGCGATCTCGGACAGCGCCTTCGGCACGCCCGGCTTCACTTCGTGCGCCGGGGGCGGGTTGTAGTCGGCGACGGCGCGCGTGATCTCCGCCAGCGTGCTGCCGCGGAAGGGGCGCACGTCGGCCAGCAACTCGTACAGCACCACGCCGAGCGAGAACACGTCGCAGCGCCGGTCCACCGGCTCCTGGCGCACCTGCTCGGGCGACATGTAGTAGGGCGAGCCGCCGACGATGTCCTCGCCGTTGGCGTCATGCTGGTGGGCGATGCGCGCGATGCCGAAGTCGAGCACGCGCGGCTGCGTGCGCCCGACCATGAAGATGTTGGCCGGCTTGATGTCGCGGTGCACGACGCCCTTGGAATGCGCATACGCCAGCGCATCGGCGACGCGGCGCACGATCAGCGCCGCCTGCTGCGGCGAAGGCCGCCAGCCTTCCTGGCGCAGCTGGCGCAGGTCGCGGCCCTTCAGCAGCTCCATCGCGATGTACGCGCCCTGCTCGCTGGCGCCCGCATCGAACACCGTGACGATGTGCGGATGGCTCAGGCCGCCGGCCGCGCGCGCCTCGTTCAGGAACAGCGAGTTGAACGAGTCGCGCTGCTCGGCCGAGATCTCCAGGTTCAGGGTCTTGATCGCGATCAGCCGCGACAGCAGCGGATCGTGGGCCGCATAGACCACGCCCAGCCCACCCTCGCCGATGCGGTACTTCAGCGCATAGCGGCCGATGTGGCCGATGGTCGGCATCTGGTCCGCCCCGCCCATCGGCGGGTTGGTCGCGACGCTCGCGCCCGGTTGTGCCGGCAGGCCCATGTCGGTGTCGCCCCACTTGGGCGCACCCGGAGACGAGTTGGAGATGTCGGATGAGGGATCAGGAACGGGTCCGGCCATGGGGCGAATCGTTTGCGCGCTGAGTTTGTCCACGACGTTCGCAGCTTAGACCAAGCGCCCAAACCCCTGGCCGCAAAAAACCCGGGCTTCTGTGCATTCGTAACACGCCGTTGCGAAACAAGAGCCGGGCATCGCGGGCGTTCAACGCGAAACCGACAGCAGCTGCTGCAACCTGTGAACCGCGTCACGCAGCTGTTCCATCGAGTTCGCGTACGAGAAGCGCACGTAGCGATCGGCCGCATGCGGCCCGAAATCGCGACCCGGCGTGATGGCCACCTGGGCTTCGCGCATCACGCGGAAGCAGAAGTCCCAGCTGCTGTCGGCGTGCGCCGAGCAGTCCGCCCAGGCACAGAAGGCGCCGTCCGGCATCACCGGCACGCGCAGGCCGAGCGACTCGAGCGCCGGCACGAGGAAATCGCGGCGGGCGCGGAATTCGCTGCGGCGGCGTTCGTACTCGGCGATCGATTCCGGCTCGAAGCAGGCCAGCGCCGCCTGCTGGGCGACCGAGGAGGGGCAGATGTAGAGGTTCTGCGCGAGGCGCTCGACCGGCGCCACCAGCTCGGGCGGCAGCACCAGCCAGCCGAGGCGCCAGCCGGTCATGCTGAAGTACTTGGAGAAGCTGTTGATGGAGATCACGTCGTTGCCGTGCGCGAGTGCGCTGCGCCCGAAGGCCGCATCGAAGCTCAGGCCGAGGTAGATCTCGTCGACGATGGTGAAGCCGCCGCGGCGGCGCACCGCATCGACGATGCGCGCCATCTCGTCGAAGGCGATCGAGGTGCCGGTCGGGTTGGAGGGCGACGCGAGCAGCACGCCGCGGGTGGCCGGCGTCCACGCCGCTTCCACGGCCGGCGCGTCGGGCTGGAAGCGTTGCGCGGGCGAGGCCGGCAGCAGCCGCGCGACGCCGTCGGCGGCGGCGACGAAATGGCGGTTGCAGGGGTAGCTCGGGTCGGGCATCAGCACCTCGTCGCCGCGCTCGACCAGCGCCAGGCAGGCGAGCTGCAGCGCGGCGGACGCGCCGGCGGTGAGGACGATGCGCCCGGGCGGGACGTCGACGTCGAAGCGCTCGGCGTACCAGCGGCTCAGGCGCTCGCGTAGCGCCGGCAGGCCGGTCGCCGCGGTGTACTGGGTGCGGCCGCGCGCGAGGCAGTCCTGCGCCGCCTGCAGCACGCGCGGCGGCGCGGTGAAGTCGGGCTCGCCGATGTTCAGGAAGATCATCGGCCGGCCGCCGCGCGCCGGGTCGCAGGCCGCACTGTGCGACAGCTCGACCGCCGCCTTGGCGCACTCCATCACGTAGAAGGGCTCGATGCGATCGAGGCGCGCCGCGAGCTTCATGGCACGGGCCTCAGCGCCGCTGGGCCCGGAAGGCCGCCACCTCGACCGGCCGCAGGTCGGCCGCGGCCTTGTCGAGCACGCCGTTGACGTACTTGTGGCCGTCGGTGCCGCCGAAGCTCTTCGCGAGTTCGACCGCCTCGTTGATGGCCACCTTGTACGGGATGTCGATGCAGTGCTTGAGCTCGTACGCGCCGATCATCAGCACGCCGTGCTCGATCGGCGACAGCTCGGTGGTCTTGCGGTCGACGTGGCGCGCGAGCACCGCGTCGATGTCGGCGGCCTCGGCAATGCAGCCGTGCAGCAGGGCATCGAAGTGGGCCGCATCGGCCTTGTCGAAGTCGTCCTGTTCGCGCATGTGGGCGTCGATGACGCCGGCGTCGGCGCCGGACAGCAGCCACTCGTACAGGCCCTGCAGCGCGGCCTCGCGCGAGCGGCGGCGCGACGAGGGCTTGGCCCCCTTCGGGCCGCGCCTGCCGGCCGGCTTCGGGGCGGTGCCGGGGGCGGCCGGCTTCTTCGGTTCGGCAGCGTCGCTCACGACAGGTCTTCCAGCAGGTTGGCCATCTCGACCGCGACGCGGGCCGCATCGCGGCCCTTCTCGGCGGCGCGCTCCCAGGCCTGGGCCTCGTCCTCGACGGTCAGGATGGCGTTGGCGATCGGGATCTCGTGGTCGAGCGCGATGCGGGTCACGCCGGCGCCGCTCTCGTTGGCCACGAGTTCGAAGTGGTAGGTCTCGCCGCGGATGATGCAGCCGAGCGCGACCAGCGCGTCGTAGCGGTCGCTCGCCGCCATCGCGTTCAGTGCCACCGGCACCTCGAGCGCACCCGGCACGGTCACGTGCCTGATGTGCTTGGTGGCGACGCCGAGGGCGAGCAGCTCGGCGATGCAGGCCTCGGCCAGCGCGCTCGTGAGCTTGTCGTTGAATCGGGCCTGGACGATGCCGATGCGCAGGTCGGTGCCGTCCAGGTCGGCCGCCTGGCCCTTGTCTGCTGCTTGCATGGAATTCCTGGGTGGATCAGTGTTCGGGGGCGACGAAGCCGGTGACCTCGAGGCCGTAGCCGGTCATGCTCGGCATGCGGCGCGGGCTGCCCAGCAGCTTCATCCTCGTGACGCCCAGCTCGCGCAGGATCTGGGCGCCGATGCCGTAGGTGCGCAGGTCCATCTGCGCGCGCGCGCGGGCCGGGGCGGCAGGCACCTCCTGCCAGTGGGACAGCAGCGACGCCACGTCTTCACCGCAGTTGAGCAGCACCGCGAGGCCGCGCTCGGCAGCCTGGAGCGTCGCGAGCGCCTTGTGCAGCGGCCACGAGTGGCCGCAGGCGCCGGTGTCGAGCAGGTCCATCACCGACAGCGGTTCGTGCACGCGCACCAGCACCTCGTCGGCGGTGTCGATGCGGCCGTGGCTCAGCGCCAGGTGCAGGCCGCCGGTGCGGTCGCGGAAGGCGGTGCAGTCGAACTCGCCCTGGGCGGTCGACAGCGTGCGCCGGCCGATGCGCTCGATCAGGCTCTCGTTGCGGCTGCGGTAGCCGATCAGGTCGGCGATGGTGCCGATCTTCAGGCCATGCTCCTTCGCGAAGACCTCGAGGTCGGGCAGGCGGGCCATCGTCCCGTCGTCCTTCATGACCTCGCAGATCACCGAGGCGGGGCTCAGGCCCGCCATCGCCGCCAGGTCGCAGCCGGCTTCGGTGTGGCCGGCGCGCATCAGCACGCCGCCGTCCTGGGCCTGGAGCGGGAAGATGTGGCCCGGCTGCACCAGGTCGCTCGCCTTCGCCTCGCGGGCGACGGCGGCCTGCACGGTGCGCGCACGGTCGGCGGCCGAGATGCCGGTGCTGACGCCGGTGGCGGCCTCGATCGAGACGGTGAAGGCGGTGCCGTGGCGGGTGCCGTTGCGCGTGGCCATCGGCGGCAGCTGCAGGCGCTCGCAGCGCTCGCGGGTGAGCGTCAGGCAGATCAGGCCGCGGCCGAAGCGCGCCATGAAGTTGATCGCCTCCGGCGTGACGTGGTCGGCGGCGAGCACGAGGTCGCCTTCGTTCTCGCGGTCTTCCTCGTCGACGAGGATGACCATGCGACCGGCGGCGAGCTCGGCGATCAGCTCAGGAACAGGGGAAATCGGCATAGGGGCGCAATTGTAGGCGGGGTGGCCCCGGCGTCACGCCGGGGCGGCGGTCATCATGCGTTCGACATAGCGGGCGATGAGGTCGATCTCGAGGTTCACGGACGAGCCGGCGGCGAGCGTGCCCAGCGTCGTGTGTTCGATCGTGTGCGGGATCAGGTTGATGCTGAACTCGCAGCCGTCGGGGCGGTCCTCGATGCGGTTGACGGTCAGGCTGACGCCGTTCACCGCCACCGATCCCTTGTAGGCGAAGAACCGGCCGATGGCGGCCGGGGCCAGCACGCGAAGTTCCCAGGATTCGCCGACCGGCGCGAAATGCGTCACGCGGCCGATGCCGTCGACGTGGCCGCTGACCAGGTGCCCGCCCAGGCGATCGTGGGCGCGCAGCGCCTTCTCCAGGTTGACCGGGCCCGGCGCGGCCAGCCCGGCGGTCTTGTCCAGGCTTTCGGCCGAGATGTCGATCGTGAAGCGGCCGGCGCCGGCGTCGAAGGTGGTGACCGTCATGCAGGCGCCGTTCAGCGCGATGCTGTCGCCCGGCTGCACGTCGTCCAGGTAGTTCGGGGGCGCCTGCAGCGTCAGTTGCAGGCCGTGGGAGGCGTCGGCGCCCAGGGGGCGGACGTCCGTGATGCGGCCGAGGCCGGTGATGATGCCGGTGAACATGGCCGTGATTGTCGCAGCCCGGACCGGCCGGGGTCAGAACCGATCCCGCGCCGGCGGGCGGGCGATCAGCCGGAGATCGTCGCCGACCCGGTCGACGCCATGGAAGACGAGGCCGGGCGCCTCCTGCAGCGTCTCCAGCGGGCCGAAGGCGGCGAGCGGCCGGCCGGCGCCCAGCAGCTTGGGGGCGAGGTAGACCAGGTACTCGTCCACCAGGCCCTCGCGCACGAAGGAGCCGTTGAGCTTGTGCCCGGCCTCGACGTGCAGCTCGTTGATGCCGCGCGCCGCCAGGTCGGCCAGCACGGCTGGCAGGTCGACCTTGCCGTGCGGGCCGGGGCGCAGCACCGTCTCGGCGCCGCCCGCCGCCAGCAGCTCGGCCCGGCCCGGCCCGGGATGGGCGGCGTAGAGCAGGACCTGGCCCGGGGCCGCGAGGATGCGTGCCTCGGGCGGGGTGTCGAGGCGCGAGTCGATCACCACCCGCAGCGGCTGGCGCGGCGTCTCGACGAGGCGCACGTCCAGCCGCGGGTTGTCGTCCAGCACCGTGCCGACGCCGGTCAGCAGCGCGCCGGCGCGCTTGCGCCAGGCATGGCCGTCGGTGCGGGCCGCCGTGCCGGTGATCCATTGGCTGACGCCGTTGTCGAGCGCGGTGCGGCCGTCCAGCGAAGCCGCGACCTTGAGCCGCACCCAGGGCCGGCCGCGCACCATGCGCGAGAAGAAGCCAAGGTTCAGTTCGCGCGCCGCCTCGGCGAGCAGGCCGGATGCGACCTGGACGCCATGCGCCTGCAGGCGGGCCAGGCCCTGGCCGGCGACCAGCGGGTTGGGGTCGCCGACGGCGCAGACGACGCGCGCGATGCCGGCCGCCAGCAGGGCATCGCAGCAGGGCGGCGTGCGGCCGTGGTGCGAGCAGGGCTCCAGGGTGACATAGGCGGTGGCGCCCTGCGTCGGGTGCCCGCGGGCGGCCGCGTCGCGCAGGGCCATCACCTCGGCATGCGGGCCGCCGGCCTGTTGCGTGTGGCCGCGCCCGATGACCTGGCCCCGGGCGTCGACCAGCACGCAGCCGACGCGCGGGTTGGGCTCGGTGAGGCCGATGGCCTGGGTGGCCAGGGCCAGGGCATCCTGCATCGCGGCATGGTCGGCGGGAGAGAAGTGCGTCATCGGCGGCTCGGGTGGGGGCGGCGCCTCAGGGCTGGTGCGGCGCGAGGTCGGGCGGTGCGCCATTGTGCGTCGTCGCGTCGCTGCAGCGCTGGTCGCCCCGGATCACCAGGAAGTTCTGCTGCGACAGCGTGCCCCGCACGTCTCGGTAGCGGGCGGGGTGCTCGTCGTTGCGGTCGATGGCGCCGCTGCGGTCCAGGTCGGTGCTGTAGCGGCAGACGCGGAGGTCGCCGGCGCCCGGCCCGATGTGCCAGCCCTGCGGCACGATCCGCAGCTGCCCGGACCAGCCTTCCGGAGGCACCGCCCCGACGACGCAGCCGTAGCGCACCACGCGCTCGGCGCCCAGGCCGGTGGGCGAGGCGATGCATTCGGCCGTTTCGCCGGCGTGGCGGTCGAGGTCCAGCACCAGGGCCAGGTCCAGCGGCGGGTCGGAGGGACCGTCGGCCTGCGGCGGCGCGGCGAGGGAGAAGCGCACATGGCCGCTGAGGGCGCGACCGAGCAAGGGCTCGCAGCGGGGGTCTGCGATGGCCTGGCCACACCGCGCGGTGACCATGCCGCTCGCGTCGTCGAGCACCCAGGACAAGGCGGCCGGTGCCGCCGGCTGCCACAGGCTGCGCCCTTCGCCCAGCGTGCGGGCGTCCGGCGGCACCCCGGTCGAGCGCGCGAAAGGCCGGGCGATCACCTCGTCCTGCGGCGCGAGGGCCGCCGCCGCCTCGTGCAGTGCCTCGAGCGGCGGCGCGTGGGTGGCGAGCCGGAGCTGTCGCCCGGCACCGCCGCTGTCGGTCCAGCGCACCTGGACGCCGAGATCGCGCCAGGCCCCGCCAGCGTCGGCGCCGGCCGGGGCGGAGGAGGCGAGGGACAAGGCGTACCCCGCGGTGGCGGGCGCGAGGGGCGCGCTGGCAGCGGCGGACGGCCCGCGCAACCGCTCCAGCGCCTGCTGGGCCACCTGCATCGCCTCGCCGCGCCGGCGCGCCGTCTCGCCCAGGCGCTGCAGCTGCCCTTCGGCCTGCAGCAGGGCGGTGACCATCAGCGACATCACCAGCAGCGCGACCAGGGCGTCGAGCAGCACCGCGCCGCTGCCGGCGCCGCGCCTGTCGGGGGCAGCCAGGGCCCGCATCGTTCAGAAATCCCGCCAGCTGCCCGGGCGCCGGGCGTAGCTGCCGCAGCAGCGGGCCAGTTCCTGCAGCACTGCAGCGTCATGGGTGAGGGTGGTGTTGCCGGTCATCACGAGGTCGCCTTCCGCGAGCAGCGCGCCGTGCAGCTCCGCTCCGCCCGTGTCCTGCCAGTCCGGGGAGCGCAGGTAGACGAGGCCATGAAGCCGCAGGCCGGCGGCCAGGCGCACCGGTCCGTCGACGATCAGCAGCACGGGCTGCTCCGGCGAGCCGAATTGCGCCGGAGCGTGCAGGTTCAGCCCGCCATCCAACCACAGCATCGGGTGCATGCCGGGACCGCCGAGCAGGCGTGCGAGCGACTCGTCGCAGGCGCTGTCGCAGCGCAGCCGGCGTGCGGCAGGCTGGCGCTGCCAGGAGGGTGCGTCCATGCGGAAGGCGCTGGCGAAGAACCGGGCGCTGTCGAGGCCGGCCAGCACGGGGTCGCCGGCGACCACGGTGGATGCCGCCGGCGCGCCAGGCGGGCCTTCGAGCCTCGCCTCCCCGAGCCTGACGACGCCGCCCGCATGCAGGGTGATGCCGCCGGCGGCATCGGCGTGGCGCAGCGTGACCGGCCCGTCGAGGGTGATGCTGCCGTGCGCGGTCACGGCGGCGATGGGCTGCGTGTCGAGGGCGGGGAGGCGCTCGGCATCGGCCCAGACCCGGGCCACGCTGCCGTCCGCGCGGGCCGGGTTGCCGGCGGCGCGGCGGCAGGCCCGGAGGTCGCCGCTGCAGCCGGTCGAGGCGACGCTCGCGATGCCGGAGGCCGAGGCCTCGACCTGCAGCACGAAGACCTGGGCCGCTCCGTCCTCCATCCACGGGGGCTCGACCGTGCCGGCCTGGGGGCAGTGGCAGGTCCAGCGGTCGTCGCCGAGCCGGCACAGCGGGCCGCTGCCGGCCGGTGGCGAAGCCTGCAGGTAGTGCGCCTGGAACGAGCGTCCGCGCTCGACCGGCTCGCAGCTGGTGTCGATGGGCCGGGTGTCGTTCAGCATCGCGAGGCCCCAGACCAATCCGGCCTCCGCCGCCTCGGCCGCCTGCAGGGCGCGCAGGCGCTCGCCCGACACCTCGACATCGCGGCCCAGGAGGTCGGCGGCGCTGAAGAGCAGCAGCAGCAGGGCCAGGCACACCAGCATCGCCAGGCCGGTGGCGATGGCGCCGTGCTGCGGCGGGCGCGCGGAGCGCGCCGGGGCTTGCGCGGTGGACGGACGGAAGGTGCGGGTCGTGCGTTCGGGCTTCATGTCGGGCAGCCTCCGACGACCGCGTCGTTGTGCACCCGCGCCACGGCCTCGGCGCTGCGCCGCAGGGCGGGCTCGGCCGCGCCCTGCGCCTCGATGCGGACCTGCACGCTGCGCTGCAGCTGGTAGGGGCAAGGGCTGGACGCACCGCAGGCGTGGCTGCAGAAGTCGGCCAGGCTGCGTTGGTGGGCCTCGGCCTGCACCTGCAACACGGTGATGCGCATCGACCCGGGGTCGGTGAGGGCTTGCCAGTGCGCATTCGGCAGGGCGATCTCGATCGCGCCGCGGTTCAGCCGGTAGCCGAAGCGCTGCAGCTCGGCCTCGCCCGCCGGGCGGTAGTCGACGCTGGCGCCGGCGCCGTCGGACGCCGTGGCCAGCCACGGATCGGCGGAAGGCGCCATGGGCGGTGCCGCGCGGCCGGCCAGGGGGCCGCGTCCGGAAGGCGCCGCCGCGCCGAGCCCCGCGCGGGCCAGGTCGCGCGCGATCAGGCCGGCGACGCTGCGCAGTTCCTGGTCCAGGCGCGATCCGTCCAGGCTGCGCCGCCACGCCGGCAGGTGGGCGGCCGGCAGCGCGAGCGCGGCAGCGACCACGCCGAGCACGACGGCGAGCCCGACCAGGCATTCGACGAGCGTGAAGCCGCGCGGACGGCGCGCCCCGGGCCGGCGGCGGCGGTCAGCAGACGCCATAGCCCGCCATCCCGCCTTGCGGCGAGCAGGTCCGCACGCGGCCGAGCAGGTTCACCACCTGGCGCAGCGCCGGCCCGCCGGGGCTGGCGAGCTGCAGCGTCGCGGCCGGCGTGCTGGTGCCGTGCAGCGGGTCGAAGCTCATCGTCTCGACATTGGCCACGAAGCGCAGCCGTCCGGACGGCGGCAGGCCTGTGCTGAGCAGCGCCGCGGCATCGCCGTCGCAGGTGCTGCGCCCGGGGTCGCCTTCCAGGCATCGGCAGGCGCCGGCTGCGCCGCGGTAGACCACGTAGCAGGCCGAATGCAGGCCGAAGCTGCGAAAGCCGATGCGCACCGTCTGCCGGCCGACGAGCGCCTGTTCGCGGGCGAAACGCAGGTCGGCACCGAGCTGGCGCGTCGCCATCTCCAGCCGCCGGTTGTCCTGCCAGCGCTGCATCGGCGGCAGGGCCAGGCAGGCGATGACCGCCAGCAAGGCCAGGCAGCTCAGCAATTCCAGCAGCGTGAAGCCGCGTCCGCATCGGGATGGGTGCATGAAAGTCCCCTGATGAATGGACGGGGACTGTAGGAAGCACCGGGGTCGCAGCCATTCCCCTCTCGGGGGGAATCGGCCACGAATTCACCCTTGGATGTACCGGTACAAGCGGGGGTAACGCGCAGGAAAGGCGCCGGTTCAGGCGCTTTGAACCGGTCTAAATGTCCCGGATCAACTGCCGGAATTCGTCGACGTCCTCGAAGCTGCGGTAGACCGACGCGAAGCGCACGTAGGCCACCTTGTCGATGCGCTTGAGCTCGCGCATCACCAGCTCGCCGAGGCGGGTGGAGGCGACTTCCCGGGTGCCGCTGTTGAGCAGCTTGTCCTGGATGCGCTCCATCGCCGCATCGATCTGCTCGACGCTGACCGGCCGCTTGCGCAGCGCGAGCGTCATCGACGCACGGATCTTGGACGCGTCGAAATCGGCCCGCGTGCCGTCCTTCTTGACGACGGACGGCAGCGCGATCTCGGCCCGCTCGTAGGTCGTGAAGCGCTTGTCGCAACTCTGGCAGCGTCGGCGCCGGCGCACCACGTCGCCTTCATCGGACTCGCGCGTCTCGACGACCTGGGTTTCCTCGTGACTGCAGAAGGGGCAGCGCACGGCGGGTCAGCGCGACATCAGCGGTAGACGGGGAAGTCGCGCGTCAGCGCGGCCACCTTCGCCTTCACCGCCTCGATGACCGCCTCGTCGTTCGGCTTGTCCAGCACGTCGGCGATCAGGTGGGCGGTGGCACGCGCCTGCTCCTCCTTGAAGCCGCGCGTCGTGAACGCCGGGCTGCCGAGGCGGATGCCGCTGGTGACCATCGGCTTCTGCGGGTCGTTCGGGATGCCGTTCTTGTTGCAGGTCATGTGGGCGCGGCCCAGCAGCGCCTCGGCTTCCTTGCCGGTGAGGTTCTTCGGGCGCAGGTCGACTAGCATCACGTGGCTCTCGGTGCGGCCGCTGACGATGCGCAGGCCGCGCTCGATCAGCGTCTCGGCCAGCACGACGGCGTTCCTGGCCACCTGCTGCTGGTAGGCCTTGAACTCGGGCGACAGGGCTTCCTTGAAGGCCACCGCCTTGGCGGCGATCACGTGCATCAGCGGGCCGCCCTGGATGCCGGGGAAGATCGCGCTGTTGATCTTCTTCGCGATGGCCTCGTCGTTCATCACGATGATGCCGCCGCGCGGGCCGCGCAGGCTCTTGTGCGTGGTCGAGGTGACGACGTCGGCGTGCGGCACCGGGTTCGGGTAGACGCCGGCGGCGATCAGGCCGGCGTAGTGCGCCATGTCGACCATGAAGATGGCGCCGACCGCCTTCGCCACCCGGGCGAAGCGCTCGAAGTCGATGCGCAGGCTGTAGGCCGAGGCGCCGGCGATGATGAGCCTGGGCTTGTGCTCGTGGGCCAGCCGCTCCATCGCGTCGTAGTCGATCTCTTCCTTCTCGTTCAGGCCGTAGCTGACGACCTTGAACCACTTGCCGCTCATGTTCAGCGACATGCCGTGCGTCAGGTGGCCGCCCTCGGCGAGGCTCATGCCCATGATGGTGTCGCCGGGCTGCAGCAGGCCGAAGAACACCGCCTGGTTGGCCTGCGAGCCGGAATTCGGCTGCACGTTGGCGTGCTGGGCGCCGAAGAGCTGCTTCACGCGGTCGATGGCGAGCTGCTCGACGACGTCGACGAATTCGCAGCCGCCGTAGTAGCGCTTGCCGGGGTAGCCCTCGGCGTACTTGTTGGTGAGCTGGCTGCCCTGCGCGGCCATCACGGCCGGCGAGGCGTAGTTCTCGGAGGCGATCAGCTCGATGTGATCCTCCTGGCGCTGGTTCTCGCTCTGGATCGCGCGGAACAACTCGGGGTCCACCTGGGCAACGGTGGAATGGGTGCGGTCGAACATGGCTGGCAGTCCTCTTCAACAGAAGACCCGGCGGCGGATCACGCAAGGCGGTCTCACGTGGCCACAGGGCTGCCCAGGCGAACGGCTGAACCGACAGCGGAAACCCGTTGCCGACTGCGCTTCCCGGTGGTTCACCACCTCAGGTTCGCGGGATTCCTTCCGAGGAAGAGTCGCCCGTCACCCCATCGCCAGTTGCGCAGCCCCCGCAGTGTACCGGAGGCCGCGCGTCCCTCAGCGCAGCGAGGCCAGCTGGCGCGCCGGGGCCTCGGCCGCGGAGACCGGGATCGACCCGGCGGCCGGCGGCTCGGCCTGGGCCGGCGTCACCGGCAGCACCGCCGGCGTCGGCACCACCAGCGGCGCAAACACCGGCACCGACTTGCCGTCGGCCACCAGGCGCAGGTGCTCGCGCTCGGCCAGCACCTTGCCGGCGTAGCCGCCGTCGTCGTTCAGGTTGGCGGCGCCCACGTAGTAGCGCAGGCCGGCCTCGACGCCGCCGGCGCGCGCGATGCATTCCTTCAGCACCTGGGTGCCGACGCGCAGGTTGGTCACCGGGTCGAAGGCGGCGTGGTTGCCGCCGAAGGCCTCGTACTTGTCGTCGTGCACCCGCGTCATCACCTGCATCAGCCCCTGGGCGCCGACCGAGCTCTGGGCGAAGGGGTTGAAGCTGGACTCGATCGCCATGATCGCCAGGATCAGCGTCGGGTCGAGCCCCGCCTTGTCGCCCACCACCCAGGCCTCCTTGACCAGGCGGCTCACCGGCTCGGGGGCCACGCGGTAGCGGCGCGACAGCCACAGCGCGACGGCCGCCTGCTGCTTGGTCAGGTCCTTGGGATCGGCGGCGGTGGCGCGTGCCACGGCATCGGGCTCGGTCAGGCCGGCCAGGGCTTCGGCCGTGCCTTCGACGCGCGCGTCGTGGCGTGCCTGCAGCCAGTCCAGCGTGCGGCCTTCGAGGGCATGGCGCAGGTCGGGCCGGCTGCCGAGGAACAGGGCGATCGCGACGATCGCCAGCCCCAGCAAGGCCAGGCCGTTGTGGCTCACTTCCAGCATTCCGTGACCTGCGTCACGGAGAAACACCGCGCATGAGCGAGCGGCGTTGTCGCGGGCGGCCCGGAGGCCCGCGATCCAAGGGCGAAGCGCTGTCATGTCACTCCTTTCAGTCCGTCTTGCGTCCGCGCCGGTGCAGGAGCCGGTGGCGCGAGAGGTGACGGTGATAATCGTCCGCGGCTCTCGGGAGGCTCCGGATCCGCGTGCGGCCCGCAGCCCTCCGAGGAGGGTCTACGGGTTTACCCTGGTCAGTTCCCAAGGCGTCGCGAATTCTAGGAACTGGATTCATAACCAGTCAAGGATAAGAATCCTGACAAACATAACCAAATTGAATGAAGTACCGTGACCTGAGGGGCTTTCTGAGCGGGCTCGAGCGCGAGGGCGAACTGCGTCGGATCGCCGAGCCAGTCTCGGCGCGGCTCGAGATGACAGCGATCAGCGACTCCGTTCTGCGCGCGGGCGGCCCGGCGCTGTGGTTCGAAAACCCCGTCGGTTACAAAATTCCGGCCTTGACGAACCTGTTCGGAACGCCACGCCGGGTGGCGCTCGGCATGGGCGCCACCGAGGTGGCCGAGCTGCGCGACGTGGGCCGCGTGCTGGCCAGCTTGAAGGAGCCGGAGCCGCCGAAAGGCCTGAAGGACGCCGGCCGCTTGTTACAAATGGCCAAGGCGGTGTGGGACATGAAGCCGGCCTCGGTGCGGTCCGCGCCCTGCCAGCAGGAGGTGCTTCAGGGCGGCGAGGTCGACCTGGGCGAGCTGCCGGTGCAGACCTGCTGGCCCCTGGATGCGGGGCCCCTGATCACGTGGGGGCTGGTCATCACGCGCGGCCCGCAGGGCGTCGCGGCGCCGCGACGGCGCCAGAACCTGGGCATCTACCGCCAGCAGGTGATCGGTCGCAACGAGGTCATCATGCGCTGGCTGGCCCACCGGGGCGGCGCGCTGGACTTCCGCGATTTCGCCCTCGCCAACCCGGGCCGGCCGTTCCCGATCGCCGTCGCGCTGGGGGCCGATCCGGCGACCATCCTGGGCGCCGTGACGCCGGTGCCGGACAGCCTGTCGGAGTACCAGTTCGCCGGCCTGCTGCGCGGCAGCCGCACGGAGGTGGTCGACACCGCGGTCGGCGAGCCGGGCTGGATGCTCCAGGCGCCGGCCGGCGCCGAGATCGTGCTGGAAGGCCACATCCCGGTGGCGCCGGCCGGCTTCAGCGGCACCAGCGAGCATGGCGTGCCGGTGAAGGAGGTCGGGGGCTACCTGCATGCGCTGGAAGGCCCGTTCGGCGACCACACCGGCTATTACAACGAGCAGGACTGGTTCCCGGTGTTCCGGATCGACCGGATGACGCGCCGGCGCGACCCGATCTACCACTCCACCTACACCGGCAAGCCGCCGGACGAGCCGGCCGTGCTGGGGGTGGCGCTGAACGAGGTCTTCGTGCCGATCCTGCAGAAGCAGTTTCCGGAGATCGTCGACTTCTACCTGCCGCCCGAGGGCTGCAGCTACCGCATGGCGATCGTCAGCATCCGCAAGAGCTACCCCGGCCATGCGAAGCGCCTGATGTTCGGCATCTGGAGCTTCCTGCGCCAGTTCATGTACACGAAGTTCATCGTGGTGACCGACGACGACGTCGACATCCGCAACTGGCAGGAGGTGATCTGGGCCATCACGACGCGCATGGACCCGGTGCGCGACACGACGCTCGTCGAGAACACGCCGATCGACTACCTGGACTTCGCGTCGCCGGTGAGCGGGCTGGGCGGCAAGATGGGGCTGGATGCCACGAACAAGTGGCCGGGCGAGACGGCGCGCGAGTGGGGGCGCAGCATCCGCATGGATGCGGCGGTGGAACAGAAGGTGGCCCAGGTGGTGGCCGGGGTGCTGGGCGGCGGGGGGCGCTGAGCGAACGCGGGGCGGGGGCCCGGCGCCGCAGCAAGCCGTTACGAAACTGTCGTGGGGACTCCCCAAACCGGCCTTGAATTGCGCAGGGGGCTCGTCTAAGTTTGGGGGGCCTGCATGCAGGTATCCTCACCGGCGCAGTCCCTGCGCACCAGGAGCCCTGGACCCACTTCCTCTGGAGCTCCGACCTGGCAACGTCAGTTGCCCGCCCCTCCCACCGCAAGGTCGGGAGGGGTTTCGCGTTATGGGTCCCCCGCTTTCCGGGTACGGAAAGAGGGGCCGTGACTCATGCGCGTACGAGCATCCCCAACAGTTCGTGCAGCACGTTGCGCACGTTGCGGAAGCCGCGCTCCGTCGGCACCCATTCCAGCGCGCGCGTGTCCACCCGCGTCGCCAGCCCCATCGGCGCCGGCACGATGCGCATGCTGCCGCGCGCCGCATCCTCGAACTGCCCGATCGCCCGCGGCATGTGCCAGCCGTTCGTCACCAGCACGACCTGGGTGATGCCCGACTGCTTCAGCAGTGCGACGCTGCGCGCCGCATTCTCCCGCGTGTCCTTCGACTGGTCTTCGACCCATTTCAGCGGGCGGCCGAAATCCTGCGCGGCGATGCGCGCCGCCGTCTGGGCCTCGGGTGCGCCGTCGGGCTGCGCCCAGCCCAGGCCGCCGCTGAAGCCGACCGGCAGGCCGGTCTCGCGCCCGAGCCACAGGCCGAAGCGCAGGCGCTCGAGCGAGGTCGCATTCAGGTTGGAGATGCCGTACTCCGGGGCCAGCGCCTCCTGCCCGCCGCCGAGCACCAGGATGGCGATGGGCTGCTTCGCCTGGCCGGCCAGCTTCAGGCCCTGGATCTGGTCGCTGCTCAGTGCCGCCGGCGGCTTCAGCAGGACCTGCGACAGGAACTGGGCGGTGCCGCTGCAGGCGCTGAACCACAGCCCGAGCGACGCCAGCAGGATCACGGACCAGCCCAGCCCGCGCCGCGGCAGGATGAGCCGGGCGCCGACCAGCACCAGCAGGATCAGCGGCACCGGCGGCAGGGCGAGCGCGGCCAGCAGGGGCTTCCAGGATTCGATGCCGAGCAGGGTCAGCAGGCTGTTCATGCGCGCGGGTTCCGGTGCAAAAAAAGGTGAGCGAAGGCCCCCAATGGGGCTGCGGGCGGCTGGATTGTGCCGACGAGTCAGCACTCACAGGCGTGAATCGTTCACGGTCGGCGGCCGGTGCGCGACGGCGTTGTCAGGTGGCGTCGCGTCACACGACCCAGTGGCCAAGCCTTGCAAACTGCAGGGGTGCAGTCATCTGGGCTGTCCAAGGAGATCACATGAGCACGACGACTTCCCTCCAGACCATCACCCTCGGCGGCGGCTGTTTCTGGTGCATCGAGGCGGTGTACGAGCGGGTGCTCGGCGTCACCGGCGTCGAGTCCGGCTACAGCAACGGCCGGGTGCGCAACCCGAGCTACGAGCAGGTGTGCAGCGGCGACACCGGTGCGGTCGAGGTGGTGCGGGTCAGCTTCGACCCGGCGCAGATCACGCTGCGCGAGGTGCTGGAGATCTTCTTCGTCGTGCACGATCCGACGACGCTGAACCGCCAGGGCAACGACGTCGGCACGCAGTACCGCTCGGGCATCTACGTCGAGTCGCCGGAGCAGGAGCGCATTGCGCGCGAGCTGATCGCCGAGATGGCCGCGAGCGGCACCTACCGCAGCCCGATCGTCACCGAGGTGCTGCCGCTGGCCGACTATTCGCGCGCCGAGGACTACCACCAGCACTACTTCGCCCAGCACCCGGGGCAGGGCTATTGCGCCTTCGTCGTCGCGCCCAAGGTGGAGAAGTTCCGCAAGACCTTCGCGGCCAAGGTCAAGCCCGGTTGATGACTGCCCCTCGGTCGACGAGTACGTCGACCGATCCCCCTGGGGGATGCGGCCCGCTTGCGGGGCCCTACACTGCGCGCGCATGGACACCCTCTGGCTTTCGTCGCCCGCCCCCGCGCTGCGCCTGTGGGCCGACGGGCGCTGGAAGCTGAACCCGGCGGCCGCCGAATGGGGCGCGGCCGAGGGCCTGACCGACGCCCGCTGGGCGAGTGCCGCGGCCTCGCTGGTCGCGACCCTGCGCCACCCGCTGCCGAGCGGCCACGGACGGATGGCGCTGGCCGAAGGCGGCACCGAGGTCGGCTGGACCTCGGTCTGGCTGGACAGCGGCTGGCTGCTCTGGCTGACGGTTCCCTCGGCCGACTCGGCGCGCCTCGCGCTGATCGAGCAGTTCGGCCGCACCGGCGCCTGGGAGCGCGACCTGCGCACCGGCGAGGGTCGCTGGGACGTCCACATGTTCCGCCTGTGCGGCTTCGATCCGGCCGGTGGCGTGCCGCGCTTCGACCGGGCGAGCGAGCGCGTCCACCCTGACGACCGCGAGCGCTTCCGCCGAGAGCACGCCCACTACAGCCGCACGCCCGGGCGCCACGAGACCTGGTTCCGGCTGGTGCTGCCGAGCGGCGAGATCAAGGATTTCCATTCGCTGTGCGAGGTCCATCCGGGCCCGGGGGGCCGCCCGGTGCGCATGACCGGCATCCTCATCGACGACACGGAAGGCACGAGCCGGCTGCGCGAGATCGAGGCGGCGCAGATCGCCGAGCGCGAGAAGGCGCAGGCCTTTGCGCGGCGCATGGACATGGTCACCCATGCGGCCGGGGTCGGCATCTGGACCGTCGACGTCGAATCCGGCATCGGCGAGTGGAACGAGCAGATGTACCGGATCTACGGCCTCGACCCGGCGGCCGGCGTGCCGGGCGAGGCGCGCTGGCTGCAGGAGCTGGTGCACCCCGAGGACCGCGCCGCGATGCAGACGCACGACGAGGTGATGGAGCGCCAGGCGCCGCACGGCCTGCAGTCGGAGTTCCGCATCCGCCGCGCCGACGGGGCGCTGCGCTGGGTGTCCGCCTGGTCGCGGCGCGAGCGGATCGGCGGGCGCCTGATGGCCTTCGGCGTCAACATCGACATCACCGAGCTGCGCAGCACGCGGGAACAGCTGCGCCAGGCGCAGGAACGCACCACGCTCGCCGCCGAGTCGGCCGGCATCGGCACCTGGGAGCGCGACCTGCGCACCCAGGTCTCGCAGTGGGACGCGCAGATGTTCCGCCTGCGCGGCCGCTCGCCCGACGGCCCGCTCGGCGTGGCCGAGCTGCGTGACGGCAGCCGCCACCCCGACGACGTGGCCGAGATCGAACGCCGCATGGCGGCGGCGGCGCGCGACGGCGGGATCTTCGAGCACGAGTTCCGCGTCGTCTGGCCCGACGGCTCGTTGCGCTGGCTGGCGACGCGCGGCCATGTGCAGCGCGACGCGCAGGGCCGGCCGGAGCGGGTGCTGGGCGTCAACTGGGACATCACCGAGCGCAAGCGCGCCGAGCAGGCGCTGCGCGAGAAGGCCGCGGCCGAGCAGGCGAGCCGGGCCAAGAGCGAGTTCCTCGCGCGCATGAGCCACGAGCTGCGCACGCCGCTGAACGCGGTGCTCGGCTTCGCGCAGCTGCTGGCGCTCGATTCCGGCGATCCGCTGAGCCGCGGGCAGGCCGAGCGCGTCGGGCGCATCCGCTCGGCCGGGCAGCACCTGCTGGCGCTGATCGACGACGTGCTCGACCTGGCGTCCATCGAGTCGCGCAGCCTGCCGCTGGCGCAGGAAAGCGTGTCGCTGCAGGCGGTGCTGCAGGACGTGCTGGAATGGACCCGGCTGCAGGCCGACGAGGCGCAGGTGCAGGTGCACACCGATGCGGCACCGGCCCACGTGCAGGGCGATCCGCGCCGCGTGCGCCAGGTGCTCGCCAACCTGCTGAGCAACGCGATCAAGTACAACCGCGCCGGCGGCCAGGTCTGGATCGGCATCGAGCGCGGCACGCTCGAGGGGGCGCCGGCCTGGACGGTGTCGGTGCGCGACAGCGGGCGCGGCATGTCGACCGCGCAGCGGCGCCACCTGTTCGAGCCCTTCAACCGCCTCGGCGCCGAGCGCGAGGCGATCCAGGGCACCGGCATCGGCCTGGCGATCGTGCACCACCTGGTGAAGGCGATGCACGGCGAGATCGGCGTCGACAGCGAGCCGGGCCGCGGCAGCGAATTCAGGGTGAGGCTGCCGGCCGCTTCGCCGCAGGCGGTGGCCGCGGCCATCGAGCAGGCGCATGCCGACACCGTGCCGGCCGCGCTGGCGGATGCGCCGCTGCGCCTGCTCTACATCGAGGACAACCCGGTCAACGTGCTGCTGGTGCAGGAGCTGCTGGCGCGCCACGGGCGGGTCGAGCTGTCGGTGGCGGTCGACGGGCTGTCGGGCGTCAGCCTGGCGCAGCGCTCGCGGCCGGACGTGGTGCTGGTCGACATGCAGTTGCCCGACATCGACGGGGCCGAGGTGCTGCGCCGGCTGCGCGCCGACGCGGGCATGGCGGGCAGCACGCTGGTCGCGCTGTCGGCGAACGCGATGCCGGAGGACGTGTCGCGGGCGCGCGAGATCGGCTTCGACGACTACTGGACCAAGCCGATCGACTTCAAGGCCTTCCTCGGCGCGCTCGACCGGCTGGCGCACCAGCGCGCGCTGCGCTGAGGCACGGCGGCAGCGTCACGGCGCGAGGCGCTCGCGCACCCAGGCCTCGCCGTCCAGCCGGTAGCGCAGGCGGTCGTGCAGGCGCGACTTGCGGCCCTGCCAGAACTCCCAGCGGTCCGGCACGAGCCGGAAGCCGCCCCAGTGCGGCGGGCGCGGCGGGCTCAGGGCGAAGCGGGCAGCGGCCTTGGCCGCGTTGGCGACCAGCACGGCGCGCGAGGCGATCACCTCGCTCTGCGGCGAAGCCCAGGCCCCGAGGCGCGAATCGAGGGGGCGCGACTGGAAGTAGGCATCCGACTCGGCGGCGCTGGTGCGCTCGACGCGGCCCTCGATGCGCACCACGCGCTCGAGCTCGACCCAGTGGAACTGCAGCGCGGCAAAGGGGTGGGCGTCGAGTTCGCGGCCCTTGCGGCTGTCGTAGTTGGTGTACCAGACCAGGCCGCGCGCGTCGAAGCCCTTGATCAGCACGATGCGGCTGGAGGGGCGCTGGTCGGGTCCGACGGTGGCGAGCGTCATGGCGTTCGGCTCGGGCACCTTCGCGTCCAGGGCCTGCTGGAACCACAGGCCGAACTGTTCCAGCGGGTCGCTGCGCGAGGCGTTCTCGTCGAGTTCGGCGCGTTCGTAGCTCTTGCGGAGATCGGCGATGTCGGTCATCAGGTGTATGCCTTAAGTGAAACCCACACTTGAGGAATGCAGGGGCAACCCCGATTCTTCACCATCGGCTTGCGGTGCAGCAGGAGTGAGCCTCAACCACGAACAAAAAATGGGGGTGGCCCGATGAAGGCCCGGCCGGCGATTGTCGTGCTTGCAGCGGGACTGGGGTCCCGCTTCGGCGGCACGCAGCACAAACTCACGCAGAGCCTGGGTGCTTCCAGCGTGCTCGGGACGACGCTGCGCCATGCCCTGGCGACGCACCTGCCGGTGATCGTGGTGGCCACGGAGCCGTTGGCAGAAGAGGCGGCGTCGCACGTCGCGACGCGCGACATCGTGCTGCTGCCGGTCGTCGGATCGGATTCGCCGGCGAACGCGAAGCGCCTGGGCATGGGTTTCTCGATCGCGTCCGGCGTGGCCGCCTGCTCGGATGCGGCGGGCTGGCTGGTGTTGCCGGGCGACATGCCGATGGTGCAGCCGGCAACCCTGCTGGCGGTGGCCCGGCAGCTGGACCATCACCCTGTCAGCTACGCGCAGTACAAGGGGCGGCGCGGGCACCCGGTGGGGTTCGCGACGGAGCTGTACACGGAGCTCGTCACGCTGACCGGCGACGAAGGGGCGCGGCGGCTGCTGGCGCGCTATCCGGCGCAGGCGGTGGATGTCGATGACTCGGGCGTGCTGATGGACGTGGACAACGAGAGCGACCTCGACAAGGTGAGGGCCGCCTACCTGCCGTCGCTGTTCGGCGATTCGCGTTGAGCCCCGGGCGTGATGAACCATCCCCGGATTGCCATCCGGGCTACGGACGTGTAGCCCGGATGGAGCGAAGCGGAATCCGGGAGGCGCCGCCTCGATTCACCCCAGCGCGTGCCTCCGCACCAGGGCGACGAGCCGCTCGATCCCCCGGTCGCGGATCCCGCACTGCTGCAGGGAGCCTGCCGTCTGCAGCAGGTAGTCCAGCGTCGTCCCATACCGCCCGCAGGCGCTGCGCAGCACGCTGACAAGGTGCTCCTCGCTCAGCGCGCCGGTGTAGTTGGGGCTGCTGCGGCTGAGCGTGAAGCCGAGCGCCGACACCGGCCCCTGCGGCGTGCGGCAGGGCAGCCACTTCGCGTCGTAGACGCCTGTCGGCATCTCCCGCGCCCACAGCCGCGGCAACTCGTGTTCCACCCGCTCGCGCTCGATGCGGTAGACCATCCCGCGGCACGATCCGCCCGGCACCAGCGCGAACACGAGTCCCGGGCATTCGGGCGTCCCGCGGTTGACGCGCGAGCGCATCTCCAGCGCCCGGTGCCAGCCATGCACCTGCGCCGGCCGCTGCTCGGCGGCCTCGAACTCCGGCCGCCAGATCAGCGAGGCGTAGCCGAAGACCCACAAGTCCTGCTCCCCGCCCCACTGCGCCCGCACCTCGGCAAGAAGCCGGGCCGGGTCGCGCCCGGGCGCGCAGGCGGGGGGTAGGGCAGGGGCGGGCTCGGCGAGGTCGGGAACGGACATGTGCGCACTCTAGAATGATTTTTCTTCGCCCGGGAGTTCGCAATGAGTGACCAAGACGACGAAATGCAAAAGTACGCACTGGGCGCGGTGGCCGGCGTGGTGGCGCTGGTGCTGGCCGGCGTGATCGGCCTGGCCGCTTCGCGCCTGCTGCACGCGCCGCGGGCGGCCGCGCCGGTCGCCGCAACGCCTGCCGCGCCCGCCGCCGAGCGTGTGTATTTCGAGGTCGGCCAGAGCAGCCTGCCGGTCGAGGCCTCGGACGTGCTGGCACGGGTGGCCGAGGCGGCGCGCGCCTCGGGCGGCACGGTGCTGATCTCCGGCTACCACGACGCGAGTGGCGACGCGGCGGCGAACGCCGAGCTGGCCAAGCGCCGCGCCCAGGCGGTGCAACACGCGCTCGAGGCGAATGGCGTCGCCCCCGACCGGCTGCAGCTCGCCAAGCCCGTCATGACCACCGGCGACGGCGACCCGCAGGCCGCGCGGCGGGTGGAGATGCGCCTGCAGTGATCCCCGGGCGGCGCAACCGTAGGACATCGCGCACACCCCCGGGCGGCCCCTGCCGATAGGGCCGCCGGGGCCTGCGGCCTAAGCTTGGACGGACTTGTCCCTGCAGGAGCCGCGCCATGAAGACCCAGCCGCAACGCCACGACACGCTGAAGAAGATCGTCGACCTGGTGGAAGGCATCGACATCGCGATGCTCACGACCGAAGACGCCGACGGCCGCCTGCTGAGCCGCCCGATGGCCGCGCTGGAGCTCGATGCGAACGGCAGCTTCTGGTTCTTCACCAGCGAGCAATCGGCCAAGGCGCACCAGCTGGAGCGCGTCAACCTCGCCTTCAGCGACGAGGACGCCGCGACCTACGTCTCGATCAGCGGGCGCGGCCTGCTGGTGCACGACCAGGCCCACATCGACCGGCTGTGGACGCCCGCCGCCAAGCCCTGGTTCCCGAACGGCAAGGACGATCCCGACCTGGTGCTGTTGCGCATCGACACCGAGCTCGCCGAGTACTGGGATGCCAACGGCAGCCGGATGGTGCGCCTGCTCGCGCTCGCCGCGTCGGCCGTCAGCGGCCGGCCGGTGGGCCTGGGCGAGCACGACGTGATCCGCAACCCGGACCGGCCGGCCGCGCCGCGCCAGCGTTCGCTGATCGGCGAGTGAGCGCCGTGGCGGAGTCGTCCGGGGCCGCCCACCCGCCCGCGCCTGCGCCGAAGCGGCGGCGCGGCCGTCGCCTCGCCTGGGGCGGGGGGGCCGTGCTGCTGGTCCTCGTCGTGGCCTTCGGCGTGTGCGAGGCGCTCGGCTGGCCCTTTCTCGTGGGCCCCGCCCAGCGCCTGCTTGCCGACGTGCTCAAGCGCGACGTGCGTCTCGCCGAAGGTCCGGACCGCGGCCGCATCCGGCTGCTCGGCGGGTTGCGGATCGACGTGCCGCTGCTCGAGATCGGCAACGTTTCTTGGAGCCGCGAGCCCTTCTTCCTGCGCGCCGAGAACGCGCAGCTTCGCGTGGCCTACGCGGCGCTGATCCGCGCGAACCGGGGCGATGCGCTTGACATCAAGCGGCTGCACGCCGACCGCCTGGTGGTGCATGCAGAGCGCCAGGCCGACGGCAAGGCCTCGTGGCAGTTCGGCGAACCGGGGGCGCAGGAGAAAAAGGGCACGCGGCTGCCGCACGTGCTCTCGCTGTCGGTGCGCGACGGCGAGCTGACCGTGGTCGACGCGCCGCTGAAGGCCGACATCCAGGCCCAGGTCAGCCTGGCCGAGCAGGACACGGCGGCGCCGGTGGCGGCCGATGCCGCCTCGTCGCCGCTGACCGGGCTGGTGGTGCGTGCCAAGGGCACCTACGGCGGCTTCCCGGTCGAGGGGGGGCTGCGCTCGGTGGGCGTGATGCCGTTGCTGGTCAGCGACGAGGCCGCCGCGCCGCCGGTGCCGGTGTCGCTGCGGCTGGATGCCGGCCGCGCGAGCCTGCGCTTCCGCGGCACCGTGACCGATGTGCTGAAGCTCGAGGGCATGACCGGCCGGGTGCGCGTCACCGGACCGTCGCTGTCGGCGGTGGGCGACCCGTTGGGCGTGACCCTGCCGACCACCGGCCGGTTCGAGATCGAGGGCCGGGTGGCCAAGCGGGGCGAGGTGTGGAACGTGCTCGTCGACGATGCGACGGTGGGCCGCAGCCGCCTGAACGCGGCGCTGACCTTCGACCAGCGGCCGGCGGTGCCGAAGCTGTCGGGGCGCGTCTCCGGGCCGCGCCTGTTGCTGGCCGACCTGCTGCCCAGCATCGGCGTGGGCCCGGCGCCCGAGCCCGCGGTGGCGCCGGAGCGCAAGCCCCAGCGCAAGCCCGGCGAGCGCGTGCTGCCGAACCGGGCCTTCGACCTGCCCTCGCTGAGCGCGATGGATGCGAACGTGCTGCTCGCCTTCGACCGCGCCGAGCTCGGCCGCATCTTCGCGCTGCCGCTGCAGCCGCTGAAGGCGCACCTGACCCTGGCCGACGGCAAGCTGTCGATCAACGACCTGGACGCGCGCACGGCCGACGGCAACCTGGCCGGCGCCGTGTCGCTCGACGGCAAGCCCAAGCTCGCGCTCTGGAACAGCGACCTGCGCTGGAACGGCGTGCGCCTCGAGCGCTGGCTGAACCAGGAACGGCCGGACAACAAGCCGCCCTATGTCACTGGCCGGCTGATCGGCCGCGCGAAGCTGAAGGGCGAGGGCCGGTCGACCGCCGAGATCCTGGGCAGCCTGGACGGCACCGTCGTCACGCGCATCGTCGAAGGCAAGGTCTCGCACCTGGCGGTGGAGGCGGCCGGGCTGGACCTGGCCCAGGCACTGGGCATCTTCGCCAAGGGCGACGAGCTGCTCACCATCGACTGCGCGCTCGTCGACCTGCAGGCGCACCAGGGCGTGCTGCGGCCGCGCGCGATGGTGGTCGATACCCGCGATTCGACCGTGTGGGCGGATGGCACGCTGTCCCTCGCCGAGGAAACCATGGACCTGCGCGCGGTCGTCACGCCCAAGGACTTCAGCCCGCTGGCGCTGCGCACGCCGCTGCGCGTGCAGGGCAGCTTCAGCGACCCGAAGGTCTCGCTGGAGAAGGGCCCGCTCGCGCGCAAGGTGGGCAGCAGCGTGCTGCTGGGCTTGCTGAACCCGATCGCCGCCCTGATCCCGCTGATCGACCCGGGCGAGCGCACCGAGCAGGCCCAGGGCTGCAACGCGCTGCTGGAAAAGGCGAAGGAGCATACCAACCCCGCGTCCGCTCCGGCACGGTGAGTCAAGCACGTTGAGTTGACGATGTAACTTGGTTACGAGATACTCAACAGCCTGGTTACGTTGCCGGCCGCGAGGTGCCGCCCATGAAACAAGCCCTGCAGGAAGTCACCCAACGCATCGTCGAGCGCAGTGCGCCGACGCGCAGCGCCTACCTGGCGCGCATCGACAAGCTGACGATGCGCCAGCGCGGCTCCGACCGCATGGGCTGCGCCAACGTGGCGCATGCCTTCGCGGCGCTGCCGGCCAACGACAAGTTCAAGGTGGTGGCGCAGCGCTCGCCGCACCTGGGCGTGGTGACCTCGTACAACGACATGCTGTCGGCGCACCAGCCCTACGAGCGTTTCCCGGACATCATCCGCCACGAGGCGCAGCGCCACGGTGCGACGGTGCAGGTGGCCGGGGGCGTGCCGGCGATGTGCGACGGCGTGACGCAGGGCCTGCCGGGCATGGAGCTGAGCCTGTTCTCGCGCGACACCATCGCGATGGGCACGGCGGTGGCACTGACGCACGATGTGTTCGATGCGGCGCTGCTGCTGGGCGTGTGCGACAAGATCGTGCCGGGCCTGCTGATCGGCGCACTGCACTTCGGGCACCTGCCCTGCGTGTTCGTGCCGGCCGGGCCGATGAGCACCGGGCTGTCGAACAACGAGAAGTCCAAGGTGCGCGAGAAGTACGCGCAGGGCCTGGTCGGCCGCGACGAGCTGCTGCAGGCCGAGTCCGCCGCGTACCACGGCGCCGGCACCTGCACCTTCTACGGCACGGCGAACAGCAACCAGATGCTGCTCGAGGCGATGGGCCTGCACGTGCCGGGCGCGGCCTTCATCCACCCGCATGCGCAGATGCGCGAGGTGCTGACGCGCGAGGCGGTGCGCACGGCGCTGGCCATCACGCAGGGCGGCGGACGCTTCACCCCGATCGGCCGACTGGTCGACGAGCGCGTGATCGTCAACGCGATGGTGGCGCTGCTGGCCACCGGCGGCTCGACGAACCACCTGATCCACTGGGTGGCGGTGGCGCGCGCGGCCGGCATCCTGATCGACTGGACCGACTTCTCCGACCTGTCGCATGCGACGCCGCTGCTGGCGCGCGTCTACCCCAACGGCAGTGCCGACGTGAACCAGTTCCAGGCCGCCGGCGGGCCGGGCTTCGTGATCCGCGAGCTGCTGGACGCCGGCCACCTGCACCCCGACGTCGCCACCGTGGCCGAGGGCGGGCTGGCGCAGTACGGCAAGCGGCCGCAGGGCGACGGCGAGCGGCTGCGCTGGTCGGCCTTGCCGGCCCAGAGCGGCGACGAGGGCGTCGTGCGGACGGCCGCGGCACCGTTCAGCGCGTCCGGCGGGCTGAAGCTGCTGACGGGCAACCTGGGGCGGGCGGTGATCAAGATTTCCGCGGTGCCGGAGGACCGGCATGTCGTCGAGGCGCCGGCGCTGGTCTTCAACGCCCAGGAAGAGCTGCTGGCCGCCTTCAAGGCCGGCGAGCTGGAGCGGGATTTCATCGCCGTCGTGCGCTTCCAGGGGCCGCGCGCGAACGGCATGCCCGAGCTGCACAAGCTGACGCCGCCGCTGGCCGTGGCGCAGGGCAAGGGCTTCAAGGTGGCGCTCGTGACCGACGGGCGCATGAGCGGCGCGTCGGGCAAGGTGCCGGCGGCCATCCACGTGAGCCCTGAGGTGCTGGCCGACGGGCCGCTGGGCAAGGTGCGCAACGGCGACATCCTCCGGCTCGATGCGGTGGCTGGTACGCTGCAGGCCCTGGTGCCCGACGCCGAGTGGGCCGCCCGCGAGGTGGCGCGCATCGACGCCGCCCAGCAGGAGGCCAACAGCCACGACCTGGGGCGCGACCTCTTCGGCGGCATGCGCCGCAACGTGCTGAGCGCCGAGCAGGGCGCCGTGACCTGGCTTTGAACCGAGACCCTTCCAGAATGAGTACCCCCATGAACACGCTCGAGCTTGCCGACCACGGCCCGGTGATCCCCGTCATCGTCATCAACCAGCTGGAGGACGCGGTGCCGATGGCGCGCGCGCTCGTCGAGGGGGGCGTCAAGGTGCTGGAGGTGACGCTGCGCACGCCGGTGGCGCTGCAGTGCATGGCGGCGATCGCGAAGGAGGTGCCCGAGGCCATCCTCGGCGCCGGCACGGTGCGCAGCGTGGCCGATGCGAAGGCGGCGCTCGACGCCGGCTGCCGGTTCGCCGTGAGCCCGGGCTACACCAGCGAGATCGGCCGCGCCTGCCGCGAGATCGGCCTGCCGCTGCTGCCCGGCACCGCGACCGGCAGCGAGGTGATGCAGGCGAACGCCGACGGCTACTTCTTCCTGAAGTTCTTCCCGGCGATGCAGGCCGGCGGCATCCCGATGCTGAAGGCGCTGGCGGGGCCTTTCACCGACGTGGTGTTCTGCCCGACCGGCGGCATCACGCTCGAGACGGCGCCGCAGTTCCTGGCGCTGCCGAACGTGAAGGTCTGCGGCGGCTCGTGGCTGACGCCGGCGGAGGCGGTGAAGGCGAAGGATTGGGCCCGCATCACGCGGCTGGCCAGGGAAGCCAGCGCGCTGCGCGCGTGAAATCCATCCCCGGATTGCGCTGCGCTCCATCCGGGCTAAGGGTCTGGTAGCCCGGATGCCAATCCGGGGTTGTTTCACACGTCGATCAGCTTGCGGTTCGCTGCGCCCGGCAGCGTCCGCAGGCTCTGCCCCGTCGATGCCGCGTACCCCCGGCTCAGGATCGTGTCCACGAACACCCAGTCCGCCCGCGCCGCGGCGGGCGTCAGGTCCAGCAGGAGGTAGCCGCGCAGGCTCGTCTGCGCGTACTGCAGCGGGTCGATCAGCTGCGTCAGTGCGGCCGCCAGCGCGGCCGGCGCCTCGGTCGTGAAGATGGCCTCGAAGCCGGGCGAGGTCACCGACGAGGTCGCGAACTCCACGCCCACCGCGGTGCCCGAGGCATCGCGCAGGTCGCTCGCCCAGGCGTTGTGCGTGTCGCCGGCCAGCGAGACCAGGTTCTTGTCGAGCGTGCGCGCCATGCCCAGCACGGTCTCGCGCGCGGCCGCATAGCCGTCCCAGGCATCGAGGTTGTAGGGGATCGACGGTTGGGCGAGGATGGCCTGTTCGGCCACCGTCAGCGTGGCCGGCGCGGTCGCCGCCTTCTGGGCCAGCGCCCCATAGGCCGCGACGCTGATCTGCTGCGTGACGATCGGCGCCGGCACGTTCATGCGGCCCATCAGCACCTGCTGTCCCAGCACCTGCCAGGTTGCCGTCGACGCCTGCAGCTGCGACTGCAGCCAGGCCGTCTGCGTCGCGCCCATCAGCTGCCGCGCCGGGTTGCCGACCGCGCTCGCGAACCCCGCCGCATCGAAGCCGGCCGCGGTGATGTAGCTGGCGTAGCTGAGCTGCTGGTCGCGCCCGACCTGGCGCGTGTCCAGCATGTGCAGCGACAGCAGGTTGCCGAAGTCGAACGAGCGGTAGATGCGGTCCGGCTGGCTCGCATCGGGCACGCGGATCGGAATCCACTCCAGGTAGGCCTGGATCGCCGCCGCGCGCCGTGCGGCGAAGCTGCCCTCGGTCGCGGGATCGTGGTTCTCCGCGCCGCCGGTCCAGGTGTCGTTGGCGACCTCGTGGTCGTCCCACACTGCGATCAGCGGCGCGGCGGCGTGCAGGGCCTGCAGGTCGGGGTCGCCGCGGTACTGCGCGTAGCGGGCGCGGTAGTCGGCGAGCGTCAGCGTTTCGTTCGCAGGAACGGGCACGCGGTTCAATGCCGCGGCGTTGCCGGTGGCGTAGCCGGTGCTGTCGTATTCGTAGATGTAGTCGCCCAGGTGCAGCCAGGCGTCGAAGTCCAGGCGCTTCGCGGCCTCGGCGTAGACATTGAAGTAGCCGGCCGGGTAGTTGGAGCAGGAGAACACCGCCAGCCGCACCTGCGACACGCTGCCCACCGGCAGGGTCCTCGTGCGGCCGGCGGGCGAGCGCTTGCTGCCGATGGTGAAGCGATAGTGGTAGACCGTGTTGGCGGCCAGTCCCGTCACGTCGACCTTGGCCGTGTGGTCCTGGGCGGCGCTGGTGCGGACACTGCCCGACTTCAGGATGCTCGAGAACTGGGCATCGCTTGCCACCTCCCAGCCGAGCTGCAGCGTCGCATCGGCGGCGGAGGGCGAGACGCGTGTCCACAGGATCACGCGGTCGCTCAGCGGATCGCCGCTTGCCACGCCGTGCCGGAACTCGACGCCGGCGCCGGCGTCCGATGCCTCGTCATCGCTGCCACCGCAGCCGCCGAGGCCCAGGCCTGCGCCGATGGCGGTGCTGCCCAGGGTGAGGTCGCGGATGAAGCGGCGGCGGGTGGTGTCGAGCGTCATGGGGGGCTTTCCGGGTGGGTGGTGGCAAGCCCGCCACTGTAGGAAGCCCGCTTGTCGCGGGTATGACGCTTCTATGCCGGTTTCATGGCACCCGCCGCGGCGGCCTGCCGCCGGATCAGCAGCACCGACACGGCGGCGACGAGGCAGGCCGCGCCCGCGGCGAACAGGGCCGGGTTGTAGGTCAGCAGCAGCGTGCGGGTCAGGCCGGCGCCATAGGCCGCGACCGCCGCGCCCAGCTGGTGCGAGGCGAAGACCCAGCCGAAGATCATGCCCGCCCGTTCCTTGCCGAACTCCTGCGCGGCCAGCTTGACGGTGGGCGGCACGGTGGCGATCCAGTCCAGGCCGTAGAACATCGCGAAGGTCGCGAGGCCGTACAGCGTGAAGGTGGAGTAGGGCAGCCAGAACAGCGACAGCCCGCGCAGCCCGTAGTACCAGAACAGCAGCTTGCGGTTGTCGTAGCGGTCGGAGAGGTAGCCCGACAGCGTGGTGCCGACGAGGTCGAATGCGCCCATCATCGACAGCACCGAGGCCGCCGGCACGGCCGACAGGCCGTTGTCGCTGCACAGCGAGATGAAGTGCGTCTGCAGCAGGCCGTTGGTGCTCAGTCCGCAGATGAAGAAGCTGCCGGCGAGGATCCAGAAGGTCCGGTTGTGCGCCGCCTCGCGCAGCACCTGGAAGGGGCCGAGGAAGTTCAGGGGGGCGGCCGCCGGCACCGGGGGGACCGGCGCGTCGTCCGGTTCGCCCAGCGCGCGCAGGCCCAGCTCGCCCGGATGGTTGCGCATGAAGAGGGTGACGAGCGCGATCACCACCAGGCAGGCGATGAAGACCGGCAGCACGGCATAGCGCCAGCCGAAGCGCTCGATCAGCCACGCCGCGAGCGGCAGGAAGATCAGCTGCCCGGTGGCGGTGCTGGCGGCGAACAGGCCGACCACGAGGCCGCGGTGCGCGGTGAACCAGCGGCTTGCCACCATCGCGCCCAGCACCAGGGCCGTGAGGCCGGTGCCGCAGCCGAGCACCAGGCCCCACAGCAGGAACAGGTGCCACAGCTGCGAGATGCCGGTGGCCAGCAGCATCGCGACCGCGATGAAGCTCGCGGCCGCGACCATGATGCGCGGCAGCCCGAAGCGGGCGATGAAGATCGCGGCGAAGGGCCCGAGCAGGCCGAACAGCGCGAAGCGCACCGCGAAGACCGAGGACAGCTGGTCGGTAGTCCAGCCGAATTCCTTCGACAGCGGCTGCAGCATCGCCCCCGGCAGGCCGAGCGCCGCCGAGGTGGTGAGCATCGCGAAGAAGGTGACCGCCGCGACGACCCAGGCGTAGTGGATGCCGCGCCGGCCGAGCGCGGTGGAAAGCGGGGTGGACAACAGCATGGCGGGCCCGCTCAGTCGAAGCTGCGCTCGATCAGTTCGACCTTGTAGCCGTCCGGATCGGTGATGAAGGCGATGACGGTGCTGCCGCCCTTGACCGGGCCGGCCTCGCGCGTGACGTTGCCGCCGCCGGCGCGGATGCGTTCGCAGGCCGCGGCGGCATCCGGCACGGCGATCGCGATGTGGCCGTACGCGGTGCCCAGCTCGTAGCTGCTGACGCCGTGGTTGTAGGTCAGCTCCAGCTCGGCGTGCTCGGGGTTGGGGCCGTAGCCGAGGAAGGCGAGCGAGTAATGCTGGGACGGGTTCTCGGACTGGCGCAGCAGCGTCATGCCCATGACCTTCGTGTAGAAGTCGATCGAGCGCTGCAGGTCGCCGACGCGCAGCATGGTGTGGAGGAGTCGCATGGGAAGGTCTCGTGGAGGTCGGTGAAGGGGGTCAGGATGCGTCGAAGATGAAGCAGGTGGTGGAGGCATGGGCATACAGCTTGCCGTCGGGGCCGACCAGGCGGCCTTCGGCGGTCGCCATGCGCGAGCCGACGTGGATGACGCTGCCGATGGCACGCAGCACCGGTACGCGCTGCGTGACGGCCCGCACGTAGTTGATCTTCAGCTCGGCCGTGGTGTAGGCCTTGCCGGCCGCGAGCGTGGTGTGCACGGCGCAGCCGACGCAGGAATCGAGCAGGGTTGCGATCCAGCCGCCGTGTACCGAGCCGAGCGGGTTGTAGTGGCGCAGCAGCGGCGTGCCCTGGAAGACCGCCCGGCCATGCGACATCTCGATCGGCAGGAAGTCGAGCGTGTCGCCGATGGGCGGGGGAGGGACCTGGCCGTCGAAGATGGCCTGGAAGAACTGCAGGCCGGTCAGGCCGGCGACCTGGTCGGGGCGTGCGAGGCCCGGTGCGAGCAGCTTGCTGCGGCGGGCTGCGGCCTCGGACTCCCATGTGGACTGCACGGCAACTGGATCGGCGACGTCTGTGTCCATGGTCGGTCGCCGGGCGATGCGAAAGTTGTAATTGCAATGATTGTAGCTACAATCGAGCAACCATGAACAGTCCCCGCGACAAGACGAAGGCGGCCCTCGGCCCGACCGGCTGCAGCAGCCTGAAGCTGCGCCAGTTGTCGCGGCGAGTGAGCCAGCATTTCGACCGCATCGTCACCGATGCCGGGTTGAAGACGACGCAGTATTCGCTGCTGTCCAATGTGGTGGCACTGGGGCCGGTGAAGCCTGGGGTGCTGGCGGCGCACATGGAGATGGACGCGTCGACGCTCACGCGCAACCTGCAGCCGCTGGTGGCTCAGGGGTGGGTGACGGTGGGGCCGGGCGACGATGGCCGCAGCCGGGTCGTCGAGGCGACCGACGCCGGACGTGCGAAGCGCGACGCGGCGCGCAAGGATTGGAAGCGGGCCCAGATCGCCCTGAACGAGCGCCTGGGCGACGGGCGCGTGATGCGGCTGCATGCGCTGATCGACGAATGCCTCGCCCTGATGAGCGAGACGGAGGACCACGCTCAGCCGCGCTCCTGACGCACCGCCTGCACACCGGGCTCGACGTCATCGCCGTAGGCCCCCTTCCACCGTTCCATGAGCTTCACATGCTCATCCAGCCGCGTCCCCGGCAGTCCGTCGTCGCAGCTCCACCCTTCCACCTTCGACTCGACCGCAAAATGCGACACCGGCCGAATCGCCGCTGGGTCGTCCAGGCTGCCGACCGAGAGGTCCATGTTCCGGGAATCGACGTACGCAAAGCTCAAGGGCGTGCCGCAGTCCGGGCAGAAGCCGCGGCGCGCGAACGTCGACGAGGCGTAGAACTTCGGCGGCTCGGTCAGCCACTGCACCTGGTCCTGGCGCAGGTTGAGGAAGGGAACCTGCGTGTTGCCGAAGGCCAGCTGGCACATGCGGCAGTGGCAGTAGTAGCCCTCGCGCTTGTCGGGCGTGGCCCGGTAGCGGATGCGGCCGCACAGGCAGCCGCCTTCGAGCGGAGCCGCCGCGGCCTCGCTCATGTCGCCACCGTGTAGTTGAGCGTCAGCCGGCCGCCATCCACGTAGACGATCTCGCCCGTCATGTAGCTCGCCGCGCTGCTCAGCAGGAAGGCTGCTACGTCGGCGATCTCGCCCGGCTCGCCCAGGCGCTTCATCGGCGTGCGGCTCATGATGCGGGCGCGGGCCTCTTCGCTGCCCAGCACCGCGTTCTTCGCGAGCTCGGTCGCGATCGTGCCCGGCGCCACCGCATTCACGCGGATGCCCCGGTCGGCGAGCGACAGCGCCATCACCCGCGTCAGCTGGTTGATGCCGCCCTTGCTCGCGTTGTAGCTTGCGATGCTGGGTATCGCGAGCAGCCCGTTCACCGAGCTCATGTTGACGATCGCGCCGCCGCCGGTCTTCACCATCTCGCGCGCCACGGCCTGGCCGACCAGGAACGAGCCCTTCAGGTTGACGTCGATCACCGCATCCCAGTCGGCCTCGGTGATCTCCAGGAAATCCGCCGCCTTGAAGATGCCGGCGTTGTTGACCAGGCCGTCAATGCGGCCGAAGGCCTGCAGCGTGCCGGCGACGGCGGCCTCCACCTCGGCCTTCTTCGAGACGTCGCAATGCAGGTAATGGGCCCGCTGGCCTTCGGCCGCGAGCGACGCCGCCAGCGCACCGCCGCGCGCATCGTCGACATCCCACAGCGCCACCGCCGCGCCGTCGCGCGCGAGCCGCTGCGCACAGGCGGCGCCGATGCCTTGCGAGGCGCCGGTGATGACGACGACCTGGCCGTGCAGGTTGAATTGAACGGGCTTCATGCTCACCTCATCGCGTGGACAAGCGGCGAGTGTAGGCCCCGCCGTCAGGCCTTGTCGCGGTCGAGCCAGATGCCGATGCCCTGGGCATTGAGCTCCAGGTCCATGGCGAGCAGGTCCATGGCCTGCTCGTGCGCAACCGGGTTGCCCTGCCGGTGCAGGCGCCGGGCGTACAGCTCGGCCAGCCCCGCCCTCAATGCCGCGTGCCGGTCCGGCGCGTGGCGCAGGCGCTGCCCCAGCGCGACGATCTCGTCGACCTGCTCGAGCATCATCTCGCCCAGCCGCGGCACGCCTTCGACGCAGCCATAGTGCGTGAGGTACAGGCGCTCGGGATGGAAGCCGAGCATGCGGCGCACCGACTGCTTCAGCGGCTCGGGCTCGAACTGCACCGGCGTCGTGGTGGGAAGCAGCCAGGGGCCGTCGGGGCCGTCGAATTCGCGGTAGCTCAGGCCGAAGGTGTCGCCGGTGAAGAAGCCGCGGCTGCGCTCGTCCCAGAGGGCGTGGTGGTGGCGGGCATGGCCGGGCGTGTCGATCAGCGTCAACGGCCGCCCGGCGAGGTCCAGCACCATGCCGTCGTGGCTGGCGACAACGCGCTCCGCCGGCACCGGCACGACCTCGCCATAAGCCCGCGTCACCTCCTGCACCCCGTAGACCGCCCGCGCCCCGTTCAGCAGCGCCAGCGGCTCGATCATGTGGCGCGCGCCGCGCGGGTGGGCCAGCAGCCTGGCATTCGGCAGGGCCTGCATCAGCGCACCGGCGCCGCCCGCGTGGTCCAGGTGCACGTGGGTGACGATCACCCAGTCGACGTCGCCGCGCTGCAGGCCCGCGGCTTCGACCGCCGCCAGCAGCCGCGGCAGCGAATGCGTGGTGCCGGTGTCGACGAAGGCGCCGCGGCCGTTCTCCACCACCAGGTAGCAGGCATCGAAGCGAGGCCGGTGGAAGCCCGTATCGATGACATGGATCCCAAAGCGCGAGGTATCGACCATGCGCCGGATCGTAGCCCGGATGGAGCGAAGCGCAATCCGGGAGGGGCGGTCGAAGTGAAAGACGATCCCCGGATGGGCATCCGGGCTACAGGAGCTTGTCGAGCGTGATTGGCAGGTCGCGGATTCGCTTCCCGGTCGCATGGAACACCGCGTTCGCCAGCGCCGCCCCCACCCCCGTGATCCCGATCTCCCCGATCCCCTTCGCCCCCAGCGGGTTCACGTGCGGATCGTCCTCCGGCACCACCAGCGTGTCGATCGTGCCGATGTCCGCGTTCACCGGCACGTGGTAGTCGGCCAGGTTGGCGTTGACGAAGCGGCCGTTGCGCGGGTCGCGCCAGGTTTCCTCCATCAGCGCGAGCCCCACGCCCCAGACGATGCCGCCCATCAGCTGGCTGTGGCCCGTCTTCTCGTTCAGCAGTCTGCCGATCCCGTAGGCGCCCACGATGCGCGGCACGCGGATCTGGCCCAGGTCCGCATCGACATGCACCTCGGTGAACACCGCGCCGAAGGCATGCATCGAGAACTGCTCGCGTTCCGGCCCGGGTTTCGACTCGCTGTGCGCCTCGATCGCCTGCCCGCCCTGGCGCGCCAGCACCGCGGCCATCGGCTCGCCGCGCTTCGGGTCCGCCGTCAGCCGCAGCCAGCCGTCGCTCGCCGTCACCGCATCGGCGCGCTGCCCGTGCAGCGGCGAGTTCCCATCCGCCACCGCCAGCGCGACCAGCCGCTCGCGCAGTGCCGTGCAGGCCCCGCGCACCGCCGGTGCCACGCTCGCGGCGGTCTGCGACCCGCCCGACACCGGGGCCTTGGGCATCGCCGAGTCGCCCAGCTCGAAGCGCACCCGCTGCGGCGGCAGGCCCAGCGCGTCGGCCGCCACCTGCGTCATGATGGTGTAGGTGCCGGTGCCCAGGTCCTGCGACCCGCACTGCACCACGGCCGTGCCGTCGGGCAGCAGCTGCGCCAGCGCCTGCGCCGGGCTGCGGTTGGTCGGGTAGGTGGCCGTGGCCATGCCCCATCCGACCTGCCAGCGGCCGTCGCGCATCGCCTGCGGCCGCGGGTCGCGGCGCGCCCAGCCGAAGCGCTCGGCTCCCACCCGGTAGCACTCGCGCAGCGACTTGCTGGAGTAGGGCAGGTTCTTGTGCGCGTCGCGCTCCGCGTGGTTGCGCAGCCGCATCTCCAGCGGGTCGATGCGCAGCGCGTACGACAGCTCGTCCAGCGCGCTGTCGAGCGCGAAGGTGCCGGTCGCCTCGCCCGGGGCGCGCGTGAAGGTCGGCGTCGCGATGTTCAGCTTCACCAGCCGCTGCGTGGTGACGACGTTGTCGCACGCATAGAGCATGCGGGTGCACAGCGACGAGGGCTCGACCCAGTCCTCCATCACCGAGGTCTCGCTCGCGACCTCGTGGCGCAGCGCCGTCAGCCGGCCCTGGGCGTCCGCGCCCAGGCTCAGCACCTGCTCGGTGTGCGGGCGGTTGCCGACCGGGCCGAACATCTGCGGGCGCTCCAGCACCAGCCGCACCGGCCGGCCGACGCGCTGCGCCGCGAGCGCGGCCAGCACCACGTGCGACCAGGCCGAGCCCTTGCAGCCGAAGCCGCCGCCGACGTAGGGGTTCACCACCCGCACCTGTTCGGGCGAGATCCCCATCGTCTTCGCCACCGTGTCGCGCACGCCGCTCACGTACTGCGTCGCGTCGTACAGCGTCAGCTTCTCGCCGTTCCACGACGCCATCGTGGCATGCGGCTCCATCGGGTTGTGGTGCTCGACGGGCGTCGTGTAGGTGGCCGAGACGACCTGGCTCGCCGCCTGCAGGCCGGCCGCGACGTCGCCGCGCGAGGTGTCGGGCTTCTGCCGCTGCACCTCCTTCGGCGCATGGGCGGTGCGGCGCGCCTGCTCGAAATCCAGCGCGGCCGGCGTCGACGGGCTGGCATAGGTGACGACCAGTTGCTGCGCCGCCTCGCTGCACTGCTCCAGCGTCTCGGCCACGACCAGCGCGATCGGCTCGCCGTTGTAGTGCACCTCGTCGTCCTGCAGCAGCGACAGCACGCGCCCCGCCGGCGGCTCGACCGCGGCCTTGCCGCCCTTCGGCAGGCGCGGCGCGTTCTCGTGCGTCATCACCAGCAGGACCCCGGGCACGGCCTGGGCGGCGCGGGTGTCGATGCGCTGCAGGCGACCGGAGGGCACGGTGCTGAGGACGAGGCGCGCATGGACCATGCGCGGCAGGGTGAACTCGGCGGCATAGCGGGCCTGGCCGCAGACCTTGAGCGGGCCGTCGCTGCGGTCCATCGCTCGGCCGGTGAAGGGCGTGTCCATCGAAAGGCTCCGTTCAGGCGGTGGAGGCGGCCGCGCCGCGATCGCGGGCGTCCGCGAGCGCGCGCGCGATGGCGCGGCGGGCGAGCTCGATCTTGAAGTCGTTGTGGCCCATGCCGCGTGCGCCGTCGAGCAGCAGGCGGCCGGCGGCGGCGATGCGCTCGTCCGAGAGCGGCGCACCGACGAGCGCCTGTTCCGCGGCGGGCACGCGCCAGGGCTTGTGGGCGACGCCGCCCAGCGCCAGCGCGGCGTCGGCCACGCTGCCGTCCCGCATGTCGAGGGCCGCGGCGACCGACACCAGCGCGAAGGCATAGCTCGCCCGGTCGCGCACCTTGAGGTAGGCGTGGTGGCGGGCGAAGCGCGACGGCGGCAGGTCGACCGAGAGGATCAGCTCGTCCGGCGCGAGCTGGGTGTCGCGCTCGGGCGTTCGCCCCGGCAGCCGGTGGAAGTCCGCCAGCGCGATGCTGCGCTCGCCCTGCGGGCCGCGCACCCGCACCGTGGCGCGCAGCGCGGCCAGCGCCACGCACATGTCCGACGGGTGGGTGGCGATGCAGGCCTCGCTGGTGCCGAGGATGGCGTGGCTGCGGTTGAAGCCGCCGCGCGCCGCGCAGCCGGAGCCGGGCTCGCGCTTGTTGCACGCCCCGAAGCCGGGGTCGTAGAAGTAGGGGCAGCGCGTGCGCTGCATCAGGTTGCCGCCCACCGTGGCCATGTTGCGCAGCTGCGGCGAGGCGCCGGAGAGCAGCGCGCGCGACAGCAGCGGGTAGCGTTCGCGCACCAGCGGGTGCTGGGCGGTGTCGCTGTTGGCCATGCCGGCGCCGATGCGCAGGCCGCCGTCGGGGCGTTGCGCGATCTCCCGGCCGGGCAGGCGCGAGATGTCGATGAGGCGCAGCGGCCGCGCGACCCCGCCCTTCATCAGGTCGACGAGGTTGGTGCCGCCGCCGATGAAGGCGCTGCCGGGCTGGGCGGCCAGGCGCAGCGCTTCGTCGACCGAGGCGGGGCGTTCGTAGGCGATGTTGTCCATGGGCTGGCGTCCTTCAGGCGGCCGGCGCGATCCGGGCCACCACGCGCACCGCCTGCACGATGTGCGGGTAGGCGCCGCAGCGGCAGAGGTTGCCGCTCATGCGCTCGCGGATCTCCGCCTCGTCCAGCGCGACGGGGCGGCGCAGGTCCTCGGTGACGGCGCTCGCCTGGCCGGCACGGGCTTCCTCCACCAGCGCCACCGCCGAGCAGATCTGGCCCGGCGTGCAGTAGCCGCACTGGAAGGCGTCGTGCTCGATGAAGGCGGCCTGCATCGGGTGCAGCGCCTCGGGCCGGCCGAGGCCCTCGATGGTGGTGATCGCGCGGCCGTCCTGCATCACCGCCAGGGCGAGGCAGCTGTTGATGCGGCGTCCGTCGACCAGCACGGTGCAGGCGCCACACTGGCCGCGGTCGCAGCCCTTCTTCGTGCCCATCAGGCCGGCGTGCTCGCGCAGCGCGTCGAGCAGGGTCACGCGGGGCTCGACCAGCAGGTCGTGGCGCGCCCCGTTCACGGTGAGGGCGATGGGCCGCGCGGTCTTTGCAGTCGGGGCCTGCGGCGCTGTCGCCCCTGGCGGTGACGGGGCGGGGTGCACGGCAGGGGCGGCGGCGCCCAGCGTGAGTGCGCCGGTCGCCGCGCCGGCCGATTGGAGGAATCCGCGTCGCGTCGGCGCGGGGCGGTCGGGCAGATCGTGGGACATGCGCTCGGCTCCTGGTGCAGGCCTGGGACAGGCATCCCCGGTCGACCGGCAAACGGCGTGCCGGCGCTTGCAGTCCACGTCCTACGCCCAACTCGGACCCGGCCGACAGCCAAGCCGCGGGGCGATGCGCAGACTGGTTGGCCTCATCGATTTGCAGAAGGGAAGCACCATGACACTGCCCGCACGATTCACCACCCTGCTGGTCGCCGGTCTGGTCGGCGCCCTCGCCGCCACCGCGGCGCAGGCACGCTCGGACGCCTCGTTCATGAAGGAGGCGGCGCAGGCCGGCCATGCCGAGGTCGAGGCCAGCAAGCTGGCGCAGACGAAGGCGCAGCGCACCGACGTGAAGACCTTCGCGCAGACCATGATCGACGACCACACCAAGGTCGGCGAGGAGCTGAAGCAGCTCGCCGCGAGCAAGAAGGTGGACCTGCCCGCCGGGCCGTCGATCACCCAGAAGGGCGAGCTCAAGATGATCGACGCCGGGGCCGACGCCAAGTTCGACGAGCGCTACGTGAAGGCCTTCGGCGTGAAGGCCCACGAGGACACGGTCAAGCTGTTCCAGGAGGCGGCGAACGAGGCCAAGGATCCCGACGTGAAGGCCTTCGCGCAGAAGACCTTGCCGGGGCTGCAGCACCACCTGGAGATGGCCCGGGGCCTGGCCGGCAAGTAGGCCCGGACCGCGTCGCCGTCAGGGGACGGCGACGGCTTCGACCTGGATGCGCAGCGTGACGTCCATGTTGAAGTGCCAATCCTTGCCGGCGTCCATGCCGAATTCGTCGCGCCGGATCGTGGCGAGGGCGTCGGCACCGCACAGCTCCCGCTTGAGCATCGGGTGAGGGATGCACTTCAGCAGGTTGAGCTTCATGGTCACGGGCTTCGTCACGCCGTGCATCGTCAGTTCGCCGTTCACCTCGGTGGGCACGCCGTCGACCACCTTGGCGAACGTGCCCTTGTAGCGTGCCTTCGGGAATTTCTTCACCTCCAGCAGGTCCTTGCCCTGGGCCCAGCGGTTCAGCGCATCCTGGCCGAAGTCGATGCTGGACGGCAGCACCGTGACCTCGATGTCGCCGGTGCCGGCGGCCTTGTCGTAGTGCACGGTGCCGCTGCTCTTGTTGAACTTGCCGCGCCAGACCGAGATGCCCATGTGGTCGGCCTCGAAGCTGGGGAAGGTGTGGTCCGGGTCGATCTTGTAGGTGACCGGGGCGGCGTGGGCGGTGGCGGCCAGCAGCGCGGCGGCCAGGGTGCTCATGAGGGAACGCATGGTGAATCTCCGTGAAGGTGGTCGGGTCCTGCGGCAGCGATTCTCGCCGCCTGCACATCCACGACGAACGGGGCCGCCGCGGATCGACAGGTCGCCTGGATGCGAATCGGGGATGGGCATTCACGTCTCGGCGGCCGCTCCCGGATGGCGCTGCGCTCCATCCGGGCTACGGGTCCTACGGGTCCAGCAGGACGGCGAGGTGCTGGCGGGTGTAGGGTTTCGGCACGAAGCCGCCCTGGAAGGGCCCCTCGGCGCGGCGCGCATGCACGTCGGGCGGCAGCCCGGAGGTCAGCACCACGCGCTGTGCCGGCCAGCCTTCGGCGATGCGCCGGCGCAGCACGAGGCCATCGCCGCCCGCGCCGAGCATGACATCGCAGAACACCAGGTCGAACGGCCCCTGCGCGGCCATCGCGGCCAGCGCCTCCTCCTCCGAGGCGACCGCCAGCACGGTCGCGCCCAGGTCGTCGAACAGCGCCGCCGCGGTGGCGCGGACCCCGGCATCGTCCTCCACCAGCAGCACGCGCGCGGCGGTCGTGCCCGGCCGCGGCCGAGCCGGCGGCCGCGCCGGCACCTCGCCCGGCTGCGAGGCCGGCAGCCACAGCTCGACCGTCGTGCCGTCGCCTTCCCGGCTGTGCAGCACGAGGCTGCCGCGGCATTGCCGCATGAAGCCGTCGACGATCGCCAGGCCCAGCCCGCTGCCCTGGCCCGGCGCCCGCGTGGTGAAGAAGGGCTCGGTGACACGCGCCTGCACATGGGCCGGCATGCCGTGGCCGGTGTCCTGCACCCGGATCACGACCGCGGCGCCGGGCGGCGTCACCCGGGCGCTGTGCGCCGCGTGCGCCGCCGACAGCGTCAAGCGTCCGCCATCGGGCATCGCTGCCGCGCTGTTGAGCGAGAGGTTGAGCAAGGCGTTCTCCAGCTGGCCGCGGTCGGCCTGCACCCACAGCGGGGTGGCGGCCTCGGCCACCTCGACGTGGATCGCCGGGCCGACGCTGAACTCGACCAGGTCCTGCATCTCGGCCAGCATGTCGGCCACGCCCACCGACTCGGGCGCCAGCGGCTGCCGGCGCGCGAACACCAGCAGCCGGCGCGTCAGCCCGGCCGCGGACTCGGCCGCCTTGTGAGCCCGTGCGGCGAGGGCGCCGACCGGATCGTCGGCCAGCAGGCGCCGCTTCAGCAGCTCGAGGTTGCCGAGGATGGCGCTCAGGAAGTTGTTGAAGTCGTGGGCCACGCCGCCCGTCAGCTGGCCCAGCACCTCCATGCGCTGGGCCTGGCGCAGCTGGGCCTCGATGGCGCGGCGCGCCGTCAGGTCGCGGCAGACGGCGACCCAGCCGCCGTCGGGCATGGGGCGGCTCAGGATCTCCAGCACCTGGCCCCCCGGCAGGTGCAGCTCGGCCGAGGCGGCGATGCGCCGGCCGGGCAGGCGCGCCGCGGTCTCGCGCGCCACCGCGCGCCAGGAGGCGCCCGCGGGCAGCGCGGCCTGCAGTTCGCCGATCGGCACGCCGGCGCGCAGCAGGCCGGGGGCGAAGGCGAGCAACTGCTCGAAGTTGTGGTTCCAGACGATCAGGCGCCCGCCGGCGTCATAGACCGCGAGTCCGTCGTTCATGCTGTGGAAGACGCTTTCCAGCAGCCGGCCCTGCGCGTGCAGGCCCTGCGCCAGGCGCTGTTTCTCCAGCAGGTGGTCGCGGAAGACCTGGAAGGCGCGCGCCAGCTCGCCGATCTCGTCGCGCCGCGCGATGGCCGCGCCCGGCTGCGCCACATCGCCGCCCGCGAGGCGCGACATCGTGCCGGCCATGGCCTGCAGGTCGCGCAGCACGCGCCGCACATAGACCGCGCCGGCCAGTGCCGTCAGCACCGAGGCCACGCTGACCAGCACGAGCGCCGAGGCGCCCGAGCTGACGGTGTCGCGCACCGTGTCGCGGCGCTCGGCCGAGAGCCTGCGCAGGTCCGAGACGTAGGCACTGGCGCGTGCGCCGAGCTGGGTCGAGTGGCTGCGCATCAGCTGCACCACGGTGTTGAGCTGGCGCTCGGTGCGCAGCAGGCGGCGGCGCAGCTGGAAGGCGCCGTCGTCGCCGAAGCTGAGGGCCTGCAGGGACTGGGCCAGCGCGGGCAGGCGCCGGTGCTCGCCGCTGCCCTCGGCGTAGACCCACAGCGCCTCGACGTCGGCCTCGCTGCGGCCGAGCACGTTGAACTCGTCGGCGAGTTCGGCGGTCACCAGGGTGCTCCAGATCGCGAGCAGGCTCGGGCCGTCGCGGCGCACTGCGTCGCGTTCCCGGAAGAGGGTGTCGCCCAGGGCATCGAGCGTCTCGCGCTGGCGGCGCAGCTGGCCCTGCTGGCGGCGGCGTTCGCTGGCGAGGGCGAGCAGGCTGGTGAGGTCGCGGTCGATGCCGTCGAGCATCGCCGTGGCTTCGAGGCGGGTGTCGGCCTGGGTCGGCAGGTCCCCGGAGAGGCGGCGGATCTCGCCGAGCAGGGCGCGTGCGAGCTGGCTGTCGCCGCGGCCGGGGGGCTGCAGGTCGCCGGCGGCGATGCTGGGGGCGATGGCCGAGAGCTGCGATACCTTCTCGGCCAGCTCGAGCACGCGCGCGATCTCCGGCATCACGCCGGCCTCGAACTCGTCGAGCGCGCGCTGGTTGTGGCGCATGCCGGCGATGCCGGTGACGGCGAGGACGACGGTGAGCAGCAGCAGCGCGAGGAAGGTGGCAAGCAGCCGGGTGCGGATCGCGAAGCGGAAGGCGGGCGGACCGGGCCGGCCCGCCGCGGCAGCCAGCTCAGCCACGGGTCACCGGCACGCCGAACACATAGCCCTGGCCGCGCTCGGTGCGGATGTAAGCGGGCTGGCGCGGGTTGGGCTCGATCTTGCGGCGCAGGCGCAGGACCAGCACGTCGACGCTGCGGTCGTAGACCTCGGCCTCGGTGCCGCGGAACTGCGACAGCAGCTCGTCGCGCGCCCAGACGCGGCCGGCCTGGGTGACCATGGCCGACAGCAGCGCGAACTCGCCGCGCGTCACCTCGCAGGGCTCGCCGCTGCAACGGGCCAGGGTGCGCGCGGTGCGGTCGAGCACCCAGTCGCCGAACAGGTAGCGCTCGTGTACCGGATCGCCGGGGCGCGCGGCGGGCTGGGAGAGCTCGGTGGCGCGGCGCAGGCTGGCACGAACGCGGGCGAGCAGCTCGCGGCCCGAGATCGGCTTGACGAGGAAGTCGTCGGCGGCGAGCTCGAGGCCGAGCACGCGGTCGGCCTCGTCGCCCTTGCCGCTCATCATGAGGATGGGGACGGTGGAGCTGCGCCGCAGCTCGCGCGCGATCGCCAGGCCGTCCTCGCCGCGCAGCTTGAGGTCGAGCAGCACCAGCGAATGCGGCTGCTCTCGCAGGGCGCGCTGCATGGCCGCGCCGGTCTGCACCGGGGTCGGCTGCAGGCCGCCGTCGCGCAGGACGTCGCCGATCCAGTCGAGGACCTCGGGCTCGTCGTCCAGGACCAGGATGCGGTGGGGGGAGGGCATTGGGGGACTATACGAAAGGGGCTCCGGCCGAGCGCTCCGGAATCTCCCTCGACATGCAAGAGAACGTAGGGATGGGCTTGATGCAAAAGCGGACGCTTCCAGGCTTCGACTCATTCACCCAATGAGTGTTCTCTTCAGCGCAACTGACCCGCCCGAGCAAACAGCATCCCGCAAGGCCCGAGCTGCGCCCAGCCGCCTTCCACGCCGGACCCTACCGACCGCTCGGGAATCACGGCTGCCCCCGCCGCCACCCGGTACTCCGCCACCCGGTCCGAGAAGTTGAACAGGCACACCAGCGTCTCCCCCTGATCGACCCGTTCGAAGGCCAGCACCTGGTCGGTCGGCGGCAGCAGCTGCAGCGTACCCACTCGCAGCACCCGCTCGCGCTTGTGCCAGGCCAGCCAATCGACGTAGAAGGCATGCAGCGACCGCGGATCGTCCGCTTGCTCGCGCACGGCCAGCGGCAGGTGCGCCTCGGCGACCGGCAGCCAGGGCCGCCCGGTCGTGAAGCCCGCACCGGCGGTGCGCGCCCACGGCATCGGCGTGCGGCAGCCGTCGCGGCCCATCTTCTGCGGCCACATCGTGATGCCGAACGGATCCTGCAACTGCTCGAAGGGCACGTCCGCTTCCGTCAGCCCCAGCTCCTCGCCCTGGTAGATGCACTTCGCCCCCGGCAGCGCCAGCAGGAAGACCGCCGCCAGCGCGGCGCGCTGGCGCGGCGTGCCGCCGATCGCGGCCCAGCGCGATGCGACGCGCTCCACGTCGTGGTTCCCCACCGACCAGCACACCAGCGAGCGGCTCGCCTCGCGCAGGTACTCCTCCAGCACCCCCGCCAGGTGCCGCGCCGAGCACTCGCGCTCCAGCAGCCGGAACACGTAGGCCATCTGCAGCCGCTTGCGCCCCTGCGTGTAGGTCGCGAGCGTCCGGTACTGCTCGTCGTCGCCGATCTCGCCCAGCAGCACCGTGTGCGGGAAGCCGTCGCACAGCGCGCGCAGCCGTTCGATGAACACCAGGTTCTCCGGCTGCGTCTTGTCGTGCAGGTGGCGCTGCCAGGCATACGGGTTGCTGCGGTGCGCCGCGCCCGCAAAGCGCCCCGGCGGCTGCGGCGGGTTGTCGCGCAGCAGGAGGTCGTGGGTGTAGAAGTTGACGGTGTCGAGCCGGAAGCCGTCCACCCCGCGCACCAGCCAGAAGCGCGCCACCTCCAGCAGCGCGTCCTGCACCGCCGGCGTGTGGAAGTTCAGGTCCGGCTGGCTCGCCAGGAAGTTGTGCAGGTAGTACTGCTCGCGCCGCGTGTCCCACTGCCAGGCCGACCCGCCGAAGACGCTCAGCCAGTTGCTCGGCGGCGTGCCGTCCGGCTTCGCATTCGCCCACACGTACCAGTCGGCGCGCGCGTTCGTGCGGTCGGCGCGGCTCTCGACGAACCACGGGTGGCGGTCCGAGCTGTGGCTCAGCACCAGGTCGATCATCACCTTCAGCCCCAGCGAATGGGCGCACTCCACCAGCGTCTCGAAGGCCCGCATGCTGCCGAACATCGGGTCCACGTCCAGGTGGTCCGACACGTCGTAGCCGAAGTCGGCCATCGGGCTCCTGAAGAAGGGCGCGATCCACAACGCGTCCACGCCCAGCCCCTTCAGGTAGGGAAGGCGGGCAGTGATGCCCTCCAGGTCGCCGATGCCGTCGCCGTTGCTGTCCTGGAAGCTGCGCAAATAGACCTCGTAGATGACGGCATGGCGCCACCACTCGTGGACGGTGTGGGGAGTGTTCATGGCGGGGTCACCCTTTGACGGCGCCGGCCGTCAGGCCGGACACGATGTAGCGCTGGAAGGCGAGCACCAGCGCGATCAGCGGCAGCGTCACGATCACCGACGCCGCCATGATGTTTCCCCAGGGCAGCTCGTAGCTGCTCGAGCCCGAGATCAGCGCGATCGCCACCGGCACCGTGCGTTCGTCGGACGAGAGCGTGAAGCTGAGCGCGAACAGGAACTCGTTCCATGCGCCGATGAAGGCGAGCAGCCCGGTCGCCACCAGCGCCGGCCACAGCAGCGGCAGGAAGACGCGGAAGACCAGCGTGAAGACGCCCGCGCCGTCGAGCAGGGCCGCTTCTTCCAGCTCCTTCGGCAGCTCGCGCATGAAGGTCGTCAGCACCCACACCGTGAAGGGCAGGGTGAACAGCAGGTCGGACAGCATCATCGCGGCCAGGTGGTCGTACAGGCCGAGCGCGCTGACCAGCTCGAACAGCCCCGCCAGCACCGCCACATGCGGCAACATCGACACGCCGAGGATGCTCAGAAGCAGCGCCTGCCGTCCGCGGAAGCGCACCCGCCCCAGCGCCCAGGCCGACAGCAGCGAGAGCCCGAGCGACAGCGCCACCACCACGCCGGCCACCAGGGCCGAGTTGAGCAGGTTGGTGCCGAAGGGCTGGTCGCGGAACAGCGAGCGGTAGTTCGACAGCACGACCCGGCTTGGCCAGAAATCCCCGCCGAACAGGTCGCTGCCCTGCTTGAACGAGGTCGAGATCGCGTAGGCGAGCGGGAACAGCGAGACGGCGATCACCGCCAGCGAGGCGAGGCGGCGCAGGGCGGCCAGCATCATTCGAGTTCCCGCAGGCGCGAGCGCGTGGCCATCAGCCAGGCGAGCGTGATCACCGCGATGGTGAGGAACAGCAGCGTCGCCGCGGCCGAGCCGGCGCCGATCTTCTGGAAGTCGATCAGCTGCTCGCGCACGTAGACCGACATGCTGCGCGTCGCCCGGCTGTTGGCCGTCATGACGTAGATCACGTCGAACACGCGCAGCGCATCCAGCGCGCGGAACACCATCGCCACCTGCAGCGCCGGCATGATCAGCGGCAGCGTGAGGTGCACGAAGACGCGCCAGGGCGGCACGCCGTCGACCTGCGCGGCCTCGTAGATGTCGCGCGGCACCATCTGCAGCGCGGCCAGCGTCAGCAGCGCCATGAAGGGCGTGGTCTTCCACACGTCGACCAGCACGATGGTGACGAAGGAGAGCCCGGGGTCGGCGGTCCAGGCGAGCGGCTCGGCGACCAGGCCGCTCGCCACCAGGAAGGTGTTGATGACGCCGAAGGGGTCGTGCAGCATCCAGCTCCACATCTTCGCGGACACCACGGTCGGGATCGCCCACGGCACCAGCACCGCGGCGCGCAGCGCGGTGCGCAGCCGCGACCGCTGGTTCAGCAGCAGCGCGACCCCCAGGCCGAGCAGCGTCTCCAGCGTCACCGAGCAGGCGGTGAACAGCAGCGTGTTGCCGACCGAGGCCCACCACTGCGGATCGGCCAGCACGCCGGTCTCGCCGAGGTAGTTCGCCAGGCCGACGAAGCGCCGCTCGCCGAGCGCCGAGAGCCGGGCATCCGTCAGGCTGAAGAAGACCGTGCGCGCCAGCGGCCAGCCGGCCACCGCCGCGAGCACGGCGAGGGTCGGCAGCACCAGCCCCCAGGCCTGCAGGCGGCGGGCGCGCTGGAGGGTCCCGGCGGGACGGGAGCGGGGGACGGCGGTGGCTGCGGCGGTGGGCTGCTTCAGGGACGGGTGGTCGTCCCTCAGTTCCATTTCTCTGCAGGCGCCAGCTTGTTCAGCTGCCGGTCGAGATCGGCCACCGCCCGCGCTGCCGGTGTCTTGCCGGAGATCACCTCGTGCACGGCGTTCCAGAACAGGTTGCTGACCTGGTTGTACTGGCCGGCGGTCACGGTGGACGGCCGGCTCACGGCGGCGGCGAAGGTGCTGCCCAGTTCGGCCATGAAGGGGTTGGCCTTCACGATGTCGGGGTCCTTGTACAGGGCGGGCAGCGTCGGGTTGTACGAGGCCTTGATCGCGCGGTCCTTCTGCACCGCGGCACCGACCAGGTAGTTCACCAGGTCGGCGGCGATGGCCGGGTTCTTCGAGTACTTCGAGACCGAGAGCTGCCATCCGCCCAGCGTCGCGGCGCTGCGGCCCCCGGCCGACCCGGTGCCGCCGGCCGGCAGCGGCATCACGCCCACCTTGCCGGCGATCTGGCTGTCCGGCTTGTGCGCCAGCGCCCAGACATAGGGCCAGTTGCGCAGGAAGACCGCGTTGCCCGACTGGAAGACGCCGCGGCTGTCCTCCTCGGCGTAGTTCAGCACCGCCTTCGGGGTGATGGTCCCGACCCAGCCGGCCGCGGTCTGCAGGGCCTTGACGGCGTTGGCGTTGTTGACGGAGACCTTGCCGTTGGCCTCGACGACGGCGCCGCCGCCGAAGCTGGCCAGCCACTCGGTGGCGTTGCAGCTCAGGCCCTCGTAGGCACGGCCCTGCCAGACGAAGCCCCACATGCGGGTGTTGCCGGCGGCGCGCTCGGCGTCCTGGATCTTCTTCGCGGCGGCGGCCAGGGCGTCCCAGGTGGTGGGCGGCGCGACCTTGTACTTCTCCAGCAGGTCCTTGCGGTAGAACAGCAGGCCGGCGTCGGTGAACCAGGGCATGGCCAGCAGCCGCTCGCCGACGGTGTTGTTGGCGATGATGGCCGGGAAGTGCTCTTTCTCGGCGCCCCGGGTGTAGGGCCTGAGGTCGACCAGGTGGCTCGCCAGCAGGCCGGGCCAGACGACGTCGATCTGGTAGATGTCGATCTTGTCCGAGCCGCTGCCGAGGATCTGCTGGTACAGCGCGAGGCGCTCGTTGGAGTCGTTCGGGGCGTTGATGACCTGCACCTCGTGGCCGGTCTTCTGGGCCCAGGCGTCGGTCTCTTCCTTGCAGAGCTGGAACTCGAGCCCGACGGCGCCGCACGAGATCTTCAGGGTGACGGCCTGGGCGCCCAGCGAGGCGAGGCCCAGGGTGACGGCCAGTGCGCTGGCCCGGACGGTGGGGTGCATGTCGTGTGTCTCCTGCTGCCGGGGCCGTCGATGCGCGGCCCGCGACACGCATTGAATGCGAGGGCCGTTAACGCGGCATGTCGTGTTCCGCCATTCCGTTCACGATTGAAACATGGGACCTGGAGACCTGTAGCCCGGATGCAGCGCAGCGGAATCCGGGAGCAGCGGCAGAATGCGTCCATGCCTCCCCCCTCGACCTCATGCGTGACCGCCTCGCCCTGGGACGGCGTGCACGGCACCTCCATCGAGAGCGGGCGCCATTTTGCCCGCCACTGGCACGAGACCTACGGTTTCGGCCTGATGCAGCAGGGCGCGCAGCGTTCGGCCAGCGGGCGCGGCGTGGTGGAGGCGCGGGCCGGCGACCTGATCACGACCAACCCCGGCGAGGTGCACGACGGCCAGCCGCTGGGCGGCCCGTCGCGCCGCTGGCGCATGCTGTACCTCACGCCGCAGGCGCTGGCGGCGTGTGCCGGACTGCCCGGCGACTTCGAGGTGACGCGGCCGGTGATCGACGATGCGCGGCTGCGCGCGGCGCTGCAGCGGCTGTTCACCCGCCTCGACGCCTGGGCCCAGGGCCGCATGCAGGTGCTGGGCTGCGACGAGGCCCTGGTGCGGGTGTGCGGCGAGCTGGCCGAACGGCACGGCAGCCGGGTGGCGATGCCGGAGATCGCGCTCGACCTGCGCCGCGTGCGCGAGCGCCTCGCCGACGAACTGGTCGACCCGCCCTCGCTGGACGAACTGGCCGCGATGGTCGGCGCCGGCAAGTACCAGCTGCTGCGCCGCTTCGAGAAGGCCTGCGGCCTGCCGCCCCATGCCTGGCTGCAACAGCAGCGGGCCGAGCGGGCACGCGGCCTGATCCGCCAGGGGCTGCCGCTGGCCGAGGTGGCCGCCGCCTGCGGCTTCTCCGACCAGAGCCACATGACGCGGGTGTTCGTGCGGCAGCACGGCTACACGCCGGGCGCGTGGCGCAGGGCGGCCCTGCAATAACGTTCAAGACGGTCCGCGGCGGCGCCGGGAGACTGCGGGCATCGCAACCCCGCCTCTTCCGCCATGTCCTATGTCCACGGCTACCAATCCCACGAAAGCGGGCGCCTGGCCGACCAGGCACGCACCCTGGCCGACCTGCTCCATCACGACACCCGCTATCCCGCCGGCAGCCGCGTGCTCGAGGCCGGCTGCGGCGTCGGCGCCCAGACCGTCACGCTCGCGCGGCGCAGCCCGCTGGCGAGGTTTACCAGCGTCGACATCTCGCGCGAGTCGCTGGCCGAGGCGCGGCGGCGTGTCGACGCGGAACGCCTCGGCAACGTCGAGCTGGCGTGGGCCGACCTCGCGGCGCCGTCCTTCGCCGAGGCCTCGTTCGACCATGTCTTCGTCTGCTTCGTGCTGGAGCACCTGGCCCGGCCGGTGCAGGTGCTCGCGGCGCTGCGACGGGTGCTGAAACCGGGCGGCAGCCTCACGGTGATCGAGGGCGACCACGGCACGGCGTGCTTCCACCCCGAGAGCGCCGCCGCGCGCGCGGCCATCGCCTGCCAGGTGGAGCTGCAGCGCCGCGCCGGCGGCGATGCACTCATCGGACGCAGGCTGCGGGCGCTGCTGCAGGAGGCGGGATTCGGCGAGATCCGGGTCAGCCCGCGCTTCGTGCATGCGGATGCAGGGCGGCCGGAATGGGTCGAGGGCTTCACGCGCCGGACCTTCAACGCGATGATCGAAGGGGTGCGGGCGCCCGCGCTGTCAGCGGGGCTGTCGACGGCGGAGGCGTTCGATGCCGGGCTGCGCGACCTGGCGCGCACGACCGAGGCCGACGGGAGCTTCAGCTATGGCTTCTTCAAGGCCCTTGCCTTCAGGTGAAGAAGGGATCAATACGTTGATCGGCCTCCTGTGAGGTCGAACACCGCCCCGGTGCTGAACGAGCACTCCTGCGACGACAGCCAGGCGATCATTGCCGCCGCCTCGTCGACGCCGAGGAAGCGGCCCATCGGGATCTTCGCCAGCATGAACTCGATGTGCTGCTGCGTCATCGTCTCGAAGATCGCCGTCTTCGCCGCCGCGGGCGTCACCGCGTTGACCAGCACGCCCGTCGTCGCCAGCTCCTTCGCGAGCGACTTGGTGAGTGCGATCAGGCCCGCCTTCGACGCGCTGTAGTGCGAGGCGTTCGGGTTGCCTTCCTTGCCCGCCACCGAGGCAATGTTGACGATGCGCCCGTAGCCGCGCGAGACCAGGTGCGGCACGAGCGCCCGGCAGGTCAGGTAGGGCGCGACCAGGTTGACCTCGATCACCCGCCGCCACACTTCGGGCGTGAGCTCCCAGGTCGTGCCGTTGCCGCCGGTGATGCCGGCGTTGTTGACCAGGATGTCGACCTGGCCCCATTGCGCGATGGCGGCCTCGGTGGCCTCGCCCACCGCCGCCTCGTCGCTCAGCTCGACCACCCGCGTGGCCACCGGCCCGAGCCGCGCCAGCGCCGCGCCGGCACGCCCCAGCAGCACCCCGTCGTTGTCCCACACGATGAGCTTGGCGCCCGAGGCCAGCATGCGCTGCGCCGTCGCGAAGCCGATGCCCTGCGCGCCGCCGGTGACGATGGCCACGCGGCCGTCCAGGTCGATGCGGTTCACCGCAGGCCCCGCAACGCCTGCGCCGCGTCCGGCCCCGCCTCGCAATCGGCGATGTACTGCCGGATGATGTCCGCGAAGCCCGCATCCGCCTTCAAGCCCAGGCGTGCGGCGCGCGGCGCCTGCGCGCCCTGCGGCCAGCCGGCGACGATGCCGGCGATGCGCGGGTCGCTCACGAAGCGCACCCGCTCGCGCACCGCGCGGCCCGCCACCGCTTCCAGCGCGTCCAGCATCTCGCCGACGCAGACGTTGAGCGCCGGCAGGTTCATCGCGAGCCGCCCCTGGAAGGCCTCGCGGCTCGCCTCGTACACGGCGACCAGGCCCTCCACCGTGCGTGCCGGCGAGGCCACCGGGTGCGACACGTTGGCCGAAACCGGGCAGATCGCCTCCTCGCCCGCGAGCGGCTCGCGGATGATCCCGGAGAAGAAGGACGAGGCCGCCCCGTTCGGCCGTCCCGGGCGTACCGTCACCGTCATCAACCGCGCCGCGCGGCCGTCGACGAAGCCCTTGCGCGTGTAGTCGGCCAGCAGGTACTCGCACATCAGCTTGTGCGTGCCGTACGAGGTCTGCGGCGCCGGCAGCGTGTCGTCACTGACGCGCGCCGGCAGCGGCACCGCGGCATCCGGCCCGAACACCGCGACCGAGCTGGAGAACACCACCCGCGGCACCGGCGCCCCGGCCTGCACGGCGGTGCGCAGCGCATCCAGCAGCGCCCGCGTCGTGTCCAGGTTGGAGCGCAGGCCGAGCTCGAAGTCCGCTTCGCATTCGCCCGACACCGCGGAGGCGAGGTGGAACACGCCGTCGAAGGCCTCGTCGCGCAGCGCATCGCATTGCGCCAGCAGCGGTCCGGTGCGCGCCTTCACCCGCGCATCGGCGAGCAGCTCAGGGCGCGGCGCCGCCTGGTCGGCCAGCACCAGCGTCTCGATGCGTCGGCCGTCCAGCGTGCCGCGCTGCAGCAGTGCGCGGGCCAGGCGCGAGCCGACGAAGCCGGCCCCGCCGGTGATCAGCAGTTTCATGGCATGCCTCCCGTCGAGCCCGGCTCGGCGCGTCAGCCATCATGCGCCCGACCCGCGTCGGCACGAGCAGGGGCAGCGCCGATTGACACCGCCGGACCCTCGTCATACAACCGCCTGCCAATCGGGCGAGCGCTGTCCCGATCACCCTGGTCCAGTCCTGTCGAGGGGGAGCCCGCATGGCCCGTGTGAGCATTCAGTCGGTGACGAAGCGGTTCGGCTCCGTGCAGGTGCTGCACGGTGTCGACATCGAGATCGCCGACGGCGCCTTCACGGTGCTGGTGGGGCCCTCGGGCTGCGGCAAGTCGACGCTGCTGCGCATGATCGCGGGGCTGGAGCAGATCTCGGGCGGCGAGATCCGCATCGGCGAGCGGCGCGTCAACGAGCTGCCGCCGAAGGAGCGCGACATCGCGATGGTGTTCCAGAACTACGCGCTGTACCCGCACATGACGGTGCGCGAGAACATGGCCTTCTCGCTGATGCTCGCGAAGCACGACAAGGCCGGGGCCGAGGCCAAGGTGGCGCGCGCGGCCGAGATCCTGGGCCTGGCCGCGCTGCTCGACCGCTACCCGCGCCAGCTGTCGGGCGGCCAGCGCCAGCGCGTGGCGATGGGGCGCGCGATCGTGCGCGACCCGCAGGTGTTCCTGTTCGACGAGCCGCTGTCCAACCTGGACGCCAAGCTGCGCGTCGCGATGCGCAGCGAGATCAAGGAGCTGCACCAGCGCCTGAAGACCACCTCGATCTACGTCACGCACGACCAGATCGAGGCCATGACGATGGCGGACCAGATCGTCGTGATGCGCGACGGCCGCATCGAGCAGGCCGGCCGCCCGCTGGAGCTCTACGACCACCCGGCGAACACCTTCGTGGCCGGCTTCATCGGTTCGCCGGCGATGAACTTCCTGCCCGGCACGCTGCGCCGCCGCGCCGGCGCGCTGCAGGTGGAGCTGGCCGACGGCACGCAGCTCGGCGCCCCGGCCGGTGCGCAGGGCGAGGACGGCCAGCCGGTGGTCTTCGGCACGCGGCCCGAGCACCTGGCACTGGCGACGGCCGGCGGCGGCATCCCGTCGCAGGTGGTGGTGGTCGAGCCGACCGGCGCCGACACCTTCGTCGCCTGCCGGCACCAGGGCACCGAGATGTCGGTGGTCTTCCACGAACGCCACAGCTTCGAGCCCGGCAGCACCATCCACCTGCGGCCCGACCTCGGGCGGGCGCACCTCTTCGACGCCGGCAGCGGCAGGCGGCTGGCGGCCTGACGGATCACGCACGACGGGACGATTCCCCACGACAACCAGGAGACAACGATGAGTGATGTCAATCGCCGCAGGTTTCTGGAAGGGACCGCGGGCCTTGCGACCTTGGGCACGGGGGCGCTGTGGGCGCCGGACGCGAGCGCGCAGGCGCCGGCCTACAAGCCGGAGAAGGGCGCGAAGCTGCGCGTGTTGCGCTGGAGCCGCTTCGTGCAGGGCGACATCGACGCCTACATGGTGAACGTGAAGCGCTTCACCGAGAAGACCGGCATCGAGGTGCGGGTCGACAACGAAGGCTGGGAGGACGTGCGCCCGAAGGCGGCGGTGGCGGCCAACACCGGCGCCGGCCCGGACATCATCCTGTCGACCAACGACGACGCCAACCTGTATCCCGACAAGCTGCTCGACGTCACCGACCTGTGCGAGTACCTCGGCAGGAAGTACGGCGGCTGGTACCCCGCCTGCGAGGCCTACCTGCGGCCGGACGGCAAGAAGTGGATCGGCGTCGCGCTGGGCGCGACGGGCTCGCTGGTGGTGTACCGCGAAAGCCTGGTGAAGGCGGCGGGCTTCGACAGCTTCCCGAAGGACACCGACGGCTTCCTGAAGCTCTACAAGGCGCTGGCGGCCAAGGGCACGCCGGGCGGCATGGCGCTGGGCAATGCGACCGGCGACAGCGGCTGGTGCCACTGGCTGCTGTGGGCCTTCGGCGGGGCGATCGTCGACAAGGACAACAAGGTGACGCTGGACAGCCCGGCGACGCTGAAGGCGCTGGAGTATGCGAAGGAGCTGTACGCGAGCTTCGTGCCGGGCACGCTGTCGTGGCTGGACCCGAACAACAACAAGGCCTTCCTGGACGGGCAGATCAGCATCACCAACAACGGCATCTCGATCTACTACGCGGCGAAGAACTCGGCCGACCCGAAGGTCAAGGAGCTGGCCGCCGACATCAACCATGCGGCCTTCCCGATCGGGCCGGTGGGGGTGCCGACGGAGTACCACCTGTTCTTCAACCAGATGATCTTCAAGTACACCAAGTACCCGCAGGCGGCCAAGGAGTTCCTGCGCTTCATGATGGAGCAGGAGCAGTTCGACCCCTGGCTGCAGGGCGCTGGCGGCTATGTGGCGCAGCCGCTGCGGGCCTACGAGAAGAATGCGGTGTGGACGGTGGACCCGAAGCACACGCCCTACCGCGACAGCGTGAAGAACCTGCGGCCGGCCGGCTATGCGGGGCGCCTCGGGTATGCGTCGGCGGGGGCGCTGGCGGACTTCATCGTGCCGAACATGGTGGCCGAGGCCGGCAGCGGCTCGAAGACGCCGAAGGAGGCGATGGAGCGCGCGCAGAAGCGTGCCGAGCGCTACTACAAAGTCTGAGCCGTGAAACTGCTGCAGCGCCTGCAGAACAGCCGCAACGCCCTCGGCCTGGCCTTCATGCTGCCGGCCGCGGTGCTGTTGCTGCTGTTCCTGACCTACCCGCTCGGGCTCGGCACCTGGCTCGGCTTCACCGACGCCAAGGTCGGGCGCGGCGGCGCCTGGATCGGGCTGGAGAACTTCGAGTTCCTGGTCGGCGACAGCGTCGCCCGGCTGGCCCTGTTCAACACGCTCTTCTACACGGTGATCGCGAGCATCGCCAAGTTCGTGCTCGGGCTGTGGCTCGCGCTGCTGCTCAACAAGAACCTGCCGTTCAAGTCCTTCTTCCGCGCGGTCGTGCTGCTGCCGTGGATCGTGCCGACCGCGCTGTCGGCGATCGCCTTCTGGTGGATCTACGACGCGCAGTTCTCGATCGTGAGCTGGGTGCTGGTGAAGCTGGGCCTCGTCGACCGGTATGTCGATTTCCTCGGCAACCCGTGGAACGCACGCCTGTCGACCATCGTCGCCAACGTCTGGCGCGGCGTGCCCTTCGTCGCGATCTCGCTGCTGGCCGGGCTGCAGACCATCTCGCCTTCGTACTACGAGGCCTCGGCCATCGACGGCGCGACGCCGTGGCAACAGTTCCGCCACGTCACGCTGCCCCTGCTGTCGCCCATCATCGCGGTGGTGATGACCTTCTCGGTGCTGTTCACCTTCACCGACTTCCAGCTGATCTACGTGCTGACGCGCGGCGGGCCGCTGAACTCGACCCACCTGATGGCCACGCTGGCCTTCCAGCGCGCGATCCCCGGCGGAGCGCTGGGCGAGGGCGCGGCGCTGGCGACGCTGATGGTGCCCTTCCTGCTCGCGGCGATCATGTTCAGCTACTTCGGGCTGCAGCGGCGGGCCTGGCAGCAGGGGGGCGACAAGTGACCGCCGACCTGCGCGCCGATGCGAAGGCGGAAACCTCCGGCATGGACTACCTGCAGAGCCTGCCGCGGCGCTGGGTGACGGTCTACATCCCGCTCGGCATCTTCGTGTTCGTGCTGCTGTTCCCGTTCTACTGGATGGTGGTCACCTCGTTCAAGCCGAACGAGGAACTGCTCGCGCGCACCGGCAACCCGTTCTGGGTCGTCAAGCCGACGCTCGCGCACTTCCACAAGCTGCTGTTCGAGACGGCGTACCCGGAGTGGCTGTGGAACACGGTGGTGGTGTCGGTGACCTCGACCCTGCTGTCGCTCGCGGCCTCGGTGCTGGCGGCGTATGCGATCGAGCGGCTGCGCTTCCAGGGCGCGAAGCCGGCGGGGGCGGCGATCTTCCTGGCCTACCTGGTGCCGCCGTCGATCCTGTTCATCCCGCTGGCGGCGATCATCTTCAAGCTGGGGCTGTTCGACACGCGCATGGCGCTGATCCTGTCGTACCCCACGTTCCTGATCCCGTTCAGCACCTGGCTGCTGATGGGCTACTTCCGGTCCATCCCCTACGAACTGGAAGAGTGCGCGCTGATCGACGGGGCGAGCCGCTGGCAGATCCTGGTCAAGATCGTGCTGCCGCTGGCGGTGCCGGGGTTGATCTCGGCGGGGATCTTCGCCTTCACGCTGTCGTGGAACGAGTTCATCTACGCGCTGACCTTCATCTCGTCCTCGGAGATGAAGACGGTGCCGGTGGGGGTGGTGACCGAGCTGGTGGAGGGCGACGTCTACCACTGGGGCTCGCTGATGGCGGGCGCGCTCCTGGGCTCGCTGCCGGTGGCCTTCATCTACTCGTTCTTCGTCGAGCACTATGTGTCGGGGATGACGGGGTCGGTGAAGGAGTAGCGGCGCTCACCCCGTCGGATCCTGCCCCGCCGCATCCAGCCGCCGGCGCACCATGTTGATGTGGCTGCGCAGCGAGTACAGCTCGTCCGCGTAGCTCAGCGGCACCGTCACGTTGCCCACCCGCGACTCGATCCCGTCCAGCTCCTTGCGCAGTTCGTCGGTCGGCCGGATGCCCTGCGCATCTTCCACCGCCCGCAGCTGCCCGTACCAGCGGAAGATGCGCGAGCGGATGCGGAACTGGTACAGCGGCGGCACGACCCGCGACAGCGGGATGAGGATCGCGACGATCGACACCAGCACCACCCACATGCGGTCGATCAGGTTGGCGAGCCAGAAGGGCAGGTAGCGCTGCAGCAGCGGCGAGCCGCTGGTGTAGAAGCGCTGGGCCTCGGGCGCCAGCGGCCGCTCGGTGCCGCGCGCGTTCGGGAAATCGCCCTTGCGCTGGAACCAGCCGGCCGGGCTGTGGATCTTCGCGGCGGCCTGCACGAAGAGCTGCACCAGCGCCGGGTGCAGGTCCTCGCGCGCCACCAGCGTGGCTGTCGGCGCGATCAGCCGCACGTCGCTGGCCGGCACGTCGCCCGCCAGGTCGACCACGCCGCGCGGCAGCGTCACCGGCGTCAGGAAGGCGAAGCGCCGCGAGTAGGCATCGGCCTGCGCGAAGTCGAACAGCTTCACCCCGGGCGTCTGCAGCAGCATCTGCACCATCAGCGCCTCGGGGGCCGAGGCGAAGACGATGGCATCGGTCTCGCCGCCCAGGAACTTCACGACGGCGTCGGTCTGCTCGTCGTGCAGCAAGGTCATGGTCGAGGCCTCGATGCGGTTGGCCTCCAGCATCTTGCGCATCAGGTTGGGCACGCCGCTGCCGCGCGCCCCGGCGTCCACCTTCCAGCCCTGCAGCTGCGCCAGGCTCGTCAGCGGCGCGCCCTTCAGCAGCCGCTGCGCCGAGTCTTCCCGGTAGAACAGCCACACCGGCTCGAAGAACAGGCTGCCCAGGGAGTTCAGGTCCTCGTCCGCCAGTGCATTGGCGGCCGCGTTCTTGCGCGAATCGCCGGCGCCGCCCTGGGTGAACGCGATGTCCACGCCGGAGTTCGGGTCGCGCAGCAGCTTCAGGTTCTCGGCCGCACCGTGCGTGGGGCGCAGCTCGACCTGGATGCCGTAGCCTTTCAGGTACTCGGCATAGCGCTTGCCGAACTCGGCATACGCCCCTTGCTCGACGCCGGTCGCGAGCACCACCTTGCGCGGCGGCGTCGGGTCGAGGAACCAGTAGGCGACCACCAGCAGGATGACGGTCAGGAAGGCGAAGGGGCCGGCGGTGGCCAGCACGTCGCGGAACGACAGCAGCGTGTTGCGAAGGACTTTGGGCATGAGGCGGCGTTTCATGGTCAGCCGGAACAATAGCGCCTGAACGGGCCGGCCGCGCCCGCGGTATGCTTTTTCTTGTGACGGCCCTGGGATTGCGATGCGACTGCTGCTGGTGGAAGACGACCCGATGATCGGCGAGAGCCTGCGCAACGCGCTGCGCCTGGAGGGCTATGCCGTCGACTGGGTGCGCGACGCCGGCGCGGCCCACGGCACCCTCGCCAGCGAGCGCTTCGACCTGGTGCTGCTCGACCTGGGCCTGCCGCCCGGTCGCGCCACCGGCCAGCCCGCGGCCGAGGAAGGCGGCCTCGGCGTGCTGCGCGCGCTGCGCGCCCGCCATGACGCCACCCCGGTCATCGTGCTGACGGCGCGCGACGGCGTGGTCGACCGCGTCGCCGGCCTGGACGCCGGCGCCGACGACTACCTGGTCAAGCCCTTCGAGCTCGACGAGCTCAACGCCCGCATGCGCGCCGTGCTGCGCCGCCACAGCGGCCGCGCCCAGCCGCTGCTCACGCATGCCGGCGTCACGCTCGACCCCGCGACGCGCCAGGTCACGCGCGACGGCGTGCCGGTGCTGCTGTCGGCGCGCGAGTTCGCGGTGCTCGAGGCGCTGATGCAGCGCCCCGGCGCGCTGCTGTCGCGCGCCCAGCTCGAGGACCGGCTCTACGGCTGGGGCGAGGAGATCGAGAGCAACGCCGTCTCGGTCTACATCCACCAGCTGCGCCGCAAGCTGGGCGCCGACTTCATCCAGAACATGCGCGGCGTGGGCTACTTCGTCGGCAACGCACCGGCGGCCTCGCCTTGATGACGTCGATCCGCCTGCGCCTGCTGCTGGCATTGCTCGCGATGCTGGTGGCGGCCGCGGGCCTGATGGGCGCGATCACCTACCGCGGCGTGCTCACCGAGACCGAGGCGCTGTTCGACTACCAGCTGCGCCAGATGGCGCTGTCGCTGCGCGACCAGGGCGAGATCGCGCCGGAGCAGATGAACGCGCTGGCCGACGAGCAGTTCGACTTCGTGGTGCAGATCTGGAGCATCGACGGCCGCCGCATCTACGCGACGCGCGAGCATGCCGACCTGCCGAACCGGGTGCTGCTGGGCCTGGCGACGGTGCAGGCGGGCAGCGACAACGGCGGACAGACCTGGCGCACGTTCAGCGTCGCCACCGGCGACCGGGTGATCCAGGTGGCGCAGCCGGTGCAGATCCGCCGGCGCCTGGCCGCCGGGGCGGCGCTGCGCAGCGTCGTGCCGCTGCTGCTGCTGGCGCCGGTGATGGCGCTGGCGATGGGCTGGATCGCCTCGCTCACGCTGCGGCCGCTGCGGCGCGTGGCCCACCAGCTGCGCGAGCGCGGCGAGCAGCAGCTCGAGCCGCTGGCCGAGCAGGGGCTGCCCGACGAGGTGGCGCCGCTGGTGCACGCGCTGAACGGACTGCTGCAGCGCCTGGGGCATTCGCTGGACACCCAGCGCGCCTTCGTCTCCGACGCGGCCCATGAGCTGCGCTCGCCGCTGACCGCCCTCAAGCTGCAGCTGCAGCTGCTCAAGCGCGCGCCGGACGAGGCGGTGCGGCAGGAGGCGATCGGGGCCCTGAGCGCCGGCATCGAGCGCGCCGCCCGCCTGGTCGAACAGCTGCTGACCCTCGCCCGCACCGAGCCGGGCGCGCTGCCCGCGCCGCTGGAGACGCTGGACCTGGCCGAGGTGGCGCGGCAGGTGCTGGCCGATTCCGCGCCCTTCGCGCTGTCGCGCCGCACCGAGTTCGCGCTCGACGCCGAGGCGCCGGTGCCGCTGCGCGGCGACCGCACCGCGCTGGCGGTGCTGGTGCGCAACCTGGCCGACAACGCCGTGCGCTATTCGCCGCCGGGCTCGCGCGTGGAGCTGCGCGTGGCGCGGCAGGACGGCGCGGCCCTGCTGCAGGTCGACGATGCGGGCCCCGGCATCCCGCCCGAGGAACGCGAGCGCGTCTTCGACCGCTTCTACCGCCGCGCCGACCAGGACGAGCCGGGCACCGGCCTCGGCCTGGCCATCGTGCGCGGCGTGGCGCGCCAGCACGGCGCCACGGTGGCGCTGGGCGACTCGCCGCTCGGCGGCCTGCGCGTCACCGTGCGCTTCGAGGGGGCGGGATGACCTGGGCGCGCCGGGCCTGGCTCGCGGCCTGCCTGGCCGGCGCCGCCCTGTGCGCCCGGGCCGAGCAGATGTCGCTGCGCGAATACGGCCCCGCCGACGGGTTGGACAACCTGGCCGCCCGGGCGCTCGTGCAGGACCGCGCCGGCTTCCTGTGGGTCGGCACCGAGAACGGGCTCTACCGCTTCGACGGCGTGCGCTTCGAGCGCATCGGGGGCGAGCAGGGGCTGATCGAGGTGAACGCGCTGGCGGCCGATGCGGCCGGCAGGGTCTGGGTCGGCACCACCGACGGGCTCTTCGTGCTGCAGGACGGCGCGCTGCGCCGCATCGACCACGGGGGCCAGCCGATCATGGTCTTCCACCCGCAGGCCATCGCCCTGCGCGGCACGGACCGGCTCTGGGTCCTCGACGGGGACCGCCGGCTCTTGCTGGTGAGCCGCGGCGACGGCGGGGCACCGTGGCAGGTCCGGGAAGTCACGGCCGAGCCGCCGCTGCAGGCGCTGACGAGCGTCCTTGCGACCGGTGCCGACGAGCTGTGGCTCGGCTGCGGCGAGGCCTTGTGCCGGTTGCAGGCCGGCCGGGTGGACACCTGGGGCGTCGAGCGCGGCGTGCCGCGCCAGCGCTGGTACCGGCTGCTGCACAGCCGCGACGGCTCGCTGTGGGCCCGCGGCACGGGCAAGGTGGTGCAACTGCCGGCCGACGCCGGGCGCTTCGTCGATCGCGGCGATGCGCAGGTCGTCGACGACCCGGTCGGCATCTATCCTCTGCTCGAAGATGCCCGGCAACGCATCCTGACCGCCGTGCCGCAGGCCTTGCTGCGCTGGGACGGCCGGTCCTGGCAGCGCTTCGGCGCCGAGGCCGGGCTGCCGCAGGCCGGCCGGCTGCGCGCCCTGCTGGCCGACCGCGACGGCGAGGTCTGGCTCGCCCAGCTGGGCGCGGGCGTGCTGCAGTGGCGCGGCTACGGGCTGTGGGAGAACTGGTCGGCGGCGGACGGCCTGCCGCGGTCCACCGTGTGGGCCATGGCGCGTGCAGGGCCGCCCGGGACGCAGCGCCTGCATGCAGGGACCGGCGGAGGCCTGGCCGCCTTCGATGCCACTGCGCGCCGCTTTGCCGCCGCGGGCCGCGACGTGCCGGAGGCGCGCGAGGTGACGAGCGTCGAGCCCGATGGCAACGGTGGCTTCTGGGCCGGCACGGCCGGCGGCAACCTGCTGCATTTCGACGCCGGGCCGGGCCCGCAGCCGGCCGCCGTCGTGGGCCTGCCCGATGCGCCGTCCCTCTACCGCATGCGGCGCGACCGCGGCGGCGAACTGTGGATCGCCTCGGACGACGGCGTGTACCGCTGGCAGCCGGCCGTGGCCGGGTCGCGTCCGCGCCGTGCCGGCACGGCCTCCAAGGGCGATGTCATCGTGGACCTGTGCCAGGGGGCGGACGGCACGATGTGGTTCGTCGGGGACCCCGGCATCGCGCGCCTGGTGGACGGACGCTGGGTCCCCCCGCGCCGGCTGGAGGCGGGCCGCGCCGGCCGCGAGTCGGCCATCGCCTGCCTGCGCGACGGCAGCGTCGTCACGGCGAGCGCCGACCAGCGCCTGCGCCGCTTGCTGCCGCAGGGCGAGTCCTGGTCGGCCACCGACATCACGCCGCCGATCCTGCGCGGGCGCAATGTGCTGGCCCTGCTCGAAGACCGCCGCGGCTGGCTGTGGGCCAGCACCGACGGCGGGGTGGCGGTGTGGAACGGTCGCCAGTGGCGGCTGCTCGACCAGCGCAGCGGGCTGGTCTGGAACGACACCTCCGGCGGTGCCTTGTACGAGGACACCGACGGCACGGTCTGGATCGGCACCAGCCGCGGCGCCTCGCACATGATCGCGCCCGAGGCGCTGTTCGCCCCGGCATCGCGTGCCGCGGTCATCCAGGCGGTGCGCCGGGGCGGTGCGCCGCTGCCGGCCGGCGGCCGCCTGGTGCTGCCCTGGTCGCTCGAGGCCCTGGAGATCGCGCTCGCCATCCCGTCCTACCGCGACCGCCACGCCGTGGCGCTGGAGTACCGCCTCGCCGGCTTCGACGAGCGCTGGACCGTGGCGCCGCACCCCGACCTGCGCCTGACCGGCCTGCCGGCCGGCAGCTACCGCTTCGAGGCGCGAGCCGCCGACCTGGAGCGCGGGTCGCGGTCGGACCCCGTGGCGCTGGAGTTCGAGATCGAGCCGCCCTGGTGGGGCACGCGGGCCTTCCAGGGCGCGTGTGCCGTGCTGGCCCTGGGCCTGGCCTGGGCGTGGTCGTGGTGGCGCACGCGCGCGCTGGTACGGGCCGAGCAACGGCTGCAGGCACTGGTGCGCGAACGCACGCGCGAACTCGAGGCCTCGCAGGAGCTGTTGCGCGAGCAGGCCACGAAGGACGCGCTGACGGGGGCCTGGAACCGGCGCGCCATCCTGGAGATCCTCGAGCGCGAGATCGGCCGCACGCGGCGCGAGCGCCAGTCCGTGATGCTGGTGATGGCGGACATCGATCACTTCAAGCGCATCAACGACACGCACGGTCACCCGGCGGGCGATGCGGTGCTGCGCGAGTTCGTCGGCCGCCTGTCGGGTGCGATCCGGCCGTACGACGCGATCGGCCGCTACGGCGGCGAAGAGTTCATGCTGGTCCTGCCCGGGCTCGGGGCGGACCTGGACGCGGAGCGCGCGCGCCTGGCGCGCATCCATGCCGTCATCGCCGCGTCGCCGATCGAGGCCGGCGGCACCGCCATCGCGGTCACCTGCTCGTTCGGTGCCATCGGCCTGGAGCCTTCGGCGCGGATCGGCGCGGAAGCGATGATCGAGGCGGCCGACGCGGCCTTGTACCGCGCCAAGCATGGCGGGCGCGACCGCATCGAGTACGCGCCGCGCCCGGCCGGCGAGGCCTGACACGCCTTGCGGCGAGCGGCGGGATCTCCTCACTTTCTGCAAATCTCCTGGAAAGACTGCGGCTGGATATCCCCCAAGCGGGGGTGGAGCTTTCAGGCGCGGCCGGGGCTAGACTCCGATGAAGAGGGATGGAGCAGTACAAGAATGTCCGGCGGATCACGGGCGGCACCCGAGGCGGTGCCGCAAGAGCAGTTGTTGTGGGCGCTCGGCTCGATCTGTGCCTTGCATCGCCAGGCTTTCTCGCCCGAGTTGCTGGCGCGTGAGTTCCCGCCACCTTGCACCCATGCCACGCTGATTGCCGCAGGGCGCGCCTTGCGCCTGCGGGTGCGGCAGATCGTGTTGAAGCCGCGCCAGGTCGAGCGGATGGCCTTCCCGCTGGTGGTGGGCCTGAAGGCGGCCGAGGGCGACGATGCATCGCCCGTGCTCGGCGTGGTCACCACGGCGGCCGACGGCCAGGTGGTGCTGTTCCGGGCCGGCAGCGCGAGCCCCCAGACGCTGGGCACGGCGGAGTTCGACGACATGGCATCGGGCGCGGCCTGGTTGCTGGCCCCCGAAGCCGCCGCCGCGAACGACCCGGATGCCACCACCGGCAAGGCCGCCTTCGGCTTCCGCTGGTTCGTGCCCGAGCTGTTGAAGCACCGCCACGTGTGGCGCGACGTGCTGCTGGCCTCGCTGGCGCTGCAGCTGATCGCGCTGGCGACGCCGCTGTTCACGCAGGCCATCATCGACAAGGTGGTGGTGCACCGCACGCAGAGCACGCTGATCGCAATCGGCATCGCGATGGCGATCTTCACGGTGTTCACGAGCCTGCTGAGCTGGGTGCGCCAATACCTGGTGCTGCACACCGGCAACCGCGTCGACGCGGTGCTGGGCGCGGCGATCTGGGAGCACCTGTTGCGGCTGCCGCTGCGCTACTTCCAGCACCGGCCCACGGGCGTGGTGGCGGCGCGGCTGCATGCGGTGGAGACAATCCGCGAGTTCGTCTCGGGTGCTGCCGTCGGCCTGGTGCTCGACCTGCCGTTCCTGGTGATCTGCCTGGGGGTGATGTTCTGGTACAGCGCCTTGCTGACCTGCATCGCGCTGGGCATCCTGGCGGTGATCGCGGTGGTGAGCGTGGTGATCGCGCCGGTGTTCCAGGGGCGGCTGAACGAGCAGTTCCTGCTGGGGGCGCGCAACCAGGCCTTCGTCACCGAGCACATCGCGGGTTTCGAGACGGTGAAGAGCCTGCAGATGGAGCCGCAGCTGCGCCAGCGCTACGCGGGCTACCTGGCGGGGTACCTACAGTCGGGCTTCCGGACGAAGCAGACGGCCAACACGTACAACATCTTCGCGACCACGCTGGACCAGGCGCAGACGCTGCTGATCCTGATGGTAGGGGCCTACACGGTGATGACGGAGCCGAGCTTCACGATCGGCATGCTGGTGGCCTTCCAGATGTTTGCCGGCAAGCTGAGCCAGCCGGTGCTGCGCATCGTGGGGCTGTGGAGCCAGTTCCAGCAGGCGTCGCTGAGCGTGCAGCGGCTGGGCGACGTGATGAACGCGCCGGCCGAGCCGTATGCGACGACGCCGCAGCGGCAGACGGGCGGGCCGGGGCGCATCGAGGTGCGCAACCTGGGCTTCCGCTATGCGGACGACCTGCCGATGCTGTACCAGGACCTGAGCCTGTCGCTGCAGCCCGGGCAGACGGTCGCGATCATGGGGCCATCGGGCACGGGCAAGAGCACCTTCGCGAAGCTGCTGATGGGCTTCTATCCGCCGAGCCAGGGGCAGATCCGCATCGACGACGTCGACATCCGCCACATGGCGGCGAACGAACTGCGGGCGTACTTCGGCGTGGTGCCGCAGGAGACGGTGCTGTTCAGCGGCAGCATCTTCGACAACCTGCGTGCGGGCAACCCGGCGGCGACCTTCGAGCAGGTGGTGCAGGCCGCGAAGATGGCGGGCATCCACGCGACGATCGAGGCGCTGCCGCAGGGGTACCAGACGGAGATCGGTGAGCGCGGGAGCGGGCTGTCGGGTGGGCAGAAGCAGCGGCTGGCGATTGCGCGGGCGTTGCTGAAGGGGCCGAAGGTCTTGATCTTCGACGAGGCGACGTCGGCGCTGGATCACGACACGGCGGAGAGCTTCGCGAAGACCATCAACGCGCTAAAGGGGCGGGTGACGATGCTGTTCATCACGCACAACCTGCCGAAGGTGCTGAAGATCGATGCGGTGGTGCAGCTGCATCGGGAGGGAGGGCATCAGCTGCAGGTGGTGGCGGCATCCCCGGGAGAGGCTTGAGGGGCGCGTGGCGCTCGCGAGGCCTTCGTGCCATATGGATTGCGCATACCGCCATCTGGCTCTTGGATGTCCCCCATCAGGGGGTGTGCGCAGTCCCGGAGTTTGCGATGCGGTGTGACTAGACTGGGCCGGTCAGGGGTGAAGGAAGAAGACATGTCGAACATGGGAATCGGTGACGCGCATGCTGCTGCGCCGCCGCAGTGGGTGCGCCATTCGGAGCGTGTGTTCTCCGTGCCGGGTCTGCTGTCGGGCGATGAATGTGCGGCGCTGATCGAGTTGGCCGAGCAGCGCGGGTTCGACGCGGCATCGGTGCGGACTGCGGCAGGACAGCAGCTGATGCGCCATATGCGTAACAACGAGCGTGCTTTGAAGGCGGGGAGACGGACTTCCGGGAATTCAAGGTGGTGCCTCAGCAGGGATACGGGCTGCTTTTCATTCATGACACGTGGCATGAAGGGGCCGAGGTCTCGGAGGGATTCAAGTACGTGCTGCGGTCGGATGTCATGTGTGCCGTGCGGGGCTCCGCTGAATGGGAACTCTCGGACTATTTCTCTTGATCCTCGTTATCCCGCTACTTCATGACGCGGGCGGATCAACCGGCTACCGACAACGAGCGAGCGCTCGCCAAAGGGGGTGGGTCGTCTTTCATCGGGTTGTCTGCTTCGGTGCTGCGCTCTTGTTTGGCGGAGCAGCAGTTCGCGCGCTGGTTGGCGTCTTCAGCGGCGACGCGTTAAACGCAATTCTCGGGCTCTTCGCATGGTGCGCTGCGATCACGTCTGCATCTGGACAGGCATTTATGGTGCTGGCCGAAATCGAAGTCCCGCTGACGATCGAGAGGATCTTGAGGCAAGAGAATCCGATATGGCGGGAAGAAGTGGCAGGCAGGTGACGAATAGTGCATTCGCGCTGGATACTGGCCCTTTCCGTTAATAACAAGCTCTAAGCTCAAAGCATGAGAAAAGCTACAGTCTCGGGTTATATGTAAACTGCTCAATAATTTCTTGAAGTAGTGATTATGAGATTGTTGCGCGATCGGAAATGGACTGCTTGGTATCACGCACTCGGTGTGTGCGTTGCGCTGGGGTTGGCCATTCTTGCTCTGATATCTGCTGCTCCATTATTCATAAAGCTATTCGTCCCAATGCCGAGCCTTGAAACTGCGAAGCAGTGGACGACTTTGTTGCCCCAGAATGGAAATTTTCAAATGGCCGCAACTTGAATTTTTTCGGAATTTAAATGTGCGCAAGCGGGCTCGAGAGGCGCAAGAAACGCCGCTTGCCGGTTGGTCTGAATGAAATAAAGGTTTCACATGAAAAGATCTATGTCCTCCACCTCCTTTGGCGATGAGAAGCCCGTGGTCGACGTCCCGTCTACCATTCGAGCCTTTAGTCTGTCTGGTAGTTTGAGTCCACTGCTTTTGATTCCTATGGCAGTGCCGGTCCTTGCAGCGCTGTTTGCCCCTGACGACATCCTTAACTTGTGGTCTTGGCTGCGGCGGTTCACCTTATGGGTGCAACATCTATTTCCGATCGTACCTCTCAGTGCGCACGCGGCTTCGACTACTTATTCGCAGGCGGCGTTATTGACCCACTGTCTCACACTGGTCGTGATTCCAATTGCGTCACTCGTGTGGTTGTGGCAGGGTGTCGTGAACTATCCTCGGCTATTGGCACGCAGCCGGGCCCGAGGGGGAATGAGTGTTGCCCAATACCTGATGTCTTCCGTAGTAGGAGTGCCGTTAATACTGGGATGTGTTTATTTCTTCATGGCTCTGCCTGGCGACCCTTCGTTTGCAAAAGGTGTGACCACGCACAGCCGTATTGGCTTTGCATTCTTAACTCTCGCTGCTCTCTACGGCGCGAGCATGGTCCTTGGCACGCAATTGTTGGTCCTGCGACTCTTCATCGACACAAACTTCAGGAAGGGAGCCTGACATGGGTGCCGTTGACTACTCGTTCATCGAAACATTTGCAGCCAAGTTCAGGGATCCGGACGGGTGGGATGCCGTTGGAACACCTACAGGATCAGCCGATCAGTTCTTCGCCGAGCTTGGTAAGCTCTCGAAGAATATTCAGGAAGGGAAGCTTGCAGTCGGTGACGTTGAAGCGGCTAAGGCTCTGCTCAAAAGGTTCGCTGATGGAATAAATCGGCTCAGTGGTCGAATTGCGGGGGTGGCATCAGGTAATGCGGAGGACACGAAGTTCGCCAAAGCGTTCAGGGCCATGGCCGCTGACGTTAACCTGAAGTTGCAGCAGTTTAGCTATGCGGCCGATGAAGTCATCGCTGGTCAATCGAATTCGCTCGCAAGATTGAGCGAAGGCGCCTCCGGCGTTCTCAAGAATGTTGGCGGCCTTCTGGGCCTGGCACAGATCGCCAACGAGTTCTACAAGAATGGATTTACCGCTTCGGGCGTTGATGCTGCTGGCGAGAAGGCTCTGGGTGTTCTCACCGGGATGGTCGCCGCGGAAGTGGCGGCTACAGTGGTAGGAGGAATCGCCGTTGTTGCGGGCGCTCCGGTATTGGTTGTTGCCGCAGCTGCTATTGGTGTTGGCGCGTTGGCTGGCTACGCAGCCGGAAAGGCTGGCGAAGCCCTTTGGGAGCCCTCACGTTGGTGGTTCGAGAACCAACTCCTCCCCGGTGTTTTTGATGTTGGCACGCAGGCCTACAACACCATCTCCACCGGACTGAGCGAGTTGGCCGTGAAGATGGGCAAGTTCGACGGCACTTGGTTGGAAGGGTTGGAAGCTACAGACGAGCAGAAGGCAGCGTTCACCACCCTGCTGGCTGGCGTCTCGCGGCTCCCCGCCAGCGTGCAAATGAACGCCGACATCAAACGCCTTCTCGAGGCGCCATTCGACGGCGGTACTCTCGTCTCGCGAGATGTGCTGATCCGCACCGTCTTGCTGATCTCGCAAGAGCAGAACGCTTACGTCAGTGAACGAGTGAGCGTCTCTACGGGTTTCGTCGCCATGAATCTCCCGTCGGGCAGTACACGGGCGACCGTGGCTGTACGGAATATGGCGACGAAGCTACTCGACGAGTTTGATCAAGCAGGCCTTTCGCTGACCGGCCCTGGTCGAGTTCTCGTGAGTACAACGGCAGGGACCATCGCAGGTGGAGATGCAAATGAGCTCGTCTTCGGGACTGGGGGCACCGACGGCCTGATTGGCAACGGCGGCAATGACGAACTCCTCGGTGGCGCGGGAGACGACATTCTTCTTGGCGGTGCAGGCATCGATGTCTTGTTCGGTGGTACCGGCAATGACTACCTCGCTGGTGGTGCTGGTACTGACTACTTGTATGGCGGTGAAGGACTCGACACCTACAAATTCTTCGCTGGCGAGACTGGTAGTGATTGGATCGTCGACAGCGATGGCAAAGGCTTGATCGACGTGGACGGCGTTGGAACGATCACAGGTACTGGTGCCAAGAAGGTCGGTGACGGCATCTGGCAGACCGACGACAAGAAGGTCACGTATACGTTGGGCGCGTTCGACGGAATGCAGGGCAACTTGTACATCAGTTTCCAAGATCGAACCGATGTCATCACGGTGCGGAACTGGAGCAAGGACAAGAATGTTGGTATCACTCTGTCCGATGCCGCAGCTTCGCCGGCGTCCGCGCCGGTCCCGTCGACGTTCATTGATCTGGCCAGTAGTTCGGGGCAGCAGCACTACGGCCACGACCCTGTGGAAGTTCGCCCGCAACTGCTGGGGCCGGTAAGCATCTTGAACGCCATTGACGCAAATCTGGCGGTCGTCGAGGGCGGTCGGGGCGGGGATTTGATTGAGGGCGGTACGGGCGCGTTGAGCTCTTTGGGGAATGTTCTGAGGATCCGGGGCCGCGATGGAGACGACCAGATCTATGCGGTGGTGCAGCAGCCCTTGTCCGCCGCCATTGTTGGCACGCCGGTTTCTCAGGCCACGGAGCCCGAGCCCTATGTGCTGGACGGTGGGCGAGGCAACGACACCGTCGTCGGTAGCAATCTAAATGACCTGCTGTTCGGCGGGGATGGAAACGACATGCTGGTCGGTGGAGCTGGCGCCGACATCATTCTGAGCGATGGAGACATGGGGGCACCTGCGCTCAGCACGTCGCCTTATGGCCAAGGCGACAACAGTAGTAGTTGGTCCAACATCTACTACCGCACGCTGAGCGGAAGCATGGCGTATCTCTACACGTTCAGGCTGTCGGACCCTAACGTTCTCAATGGACAGTTGTTTACCGGCGGAGAGTTTCTAAACGGTGTCGACCCGTTGGGAGGCATTGATCTCACCGGCTTCTCGCTCGCAGATTTGATGAACTACGCCGTGCCGGCGGATCGGTGGTCCGTCATAAACGGTCCCGACGGCAGCGTCTTCAACAGTTCTACGGCAACTCTGTCGCTTACTGGCCGCAGCTTGACTGGCGACAAGGGCTACGACCCCAATGCGCCCACTTTTCTGGACGCCTTTAACACGGCGCGGCATAACGGGCGGGACACGGTGTATGCAGGTGCTGGGGATGACGTGGTCAACGCAGGTGGCGGAGACGACTTAGTTTTCGGGCAAGACGGGAACGACGCCTTGGCGGGATACAGCGGGAACGACGTAGTTTCCGGTGGCGACGGCAATGACCTCTTGCTCGGCGACGGGCTTAAATCGGCTGGCCGCCCGGAAATCGACAGCTTGACGGGAAAGACCTACGGGACGCTTGGATTGGATCCCGCACAGCACGGTAACGATGTTCTGTTGGGCGGCAAAGGCAATGACCGCGAGGTGGGGGGCGGTGGATCGGATCAGCTCTTCGGCGATGAAGGAGCCGATGTCTTGCTTGGCGACGACGACGGCATGGACGCGGCTTACTGCGGGGACGATCTGCTGAGCGGTGGGAGCGGGGAGGATCAGCTCATTGGCGGTGGTGGAAATGATGAAGCGCATGGTGGCAGCGACGACGATATTCTGTGGGGTGACGGGGAGTTGACAAATGCCGTCGCCGCATCCCATGGCAATGACACGCTCTTTGGCGATGATGGCGATGACCGCTTGTATGGCGGGGGGCGAGATGACTCGCTGATGGGCGGATCTGGCAACGACCAGTTGTCGGGCGATGCTTCCGTTGCTCTGCTGCCGGTCGAATTGCATGGTGCGGACGTGCTCGATGGCGGTGCCGGCGACGATTCGCTGATGGGTGGCGGCGGCAACGATGTCCTCATCGGCGGCGACGGCAACGACTGGCTGTCCGGCGAAGACGAGTCCGCCACCGACGCGGTCTCCACGCTGACCGGCAACGACCAGCTCGACGGCGGCAGCGGCAAGGACACGCTGGTCGGCGGGAACGGCGACGACCAACTGCGTGGCGGCGATGGCGATGACCTGCTGTTCGGCGGCGCGGGCAACGACACGCTGGACGGCGGCGCGGGCATCGACGGCATGTCCGGTGGCGCAGGCGATGACACCTACATCGTGCGGGCGGCCGACCTGAGCAGCGGCGCCATTGTCGACAACATCATCGACAACCAGGGGCGCAACAAGCTCGTCATCGAGGGTGGAGAGATCTCCGCGCAGGCCGGGCAGAACGGAACCGACCTGGTGCTGCGGGTCGGATCGGGAAGTCTTGTGATCACGAACGGGATGCAGGGTGCGATCGAGACCTTCCAGAACGGCAACGGGCCGGAGATGGATCTCGCCCGTGCGCTGGGCCAATGGCTGCGTGGGCAGCAGGACCTCACCGCCTCGGGGTCAGGCCAGCACCTGATCGGCGGGGCCGACAACGACGTCCTGCGGGCCGATGCAAACTCCCAAGGCACCGTGCTGTCCGGCGGCTGGGGCAACGACACCTTCGAGATCTCGAGCACGCAAGGCGCGATCGTGCAGTTCTCGCAAGGCGACGGCCGCGACACCGTTTCGGTGACCGCCGAGGCGCGCAGCGCGGACAACGTCCTGCAACTGCGCGGCGACTTCAATCCGGGAGGCCTGCGCCTGCGCCGCGAAGCGGACACAGGGGCCGTTGTGCTTGACACTGGCTCGCTCGGCGACGCTCTGGTGCTCGGCCAGCAGGGCGTGTCAGAGCTGGCCACCGTGAGCCGCAGCTTCGATCGCATCGAGTTCGACGACGGCAGCGTCCTGACCTGGGACGAACTGCTGGCGCGCGGCGTGCTGGTCGAAGGTGCCGCCAGCGGAGCCCTCCTGCTCGGCAGCAACGCATTCGACGTGATCGTCGGTAACCAGGTCTCCCGGCGGATCGATGCCGGCGCAGGGGACGACCAGTTGCTGGCCGGCAGCGGCAACGAGACGCTGGTCGGAGGCAGTGGCAACGACACCTACCGCTTCAGCTCGGGATTCGGCACTGATACCGTGGACGACACCGCAGGCATCACTGGCGAGACCGATCGCATCGAGTTCGACGCCACCTTGCCGGTGGGCGCCGCGCGCTTCATCCGCAACGGTGCCGATCTGTTCGTCCAGTTCCAAGGCAGCGGCGACCAGTTGACGGTGAAGCAGTTCTTCACCAACGCAAGCCGCCAGCAGATCGTCTTCGCGGATGGCACGTCGTACGAGCGAGGCACCGTTCCGGCCGTCGGCCTGCAAGACCTGATGACGCAAGGCGATGACACGCTCCAGGTTCCCGGCGACGGCAACGTCATCCTCGATGCCCTCGGCGGCAACGATGGGATCAGCGGCGGGGCCGGCAACGACACGCTGACCGGCGGCAGCGGCGACGACACGCTCGTGGGCGGGAACGGGGACGACGTGCTGGAGGGCGGCACCGGATCCGACCAGCTCTTCGGCGGCGCCGGCAGCGACACCTATGTCTTCCACAAAGGCGATGGCGTGGACACGCTGGACGACAGCTCCACGAGCGGCACCAACCGCATCGTGCTGGCCGATGTGCAGCAAAGCGAGTTGGCGCTGGCCAAGGAGGGCGGAAGCCTGGTGCTGCGCTACGGCTCGGATGACAAGATCACGCTGAGCCCGCAAAGCCGCCTCGGCGCCATCGAGTTCGCCGACGGTTCGGTGTGGGATAACTGGGAGATTCCGCTGCATGTGCCGTTCACGCAAATCGGGACGGCCGGCAACGACCAGATCGGCGGAAACAGCGGCAGCACGCAACCGCAGGACATCCACGGCCTGGGCGGGAACGACACACTGACTGGAGGTTACGGCAACGACAGCCTGTACGGCGACGAAGGAAGGGATTGGCTGTTCGGTGGCAACGGCACCGGCAGCGACCTGCTTGACGGCGGTGACGACGCCGACGTGCTCCAGGCAGGCGGAGGCAATGATGTCCTGTACGGTGGCAATGGAGACGACAGCCTTTACGGTGGCGATGGCGATGACACCCTGCATGGCGGCGCTGGCAACGATTGGTTGTCTGGCGACGGCGGAGCCGATGTCGTTCATGGCGACGACGGCGACGACAGCCTGGAGGCGACGGCCAACACAGACGGTCGCGCATCGGCGCTGTATGGCGACGCGGGCGACGACCGATTGGTTGGCAGCAACGGCAGCGAGCGGCTTGACGGCGGCGACGGGAACGACAACTTGCGCAATCTGGGCTGGGGTACGGCGATCGACACCGTCGTCGGTGGCCACGGCGACGATGTCTTCATGCTGGATTCCACCCGTTCGGCCGACTTCGTGTTCGCGCAGGGTGATGGGCACGACACATTCCGTCAGACGCAGTACCTGGTCGATGGCGCTGCCGCCGCAGGAAGCTTGCGTGTCACGTTCGCGGCCGGCGTGGCCGCGTCATCCCTGAAGCTCGTGGGACTGATCGCCGTGCCCGCGAGCGACGGATACGCAGCCAACATGGCGCTCACGTTCACCTACGGCACGCAGGGTGACACGATCGCGTACGAACTCGACGGCCGGGCGATCCGGCCGAACATGCTCAACAACCTGCCGAACTTCGTGTTCGCCGACGGAACGGTGCGCACTGCGTCCTCCCTGATGCCTGCCAGCATGGCCGACCTGCCCGTCGTCGGCTCTGCCGCCAGCGAGCTGCTGTTCAGCACCGGTACCTGGACGGCCACCGATGGGGGCACGGTGGTGGGCATCTCCAACCGCCTCACCGGCGGAAAGGGCGACGACACGCTGGTCGGCCTGGAAGGCAACAACACCTACCACTTCGACCGGGGCGACGGCAAGGACTTGATCTACGAGTACGGTGGTACGGACGTGATCGAGTTCGGCGCCGGCATCACGCCGGAGAACCTGAAGTTGAGTGCGGTCACCTACTACAACTTCGACTATGCGTCCGACCGCATCCTGGAAGTGGACCAGGGCGGTGGCCAGATCCGCATCAGCAGCACGTTCGACAACTGGGATTACCGCCCGCGCAGCGGATATGCGGACGTTGGCAAGTTCGAGTCGTTCCGTTTCGCCGACGGCACCGTGCTGGACTGGACGCAACTCGTGGCCCGGGCCGGCAGCTTCAAGGTCCTGCCCGAGGAGAACGGCCGGGTCCTCATCGGCACCGAATTCAGCGATCGACTGGAAGGCGGCGTCGGCGAGCAAAGCCTGCAGGGCGGCGCGGGCGTGGACACCTACGTGTTCAAGCGCGGCGACGCGGTGGTGGCCGAGGCCGGTGATATTTCGGGCGCCGACCTGATCCTCGATACGTCGATCGGCAACATCATCGAGTTCGGCCCTGGCATCGCGGCCGGCGACCTGCGCTTCCGTCGCTTCGGGCCGAAGCTGCTGATCGACGTGCTCGGCGGCGCCGCGCCGGAGACCATCGGCGTCGACTACTTCGACGACCCGCGGCGCCTGTCGACCTTCCGCTTCGCGGATGGCAGCACGCTGGACGTGTCGCAGGGGATCCGCATTGCCCTGGCGGGCACCGACGGCGACGACGTGATGAACGGCACCGCCAACAGCGACTACTTCGATGGCGGGGCGGGCAACGACCAGCTCAACGGCAAGGCCGGCAACGACTGGCTGCTGGGCGGGTCCGGCAACGACAAGCTGGATGGCGGCGCCGGTGCCGACGACATGGTGGGCGGGACGGGCGACGACACTTACATCGTCGACGACAGCGGCGACACGATCACCGAGAACGCCGGGGAGGGGCTCGACGCGGTGCAGTCGACCGTCAGCTACACCCTGTCGGCCAATGTCGAGAACCTGACGCTGGGCGGCAGCAGCGGCCTGTCGGGCACCGGCAACGCGGCATCCAACAAGATCACCGGCAACGGCGGCGCGAACCGCCTGGATGGCAAGGAGGGCGCCGACACGCTGATTGGCGGCGCGGGCAACGACACCTATGTGGTCGACAACGCAGGGGACCTCATCACCGAGGCCTCCGGTGGGGGCACCGATACGGTCGAGGCCAGCGTGAACTACACGCTGCTGGACAACATCGAGGCATTGACGCTCACCGGCAACAGCAACATCACGGCCACCGGCAATGGGGCTGCCAACACGCTGATCGGCAACGCTGGCAACAACGTCCTCGACGGCAAGGGCGGGCTCGACAACATGACCGGTGGGGCCGGGGACGATACCTACTACGTCGACACCGCCAACGAGGTGACGACCGAGCTGGCCGGTGGCGGTACGGACACGGTGATGAGCAGCATCAACTGGACGCTGGGAAATTACATCGAGAACCTGACGCTGCTCAACAGCAACGCGATCAACGGCACGGGCAACGAGCTGGACAACCTGCTGTTCGGCAATGCCGGCGTCAACACCTTGAAGGGGGAGGGCGGCAACGACACCTACAACAGCGGCGCCGGCAACGACACGATGAACGACACGTCCACCAGCTCGAACGACGTCTACCGCTGGGGCCGTGGCGATGGCCTGGACACGATCAGCGACGCAGGCGGCACCGCCGACCGCATCGAGATCGGCACCGGCATCAGCGCGGCGCAGCTGACGCAGACGCGCAGCGGCAACAACCTGGTGCTGGGCATCAGCGGGGTGACGGCCGACAAGCTGACGATCACGAACTACTACGTGGCCGCCAACAGGATCGAGTCGATCAAGCTGGCCGACGGCTCGAGCGTGACCGCCACCCCGGCCGCGGCCAGCAGTTCGGCACCGACGGAGAAGGCGATGCCGGCGACGGTCGGTGCAGCGGCATCGGACGGCGTGATGGCGTCGGGCACGCGCCGCTTCGTGCCCGTGTCGCCCTGGGATGCGATGCACGCGGCGGTGGCGCTGGGCGATCCGCGGCGAGAGGCCTTGCCGACGCTGATCACGGCCCAGGACACCGGGCTGCACGATGACGTGGTGGGGGCGGGTTTGGCAGCCAGTTCCAGCCGCGCGTTGTGGCGCGGTGCCGAAATGCGCAGGGCATTGCCGTGAGTGTGTCGCCTGCCAGCGCGGTGCTCAGCCCCGAGGCGCTGGATTTCGCGCCCGACCTGCTGGCGATCCAGGAGCGGCCCCCGGCGCGCCTGCCACGGGCCTTGCTGCTGACGGTCGCGGCGCTGGTCGGGTTGCTGCTGGCCTGGGCCGCGTTCGCGCAGCTCGACATCATCGCGACGGCCGAGGGGCGGCTGGTGCCGGTGAGCTTCACCAAGGTCGTGCAGCCGGCCGAGGCCGGCGTCGTCACCGAGATCCTCGTGAAGGAGGGCGAAGCGGTGAAGGAGGGGCAGTTGCTGATGCGCCTGGACGCACGCGCCTCGCAGGCCGACACCGAGGCCCTGGGGCGCGAGGTGGCACTGAAGAAGCTCACGCTGCGGCGCATCGAGGCCGAGCTGGCAGACCGCCCGCTGCTGCCTGGCCGCGGCGAGCCGGCCGAGCTGTACGCGCAGGTCGATGCGCAGTTCCGGGCGCGCCGCCAGGCCTACCTGGATGGCGTGGCGCAGGAAGAGCAGACCCGGGCCCGCGCGCGGGCTGACCTGCTGGCGGCGCAGCAGCAACTCTCGAAGATCGCGCAGACCCTGCCGAGCTACCAGCAGTCGGCGCAAGCGTATCGACAGCTGGTGAAGGAGGGCTTCGTCGGCGAGCTGGCGGCCAGCGAGAAGGGCCGCGAAGCCATCGAGCGCGAGCAGGACCTGAAGGTGCAGACGGCCAACGTGCAGAGCGTCGCGCTGGCGGTGGCGCAGTCGGAGCGCAAGCTGGCCACGCTGCGCTCGCAGTACCGCTCGCAGCTGGAGAACGAGCGCATCGACACGCTGGCGCTGCTGAACCGAAGCGACCAGGAGTTGCAGAAGTCCGCGGTGCGAGCGGGGCAGCTGGAGATCCGCGCGCCGAACGCCGGCATCGTGAAGGACCTCGCGACGACGACACGGGGTGCGGTGGTGTCGGCGGGTGCGTTGCTGATGAACATCGTGCCGCAGGACGAGCCGCTGCAGGCCGAGGTGCAACTGCGCAATGAAGACGTGGGCTTCGTCGGGGTGGGGCAGCTCGCCAAGGTGAAGGTGGCGGCCTATCCGTTCCAGAAGTACGGCCTGCTCGACGGGCGCGTGACGCTGGTGAGCGCGGATGCGGTCGATCCGAAGCAGCAGCCGGCCCAGCCTGGGCAGCCGCCGCTGAACTATCGGGCCGTCGTGCAGATCGACGCGCACCAGCTGCACAGCCTGGCGACCGGCGAACGGCTCGCGCTCAATCCGGGCATGGCGGTGACGGCCGAGGTTCAGCAGGGGAGGCGATCGGTCATCGAGTACCTGTTGTCGCCGGTGCGGCAACTGGGGCAGGAGGCGGCGCGTGAGCGTTGATGGTGGGTCCGGTGGGTCAATGCGACAAGCGATCCGATCGCCTGATCCTGACCTACGGTGCAGCCGCTAACGGGGAAGGTCAGCGGATGATGGAGAAGAAGACGAGCACGCAGTGGGATCCGTGGACGCTGATCGAGGGGCAAGACGAGTACAACATCGGGTCTACGACCACGGTGCGGGCGACCTGCAAGCTGAGCTCCGGCGTCTACTCGATCGCGCTGGGTCCGGTCCCGGGGAACACGAATCCTCAGGGGCGTTGTGGCGCCTGGATCTCCCCCTGGGCAGAAGTGCGTCTCGGCAAGAAGGTCGTCTATCCCCGCGCAGACTTTGAATCGGGCGTTGGCTGTTTTTTCGCCGACGGAGAGATCACGACACGGGTCGAGATCGTGCCGGGTCGAACCAGGCACAAGATCCGCAGGTTTCCGGCCGAGCAGCTACTCAGTGACACCTCGGATCTGCATTGATGGCCTTGAAGGCTGAAGCCCCGTAGCCCGGATGCCAATCCGGGGACCCTCCGGCACTTCTCGAACCCCGCTCCCGGATTGCGCTGCGCTCCATCCGGGCTACGGATTCGAGAGCCTTCAGTTCACATCACCCGCCCGAACCACCACACCGACAGCGTCGCCGCCAGCACCATCATCAAGGCCCCCAGCGCCGCGAACAGGCTGCTGACCTCGGTCTCCTTCTTCTCCACCATCAGCCGCGAGCTCAGGCTCTGGTAGACCTTCTTCAGGTCGTTCGCGGTGCCGGCATAGAAATACTCGGCGCGCGTCAGGTTGGCGATGTTCTTCAGCGTCTCCTCGTCCAGCCGCACGCGCATCGACCAGCCCTCGAAGCCGATGGTCTCGCCCTCCTTGGTGCCGATGCCCACCGAATAGACCTTCACGCCCCGGTCGGCCGCCATCTTGGCCGCGTCGATCGGGTCCGGCCCGGTGGTGCGCTGGCCGTCCGTCAGCAGGATCACCGCCGCCGACGCATACGAGCCCGGCGCCACCGGCACGAAGTCCTGCTTGGGCTTGTCGTTCGGCCCGAGCGGCATGTTGCGCTGGCCCGTGATCTGCGACAGGTCGATGCCGGCGTCCGGGAAGATCGTCGCGAGCGACAGCACGATGCCGCTGCCGATGGCCGTGCCCCGCTGCAGCTGGAAGCGGTCGATCGCCGCCACCACGTCCTCCCGGCTCTGCGTCGGCGGCTGCACCACCGCCGCGGTGCCGGCGAACGACACCACCCCCACCCGCACGCTGCGCGGCAGCTCGGTGAGGAAGGACTTGGCGGCCTCCTGGGCCGCCGTCAGCCGGTCGGGCTGCACGTCGGTGGCGCGCATGCTGCCCGACACGTCCATCGCCAGGATGATGGTCTCCTGCTGCAGCGGCAGGGTCACCACCGCCATCGGCCGGGCGCTCGCGACGATCAGCGCGCCCAGCGACAGCAGCAGCAGCGCCGGCGGCACATGGCGCCGCCAGCCCGGGCCGCCGCCCTGGGCCTCGCGGACGATGGCCAGGCTGGCGAAGCGCAGCGTCGCCTTCTTGCGCCGATGCAGCAGCCAGAGGTACAGCCCGATCAGCAACGGCAAGGCCAGCAAGGCCCACAACAAATGCGGCCACACGAAGGTCATGCTGCCACCCCCTTCTGCACCGGCCGCAGGTGCGCGGCCATGCCCCCTCCCTGGGACGCCCGGGCGCGCTGCCGGCGCAGCTCGACGAAGCGCAGCAGCGCCTCGCCCAGGTCGTCGCCGGTGGCCAGCTCGAGCGTGTCCACGCCGGCGCGCAGGAAGCCGGCGTGCAACTCGTCCTCGCGCCGCTGCGCGATGCGCGCATAGCGCTCGCGGAAGGCCGCGTCATGGGTGTCGACCAGCATCTGCTCGCCAGTCTCGGCATCCTGCAGCGTCACCAGCCCCAGGTTCGGCAGGTCCAGCTCCATCGGGTCATACAGCCGCACCGCCAGCACCTCATGCCGCTGCGCCAGCCGCGCCAGCGGGTCGGCCCAGCCCGGCCCGCTGATGAAATCGGACACCACGAACACCATCGAGCGGCGCGGGATCATGCCCGCCGCGCGCTGCAGCAGGTCGCCCAGCTGCGTGCCGCCGGGCTTCGCCGCGGCCGGCGCCGTGTGCGCGCCCAGCCGCTGCAGCAGGTCCAGCACATGGGTGCGCCCGGTGCGCGCCGGCAGCACGGCGTCCACCGCGCTGCCGTACAGCACCGCGCCGACCCGGTTGCCGTGCCGCGTCAGCAGCCGCGCCAGCACCGTGACGAACTCCGCCGACACGCTGCGCTTGCTGCGCGCGCCGCCGAAGTCCACGCTGCCGCTCAGGTCGAGCAGGAACCAGGCGTTCATCTCCCGGTCCTCGGTGAACTCGCGCACGTGCGGCACCTGCAGCCGGGCAGTCACGTTCCAGTCGATGTGGCGCACGTCGTCGTGGTGCTGGTACTCGCGCAGGTCCGCCAGGTCGAGCCCGGTGCCGCGCCACAGCGTGCGGTAGTCGCCCTGCAGCAGGCCGTCCAGCCGGCGGATCACGGTCCACTCGAGCCGGCGCAGCACCGCCTCGGCCGTGTTCGTCATGATGCCGATCCTGCGGCGGCCTCGCCGGGCCGATGCGCCATCGGCTTGTCCGGCTTGGGCACCTTCTGCAGGATGCGGTGCACCAGCTGGTCAGCGCTCAGGCCCTCGGCCAGCGCCTCGTAGCTCAGCACCAGGCGGTGCCGCAGCACGTCGGGCACCAGGTCCTGCATGTCCTCGGGCAGCGCATAGCTGCGCCCGCGCAGCAGCGCCATCGCGCGCGCGCCTTCGACCAGCCCGATGGTGGCGCGCGGGCTGGCGCCGAAGCTGATGAACTTCGCCTGCTCGGCCAGGCCGTAGCGCGCCGGGTTGCGGGTCGCGCTCACCAGCCGCACCGCGTACTGCATCAGGGCCGGGTCGACGTAGATGCCGCGACAGCGGTGCTGCAGCTCGGCCAGCTGCTCGGTGCTCGCGACCGGCGACACCTGCACCGGCTCACCGGTCATGCGCTCGACGATCACGAACTCCTCTTCCTCGCTCGGGTAGCCGACGAGCACCTTCATCATGAAGCGGTCGACCTGCGCCTCGGGCAGCGGGTAGGTGCCCTCGGTCTCGATCGGGTTCTGCGTCGCCATCACCAGGAAGGGCGAAGGCACCTTGTGCGTCTCGCCGGCGATCGTGACCTGGCGCTCCTGCATCACCTCCAGCAGCGCGCTCTGCACCTTGGCCGGCGCGCGGTTGATCTCGTCGGCGAGCAGCAGGTTGGCGAACACCGGCCCGAGCGAGGTGCTGAACTCGCCGGTCTTCTGGTTGTAGATGCGCGTGCCCACCAGGTCGGCCGGCACCAGGTCGGGCGTGAACTGGATGCGCTTGAAGCTGCCGCGCAGCGTGGTCGCCAGGGTCTTGACGGTGATCGTCTTGGCCAGGCCCGGCACGCCCTCGACCAGCAGGTGGCCCTGGGCCAGCATGGCCACCATCACGCGCTCCAGGAACTTGTCCTGTCCCACGACGACGCGCTTGATCTCGTAGAGCAGGCGCTCCATCAGCTGGGCGGTCTCGGGGCTGTCCGCTGAGGGCATGGGGGCGTCTCCGGGTCAAAGGGGCACAAGGGGTCGAAACGGCTCAGAAGGGCGGCATGCCGGCCGCGCCGGCCGCGCTGTCGATGGGCACGGCAAAGCCGATGCCGATGAAGGTGCGGTGCTCGGTCGGGTTCAGGATCGCGGTGACGATGCCCACGACCGCGCCGTCCATGGTCACCAGCGGCCCGCCCGAGTTGCCCGGGTTGGCGGCGGCATCGAACTGGATCAGGTTGTTCAGCAGGCGCTGCCCCTGCGGCGAGCGGAAATCGCGCTTCAGGCCCGAGATCACCCCGCCCGACACCGACGGCCCGATGCCGAACGGGTAGCCGACCGCGATCACCTCGTCGCCGGCCTGCAGGTCGCTCGCCGAACGGATGGTGGCGGCCTGCAGGTCGTCCGGGATGCTCTTGGCGCGCAGCACCGCCAGGTCGTGTTCCGGCTCCACGCCGACGACCGTCGCATCCGACTCGTGCCCGTCGGCAAAGGTGACGCGCAGCTTCTTCGAGCCCTGGACCACATGCAGGTTGGTGAGGATGGTGCCGTTGTCGATGATCACCACGCCCGACCCGGTCGAGGTCGACAGGTGCGGCTCGCCCGGCTCGGGGGTTTCGTCGGCGGTCTGCTTCTTCCGGTCCCCGGCTCCCGGCCGGGCCGACCGCGGGCCGGGCCCGGCCTTCGGTGCCGGCGTGGCCGGCGGCGGGGCGGCCGCCGGCGGGGCCTCGTCGCCGTCGCTGCCCACCACCCGCACCACCGAGGGACGGATGATGTCGTAGGCCTTGGCATAGGCCGAGGGCAGCGGCTCCTTTTCCAGCGAATGGCGCACCGCGGCATCGATGTCGGCCTGTGTCAGCGCCCGGCCGGCCGGGTGCATCGCCTGCCAGGCCGCGAGCCCGCCGGCCACCAGCAGGGCACCGGACAGCGCCCACAGCACGCGCTCCTGGCGGCGCACCCAGGCACGCCAGCGGCGTGGCGGCAGCGTGCCGGGTGCCACCGCGGCCGGCGAGGCCGGCGAGGCCGGCGAGGCCGGGCCCGCGGCATCCGGCGGCAGGGGCGCCGCCTCGGCGGCGGGCGCGACGACCGGCCCGGACGCTGCCCGCCGGGAGCGGCTGTAGAGAGGAGCCTGTCTCATGCCTGCCTCCTGCAATCCCCATCCGCGATACCCAACGGGACAGAAAGATACAAATCTGTTCCGATCGCTGACGATAGCCTCACCGTAACACGGAGTTGCTGCCCGTGCACGCCCTGCGGTACTGCATCCCCCGCAGGCGAGGCATCATTGGCGGGATGCCCTGGATCGACTCCCACTGCCACCTGGATGCGCCCGAATTCGATGCCGACCGCGACGCCGTGGTGCAGCGTGCCCGGGAGGCGGGCGTCGGCCAGCTGGTGCTGCCCGCCGTGGCGGTGGGGAATTTCGAGACGGTGCGCGCGCTGGCCCACCGGCACGGACTGTCTTACGGCCTGGGCATCCACCCGCTGTGCGTGGACGCGGCGGGCGAGGGCGACCTGGCGGCGCTGCGGGCGGCGCTGGAGCGGCACCGCGACGACCCGCGCCTGGTGGCGATCGGCGAGATCGGGCTGGACCACTTCGTGCCGGGCCTGGACCAGGCGCGCGGCGAGCATTTCTTCGTCGAGCAGCTGAAGCTCGCGCGCGAGTTCGGTCTGCCGGCCATCGTGCATGTGCGCCGATCGGCGGACGCGCTGCTGAAGCACCTGCGGCGCATCGAGGTGCGGGGCATCGCGCATGCCTTCAACGGCAGCGACCAGCAGGCGCGGATCTTCGTCGAGCTCGGCTTCAAGCTCGGCTTCGGCGGCGCGATGACCTTCGACCGCGCGCTGCAGATCCGACGACTGGCGCAGACCGTGCCGGACGACGCCCTGGTGCTCGAGACCGATTCCCCGGACATCCCGCCGCACTGGCTCTACCGCACCGCGGACCAGCGCGCCGGCGGCGCCCCCCAGGCGCGCAACGAGCCGGCCCAGCTGCCGCGCATCGCCCGGGTGCTGGCGGAACTGCGCGGCTGCGGCGCGGACGCCCTCGCCGCGCTGACCACCGCCAACGTGCATGCGGCGCTGCCGCGGCTCGCGGCCCTCGCCGGGACGGGGGCCTGATGGCCGCGGCCCTGGCATCCTCCGCCGACGGCCTGCTCCAGGGCCTGCCGCCGGTGATCGACGTGCGCACCCGGCTGCTCGTGCTCGGCAGCTTCCCGAGCGTCGCCTCGCTGCAGTCGGGCGAGTACTACGCCCACCCCCGCAACCACTTCTGGCCGCTGCTGTCGGCGCTGTGGGGCATCGAGCTGCGGGCGCTGCCTTACCCCCGCCGCCTCGAGGCGGTGCGCGAGCGCGGCCTCGGCATCTGGGACGTCTACGCCCACTGCCGTCGCGAGGGCAGCCTCGACAGCGCGATCGCCGACGCGCGTCTCAACGACCTGGCCGGCCTGCGCGAGCGCGCGCCCGGCCTGGACGGCATCGCCCACAATGGCGGCGAATCGGCGCGCGCGATGCGCCACACCGCCAGCCTCGGCGTGCCGGTGGCGCGCCTGCCATCCACCAGCCCGGCGAACGCATCCTGGTCCTTCGAGCGCAAGCTGGACGCCTGGCGCGCCGTCTTCGAGCGGCACGGCCTGGCCTGACCCGATCCCGGACCCGAACACCCCACGCACACGACCTCCCCATGCCCCGCGCCTCTCCCGTCCCCGAACTCGTCCCCGCCACCCTGTCGGAAGCCGACGGCGTGCGCTACCTGCACCTGGGCACGCCCTGGGTGCAGGGCGCGATGCGCATGCGCAAGCCCGATGTCATCGAGCTGGACTACGTGCAGCGCATGATGGTCTGGCTGCTGCTGCGCGATCCGCAGGCGCTCGACAGCGGCCATGCGGTGCAGCTGGGCCTGGGCGCGGCGGCGATCACCCGCTTCACCCATGCGCTGGGCATGCGCACCACCGCCGTCGAGCTGAACCCCACCGTCATCACCGCCTGCCGCCTGTGGTTCCGCCTGCCGGAAGACGACGAGCGCCTGTCGGTGGTGAACGAGGACGCCGGCCGCTGGGTGGCCGACCCGGCCCATGCGGGCACGGCCCAGGTGCTGTGCGTCGACCTCTACGACCACGAGGCGGCGGGCCCGGTGTGCGACAGCGAGGACTTCTACCGCCACTGCCACCGCGTGCTGGCCGATGGCGGCGTGATGAGCGTGAACCTGTTCGGCCGCGATGCGAGCTTCGAGCAGAGCGCCGCGCGCATCGCCGCCGCGTTCGGCGCCGGCGCGGTGTGGAGCATGCGCCCCACCCGCGAGGGCAACACCATCGTCGTCGGCATGAAGGGCCTGGTCCTGCCGTCCCGCGAGGTGCTGGCCGAACGTGCCGACCTCATCGAGGCCCGCTGCAAGCTGCCGGCGCGCAAATGGCTGCGCATGATCCGCGAGCTGCCGGGCGCGTCGTCTTCTTCTTCGTCTTCCTCCCTCCGCGGGTGACCCATGACCGCTGCCGCCACCAAATCCCCCCGCCACGACAAGCCCGGCCAGCACCCGCGCGGCCGCCTCGAATGGCGCCGCCTGCTGAACTGGCTGCTCGAGGATGGCCTGATCGGCCGCGAGGACCACGACCGCACCGAGAAGCGCTTCTCCTCCGCCGACAGCGTGCAGCACCCGCTGGTGCGGCTCGGCAGTGCCGGCCTGGCCAACCCCGCCGGCAAGCCGCTCGACACCGAGCTGCTGACCGAGTGGCTGGCCGGGCGCATCGGCATGCCCTACCTGCGCATCGATCCGCTGAAGGTCGACGTGGGCCGGGTGGGCGACGTGATGTCCATCAGCTATGCCGAGCGGCGGCGTGCACTGCCGCTGCTGTTCGGCGCGCACGACGTGACGGTGGCCACCAGCGAGCCCTTCGACATCGCCTGGGTGCCCGAGATCGAGGCCCACACCCGCAAGGCGCTGCGCCTCGTGCTGGTCAACCCGGTGGAGGTGGCGCGCTACACGACCGAGTTCTACACCCTGTCGCGCTCGGTGCGCGCCGCCGCCAAGAACGGCGAGAACTCGGCCGCGGCGAGCTTCGAGCAGCTGGTCGAGCTGGGCCGCAGCAACAAGCAGCTCGACGCCAACGACCAGGGCGTGGTGCAGGTGGTCGACTGGCTGTGGCAGTACGCCTTCGACCAGCGCGCGAGCGACATCCACCTCGAGCCGCGCCGCGAGCTGAGCCTGATCCGCTTCCGCATCGACGGCGTGATGCACACCGTCTACCAGCTGCCGCCCGGCGTGATGAACGCGATGGTGGCGCGCGTCAAGCTGCTCGGCCGCATGGACGTGGTCGAGAAGCGGCGTCCGCTGGACGGCCGCATCAAGACGCGCAACCCGAACGGCGACGAGGTCGAGATGCGGCTGTCGACCCTGCCCACGGCCTTCGGCGAGAAGATGGTGATGCGGATCTTCGACCCCGACACCACGGTCAAGTCGCTGGATGCGCTCGGCTTCGGCAGCCATGACGCGCAGCGCTGGGAATCGCTGGTGGCGCGGCCGCACGGCATCATCCTCGTGACCGGCCCGACCGGCTCGGGCAAGACGACCACGCTGTACTCGACCCTCAAGCGCCTGGCGACCGACGAGGTCAACGTCTGCACCATCGAGGATCCGATCGAGATGATCCAGCCCACGTTCAACCAGACCCAGGTGCAGCCGGCGCTGGACCTGGGCTTTGCGGAGGGCGTGCGGGCGCTGATGCGGCAGGACCCGGACATCATCATGGTGGGCGAGATCCGCGACCTGGAGACGGCCGAGATGGCGATCCAGGCGGCGCTGACCGGCCACCTGGTGTTCAGCACCCTGCACACCAACGACTCGGCCTCGGCGGTGACGCGGCTGGTCGACCTGGGCGTGCCGCCCTACCTGATCGGGGCCACAGTGATCGGCGTGCTGGCGCAGCGCCTGGTGCGCGCCCTGTGCCCGAGCTGCAAGCAGCCGGACGAGGGCCTGGCCGCCGAGACGCTGAACGAGGCCATCAAGCCCTGGCGCCTGAACGGCAAGGCGCGGCCGTACAAGCCGGTGGGCTGCCTCGAGTGCCGCATGACCGGGTTCCGCGGACGGGCGGGCCTGTACGAGCTGCTGAGCATCAACGATGCGGCGCAAGCGGCCATCCACCCGGTGCCCGATGCGTCGAGGCTGCGCCAGCTCGGGCTCGCCGACGGCCTGCGGCCGCTGCGCCTGGCCGGCATGATGAAGGTGGCGGAGGGCACGACGACGATGGAAGAGGTGCTGCGTTCCACGCCGGCATGGGACACCTGACCGGGACACATCAGGACATGCGGCGCTACGTGTAAACCACACACGGCTGCCCGAGCGTGCTGCCTAGAATCGTCTGCAAGCTGTAACAGACAGATAACGCGAGGAGCAATCGTGAAGATCAAGAGCCAACGGGACTTCTGGTCCGGTTTGATGTTCGTCGTCGTCGGCGTGGTCTTCGCCGTCGGCGCGACCAACTACAGCATGGGCAGCTCGGCACGGCCGGGCCCCGGCTACTTTCCGCTGATCCTGAGCGTCCTGATGGCGATCCTCGGCGGATTCGTGCTGTTCAAGTCGCTGACCATCGAGACCGAAGGCGGCGACCCGATCGGCGCGATCGCGTGGCGCCCGCTGCTGGTGATCGTGGCCTCGATCGCCGTGTTCGGCCTCGCGCTGCCGCGCCTGGGCCTGGCGATCACGGTGCCGATCCTGATCGTCATGACGAGCCTGGCCGGCGACGAATTCAAGTGGAAGGGCGTCCTCGTGACCGCCGTCGTGCTCACGGTGGGATCGTGGGCGATCTTTGTGCTCGGGCTGAAGCTGGTCATCCCGATGTGGCCCTCGTTCCTGGGCGGCTGAGGAGGAGAACAGCATGGACCTGCTCGGCAACCTGGCGCTCGGCTTCGGCGTCGCCTTCACCTTCACCAACCTCGCGTACGCCTTCGCCGGCTGCGTGCTGGGCACGCTGATCGGCGTGCTGCCGGGCCTGGGCCCGGTGGCGACGATCGCGATGCTGCTGCCCTCGATCTATTCGCTGGACGCGACGCCGGCGCTGATCATGCTGGCCGGCATCTACTACGGGGCGCAGTACGGCGGCTCGACCACCGCGATCCTGATCAACGTGCCGGGCGAGTCGAGCTCGGTGGTGACCGCCATCGACGGCTACCAGATGGCACGCCAGGGGCGGGCCGGCGCGGCGCTGGCGGCGGCCGGCCTGGGCTCGTTCTTCGCGGGCTGCGTGGGCACGGTGATCATCGCGGCCTTCGCGCCGCCGCTCACCGAGCTCGCCTTCAAGTTCGGCCCGCAGGAGTACTTCTCGCTGATGGTGCTGGGCCTGATCGGCGCGGTGGTGCTGGCCTCGGGCTCGCTGCTGAAGGCCATCGCGATGATCATCCTGGGCCTGCTGCTGGCGCAGATCAACACCGACGTGATCTCCGGCACGGCGCGCTACAGCTTCGACGTCCCGGAGCTGACCGACGGCATCGGCTTCGTCGTGATCGCGATGGGCGTGTTCGGCTTCGGCGAGATCATCGCCAACCTGGGCATGCCGTCCGAGCACCGCGAGGTGTTCACCAAGAGCGTGAAGGGCCTGTGGCCGACGAAGCAGGATTTCCAGGAGGCCTGGCCGGCGGTGGTGCGCGGCACGGCGCTGGGGTCGCTGCTGGGCGTGCTGCCGGGTGGCGGGGCGCTGCTCGCGTCGTTCGCGGCCTACACGGTCGAGAAGAAGGTGGCGGGCGGCAAGGGCCGCTTCGGCAAGGGCGACATCCGCGGCGTGGCGGGGCCGGAATCGGCCAACAACGCCGGTGCGCAGACCTCGTTCATCCCGATGCTGACGCTGGGCATCCCGCCGAACGCGGTGATGGCGCTGATGGTGGGGGCGATGACGATCAAGGGCATCCAGCCCGGCCCGCAGGTCATGACGAGCAACCCGCAGCTGTTCTGGGGCCTGATCGCCTCGATGTGGGTGGGCAATGCGATGCTGGTGATCCTGAACCTGCCGCTGATCGGCATCTGGATCAAGCTGCTGACGGTGCCGTACCGCTTCCTGTTCCCGGCCATCACGCTGTTCTGCTGCATCGGCGTGTACACGCTGAACAACAACACCTTCGACGTCTACATGACGGCGGTCTTCGCGGTGGTGGGCTATGTGTTCTACAAGCTGAGCTGCGAGGCGGCACCGCTGCTGCTGGGCTTCATCCTCGGCCCGATGATGGAAGAGAACCTCCGGCGCGCGCTGCTGCTGTCGCGCGGCGACTGGAGCACCTTCCTCGTGCGCCCGCTGTCGGCGGGCCTGCTGATCGCCGCGGCGCTGATGATCGTGATCGTGCTGCTGCCTTCGATCAAGAACAAGCGCGAGGAAGCCTTCCAGGAAGAATGAGGTGGATCCCGGATTGGCATCCGGGCTACGGCATCCGGTAGCCCGGATGGAGCAACGCGCAATCCGGGAGCGCATTGGCTCCGCGTGAGTCAAAACACAGGCCGCTCATGCGGCCTGTTTCTTTTGCGGGGCACGAGGCATCATCGCCGCTTCACAGCAAAGGGCAGGAATGAACGCCAACACGCATTTCGACTGGAGCGCCGGCTACCCCAGCCAGCGCCTGCCGGTGTTCGGCCGCAACGTGGTGTCGACCTCGCACCCGCTCGGCGCGCAGGCCGGGTTGCGCATGCTGCTGAAAGGCGGCAATGCGGTCGACGCGGCCATCGCCGCCGCCGCCGCGATGACGGTGGTCGAGCCGGTCAGCAACGGCCTCGGCTCCGACGCCTTCTGCATCCTCTGGGACGGGCGGTCGCTGCATGGACTCAACGCCAGCGGGCGCGCGCCGGCCGCCTGGACGCCCGACTATTTCCGCCGCAAGTACGGCGACGACGCGAAGACGCCGCCGGTGCGCGGCTGGGACAGCGTGACCGTTCCTGGCGCGGTGGCCGGCTGGGTGGCGCTGAGCGAGCGCTTCGGCAAGCTGCCCTTCGCCGACCTGCTCGCGCCGGCGATCGAGGTCGCGGAGCGCGGCTACGCGGTGCCGACCGTCGTGCAGCAGAAGTGGTCCGCCGCGGTGCCGGTGCTGTCGCAGCAGCCCGGCTTCGCCGAGACCTTCATGCCGCACGGGCGCGCGCCGAACCTGGGCGAGCTGTTCCGCTTCCCCGGGGCCGCGAAGTCGCTTCGGCTGATCGCCGACAGCCGCGGCGGCGCCTTGTACGGCGGCGAGATCGCCGACGCTGCGGCCCGCCATGCGGCGCAGCACGGCGGCTCGATCCGCGTCGAGGACTTTGCCGCCTACCGTCCGGAGTGGGTGGAGCCCATCGGCCGCGAGTACCGCGGCCACGTGCTGCACGAGATCCCGCCGAACGGGCAGGGCATCGCGGCGCTGATCGCGCTGGGCATCCTGTCGCAGTTCGACGTCGAGCGGCTGGCGGTCGACGGCGTCGACTCCCAGCACCTGCAGATCGAGGCGATGAAGCTCGCCTTCGCCGACGTCTACCGCTACGTCGCCGAGCCGGCCGGCATGGAGGTCACGGCGGCGCAGTTGCTGGACGATGCCTACCTCGCCTCGCGCGCGAAGCTCATCGACATGAAGCGGGCGCAGGACTTCGGCGCCGGCAACCCGGTCAAGGGCGGCACCATCTACCTCAGCGCCGCGGACGAGAGCGGCATGATGGTCAGCTTCATCCAGAGCAACTACATGGGCTTCGGCTCCGGCGTGGTCGTGCCGGACTATGGCCTGTCGATGCAGAACCGCGGGCATGCGTTCAGCCTGGCGGGTGCCAACGCGGTGGCGCCGGGCAAGCGGCCCTTCCACACCATCATCCCCGCCTTCCTGACGCGCGACGGCCAGCCGCTGATGTCATTCGGCGTGATGGGCGCCAACATGCAGCCGCAGGGCCACCTGCAGACGCTCGTGCGCATGCTCGACTACCGCCAGCATCCGCAGGCCGCCTGCGACGCGCCGCGCTGGCGCTTCAACCAGGGCCTGGAGATCAACGTCGAGCGCTCGATGGACCCGCAGACGGTGCAAGGGCTGGCCGAGCGCGGGCACCGCATGGAGGTCATCAACGACTCGTACCAGGACTTCGGCGCCGGCCAGTTCATCTGGCGCCTGGGCGACCCGGGGAGGGAAGGCTACGTGGCCGCGAGCGATGCACGGCGGGATGGGCAGGCGGTGGTGTTCTGACGACGCCGCCGGGACCACGTCGCATGGTGCGGAACTGGAAGAAGGCGCGGGAGTACTTGCTTGGCACGGTCCCCGCAGCGGGAGGTGTCGACCTCGAGGAGATCGCCATCCGGAGAACCTGGGCGCAGCATGAGCAGGCGTTTGAACAGAACATCCTGCTTCAGATGGCCGTCCTCTACGAGGATTGGACACTGCGATTTGCTGCGGATGTCGAGCCGTCTCTCGCCAGGGTGGCGGAGGGATTGCGCGCTTGAAACAAGCTGCCGCTCGGAAAAAGAAGTCGGGCATACCGAGTGCGAAGGTGGATGGCCCGCGCAAACTGATGCGATCCGTTCTCAGCACTGCCAGACTTCCTTGGCCGGACTCATACGAGGGGACGGAGGTCTTGTTCAAGGCGCTGGGCTTGTTGAAGTTGTAGCCACTGCGTTCCCTGTCCATGCTGCGTGCACGGACATGCCGAACGTGGCACAACCCCCTGAAATCGTTGTACCGGCCTGCTGGGCCGCTGAAAGGAGCTTTCGCCACCAGCTGTTCCATCGAAGGGAGACACCATGAGCACGAGCCCGTCCATGCGAGGCTGCCGGATCGCGGCCCTCGCCTGCATCGTCTGCGTTGCCGGCACCACCACCGGTGCCTGGAGCCGGGAACGCCCCTGGCTCGACGCCTCCCTTCCACCGGAACAGCGCACGGCGAGCCTGCTCGCGGCGATGACCCTGCCCGAGAAGCTCTCGATGCTGCATTTCGGGATGCGCTGCGGCTACATCGGCTGCGTCGACGGCAATGCACGCCTGGGCATCCCGGCGCTGCGCCTGCAGGACGGCGCGGCCGGCGTGGGCAACGGCGTGGCCGGCGTCACGCAGCTGCCCGCGCCGGTGGTCGTCGGGGCCAGCTGGGACACCGTGCTCGCCCGCCGCTACGGCGAAGTGCTGGGCACCGAGCACTGGGCCAAGGGCGTCAACATCGCGCTCACCCCCACCGTCAACATCGTGCGCGACCCGCGCTGGGGGCGGGCCTACGAGTCCTTCGGCGAGGATCCCTTCCTCAACGGCCGCATGGCCGTCGCCCACATCGTCGGCGTGCAGAGCCGCGGGCCGATGGTGCAGCTCAAGCACTTCGCCGCCTACAACCAGGAGACGCTGCGCAGCGACACCAACGTCCTGGTCGACGAGCGCACGCTGCACGAGATCTACCTGCCGGCCTTCGAGACGGCGATCCGCGAGGCGCGGCCGCGCTCGGTCATGTGCTCGTACAACATGGTCAACAACCTGCATGCCTGCGAGAACCCGGCGCTGCTGATGCGCATCCTCAAGGGCGAGCTGGGCTACGAGGGCTTCGTCACCTCGGACTGGTTCGCCACCCAGTCGACGGTGGCGGCGGCCAACAGCGGGCTCGACATGGAGATGCCCAACCAGCTCTACTTCGGCGCGCCGCTGGCTGCCGCCGTCGCCGCCGGCCGGGTGACGCAGGCCACCATCGACGACAAGGTGCGGCGCATCCTGCTCGCCATGTTCCGCCAGCGGCTGTTCGAGCGGCCGCAGAACGGCACGCTCCAGACGCCGGCCACGCGGCCGGACCACGTCGAGCTGGCACGCCAGGTGGCGGTGCAGGGCAGCGTGCTGCTGAAGAACGACGGCGCGCTGCCGCTGCCCGACACGGTGCGCTCGATCGCGGTGATCGGCCCGCGTGCCGGCACGAGTGCATTGACCGGCGGGGGCGGCAGCGCCCAGGTGCAGCCGAGCGAACTGGTGTCGCCCTACCAGGGCCTGCAGGCCCGCGCCGGCGACGCCGTCGAGGTGCGCCATGCGCCGGCGCTGGCGCGCAGCGACGGGGCCCTGCCGGGCATCGATCCGCGCTTCGTGGCAACGGTGTCAGGCCGCGGGCCGGGCTTCGACGTCGACTACTTCGCCGGCACGCAGCTCGCGCCGCCGGTCTTGCTGAACCGGGTCGATGCGGCGCTCGACCATGACTGGCAGGGTGGCTCGCCGGCGCTGGGCGTGCCGCCGCTGAACTGGTCCGCGCGCTGGACCGCGCTGCTGACGCCGCCCGACACCGGCACCTACACCTTCTCGCTGAGCAGCGACGACGGCAGCCGGCTGCTGGTGAACGGCCAGCCGGTGATCGACAGCTTCGTGCCGCAGCCGGGCAGCACGCGCAGCGGCACGGTGGCCTTGGCGGCCGGCGAGCCGGTGCTGCTGCAGGTGGAGTATTTCCAGGGTGGCGGCGGTTCGCGCCTGACGCTGGGCTGGCTGCGGCCGGGGCAGAACCTGCACGACGAGGCGCTGGAGGCGGCGCGCACCGCCGATGCCGCCGTGGTCGTCGTCGGCAAGCCGACGATCGAAGGCAGCGACCTGGCCGACATCCGCCTGCCGGCGGACCAGGACGCGCTGGTGGCGAGCGTCGCCGCGCTCAACCGGCGCACGATCGTGGTGGTGAACACCGGCTCGGCGGTGGCGATGCCGTGGCTCGCGTCGGTGGCGGCGGTGGTGCAGGGCTGGTACCCCGGGCAGGCCTATGGCCATGCGCTCGCGGCCCTGCTGTTCGGCGACGAGAACTTCTCGGGCAAGCTGCCGGTGAGCTTCCCGCGTGCGCTGGCCGATGCGCCGGCGGCGACGCCGGAGCGCTTCCCCGGCGTGGCGCGGCGCGCGCACTACGACGAGGGGCTGGAGGTGGGCTACCGCTGGTACGACCGGCGCGGGATCGAGCCGATGTTCCCGTTCGGCCACGGCCTGTCGTACACCAGCTTCGCGTACGGCAACCTCGCGGTGGGGGCGCCCGATGCGGCCGGCAGCGTCACGGTGTCGTTCGACGTGACGAACACCGGGGGGCGCAGCGGCGCGGAGGTGGCGCAGGTCTACGTGGGGCAGCCGGCGACGAGCGGCGAGCCGCTGCGGCAGCTGCGAGGCTTCGAGCGCCTGGTGCTGCGGCCGCAGGAGACGCGGCGCGCCAGCATCACGCTGGACCGGCGGAGCTTCCAGTCCTGGCAGGAGGGGGGCTGGGTCACCACGCCGGGCGTGCATCAGGTCTTCGTCGGGGCGTCGTCGCGCGACGTGCGCTTGAGCGGGCAGGTGATGCTGCCGTGAGCCGGGCGGGCGTGGTGCGACAAGCGCGCCGGGCGCGTCAGGCGGTGCCGCCCCGGATCTCCCGCACGCCGCGCCCGAGGCGCCGCCGCAGCAAGGTCCGCAGCGTCACCCCGTCCGCGTAGCCGACCTCGGCCGCGATCGCATCGACGCTGTCGCGGCTGGTCTGCAGCCGGTGCAGCGCCCGTTCCACCCGCAGGTCCTGGAAGTACGACAGCGGCGTCTTGCCCAGCACGCGCTGCAGCCGCCGCGCCAGGGTGCGTTCGCTGCTGCCGGTGGCGCGCGCCGCCTCGCCCAGCGAGAAGCCCTGGGCCATGTGCGCGCGCGCCCAGCGCTCGAAGCGCTCGATCAGCGGGTCGGCGTGGGCCAGGTGGTCGGGGATGGCATAGGCGGCCTGCGATGGCCGGCCGTCGATCATCAGGTAGCGCGCCACGAGACCCGCCGACGCCGGGCTCAGCTGGCGCAGCAGCCACAGCGCCAGGTCGAGGTGCGCCACCGCCGCACCCGCGGTCACCAGGCTGCCCGACGGCACCAGCATGCGCGACTCGTCCAGCTCGACCTGCGGATGCAGCTGCCGGAAGTAGGGCGCCAGCCACCAGGTCGTCGTCGCCCGGCGGCCGTCCAGCAGCCCCGAGGCCGCCAGCAGGAAGGTGCCGGTGCAGGCGGCCGCGAGCCGGCTGCCGCCATCCCCGCGCTCGCGCAGCAAGTGCACCGCGTCGCGCACGTCGGCCCGGCGCATGGCCTGCTCGAGCGCCTGCGGCGTCTTGCTGCCCAGGGCCGGTGCCACCAGCACGTCGGGCACCGGGCCGGACTGCGCCGGCTGCACCGGCACGCGCAGCCCGCGGTCGGTGACGACGCGGCGCCGCACGCCCACCGGCCGCACCTGCAGCGGCGACTGCCCCGGCTGCAGTTCGTTGGCCGTGGCGAACACGTCGAGCAGGGCCGCGAGGCCGGTGTCGAACACGCCGTCGAGAACCAGGATGTCGATGCGCATCATGGCAAGAACGATAGCATCAATGTCGATCCTGCCAATGGTGCCGAAGCGCGGCGAGACCCACACTCCGGGTCACCCGATCCGGGTTCAACCCATGCACAGGAGAAGCATCATGACGGTCCACAAGGCATTGCTCGCACGACTCGAGGCCAAGCCGGGCAAGGAGGCGGCGGTCCACGACCTGCTGGTCAGCGCGCTGGCGCTGGCCCGCCAGGAGCCGCGCACGACGGTGTGGTTCGCGCTGCAGCTCGGGCCCTCCACCTTCGGCGTGTTCGACGCCTTCGCCGACGAGGCGGGCCGCCAGGCCCACCTGTCGGGCGCGATCGCGCAGGCGCTGATGGCCAAGGCGCCGGAGCTGTTCAGCCAGCCGCCGCAGATCGACCCCGTCGACGTGCTGGCGGCCAAGCTCGCCTAGGGCCTGTTAACACGACGGGAAGGCTCGCGCCGGTGCCTGCCAAGGCGCTGGGCAAGGCGCGACGCGCAGCCCGGGGTGGTTTCCCGGGCAAGCGGCGCAACGCGGCCCAGCGCCTTGGCAGGCACCGGCCCGAAGGGTGATCTCGTCAAAAGGCCACCGGCGGCGTTGCACGGCTTGCCCGGGAAACCACCCCGGGCTGCGCCGTGCGCCTTGCCGGTGGCCTTTTGACGAGTCACGCGAGCCTTCCCGTCGTGTTAACAGGCCCTAAGCTGGGGGCGATGCACCAGCCCTCGCTGTTCGACGATCCCGCGCCGCCACCCCCCGCGCTGCCGCCCGGGCTGGTGGTCGAGGACGGCTTCCTGTCGCCCGACGAGGAGGCCGCGTTGATCGCGCTGGTGCGCGGCCTGCCCTTCGCCGCGGCGCGCTACAAGGGCTACACCGCGCGCCGCCGGGTCGTGAGCTACGGCGGCAGCTTCGACTACGACGCGAACCGGCTGCTGCCGGCCCAGCCGCTGATCGAGGCCCTGCACCCGCTGCGGGAGCGCGCTGCGGACTGGGCCGGCCTGGCGCCGGCCGCGCTGGTGCACGCCCTGGTCGCCGAGTACGTGCCGGGCACGCCGCTCGGCTGGCACCGCGACGTGCCCGACTTCGAGGAGGTGATCGGCGTCTCGCTCGGCAACCCGGCCGAGCTGCGCTTCCGGCCGTACCCGCCGGTCGCGCCGAAGCGGGCCGACATCCTGCGCCTGCGGGTCGAGCCGCGCTCCATCTACCTGCTGCGCGGCGAGGCGCGCTGGGGATGGCAGCACAGCGTGCCGCCGGTGACGGCGCTGCGCTGGTCGATCACCTTCCGCACGCGGCGCGCCGCAGCCGGGCGCCATCCTGCAGATTGATGATCCCAAAACGCCGGCCAAGGCGCATGCTTGCGGTTCGCCCGAAGATCCGGGCTCGGCGTGGAGCAGGCCATGGGGAGGTCGTACGCGTCCGCCGCGCGCCACCGCGTGTGCGAGGTTTGCCTGGGGTGCGCCTGCGCGCTCGGTGGGCCGGTGTCCGCGGCCGCCGGCGACGAGGCGCCGCCGGTGCTGCTGGCGATGAACCTGTCGGTCAACCACGCGGTCGCCTATGTCGACGACCGGGCCGCCACCGGCCGCCTCGACGACTGGGCCACGCCGGACGAGCTCGCGGCGCGCGGTGCCGGCGACTGCGAGGATTTCGCGATCGCCAAGTACTTCCGCCTGCGCCGCGCCGGCATCCCGGCGGCCCAGCTGCGCATCGCCTATGTCGAGCTGGAGCCGGTCGCGGGCGCGCGCCGGACGCGGCACATGGTGCTGGCGTGGCTGCCGCCGGGCGAGGCGACGGACGGCGAGCTGATCCTCGACAACCTGCTCGATGCGGTGCGGCCGCTGTCGCAGCGGCCCGACCTGCGGGTGCTGATCAGCTTCAACAGCGACGGCATCTGGCCCGGCCTGGCGCGCGGCCTGCCGGCACGCGGGCCGCGGCAGATCACCCGCTGGGCGCAGGTGCTGGACCGGGTCGGGCCCCTGCCGTGAGCGCGGCGCGCCCCGCGTCCGCGACGTCCTCGCCCAGCATCCCCCGGTCCCCGCGCCGGAACGCGCGCGGCGAGCAGCCCATCTCGCGCTGGAAGGTGCGGATGAAGTTCGACAGGTCCTGCCAGCCGGTCTCGTAGGCGATGTCCGTGATCGGCTGCGCGCTGTCGCCCAGCAGGCGCACGGCGTGCAGCAGCCGCATGCGGATCAGGTACTGGTGCGGCGTCACGCCCAGGCTGGCGCGGAACAGCCGCATCAGGTGGAAGGCACTCACGCCCACCACGGCCGCGACAGCGTCGAGCGACAGCGGCTCGGCGGCGCGCCGTTCGATCTCGCGCGCCGCGGCGAGGGCCAGTTCGACCTGCCGCGGCCCGGGGCGGGGCACCGGCGCTTCGCCGCGCGCCTGCAGCGCGCGCCGGACCTGGCCGACCACCGCCAGCGCCGCCTCCTCCAGCGCGAAGCCTTCGTCTCCGTCCGCCAGCAGCGTCTGCATCAGCGCCGCCACGCGCGGCATCGGCGGCAATGCGGCCCGGCCGAACACGGTGCGGCCGGCGGCATCGCCGAGCGCACCCAGCACCCCTTCCATCGCCTCGCCCGACAGCGCCAGCACCACGCAATCGTCGCCGTCGCCCAGGCTGGGTTCGTGCGAGCAGGTGTAGCCCTCGCCCTCGTTGCCCAGCATCAGCCAGCCCGGGCCGAGCACCGCCTGGCCGCCCGGGCTGCGATAGCCGAAGACCCCGCGCTGCACCCAGGTGACCGAGAACGCCGAATGGCGCTCGTCCACCGGCGGCGCATGCCGCCCGTCGCTGCAGCGGCAATGCGCCAGGCGCAGCCCGCGATGGCGTTGCACGGGGCGGTAGGCGCGGGGCAGGGCGGGGACGGACATGGCGAATCGATGTTAGCGGGCGGCGATGCCAGTTTTCTCCAAGTCCGCCGGACGACCCCTCGCCAGACTGCGAAGCCTCCGCAACGAACGAGGTTCCCCACCATGACGTCCTCCCTCATCGCCCCCGCCGGTTTCCACGCCGCGCGCCGCTTCGTCGACACGCCCTCGGGCCGCATCGCCTATGTCGAGCACGGCAGCGGCCCGGTCGCGCTGTTCGTGCACGGCGTGCTCGTCAACGGCTACCTCTGGCGCCACCAGCTGCAGGCGCTGGGCGAAGTGCGCCGCTGCATCGCCCCCGACCTGCTGGCCCACGGCGCCACCACCATCCGCCCCGACCAGCCGGTGTCCTCGGCCGCCAATGCGCAGATGCTGCTGCAGTTCATCGACGCGCTCGGCATCGACCGCGTCGACATCGTCGGCAACGACAGCGGCGGCGGCATGGCGCAGATCCTGGCCGCCCTGCACCCGCAGCGCGTGCGCAGCCTCGCGCTGACCGATTGCGACACGCACGACAACTGGCCGCCCGAGGCCTTCAAGCCCTTCCTCGCGCTGTCGGCAAGCGGGGGCCTGGAGGGGGCGCTGCAGGCCATGCTGTCGGACACCTCGTTCTACCGCTCGGCCGCCGCCCTCGGCCCGGCCTACGAGGACCCCGACCGCGTCGCCGACGCGACCATCGAGACCTACCTGCGCCCGCACCTGGCGAGCCCGCAGCGCACGCGCGACCTGGCGCGCTTCCTCGCCGCCTTCGACCCGGCCGACACCGTGGCCGTCGAGCCGGGGCTGAAGGCGCTGCAGGCGCCGACACTCGTCGCCTGGGGCACGCACGACGTCTACTTCGACCTGGCTTGGTCGCATTGGCTGGCGCGCACCATCCCCGGCACGCGGCGGCGGGTCTCGTTCGACGGCGGGCGGCTGTTCTTCCCCGAGGAGCGCTGGCAGGCCTTCAACGACGAGCTGCGCGCCCACTGGGCGGCGGCCTCCTGACGTCAGTTGCAAGTCTCCTGACAGTTTCGGGCAGGGGGGCCGCCTATCCTGTGGGGGTCGTCCTGCCTCTTCCATCTTCCGAGGACTGCCGCCATGACCCTGATCCGAACCCTCTGCGTTGCGAGCATCGCCTGCGTGCTCGCCCTGTTCCAGCCCCCCGCGGACGCGGCCGGCGCCCCTGCCGATCCCGCCCGCGCCCTGGCCTCGCTGGCGCAGCGCTACTACGACGCGCAGGCCCGGCTCGACCCGGTCTACTCCGCCACGCTGGCCGGCGACAACCGCTTCGACGACCAGCTGCCCCTCACGCTGGCGCCGGCCGAACGCGCGAAGCGATTCGCGATGTACCACCGGCTCGAGCGCGAGCTGGCGCACATCCCGCACGACCGCCTCCCGCCCCGCGACCGGCTGACGCACGAGCTGCTGGCGCGCGAGCTGCGCACCCGCATCGGCTTCGAACCCTTCCCCGACCACCTGCTGCCGGTGCAGCAGCTCGATTCCATCCCGGTGCTGCTCGCCAACTTCGGCGGCGGCCAGGGCGAGCAGCCGCTGAAGACGCCGGCCCAGTACGACGCCTACCTGAAGCGCATCTCGCGCCTGCCGGCCTGGGTCGACCAGGCCATCCTCAACATGCGCGAGGGCATGCGCCGCGGCGTGGTGCAACCGAAGGCGGTGGTGACGGCCGCGCTCGGGCCGCTGCGTCCGCTGGGCGACGCGGACCCGGCCACGAACCCGTATGCTGCCCCGGTGCGCAACTTCCCGGCCTCGTTCAGCGAGGCCGACCGCCGCCGCCTGTCCCGCGCCTACGACGAGGCCGTGGTCACGCGCGTGGCACCGGCCCTGCGCAAGCTCACCGCCTTCGTCGAGACCGAGTACCTGGCGGCGGCGCGCACGAGCGACGGCTGGGGCGCGTTTCCCGATGGGGCGGCGTGGTACCGCCAATGGGTGCGCGACCAGACCACCACCGGGCTCCGCCCCGACGAGATCCATGCGATGGGCCTGGCCGAGGTCGCGCGCATCCACGGCGAGCTCGCGAAGGTGGCACCGCAGCTCGGCTACGACGGCGACCCGAAGCAGCTGCTGGCCTGGGTGCGCACGCAGCCGAAGTTCCTGCCCTGGCGCAGCGAGGCGGAGATCCTCGACGCCTACCGGCGCATCAACGAGCGGGTGAAGGCCCAGCTGCCGCAGCTGTTCGGCCGCGTGCCGAAGGCGCCGCTGGACATCCGGCCCGAGCCCGAGCTGACCCGGGCCTCGGCCTCCGACCACTACGCGCTGCCCGCCGAGGACGGTTCGCGCCCGGGCATCTTCTGGGCCGTGATCAACGACCCGGCCGCCTACGACGCGACCACCATGACGGCGCTGTTCCTGCACGAGGGCCAGCCCGGCCACCACTTCCAGCTCGGCCTCACGCAGGAGCTGCAGCTGCCGGAGTTTCGCAAGCGCATGTGGATCAACGCCTTCGGCGAGGGCTGGGCGCTGTATGCCGAGACCCTGGGCCACGAGATGGGCTTGTACCAGGATCCCGCGGCCTGGGTCGGCGAGCTGCGCCTGGAGATCGCCCGCGCGACCCGCCTGGTGGTCGATACCGGGCTGCATGCAAAGGGCTGGACCCGCGCGCAGGCGATCGCCTACTGGGTCGACAACGTCGGCGCGACGCAGGCGCAGGCGGCCAACCAGATCGACCGCTACCTGGCCTGGCCGGCCCAGGCGCTGGGCTACAAGCTGGGCGCGCTGAAGATCCAGGAACTGCGCGAGCGGGCGCGACAGGCGCTGGGCGATCGCTTCAGCATGCCGGGCTTCCACGACGCGGTGCTGGCCGAGGGCGGGCTGCCGCTGTCGGTGCTGGACGCGCAGGTCGACCGCTGGATCGCGAGCCGCCTGCGCTGAGGGGCGGCGCCGGGCCGCGGCCGTGGGCGCGCCGCGAATGCGCACAATGGCGGCATGTGCCCGACTGCTGCCGCCCTGTTCTCCATCGATGCCCTGGACGGCGGCGCCGGGTTCGATGCCTTTGCCGCCTACCTCGCCGACCACCTGCGCGACAACGGCGCGGGGGGCGTCTGGTTCCAGCCGATGCCGGCGGGCAGCGGGCTGCCGCCCGAGCGCGAAGCCGCCTGGCGCGCGGCGTTGAACGTGCCGGTGGGCGCGCCGGGCTGGCGCCGCCTGTGGGTGGCGCGCGATGCGGCAGGCGCCTTGGCGGGCCACGTCGACCTGCGCGCCCATGCCCAGGGCGGCAGCGCGCACCGCTGCCTGCTCGGCATGGGCGTGGCGCGCGGCCAGCGGCGGATGGGCCTGGGGGCGTGCCTGGTCGCGCATGCCGAGGCGTGGGCGCGCGGCGCAGGCGGCCTCGACTGGATCGACCTGCAGGTGCTGGCCGGCAACACGGCGGCGGTTCGCCTCTACGAACGCTGCGGTTTCGTGCGCCTGGGCGAAACGCCCGACCTGTTCCGCATCGACGGCGCGAGCCTGTCGTCGATCACGATGGCACGGCGCCTGTAGCCCGGCCGCCATCCAGGGGCGGCCGTCAGGCCGGCGGTGCGACATCGCCCGCCTTCGGCACCGGATGGACCTCGATCGACGCGCCGGCGGGCAGCGGACAGCGCCGTGCCCATTCGAGCGCCTCCTCGCGCGAGCGGACCTGCAGCATCCAGCAGGGGCCGGCCGCGAGCAGCACGCCGGCCTGTTGCAGCGTCCGGTCGAAGGCCGCCATCTCGGCCGTCGGCCGGGCCTCGGGCAGCATCAGCATCATGAATCGCATGGGATCTCCAGGAAGCGAGGACGGAGCCTCTCGGTGACGGCGATCCACGCCCCCGGAAATCGACATCCGGCGCTGCCGAAGGTGTAACCGGGCGGGGGAAGGGCCGGGCACGGGGCCACACTCGCGCCATGCCGTCCCCCGACCGCCTCTCCCTCGGCTGGCGCAGCGAGCTGATCTTCCCGGGCTTCGATGCCGAGGTCGTCGAGCGCCGCGGCTACCTGCTGGTGCGAACGCCGCACAACCCGACGTACTGGTGGGGCAACTACCTGCTGTTCGACCACCCGCCGGAAGCCGGCGATGCGGCCGCCTGGGTGGCGGCCTTCCAGGCGGAGATCGGCGGGCGCCAGTGCGAGTCGCGCCACCTGGCGTTCGGCATCGACACGCCGGCCGACACCCTGCCGCTGCCGGCCGATTTCGCGGCGCTGGGCGTGCGGGCCTACCGCAGCATCGTGCTGACGATGCGTGCCGACCAGCTGCGCCCGCCGCGGCGCGACATCGGCGATGGCTACCGCATCCGCCCCTTGCGCCTGCCCGACGAGGCCGGCGCGGCCGCCGAGCTGCAGGTGGCTGCCGACCAGGGCGGGCACGAGCCGGCCGGCTACCGCGTGTTCCGCCAGCGCCAGATGCTGCGCTACAGCAGCATGGCGCGGGCCGGGATGGGGCATTGGTTCGGCGTCTTCGCCGATGCGGGCGGCACGGGCCGCGAGGACCTGGTGGCCGACTGCGGCCTGTTCCGCGACGGCGACGGTCCGCAGGCCCTGGGCCGCTTCCAGCACGTCTCCACCCACCCGGCCTGGCGCCGCCGCGGCCTGTGCTCGGCGCTGATCCGTGCCGTATGCCGGCACGGCTTCGACGCGATGGGCGTGGCCTCGCTGGTCATCCTCGCCGACCCGGACGATGTCGCGATCGGCCTCTACGAGGCACTCGGCTTCCGGCGCCACGGCCACACCTGGCACCTGGAACGCCGGCCGCCGCCGTGAGGCGCTTCACGGACCCCAGGGAAAACCCTCAAGTTTGCGCCGGCCTGTCCGATACCCGGGCATTCCCGTTTGCTGTGCGGTATTCCCGAGGATTCCCGACATGACTTCCCTTTTTGCACGTCTTCGGCTGGCCCCCCGGCTGGCACTCGCCTTCGGCCTGGTGATGCTGGTGACTTCGCTGGCCGCGGGCATCGGCGTCTGGCGCCTGGACCGGCTGCAGGACATCGCCAACGACCTGGGCGGCGCCTCGTCGCAGCGGGCGCTGCTCGCGCGCGAGCTGCACGCCATCGTGGTGCTGAGCTCGGCGCGCGCCGAGACCCTGCTGCAGATCGACGATGCCGAGCATGCGGCGCGCATCATGGCCGACCGCAAGCTCACCTCGGCGCGGTCCGAGGTGGTGCGCAAGACGCTGGAGCAGCTGGCCGACACCGAGAAGACCAAGGCGCTGTTTGCCGACATCGACGAGGCCGGCGGCAAGTTCCGCACCGTGCGCGACGAGCTGGTCAAGCGCAAGGCGGCCGGGGAGAAGATCTCCGGCGAGGACATCGGCCAGCGCCTGCGGCCGGCTGCCGATGCCTATGCGAAGGCGGTCGACGAGCTGGCCGCCTACCAGGCGCGGCGCGTCGAGGAGGCGCGCGAGGCCGCGGCACGCAGCGAGCGCGAGGGCATCACGATGCTGCTGGGCGGCATCGGCCTCGGCCTGCTGGTGAGCGGGGGCTGCGCCTGGGCCCTGTCGCGCTCCATCGTCAGCCCGCTGCGCGACGCCTCGCGCATGGCCGAGCGCGTGGCCGCGGGCGACCTGAGCACGGTGCCGGCGAAGGCCGTGGGCGAGGACGAGGTGCAGGCGCTGGTGGGCGACCTGGGCGCGATGCAGGGCAAGCTGTCGGAGCTGGTGGCGAGCGTGCAGTCGGTGAGCGAGTCCATCACCACCGCCAGCACGCAGATCGCGGCCGGCAACCTCGACCTCTCCTCGCGCACCGAGCAGACCGCGTCCAGCCTGCAGCAGACGGCGTCCAGCGTCGAGCAGCTCACGGTGACGGTGCGCCAGAGCGCCGACGCGGCGCGCCAGGCGAACCAGCTGGCGCTGTCGGCCTCGGGCGTCGCGACGCGCGGCGGCGAGGTGGTGTCCGACGTGGTGAACACGATGCAGGCCATCGCCGGCTCGTCGCGCAAGATCGCCGACATCATCGGCGTGATCGACGGCATCGCCTTCCAGACCAACATCCTGGCGCTGAACGCGGCGGTGGAAGCGGCGCGTGCCGGCGAGCAGGGCCGCGGCTTCGCGGTGGTGGCGGGCGAGGTGCGCAGCCTGGCCCAGCGCAGCGCCCAGGCGGCGCGCGAGATCAAGGGCCTGATCGGCGACAGCGTCGACAAGGTCGAATCGGGCACGCGCCTGGTGGAGGCGGCCGGCGCCACGATGACCGAGATCGTCAGTTCGGTGCGGCGCGTGACCGACATCATCGGCGAGATCAGCGCTGCCGCCGGCGAGCAGAGCGAAGGCATCGGCCAGGTCAACCAGGCGATCACGCAGCTCGACCACATGACGCAGCAGAACGCCGCGCTGGTGGAGGAATCGACCGCCGCGACCGAGAGCCTGCGCGACCAGGCGACGATGCTGTCGCGGGCGGTGGGGACCTTCAAGCTGGCTTGATGACGGCCCCCACGTCACTTCGTTCCTGCCCCGAGGGGGCTCAGCCGCCTTGGGGCGGCCCGGCGGCGGCTGAAGGCCGCATGTGCCGGTCCGTAGAATGGACCGGATGAGCAGCAGCCCTTCCGCGGTACCGACGTCCGACGTTTCAGTTCCCGCACGCCACTGGCCCGGCCTGCTGCTCGCGATGCTGGGGGCGATCGCGTTCTCCGGCAAGGCCATCATCGTCAAGCTGGCCTACCGGCACGACGTGGATGCGGTGACGCTGATCATGTACCGCATGCTGTTCGCGCTGCCGCTGTTCCTGCTGCTGTCGTGGTGGGCGGGGCGCGGCAAGCCGGCGTTGACGCGGCGCGACGGGATCGTCGTGCTGGGGCTGGGATTCAGCGGCTACTACCTCGCGAGCTTCCTCGATTTCGCCGGGCTGCAGTACATCAGCGCGAGCCTCGAGCGGCTCATCCTGTACCTGAACCCGACGCTGGTGCTTTTCCTCGGCGTGGTGCTGTTCCGCAAGCGCGTGAACAAGCGCCAGCTGGCGGCGCTGGGCGTCAGCTACGCGGGCGTTCTGCTGGTGTTCGGGCATGAGATCCAGCTGGTGGGCTCGCACGTGGTGCTGGGCGCGGCGCTGGTGTTCGGCAGCGCGGTCAGCTATGCAATCTACCTGGCGTACAGCGGCGAGGAGGTGAAGCGGCTGGGGGCACTGCGGCTCACCGGCCTGGCGAGCACGGTGGCCTGCGTGCTGTGCATCGTGCAGTTCCTGGTGCTGCGGCCGCTCTCGGCGGCGGCGGTGGCGCCGGAGGTGATCTGGCTGTCGGTGCTGAATGCGACGCTGTGCACCTTCGCGCCGGTGCTGATGGTGATGATGGCCATCGAGCGCGTGGGCGCGACGATGGCGGCCCAGACCGGCATGGTCGGGCCCTTGTCCACGATCCTGATGGGCGTGCTGATCCTCGGCGAGCCGTTCACCGCGTGGGTCGCGGCCGGCACCGTGCTGGTCCTGGCCGGGATCTGGCTGCTGGCGCGAGCCCGGTGAACGAGGCACCGCGTCCCGTAGCCCGGATGCCAATCCGGGGATCGGCCTTCTAAGCCTCTTCAGCCTCTTTGCAGGACGGCGCGCAGACGAACTGGGTCTTGCCCAGCAGCTTGCGAGACTTCAGGGAAGTCCGCGCGCGGTGCTTGCCGCACAGGAAGCACGACATGGTGGCGGCGCTGAACACGCCGGCAGACGCAAACGGAGAGCCCGGGGCCTTGGTGCGATAACGCAGGCCTTCGGCATCGATCGAGTTTTTGACTTGGTCTTTGGCCATGGATCAGGGGGTTGCGGGCGCGGGTTGCGCCCGGGGATGACAGGACGCCGCGGGCGCGGCGGTCCAGCATTATCAGGGCTGGCGGGGTTTTCAGCGCGAAAACACTTGGATACCCTTGCCGGGCGCCGGATTCCGGCACCACCACCAGGAGACGCGAATGAGCAAGTCGGGGATCGACCAGGAAGCGCTGATCGGCCTGTTTTCCCAGGCCAGTGCCCGGCAGGGCGAGGCCTTGCGCAAGGCGGTCGGCGAGGCCACGCTGAAGGCGCTGCAGGGGCGGGAACTGACGCTGCAGAACATCCGCAGCGTGGTCAAGTCCGTCACGAAGGCGGCCTCGGCCGGCTTGGCGGAGAACCCGTCGCCGACCCTCGACCCCGAGGCGCTGCTCGGCAAGGCCTTCGCGGGCATGGATTCGGCCCTGCTGCAGGCGGTGGAGGCGCACCGCAAGGCGCTGCAGCAGTTCGTCAGCCAGGGCGTCGGCCTGCAGGAAAAGCAGCTGAAGGGCGCGCTCGGCGACCTGGAGAAGTTGGAAGAGGTGTTCTTCGACACCGTCGGCAAGGCCGCCGGCTCGGCCACCGAGCCGCTGCAGGGCGCCTGGAGCCAGGTGCTGGAGACCATGAAGCTCAAGGGCACCGACACCGGCGCGCAGGCCTCCGACGCGGTGGAGCAGCTGGTCACCCAGGCCCGCACCGCCCTGCGCGACAGCCGGACGCTGGGGCTGAAGACGGCCCAGGCGCTGCTGGACGGCTATTCGGCGATGGTCAGCGGGGTGTTGATCGGCATGGCCGAGGGCCTGGCGCAGGGCGGGAGCGAGGCGGCGCCGGCGGCGAAGGCGCGGCGGCGCTGACCCTGCAGGCGGCGGAACGCCGGGCGGCATCGGGGCACTCACCGGGCTTCGATGCTGCTGCCCGCGATCCGTGACCTGGTTGCTGCCGCCAAAGAAGCGCCTGAGGGAGGCGACAGGCCCGGAGGGTCTGCCAGAGGGGCCGCCAACGCGGCGCCAGATGAGCGAGGAGGTGCGTGCCGCGCGCGATCGTGCGCGCAGGCTCCCGCAGCTTCCCTCGCTGGACGATGCGTTGGGCCCGGATTGGCGCAACCTCCGGCCGCTTCCCTCGCCTCTGCTCGCTCGTCCTTCCCGCCTTCCTCCGGAAACCTTTCAAGCGGGACGGTGGACCCTGGATCCCAAGGCCCTCACGCTCACCTTTGGAGTGCGCGTCAAGAATCTGTCGCCGCCCGAGGCCCGCATCCTGAGGCTGCTGCTCGGCAACGCCGGCAAAACCTTCAGCCATGACGAGTTGCATGCGGCGGGATGGCCCGGCGGTCGGCGAGGGGGTCCCGGCGTGCGCGACGGCCATATCGCTCAGGTGATCTACCGGCTGCGCGACTTGCTGGAGTACCTGGAGGGGAGGCACCTCAAAACGGTTCGACGGAAAGGCTACTGCTGGGATCCGCCGCAGGCGCGCACCGACGCTCTCCCGGAATGACAGCTCGCCGGCGCCGTCGCGGTTGCCGGGTTGTTCGGGCAAGTGGTCAGGCCAATCGACAATGCGAGGCCGGTCAGGGAGTTCCCTGACAGGGCTGACCCTCTTGGTGGGTGGCGGGCGGGTCCCGCAAGATCAACTGGCCTGACCACTTGGCGCCCGCCGGCCCCATGCCCATCCAGACCATCGAGAGCCGCCGGCTGTACCGGCAGATCGCCGACCAGCTGAGCCGCCTCATCGACAAGGGCGAGTTCCGCGTCGGGGCCCGGCTGCCGTCGGAGCGGGACCTGTCGGAACAGCTCGGCGTGAGCCGCCCTTCGGTGCGCGAGGCGTTGATCGCGCTCGAGGTCGAGGGCCTGGTCGAGGTTCGCGGCGGGGCCGGCGTCTTCGTCAGCGCGCGCCGGCCGGCCGCGGCGACGCACCGCAGCGAGACGCCACCCCCGGGACCCTTCGACCTGATCCGCGCGCGCTGGATCATCGAATCCGAGACCGCGGCGCTGGCCGCCACCCATGCCACGCCGGAGCACCTGCAGCGCCTGAAGAGCGCGCTGCGCGACATGCAGCGCCACGGCACGCACACGCTCGAGGCGGTGGCCGCCGACGAGCGCTTCCACCTGTGCCTGGCCGAGGCGTCGGGCAACAGCGCGCTGCTGATGGTGGTGCAGCAGCTGTGGGAGGCACGCACCGGTGCGCTCTACACCCGGATGGAGTCGCACTTCTCCGGCGAGGCGGTCTGGAAGCAGGCGGTCGAGGAGCACGGCGAGCTGCTGCAGGCGGTGGCCGGGCGCGACCCGCGGGCCGCGCGCGAGGCGATGCGCCGGCACATGAAGAACGCCGAGGTGCGCTTCGCCTCGGGCTGGAGACCGGGGGACTAGATGGTTGCCGTACCGGAGCCGCCGAGCGTCGCCGCCGAGGCCGCGCACTTCGAGGTGCACGACGCCGAGGTCGACCTGCACGCCTACCGCCCCGAGGACTGGCTGGCCTTCGCGCTGTTCGCCCTGCTCGGCGCGACCGTCTTCTTCCAGTTCTTCACCCGCTACGCGCTGAACGACTCGGCCTCGTGGACGGAGGAGATCGCGCGCTACCTGCTGGTGGCGACGGTGTTCGTCGGCGCCGCCATCGGCGTGCGCAAGAACAACCACATCCAGGTCGACTTCCTGTACCGCGTGCTGCCGCGCCGCCCGATGCGCGTGGTGGCGACGGTGGTGGACGGGCTGCGCATCGTCTTCCTCGGCGCGTGCGTGGTGCTCACCTGGCAGCTGATCGGGCGCATCGGCATGAGCCGCATGGCGGTCGTCGACCTGCCGATGGGGCTGGTGTACGGTGCGGTGCTGCTCGGCTTCGCCGCGATGACCTGGCGTGCGATCGGCGTGGCGCGGGCGAACTGGAAGCGCGGCGCCTCGGTGCTGGAGCAGCCCGAGCTCGGCGACGGGCCCGCGCCATGACGGCCGCCTTCAAGCTCGTCTTCCTCGCCTTCATGGGGGCGGGCGTGCCGGTCGCCATCGCGATGGCGGCGGCGGTGCTGCTGTTCGTGCTGGTGAGCGGCAACACGCCGCCCTTCGTCGTCATCCACCGCATGGTCGGGGGCATCGACAGCTTCCCGCTGCTCGCGGTGCCCTTCTTCATCCTCGCCGGCAACCTGATGAACGTGGGCGGCATCACCACCCGCATCTACAACTTCTCGCTCGCGCTGGTGGGCTGGCTGAAGGGCGGCCTGGCGCACGTCAACATCGTCGGCTCGGTGATCTTCGCCGGCATGAGCGGCACCGCCATCGCCGACGCCGCGGGCCTGGGCACGATCGAGATCAAGGCGATGAAGGACCACGGCTACACCCCGGAGTTCGCGGTCGGCGTGACGGCGGCCTCCGCCACGCTCGGCCCCATCATCCCGCCCTCGCTGCCCTTCGTGATCTACGCGATGTTCGCCAACGTCTCGGTGGGCCAGCTCTTCCTCGCCGGCATCCTGCCCGGGGCCGTCATGGCGCTGCTGATGATGCTGACGGTGGCCTGGTTCGCGTACCGCCGCGGCTGGGGCGGCGACACCCGCTTCGAGCTGCCGCGCGTGCTGAAGGCGCTGGCCGAGCTGGGGGTGGTGATCGGCTTCCCGCTCGCGCTGTGGGGTGTCGCGCGGGCCGGCGCGAACCTGCAGCTCGCGGCGGGGCTGGCGTTCGCGCTGCTGCTCGCCGCCGACCGCGTCTTCCGCTTCGACGCGGTGCTGCCCATCATGACGCCGGTGCTGCTGATCGGCGGCATGACGACCGGCCTGTTCACCGCCACCGAAGGGGCCATCGCCGCCTGCGTCTGGGCGTTGTTCCTCGGGCTGGTGTGGTACCGCACGCTGAGCTGGAAGACGCTGGTGCGCGCCTGCATGGAGACGGTGGAGACGGCGTCGACCGTGCTCTTCATCGTCGCTGCCGCGTCCATCTTCGGCTGGATGCTCACCGCCACCCGCACCACCGAGCTGATTGCCCAGGGCGTGCTGGCCTTCGCGAGCGAGCCCTGGCAGTTCCTGCTGCTGGCCAACCTGCTGATGCTGTTCGTGGGCTGCTTCCTGGAGCCGACGGCGGCCATCACCCTCCTCGTGCCCATCCTGCTGCCGATCGCGCAGCACCTGGGCATCGACCCGGTGCACTTCGGGCTGGTGATGGTGCTCAACCTGATGATCGGCCTGCTGCACCCGCCGATGGGCCTGGTGCTGTTCGTGCTGGCGCGCGTGGCCCGGCTGTCGGTCGAGCGCACCACGATGGCGATCCTGCCCTGGCTGGTGCCGCTGCTCGGCTCGCTGGTGCTGGTGACCTTCGTGCCGGCGGTCTCCCTGTGGCTGCCCCGGCTGCTGGCCTGAGTTTTTCCCTTGACGACGACAAGACCCTGAACGGAGACAACGACGATGATTCGCTTCGATGCCGCGCGCCATTCGCTGATGCTGGCCGCCGCCCTCCTGCTGCCGCTGGCCGGTTTCTCGGCCTTCACCGCGTCGCCGGCGCGCGCGGCCGACTACCCGACGCGCCCGATCGAGCTGCTGGTGCCGTACCAGCCCGGGGGCGGCACCGATGCGCTCGCGCGCGCTTTCGCCGAGGCCTCGCGCAAGCACCTGCCGGCCTCGATGTACGTCAGCAACAAGCCGGGGGCGAGCGGTGCCATCGGCTGGAACTACGTGATCAACAGCAAGCCCGACGGCTACACCATCGCCGTGATGACGGTGGAGATCGCGACCCTGCCGCACCTGGGCCTCGCCAAGTTCACCCACGAGGACTTCATCCCGATCGCCCAGCTCAACGCCGACCCGGCAGCGATCACGGTGCGGGCGGACGCGCCCTGGAACACGGTGGAGGAGTTCATCGCCGCGGCAAAGAAGAATGAGAAGGCCGAGCTGCGTGTCGGCAACTCGGGCGTCGGCTCGATCTGGCACCTGGCCGCCGCCGCGCTGGAAGACCGCACCGGCGCCCACCTGCTGCACGTGCCTTACCAGGGCGCCGGCCCGGCGGTGCTGGCGCTGATGGGCAGCCAGATCGACGCGGTGGCGGTGAGCCCGGCCGAGGTCGCGACCTATGTGCAGGCGGGCAAGCTGAAGGTGCTGGCGGTGATGGCCGACCAGCGGCTGAAGGGCTTCGAGAAGGTGCCGACGCTGAAGGAGCGCGGCATCGACCTGAGCATCGGCACCTGGCGCGGGCTGGGCGTGGCCAAGGGCACGCCGCAGGATGTGGTGGACGTGCTGCGCAGCGCGACGCAGAAGACGGCGGCCGAACCGGCCCTGCGCGAGGCGATGGACAAGCTGAACCTCGGCTATGCGTATGCCGACTCGGCCGCCTTCAAGGCCGTGGTGGCCCGCGACCACGAGACCTTCAAGTCCCTGATCCCGAAGCTGAACCTGAACAAGCCGTGAGGAGACGACGCATGAGAAAGAAGTTGTTCTATGCAGAGCCGGCCGAGCGCCGGGCCGCTCCCAAGCCGGCCGGCATCCCCTCGGGGGATCGGCTGGTGTACTCACCAGACGAGGGGCTGTCATGAAGCGCACGATCCTGAAGCAGATCGCGGCCGTGGCGCTGCTGGCCCTGGCCAGCGGCGCGGGCCTGGCCCAGACGACGACGCTGAAATGGGCCCACGTCTACGAGACCAGCGAGCCGTACCACAAGCAGGCGCTGTGGGCCGCGGACGAGATCAGGAAGCGCAGCAACGGCCGGTTCGCGATCGAGGTCTTCCCGGCCTCGACGCTCGGCAAGGAGACCGACATCAACCAGGGCCTGACGCTCGGCACGGTCGACATCATCTACACCGGCATGGCCTTCGCCGGGCGCTCGTACCCGCCGCTGTCGATCGCCTCGGGGCCGTTCATCTTCCGCGACCATGCGCACTGGCAGAGCTTTCGCACCAGCCCGGTCTTCAAGGAGCTGGCGGCCGGCTATGAGAGCAAGAGCGGCGGCAACCACATCGCCGGCTACACCTACTACGGCCAGCGGCATCTCACGGCCAACAAGCAGGTGCTGAAGCCGGAGGACATGAAGGGCCTGAAGCTGCGCGTGCCCGATGCGCCGCTGTTCATGATGTTCCCGCGCGCGGTGGGCGCGAACCCGACGCCCATCGCCTTCGCCGAGGTCTACCTGGCGCTGCAGAACGGCACGGTGGACGCGCAGGAAAACCCGCTGCCGACCATCGACGCGAAGAAGTTCTACGAGGTGCAGAAGTACACCATGCTGACCGGGCACATCACCGAGTCGCTGGTGACCATCGTGTCCGCGTCGACCTGGGGCAAGCTGGGCGCGGAGGACCGCAAGCTGTTCGATCAGGTGCTGTGGGAGGCGTCGACGCGCGCGAGCGCCGACATCGTCGATGCCGAGGCGCGCCTCGTGACCGATTTCGAGAAGGCCGGCCGCGCCATCGTCAAGGTCGACCGCAAGCCCTTCATGGCCGCGGTGCAGAAGGCGGTCACGTCCCCCGACGCGCCCTGGTCCAAGGACCTCTATGACCGCGTCCAGGCGCTGAAGTAGCCGCATGGCCGAGAATCCGTAGCCCGGATGCCAATCCGGGACTCAAAGGACCAACATGGATCTCGGAATCGAAGGCAAGTGGGCCCTGGTGTGTGCCGCCAGCAAGGGCTTGGGCAAGGGCTGCGCGCTGGCCCTGGCCCGCGAGGGCGTCAATGTCGTCATCACGGCGCGTGGCGCCGAGGCGCTCGAAGCGACGGCCGCCGAGCTGCGCGCGCTGAAGCGCGGCGAGGTGCGCACCGTGGCCGGCGACATCACGACGCCGGCGGGCCGCGAGGCCGCGCTGGCCGCCTGCCCGCAGGTCGACATCCTGGTGAACAACGCCGGCGGGCCGCCGCCCGGCGACTTCCGCGACTGGAGCCGCGACGCCTGGATCCAGGCGCTCGATGCCAACATGCTGACGCCGATCGAGCTGATGAAGGCCACCGTCGACGCGATGGCCGGGCGCGGCTACGGCCGCGTGGTCAACATCACCTCCGGCGCGGTGAAGGCGCCGATCGGCGTGCTGGGCCTGTCGAACGGTGCGCGCAGCGGCCTGACCGGCTTCGTCGCGGGACTCGCGCGCAGCAACCTGGCCGCGAAGAACGTGACCATCAACGGCCTGCTGCCCGGCGCCTTCGACACCGACCGCCTGCGCACCACGGTACGGGCCGGCGCGCAGAAGGCAGGGCAGGACGCGGACGCCGCGTGGGACACGCGCCGCAAGGCGATCCCGGCGCAGCGCTTCGGCACGGCGGAAGAGTTCGGCGCGTTCTGCGCGTTCCTGTGCAGCCGGCAGGCCGGTTATCTGACCGGGCAGAACATCCTGCTCGACGGCGGCGCGTACCCGGGAACGTTCTGAAGTCACGCTTGCCGGTTCAAGCGAGGCGCGGCGCCGGTCGATACGGGGGTGATGTCCGCCGATCTCGAACCCACCCTGTTGCAGCTGCTGGCCGAGAACGTGCCGCACCGCATCTATGCGAAGGATGCGCAAGGGCGGTTCATCTTCGCGAACCAGGCGGTCGCGCTCGGCATGGGCCTGCGGGCGCCGGCCGAGCTGATCGGCCGCACCGACTTCGACTTCTACGCCCACGCGGCAGCCTCGCAGTACCGTGCCGAGGAGCTGCAGGTGATGCGCTCCGGCGTGCCGATGCTGAATCACGAGGAGCACGTCAACTACCTGCTGCTGGGCGAGGAAGCCTGGCTCATGACGACCAAGATCCCGCTGTGTCGCGACGACGGCACGGTGATCGGCATCGTCGGCATCAACTACGACATCACGCAGCGCAAGCAGGCCGAGGAGGCGCTGCGCGTCGCCACCCTGCAGGCCGAGGCCACGGCCCGCCAGCTCGCCGACACCGTGACGCGCCTGAACATCGAGATGCGCGAGCGCCAGCGCGTCGAGGTGGAGCTGCGCCGCCGCGCGCTGCACGACGAGCTGACCGGCCTGCCGAACCGCTCGCTGCTGATGGACCGGCTGGAGGTGTCGATCCGCCAGGCGCAGCGCAGCGGTGGGCAGGTCACGCTGCTCTTCCTCGACCTGGATCGCTTCAAGCAGGTGAACGACACCTTCGGGCACGCGGTCGGCGACGAGCTCCTGAAGGCGGTGACGCAGCGGGTGGGCGACTGCATCCGCCAGGGCGACACGCTGGCCCGGCTGGGCGGCGACGAGTTCGTGCTGCTGCTGCCGAACGCCATCGAACCGGAGGCGCTGGCGCAGCTCGGCGGCCGCATCGCCGCGGCCGTCGCGCAGCCGATGCACTTCGGCGGCCAGCCCGTCTCGGTGACCTGCAGCCTGGGCCGCGCGACCTTCCCGCAGGATGGCGCCGATGCGGCCACGCTGCTGCAGTACGCCGATGCCGAGATGTACCGCGCGAAGCAGCAAGGCCGGCGTGCACTGCGCCGCCTGCCGGGCGACGCCGAGCCGTCGCCGGACGACCCGCGCGAGATCGAGGCCCAGCTGCGCCACGCGCTGCGCCGCAACGAATTCAGGCTGCAGTACCAGCCGCAGGTGGACCTGCGCAGCGGCGAGATCGTGGGCGTCGAGGCGCTGATCCGCTGGCAGCACCCGGAGTGGGGGCTGGTGCCGCCGTTGCGCTTCATCCCCATCGCCGAGGAGTGCGGCGAGATCGGCCGCATCGGCGAATGGGTGCTGCGCACCGCCTGCGCACAGGCGATGGCTTGGCAGCAGGCCGGCCTCGCGCCGCTGCGCATGGGGGTGAACCTGTCGGCGCAGCAGTTCCTCGACCCGGGGCTCGAGGCGCTGGTCTCGCAGGTGCTGGACGAGACCGGGCTGGCGCCGGCGCAGCTCGAACTGGAGCTGACCGAGAGCGTGTCCATGCGCAACCCGGAGGAGTCGATCCGGATCCTGGCGCGCTTCCGCGCGATGGGCATCGGGCTCGCCATCGACGACTTCGGCACCGGCTACTCGAACCTGGCCTACCTGATGCGGTTCCCGGTCGACCGGCTCAAGCTCGACCGCTCGTTCATCGGCGACCTGGAAGAGCGCGAGGCCTGCCGGGCGATCGTCGAGACGGTGATCGGCATGGCGCACCGGCTGCAGTTGCAGGTGGTCGCCGAGGGCATCGAGACCGACGGCCAGCGCGCGCTGCTGCAGCGCTTCGCCTGCGACGCAATGCAGGGCTACTGGTTCTCGCGGCCGGTAGACACGGCGGAGTGCGAACGGCTGCTGCGGCGGCAGGCGGCGCTTCTGCCGGCATAGCGAGCCGCGGCCTGCGTCCCCGGGCGCGGCCGTTCCTGCAGGCCTACGCGCGGCCATTCCTGCCTTCGCCAGGCCATCGGCCCGGCCCATCGCCGGCGTTCAGGATCGACCCCGATTCGACCCACGCCGGCAGACCGGCACAGAGCCATGATCAGAAGCGGATTGAAGTCACTGGTCCCCTCCTGGGCACGTTCATCGACGAGCACGACGACGTCGCCGGCGGCCGGGCGGCCTTCCCGGCCGCCGGTGCAAAGCTCGCCGCAGAGGCCGCAGGGGCTGCCCATGCCGAACGCTTCCCGCATGGCGATGGGCCGTGCGCCCCAGGGTTCGTCCATGGCCCCGCGGCGCGCGACGGCACCCCCCATGCGGAGGCCGGCCGCCATGGAGACGCCGAACATGAAAACTGATTTCTTCATGCGCGAGCACCAGCCCGCGCGAAGCTCGACGACGATGTCGGAGATGATGGGCAGGCAGGCGTGGTCGAATGCGCTCGCCGATGGACCGGCCGCGCACGCCTGGCCTGCAGCCGGTGCGACGACGGGCCGCACTGCGATGCAGCCGCCGACCCAGTCCACGCCCGCGATGCAGATGCCGGACATGCACACCGATTTCATCACGCCGGAGCACCAGCCCGCGCGAAGTTCGACGACGATGTCGGACGCGATGCGCCTGCAGGCGCAGTCGAATGCGCTCGGCACCGGCCCGGCCGCGCACGCCTGGCCCGCGGCCGGCGCGACGATGTGGCGCGCACCGATGCAGCCGACGACCCAGTCGACACCGGCGATGCAGATGCCGGACATGCACACCGATTTCTTCATCCCGGAGCACCAGCCCGCGCGAAGTTCGACGACGATGTCGGACGCGATGCGCATGCAGGCGCAATCGAACGCGCTGGGCACCAGCCCGTCGGAGGGTGGCTGGCCCGCGGCCGGCATGCGCCCGTCGCCGACCGGCCGGCGCAGCCGTGAGGAGATTGAACGCGGCGTGCCGCGCCGAAATTCGGCACCCCTGTAGGACCGCCGGGCACCCGTGGCGCGTCGCGGTCATCCGACGGCAAGCAAGCGCTTTCACACACCTGCTCACATCCTCGCCGTTGCCAATTGGAACCAGTTCCATACACTGCCGGACCCAGGCGTCCCGACTCCTGAGGGCGCCGCCGACAAGCGCAAAGGGGACGGACGATGGACACGAGGCGGTGGACACGGAAGACGGGCCTGGCAGCGGCGCTGCTGGGCGTGATGGCGGTGCTGTCCGCCTGCGGCGGGGGGGACGGCGCGGCGTCGTCGTCATTGACCCCGGCGGCGCAGGGGCGGTCCGAATCGGCGGCGGCCTTTGCCCCCGCCACGGACACGACGCTGCCCCTGGTGGCCGAGCGCTACGTGCTCGAGCATGCGGCGAGCGGCCAGTGCGTCGAGGCGGCGCCGGACAACACGGACGGCGCGCGGCTGCGGTTTGCAGACTGCAATGCCGGCATGACCCAGGGCTTCGACCTGAGCCGCGATGCGTCCGGCCGCTACAAGTTCATCGCGAGCACGGGCCGGGCGCTGGATGTGTCCGGGGCCTCGGGGGCCGACGGCGCGGTGGTCCAGCAATGGCAGGACAACGGCACGCTCGCCCAGCGCTTCATGCTCAAGCGACTGCAGGGCAACCGCTTCGCGCTCGTCAACGCGGCCAGCGGCAAGTGCGTCGCGCCGTCCAGCAGCACCGGCCTGCAGCAGCTCACCTGCAAGGACGAGGCGGCGCAGTCCTTCCTGTTCCATGCGGTGGCCAGCGGCGGCAAGGCCGGCCCGGCGGTCGGCCGCTACAGCGTGCGCTCGGTGCGCTCGCAGCTGTGCCTGGGCATCGAGGGCGGCAGCACGGCCGAGGCGGCACGCCCGCTCCAGGCCGCCTGCGCGGCCGACGATGCGCAGCGCTTCGACGTCGCCTACGCCGGGGGCGGTGCCTGGCGCCTGACCAACGTGCGCAGCGGCAAGTCCGTCAGCGTCGCGGGCGGCTCGGCCGACAACGGCGCGGCCGTGCAGCAGCTCACCGACAACGCGGGCACGAACCAGCGCTTCACGGCGGCCGCCATCGGCGATGCCTTCGAGCTGAAGGCGCGCCACAGCGGCAAGTGCCTGGACGTGGCCAACTTCAGCACCGAGGTCGGCGGCGTCGTCCACCAGTGGGACTGCACGCGCAACGACAACCAGCAATGGCGGCTCGTGCCCGACGCCGGCGGCAGCGTCGCCCAGCCCACCGGCAAGAGCGCCAAGCGCGGCATCGCCTACGACGTGGCGACGGCGGGCGACCTGAATGCGCTGTCGCCGGGCGTGTCCTGGTGGTACAACTGGTCACCGCGGCCGAAGCTCACGCCGCCGATCGGCACGGACTTCGTGCCGATGCTGTGGAACGGCAACTTCAACGATGCCGAGATCGAGGCGCTGCTCAAGGCCAACCCGCAGTACAAGTACCTGCTGGTGATGAACGAGCCGAACCTCACGGACCAGGCCAACCTCACGCCGCAGGCGGCTGCCGCGGTGTGGCCGCGCTACGAGGCGCTGGCCGCGAAGACCGGGGTGAAGATCGTCGGGCCGGCGATCACCTGGGGCACGATGGCCGGCTACGGCGACCCCGTCGTCTGGCTGGATGCCTTCTACGCCGCCTACCGTTCGGCCAACGGCCAGCGCGACCCGCGCATCGACTACCTCGCCTTCCACTGGTACGACTACGGCCTGGGCGGCCAGCTCGATCGCCTGGTGAAGTACGGCAAGCCATTCTGGGTCACCGAGTTCGCCAACTGGCACAACGGCGACGGCTCGGCGCAGATCGACAGCGTGGCCAAGCAGAAGGCGCAGATGGCCGACATGGTGGCGACGCTGGAGAACCGCGCCGACGTGTTCCGTTACGCCTGGTTCACCGGCCGCTGGAGCAACGACGTGCACTTCACCAGCCTGCTCGGTGCCGACGGGCAGCTGACCGAGCTGGGCCGCTACTACCTGTCACTGCCCTACAAGCCCTGAGGGAGGCACCGGGCCGCCGGCCGCGAGATCGCGCGCCGGCGGCTGGCCATAGAGCCGCGCGTACTCGCGGCTGAACTGCGAGGGGCTCTGGTAGCCGACGCGGTGGCCGGCGGTCGCGACGCCGATGCGCTCGACGACCATCAGCCGGCGCGCCTCGTGCAGGCGCAACTGCTTCTGGTACTGCATCGGGGTCAGCGCCGTCACGGCCTTGAAGTTGTGGTGCAGCGAGGATTCGCTCATGCCCACGTGCGAGGCCAGGTCCTCGATGCGCAGGGGCTCGGCGAAGTGCCGGCGCAGCCAGTCGACGGCCTTGCCCACGCGGTGGCTGCGGCTGTCGGCCGAGGCCATCGCGAGCAGGCGTCCGCCCTCGGGGCCGCTGAGCAGGCGGTAGAGGATCTCTTCCTCGATCAGCGGGGCCAGGGCCGGGATCTCGTGCGGGCGGTCGAGCAGGCGCAGCAGGCGGGTCACGGCATCGAGCAGCTCGGGCGAGGCCTTGTTGATGCTCACGCCGCGCAGTGCGTCGCCGCCGGTCGACGCCGGCGGCACCGGCACCGCCACGCGGCGCAGCAGCTCGGTGAGCCGCACGCCGTCGATCGCCATGCCGATGCCCAGGCTCGGCGCCTCGGGGCTGGCGACCGTCACGCGCGACACCACCGGCAGGTCGACGGAGGTCACCAGGTAGTCGCCGACGCCGTAGCGGTAGTCCTCGTCACCCAGCGTCAGGATCTTCTCGCCCTGGGCCAGCAGCGCGAAGCAGGGCCATTGCGCGGTGTGGTTCGGCTGGGTGGGCGCGGAACAGCGGCCGAAGAACAGGCCGCCGATCTGGTGGCTCATCGTCGGCCCTTCGGCGTGCGTGTGGCGGGCGATCAGGTCGGCGATCTCGGCGTAGGCGTCGGTGGGCGGGGACATGCGACCGATCTTGCCCGAAGGCGGCCGGCGCCGGTGCGCTGGGGTCGCCAGATTTGCAGGATCGTGCATGACTTCTGGAGGATCTGGCTACCGGGGCGGTGGCGGCGTGCAGGATGATGCGAGCCGTTGACGGAGGACGCCCCATGACCGAAGCGATCGAGATCACCACCTTCAAGCTGAGCAACTGCACCTGCGAGGACTTCATCGATGCCAATGTCGAGGTCGACGACTGGCTGAAGCGGCAACCGGGTTTCCGCTCGCGCCGGCTCGCGCAGTGGGGCGACGGCACGATGGTCGACATGCTGATCTGGGACTCGGCCTCGCACGGCCGGGTCGCGATGGCGCGGATGATGAACGAGCTGGGCGAGTCGCCCGTGCACCGCATGATCGACCAGCCGACGGTGTCGTGGAGCGTGGCGCCGGTGCGGCACCGGGTCTAGGTGTCGGTGGACTGCCGTTCGAAGCGGTAGGCACGAATGGCTGGTTGAATCTTAGGAACGCCGATGGGCTGCTGCCCACTCATGGCGGTTCGCGACGCCGAGCCATGCGCGTTGCGACGCATGTTCGACAGATTCAATCAGGAGTACTCATGATCCGCAGCGTTTTCCGTGGTGTTTCAGGGGCAGCAAAGCAACTGGTACACGTGGGCCGCACAGTTCGCCTCAGCGTTGCAGGGGGACGACGCGGTGCAGAGGCTGTCGTTCGGGAACGGCTGTCGGATCGTCAGCTTCAACAAGAGGTGCTGTTTCAAGCTGACGCACCTAAACGCGAGAAGGTGTTCAGGAAGTTCGCGCACGACTATCCCGAGTTGTTCACCGTCGATAAAAGAGATTTTGTCAAAAATATCCGGGAAGTCCTTTCCCGGTACAGCCCCGACGATTTGCTCGCGCTCGCAAAGTTCACGCTTGATCAAGAGAACTCGCGCGATTTGTGGACCGATCAGGAGCGGGAGAACTGGGCCAATCTGCATGACCTCGTGAACGAGGCGCGTTGGACCTCGGCCCATTAGGATCTTCTATCCTTCAGCTCACTCGGCTCCTCGCCTTCAACCTCCGCTCGATCGCCGCCACCAGTTGCTCCTGCGTGAACGGCTTGGCCACGTAGTCGTCCATCCCGGCGGCGAGGCAGGCCTCCACGTCGCCCTTCATCGCGTTCGCGGTGAGGGCGACGATGGGCAGCCGGGCCGGGCCGGTCACGCCCTCGGCGGCCTCGATCTCGCGCAGCCGCGCGGTCGCCTCGAAGCCGTCCATCACCGGCATCAGGCAATCCATCAGCACCACGTCGAAGGCATGGCTGCGCGCCGCGTCGATCGCTGCCTGGCCGTCGGCGACCACCTGCACGTCGTAGCCGGCCATGCGCAGCATCTGCGCCGCCACCTCCTGGTTCACCGCATGGTCCTCGGCCAACAGGATGCGCGCGCTGCGCAGCGGCGCCGCGGCCGGCAGCTCGGTGACCAGCGCCACCTCCGGCGCCGGCAGCGCCGCCTGCTCGTGCGCCAGCAGGTCGACCAGTGCCCGCCGCAGCTCCTGCTTGCGCACCGGCTTCGAAAGCCAGCGCTCCACGCCCAGCCGCGTCAGGCTCACCGCCGGCATGTCCAGCCCCTGCGAACTCAGCATCACGATCTTCATGCCGTCCAGCCGGTGGTTGGCGCGGATGCGCTGCGTCAGCGTCAGGCCGTCGATGTCGGGCATGTGCACGTCCAGGATCGCCAGGTCGTGCACCACCGGCCGGCGGGCCATCATCTCCAGCGCCCGCTCGGCGCCCTCGGCGGTGTCCACGCGCAGGCCCCAGCTGCGCAGCTGGTGCGACAGGATGTCCAGGTTGGTCGCGTTGTCGTCGACCACCAGCACCTGCAGGCCCTGCAGCGCCGCGGCCTCGCGCTCGGTCAGCGCGGCCACGCTGTCGGGCACGAGCCGCATCGGCAGCGCGAACCAGAAGCGCGCCCCCTCGCCGGGCGTGCTCTGCAGCTGCAGCTTGCCGCCCATCATCGCCACCAGCTGGCTGGAGATGGTGAGCCCGAGGCCGGTGCCGCCATGGCGCCGCGTGCGCGAGCTGTCGGCCTGCGTGAAGGCATCGAACACCCGGGCCTGGTCGGCGCCGGAAATACCCGGCCCCGAATCCGAAACCGCGAACTCGACCAGCGCCGCATGGTTGTGCGCCGCGCTGCTGGCCGGCAGCCGCGTCACCGCGATCATCACGTGGCCTCGCTCGGTGAACTTGACCGCATTGCCCAGCAGGTTCATCAGCACCTGGCGCAGCCGCGCCGCATCGCCGTACGCGCGCAGCGGCAGGTCCGGCCCCATCTGGCAGATCACCTCCAGCCCCTTGGCGTGCGCCTGCACCGCCAGCAGCTCGGCCACGTCGTAGGCCACCTCGCAGGGGTTGAAGGGCAGGGACTCGACTTCGAACTTGCCGGACTCGATCTTCGAGAAATCCAGGATGTCGTTGATGACGCCCAGCAGCGCCTGGCCCGAGCGGTGCGCGCTGTCGGCGAAGCGGCGCTGCTGGTCGTTCAACGTCGTGCCCATCAGCAGCTCGGTCATGCCCAGCACGCCGTTCATCGGGGTGCGGATCTCGTGGCTCATGTTGGCGAGGAACTGCGACTTGGCCTGGCTCGCCGCCTCGGCCGCGTCCTTCGCCGCCTGCAGCTCGTGCAGGTGCCGCGCCTTGTCGGCCGAGGCCTGCTCCATGCCGCGGCGGATCCAGAAGCCGTAGACCAGCATGCCCAGCGTGATCGCGGTGACGGCGAAGGCGCTCGCGAACTCGAGCCAGCGGTAGCGCGCCACCGACTGCGCCAGCGCGTCGAACTGCGCCTTCTGCACCGTGCGCGACACGCGGCCGACGCTGCGCAGCTCCTCCTGCATGCGCGCATAGCTGCGGTCCACCTCGACCATCGCCAGCGAGGCCGGCTCGAAGCGCCCCGCGGCGAAGCGCTGGAAGGTGAGCTCCGACTGCTCCACCATGCGCTGGACCGCCGCGCCGGCCGCCTGCAGGCCCTGCACCATCAGCTCGCGCTCGTTCTCCTCGGGGTGGCCCTCGAAGCGCTGCAGCGCGCCGCCCAGCGCCTCGGTGAAGCGCGCATGGGCGGTGTGCAGGCGCTGCCGCTCGCGCTCGATGTCGCCGGAGGCGAACACGTCGTTGGCCGGCGCGTCCACCTCGCCGCCCAGGCGGCGCAGCTCGGACAGCGCGTCGAAGCGCACTGCCCAGCCGCGGTCGGCGGCGAGCGAATCGGCGAACCGCTGGTTGACCTTGACGCCGAGCAGCTGGTCCAGGCCCACCACCACCAGGATCAGCAGCGCGGCGGCCCCGTAAAGCAGCTGCCAGGAGGGCCTTCGGAGGCGGGGGGCGGCTGCGTCGGGGGCAGGTGCGGTCATGGTGTCCGGCGGGGCGCTGCGCGTGCGCGGGAGGATGTTACGACGATCCCCGCGGCGATCAAGGCAAAGGCGGCGACGTGGTACCAGTGCGGGCCTTCGCCCAGCATCGCCGCCGACATCAGGGCGGCGAACACCGGCGTCAGGTTGGCGAAGAAGGCGGCGATCGCCGGACCGACCGCGGCCACGCCCGCGCCCCAGCAGAAGTAGGCGACGATGGACGGCCCGATCGCGACGTAGGCGAGGGCGGCCGCGACCGCGCCCGACCCGTGCACCGTCTCGCCGGTGAGGCCGTACTCGACCCCCGCGCCGGCGCCGGCCCACAGCGCGCCGAAGCCCACCTGCGCGAGCAGGAACTCGGCGCCGCTCCAGGCCGGGCGGTGCGGCTCGCGCATCGAGGCCGGCGGGCGCGCCAGCATCCAGCTGTAGACCGCCCACAGCGCGGTGGCCAGCAGCATCAGCAGGTCGCCGGGCACCAGGCGCAGTTCGAGCAGGCTCGCCGGCCGGCCGTGCGACAGCACCAGCGCCACGCCGAGCAGCGAGAGCGCCGCACCGGCGGCCTGGCGGCGCGTCGGCGGCTCGCCGTAAAACAGGGCGCCGACCGCCAGCATGAAGAGCGGCGAGCTCGCGGCGATCAGGGTCACGTTGATCGGCGTCGACGTGCGCACCGCCATGTACTGCAGCGCGTTGTAGCTGCCGACGCCCACCAGGCTGAGCGGCGCCAGGTAGCGCCAGCGCTCGAGCAGGTCGCGCGGGCGCCGCCACAGCCGCCAGGCGATGGGCAGCAGCAGCACGAAGGCGAGCGCCCAGCGCAGCGCGTTGAGCGCGAGCGGCGGAACGCTTCCCACCATCAGCCGGCCGACCACCGCGTTGCCGGCCCACAGCAGCGGCGGCAGCGTCAGCATCGCGACGATGCGCGGCGACAACGCCGTCATGGTGTGGGCATCGCCGCGCCGCAGTTCCAGCACTGCTCGAACGGCCCGTCGATCACTTCATGGCACTGCGGGCAGGCCCAGACGCGGCGCTGCGGGTGCTGCAGCTCGTGCAGCCGCACGAGGGCGCGCGCGTGGTCGGCCTCGTCCTCGACCCACAGCTCGGGCAGGGTCTGGTCGGGGGGCACGCCGCCGGAGACGCTGCTGGCGAAGGCACGCTGGACGCTGGTCGGGATACCCGACTGGCTCAGCATGTCGGCCCACAGCTGGGCGAGCGCAAGATTGGGCGCAGTGGTGAGGCGTTTCAAGACCGGGCTTCGGCAGGGGGTGGGGAGTGCTGGCACGATACCGCATCCCCGCCTCCCTTCCGACCTTCCACCTGGAGCATCGCATGCCGCATTCCGCGCAAGTCGTCCGCATCGAACAGTTCGGCGGTCCCGAGGCCCTGACCTTCGCCGAGCTCTCCGTCGGCGAGCCGGGCCCGGGCGAGATCCGCATCCGCCACCACGCCGTCGGCGTCAACTACATCGACGTCTACCACCGCACCGGCGTCTACCCGCTCCAGCTGCCGCAGGCCCTCGGCATGGAAGGGGCCGGCGTGGTCGAGGCCGTGGGGCCGGACGTGACGCACCTGAAGGCCGGCGACCGCGCCGCGTACACCAGCCAGCCGCCCGGCGCGTACTCGACGCTGCGGGTGATGCCCGCCAAGTGCGTCGTGAAGCTGCCCGACGCGATCGGCTTCGACGAGGGCGCGGCGATGATGCTCAAGGGGCTGACCGTGCAGTACCTGCTGCGCAGGACGCTGCCGCAGGGCGGGCTCGCGAAGGGCGATTTCGTGCTGTTCCACGCCGCGGCCGGCGGCGTCGGGCTGATCGCCTGCCAGTGGGCGCGCGCCCTCGGGCTGCAGCTGATCGGCACCGCCAGCACCGACGAGAAGTGCGCCGCGGCACGCGCCCACGGGGCGGCCCACGTCATCAACTACGCCCGCGATGACTTCGCCGCCCGGGTGAAGGAGATCACCGGCGGCCAGGGCGTGAAGGTGGTCTACGACGGCGTGGGGCGCGACACGTGGGACAAGTCGCTCGACTGCCTGGCGCCGTTCGGGCTGATGGCGAGCTACGGCAGCGCGTCGGGCAAGGTCCCGCCCTTCGACCTGGGCGTGCTGGGCGCAAAGGGCTCGCTCTACGTCACCCGGCCGACGCTCTTCACGCACATCGCGACGCGCGAGGCGACCCAGGCCATGGCCGACGACCTGTTCGCGATGGTCCTGGGTGGCCAGGTGAAGATCCCCGTCGAGCGGCGGTACGCCCTGAAGGACGCGGCGCAGGCGCACGCCGACCTCGAGGCGCGCCGCACGATGGGCAGCTCGGTGCTGGTCCCCTGACCTCGCCGGCCCGGACGCCCGGGGCCGGGCCATCGCTTCGGCGGCCGGATCAGGCGTTATGTACTGCGATACATTTCGGGGTCTCCCACCGCCGTTGCCCTTCGCCATGCGCCTTGCCGCCCGCCTGCTTGTCACGGCCGCCTCCTTGCTGGCCGCCGGTGCCCACGCCGCCGACCTCACCGTCTCCGCCGCCGCCAGCCTGACCCAGGCCTTCAAGGCGCTCGCCCCCGCCTTCGAGGCCCGGCACCCCGGCACGAAGGTCCTGCTGAACTTCGCCGCCTCCGACGCGCTGCTGGCGCAGATCGCCAAGGGCGCGCCGGTGGACGTCTTCGCCTCGGCCGACGAGGACGCGATGGACCGCGCCCAGGCCCAGTCGCTCCTCGCCGCCGGCACGCGCCGCGACTTCGCGCGCAACGCCCTGGTCCTCGTCGCGCCCGCCGACGGCACGCTGCCCCTCGCCACGCTGGCGGACCTGAAGCAGCCCGCCGTCAAGCGCATCGCGATGGGCCAGCCCTCGGGCGTGCCGGCCGGCCGCTACGCGAAGGGGGCCCTCGAGGCCGCGCGGCTGTGGGCCGAGGTCGAGCCCAAGGCCGTCTACGCGCAGAACGTGCGCCAGGCGCTCGACTACGTGGCCCGCGGCGAGACCGAGGCCGGCTTCGTCTATGCCACCGATGCCGCGGTGCAGAAGGACAAGGTCAAGGTCGTTGCGACCGTGCCCACCGAAACGCCCATCCGCTACCCGCTGGCCGTCGTCGCCGCCGGCCCGAACGCCGCGGCCGGTCGGGCCTTCGCCGACTTCGTGCTGTCGCCCGCCGGCCAGGCCGTGCTGGCCCGTCACGGCTTCCAGGCGCCGTGAACGCCGCGGAGTCCGCGTGGGTCCCGCTCGCGCTGTCGCTCAAGGTGGCCGGCTGGGCGACCCTCGTCGACCTGGTGCTCGGCATCGGCCTCGGCCTGCTGCTGGCGCGCGGCCGCTTCCCCGGCCGCGAGCTGCTCGACGCGGTGCTGACCTTGCCGATGGTGCTGCCCCCGACGGTCCTCGGCTACTACCTGCTGGTGCTGGTCGGCAAGCGGGGCTGGCTCGGCGCCTGGCTGCACGAGCAGTTCGGCATCCAGCTGATCTTCACCTGGCAGGGCGCGGTGATCGCGGCCAGCGTGGTCGCGCTGCCGCTGGTGCTGAAGTCGGCGCGCGCCGCCTTCGAGGCGGTGGAGCCGCAACTCGAGGACGCCGGCCGGGTGCTGGGCCTGTCGGAGGCCGCGGTCTTCCTGCGCGTCACGCTGCCCCTGGCCTGGCGCGGCATCCTCGCCGGCACGCTGCTCGCGTTCGCGCGCTCGCTCGGCGAGTTCGGCGCGACGCTGATGGTGGCGGGCAGCATCCCGGGCCGCACCCAGACGCTCTCGGTGGCGGTCTACGAGGCGGTCCAGGCCGGCCAGGACGGCGTCGCCAACGTGCTGGTGGCGATCACCTCGTTCACCTGCATCGCGGTGCTGCTGCTGGCCGGTCGTCTGCTGCCCGGGAGGACACTGCGATGAGCTTCGAGGTCGACATCCGCAAGACCGTGGCGAGCGATCGCCGGCGCTTCGAGCTGCGCGTGCGCTTTCGCTCGCAGGCGCGGCGCACCGTGATCTACGGCCCGTCGGGCGCCGGCAAGACGCTGACGCTGCAGGCCCTCGCCGGACTGCTGGTGCCCGATGCCGGCCGCATCGCCTTCGACGGCAGCGTGCTGTTCGATGCCGGAGCGCACGTGGCGGTGCCGGCGCGCGACCGGCGCTTCGGCTACCTGTTCCAGGACTACGCGCTGTTCCCGCACCTCGACGTGCGGCAGAACATCGCCTTCGGCCTGCAGCGCGGCTGGCGCAACCCGGGGCGTGCGGCGGGCGGTGCGGCGGTCGAGCGCTGGCTCGATGCGCTGGCGCTGCGGCCGGTGGCGGCGCAGCGCCCGCACCAGCTCTCGGGCGGCCAGCGCCAGCGCACCGCGCTCGCACGCGCGCTGGCGAGCGAGCCGCGTGCGCTGCTGCTGGACGAGCCGTTCTCGGCCCTCGACCCGGCGCTGCGCGAGCGCACCCGGGACGAACTCGACCGGCTGCTGGCGCAGATCGGCATCCCGCTCGTGATGATCACGCACGACCCGGAGGACCTGGCGCGGTTCGGCGAGCACACGCTGCAGCTGGTCGACGGGGTGCTCGATGCCTGAGGCGCTGCAACTGGCCGCCGAGCTGACGCTGAGCCTCGGCGGCCAGCCGCTCGCGGGGGCGCGGCGCATCGCATTGCTGGGCGAGATCGCGCGGCTCGGCTCGATCACGCAGGCCGCCAAGGCGGCGGGCTTCAGCTACAAGGGGGCGTGGGAGGCGGTCGAGCAGATGGGCAACCTGGCCGGCGAGCCGCTGCTGCGGCGCAGCGCCGGCGGCAAGGGCGGGGGGCGCACGACGCTCACCGCGCGGGGGGAGGAACTGGTGCGCAACCTCGTGCTGATCCAGCAGGAGCATGCGCGTTTCGTCGACCGGCTGAACCGGCAGTCCCGCGGCCTGGTCGGGGACTACGCACTGATGGAAGGGCTGGCCATGAGGACGAGTGCACGCAACCAGTTCGCCGGCACGGTGCGCGCGGTGCGCGGCGGCGCGGTGAACGACGAGGTGGAGCTGGAGGTGATCGGCGGCCTGCGCATCGTCGCCGGGGTCACGCACGAGAGCTGTGTCGAGCTCGGGCTGGTGCCGGGCGCGAAGGCCTTCGCGCTGGTGAAGGCCTCGTCGATCATCCTGATGACGGAAGCGGACGGTGCCCGCCTGTCGGCGCGCAACCAGCTGCCGGGCGTGGTCTCGCGGTTGACGCCGGGGGCGGTGAACTGCGAGGTCGTCATCGCGCTCGCTGGCGGCGGTGCCGTCGCCGCGATCATCACCGGCGAGAGCGCTGCCGCGCTCGGGCTGGAGGTCGGCACGCCGGTCACGGCCGTCTTCAAGGCCGCGAGCGTGATCGTCGGCGTCTCGGCGTGATGCCTTGACGTGAGCTGCCGGCGTGTGAAGGTGGTGGCTCGTAGTCTCGTAGCCCGGATGCCAATCCGGGATCGTCCCTCACGTCGACGGCCGCTCCCGGATTGCGCTGCGCTCCATCCGGGCTACTTGCTACTTGCTACTTGCCCTTGCGCACCCGGCGCAGCTCGTCGAGGATCAGGAAGATCGCGCCGAGCGTGATCGCGCTGTCGGCGAGGTTGAACGACGGGAAGGCCTTGCCGTCCCAGTGGACCTGGATGAAGTCGACGACGTAGCCGTGCATCAGCCGGTCGATGACGTTGCCGAGGGCGCCGCCGAGGATCATGGCGAGCGCCCAGGCGAAGAGCTTCTGTGCGCTGTGGCTGCGCAGCATCCAGACGATGAAGCCGGCGGCGACCACGCCCAGCCCGACGAAGAACCAGCGCTGCCAGCCCGACGCCCCGGCGAGGAACGAGAAGGCCGCGCCGGTGTTGTGCACCCGGACCACGTTGAAGAACGAGGTGACATGGACGGTGTCCCCAAGCGCGAAGCTGCGCAGGATCAGCGTCTTGGTCAGCTGGTCCAGCAGGATCACGACGAGGGCGATGCCGAGCCAGGGGAGGAGCGCGGAGACGGGGGATTTCTGAGAAGGCATGGGTCAGTGGCCGCCCCGGCGCTTCTGGGCGAGGGCCGGGTTGCGTGCGTTGTGGACGACTGCAGCGACGAGTACCTGTTGCTGCGTGAACGAATAGAACACCTTGTAAGGAAAACGTTGGAGCTGGGCCCGGTGGCCTGGGATGCCAGGACCCGTTGGCGCATCAGCTGTTAGGCATGCGCTTCCGGGCTTCCTCCCACGACATCCCGCTCTCGGGATTGGCCTCGTAGCGCGCGATGCGCTCCTGGACGAGCGCGATGAGCTCGGGAGACTCGGCCTGCGCCGATGAATCGGCCGCGATGCTGTCCCACAGCGCCTCGACGAGTTCCATCCGCTCGTCGACGGGCAGTTTGAACAGTTCAGCGAATTGCGACCGAGGATTCATGGCGCACTCCAGTCCGGATCACGCGACTGTACGCTGTTCACCACTGCCGAACAGGTTGCTGGTGCACCGCCCGCAGATCGTCGGGTGCGCCGCATCGCTGCCCACGTCGTCGCGGTAGTGCCAGCAGCGTTCGCACTTGGTGGCCGAGCTCGCGGCCACCGACACCGACAGGGCCTCGCCTGCCACCAGCCGCGCCTGCGAGGTGATGGTCACGAAGCGCAGGTCGTCGCCCAGCGAGGCGAGCAGGGCATGGTCCCCGGGCCCGGCCGTGATCGTCAGCTCGGCCTGCAGCGACGAGCCGACCTGGCCCGCGCTGCGCAGCGCCTCGATCTCCTTGTTGACGCCGTCGCGGATCTCGCGGATGCGCGACCACTTCGCCACCAGCTCCGGATCCGCCCAGCCCGCCGTGTCGACGAAGGTCTCGACGAAGATCGAGGCCGAGCGACCCGGCGCGAACACCTTCCACGCCTCCTCGGCGGTGAAGCTCAGGAAGGGCGCCATCCAGCGCAGCATCGCGTGCGTCAGGTGCCACAGCGCCGTCTGCGCGCTGCGCCGCGCCGCCGACTTCGGCGCCGTCGTGTACAGCCGGTCCTTCAGCACGTCGAGGTAGAAGCCGCCCAGGTCGTCGCTGCAGAACACCAGCAGCTTGGCCACCACCGGGTGGAACTCGTAGACCTCGTAGTGCGACAGCACCGCGGCCTGGAACTCTTCCGCCCGCGCCAGCATGTAGCGGTCGATCTCCAGCAGCTCGGACACCGGCAGCGCATCCGTCGCCGCATCGAAGTCGCTGGTGTTGGCCAGCAGGAAGCGCAGCGTGTTGCGGATGCGCCGGTACGACTCGGTGACCCGCTTCAGGATCACCTTCTCGTCGATCGCCAGGTCGCCCGAGTAGTCGGTCGCGGCGCACCACAGGCGCAGGATCTCCGCGCCGTTCTTCTGCACCGATTCCTGCAGCGACACGAAGTTGCCCAGGCTCTTGCTCATCTTCTTGCCCTGCCCGTCGACGGTGAAGCCGTGCGTCAGCAGGCCGCGGTAGGGCGCATGGCCCTCCATCGCGCAGGCGATCAGCAGCGAGGAATGGAACCAGCCGCGGTGCTGGTCATGCCCCTCCAGGTACAGGTCCGCCTCGGGCCCGTTCGCCCGCGTCGCGCCCGGGTGGCTGCCCACGCGCTCGTTCAGCACATGGTAGAAGGTCGAGCCCGAGTCGAACCACACGTCCAGGATGTCGTTGCTCTTGACGTAGTCGCCGGCCTCGGCGCCCAGCACCTCCTCGACCGTCAGGGTCGACCAGGCCTCGACCCCGCCTTGCTCCACCACCGCCGCCGCGCGGTCGATCAGTGCCATCGTGTCGGGGTGCAGCTCGCCCGTCACCTTGTGCAGGAAGAAGGGCAGCGGCACGCCCCAGTTGCGCTGGCGGCTGATGCACCAGTCAGGCCGGTTGGCGATCATGTCGTGCAGGCGCGCCCGGCCGTTCTCGGGGTAGAAGCTCGTCTGCTCGATCGCCTCCAGCGCGGTCTGGCGCAGCGTCTTCGGCGCCTTGTCGCTCGTGAAGACGCCCTCGCCCTCGTCCATGCGCACGAACCACTGCGCCGCGGCACGGTAGATCACCGGCGTCTTGTGGCGCCAGCAGTGCGGGTAGCTGTGGTCCAGCTTGCCCGACGCCATCAGTCGGCCTGCCTGCTGCAGCGCCTCCACCACCAGCGGCGCGGCCTTCCAGATGTGCTGGCCGCCGAACAGCGGCAGCGTCGCCTCGTAGACGCCGTTGCCCTGCACCGGGTTCAGGATGTCCTCCACCGCCACGCCGTGCGCGCGGCAGGAGTTGAAGTCGTCCACGCCGTAGGCGGGCGAGGAGTGCACGATGCCGGTGCCGTCCTCGGCGGTCGCATAGTCGGCCAGGTAGACCGGGCTGGTGCGGGCATAGCCCTCGTGCACGTGCGCCAGCGGGTGGTGGAAGCGCAGGCCGTCCAGGCGCCGGCCCGGCGCCGTCGCCAGCACGGTGCCTTCCACGCCGTAGCGCGCCAGGCACTTCTCCACCAGCGCCGCGGCCAGCAGCAGGATGCCGTTCGGCGTGTCGACCAGGGCGTAGTCCAGGTCCGGGTTCAGGTTCAGCGCCTGGTTCGCGGGGATGGTCCAGGCGGTGGTGGTCCAGATCACCGCGAAGGCGTCCTTGGCGAGGGCGGGCAGGCCGAAGGCCTCGGCCAGCTTCTGCGGCTCGGCCGAGAGGAAGGCGACGTCGATCGCCTGCGAGGCCTTGTCGGCGTACTCGATCTCGAACTCGGCCAGCGAGGAATGGCAGTCGAAGCACCAGTACACCGGCTTCAGGCCGCGGTAGACGAAGCCGCGCTCGATCAGCCGCTTCAGCACGCGGATCTCGTTCGCCTCGTTGCCGAAATCCATCGTGCGGTAGGGATGGTCCCAGTCGCCCAGCACGCCCACGCGCTTGAAGTCGGCCATCTGCTGCGCGATCTGCTCGGTGGCATAGGCGCGGCTCTTCGCCTGCACCTCGGCGCGCGCCAGGTTGCGGCCGAAGGTCTTCTCGATCTGGTTCTCGATCGGCAGCCCGTGGCAGTCCCAGCCCGGGGTGTAGCGGGCGTCGAAGCCGGCCAGCTGGCGCGCCTTGACGATCATGTCCTTCAGGATCTTGTTGGCGGCATGGCCCACGTGCAGCGTGCCGTTCGCATAGGGCGGGCCGTCGTGCAGCACGAAGCGCGGGCGGTTGACGCGGGCGTCGCGCAGCTGCTTGTAGATGCCCTGCTCGCTCCACTCCTGGATCCAGCCCGGCTCGCGCTTGGGCAGGTCGCCGCGCATCGGGAACGGCGTGTCGGGCAGGTTGAGGGTGGCCCGGTAGTCCGTGGCGGAGGCGGGGGTGGAATCCGTGGGCTTGTCGGTCATGGCTTTCACGCGCCGCGCGGCGCGTCTCGAAGTCAGGTGCCGGCGACGGGCGCCGGGGCTCGCAGGGGAGACGAGGGTGAGAGCGGGGAGAGACGGCGAGCGCTAAATTCGATCGCGGGTGGTCTGGCGGCGTTGCGCGGCGTACGAGGCCAGGCAGGCACGGGCGTCCTGCGCGTCCTGCTGGATCGCCGCCGTCAGGGCTTCCAGCCCGTCGAAACGGGCTTCATCGCGAAGTTTGTGCAGCAGTTCCACGCGCACGAGTTTACCGTAGCCCCCCTCGGCCCCGAGCCGGGCGGGCCAATCCAGGCAATGCACTTCCAGCAGCACCCGGCCGGCGTCCTCGACGGTGGGGCGCACGCCCAGGCTCGCCACGCCGTCCAGCGGCTGCTCGCCCAGGCCATGGGTGCGCACCGCATAGATGCCCATCGCGGCCGACTTGGCGTGGGCGAAGCGCAGGTTCAAGGTCCGGAAGCCCAGCTCGCGGCCGAGCTTGCGGCCGTGGGTGACGTGGCCGCTGATGCTGTAGGTGCGGCCGAGCAGGGATTCGACCTGGGCCATGTCGCCGGCGGCCAGCGCCTGGCGCACCGCCGAGCTGGAGACGCGCAGGCCGTGCACCTCGTAGCTCTTCATGCGCGCGACGTCGAAGCCCTGGGCCGGGCCGGCCGCGTCGAGCATCGCGTAGTCGCCGGCCCGCTTGGCGCCGAACCGGAAGTCGTCGCCGACCAGGATGTACTTGGCGCCCAGGCCGCGCACCAGCATGTCGACGATGAAGGCCTCGGCCGACAGCGAGGCGAGCGCCTGGTCGAAGCGCAGCACGATCACCTGGTCGACGCCGCAGCGCTCGAGCTCGCCCAGCTTGTCGCGCAGGGTCGCGATGCGCGCCGGCGCCAGCTCGGGCTTGCCGGCGGCGCGTGCGAAGTAGTCGCGCGGGTGGGGCTCGAAGGTCAGCACGCAGGACGGCAGCCCGCGGTGCTGGGCCTCGCTGCGCAGCAGGGCCAGCATGGCCTGGTGGCCGCGGTGGACGCCGTCGAAGTTGCCGATGGTGAGGGCGCAGGCCTCGGCGACGCCTGGGTGGTGGAAACCGCTGAAAACGCGCATGGGGTGCCGATTATCCGCTGAGGCGCGGCCAGGCCGGTATCCCGCGCTTCAGCGCTTGCGCACCAGCTGCTCGCGCTCCGCGGCCGACACCCAGCGCCAGGCGCCCAGCGGCACGCCCTGCAGCGTGATCTCGCCGAAGGCGCTGCGGTGCAGCCCCTCGACCCGGTTCCCCACCGCCGCCACCATGCGCTTGACCTGGTGGTACTTGCCCTCGGTCAGGGTCAGGCGCAGGGTGGTCTCGCCGGTGGCCTCGCAGGCCGCCGCGCGCACCGGGGCCGGGTCGTCGTCCAGCACCACGCCGTCGAGCAGGCGCTGTACCTGGTCCGGGGTCACCGCATGCTTGGCCGTCACCTCGTAGACCTTGGGCACATGGTGTTTGGGCGAGGTCAGCCGGTGGATCAGGGCCCCGTCGTCGGTCAGCAGCAGCAGGCCGGTGGTGTCCTCGTCGAGCCGGCCCACCGGCTGCACGCCGCGCTGGCGCAGCGGCGGCGGCAGCAGGTTCAGCACGCTGGGGTGGTGCTTGGGCTTCTGCGAGCACTCATGGCCGGCCGGCTTGTGCAGCAGCACCAGGGCGGTCTCGTGGTAGGCCCAGGCGCGGCCCTGGACGGTGAAGCTCAGGCCCTCGGTCGCGACCTCTTCCGACGGGTCCTCGATCACCCGGCCTCCCACCGACACGAGGCCGTGCCAGATCAGCCCCTCGCACTCCCGGCGCGTGCCGAACCCCTGAGAAAACAACACTTGCGACAAGCGCATCCCACCCTCCTCGTCACGTCAATGGTGCAATTCGAGGAGCACCGCATGCCCCTCGGCCGTGGGCCAGCTGCGCCCGGTGACCGTCTCGCCGTTGAACGACCCGGCGACCGCACGTCCGGCCACGTCGACCTCCACCCGCACCAGCGACACGCCCGCGACCCCCGGGAACAGCTCCGGCGGCACGCGCCCGTCGAGCCGCACCTGGTCGCGCGGCAGGCCGAAGTAGCCCCGCGGCCGCGTCAGCCGCACCACCGCCGCCGCCTCGCGGTCGGCGGGCTCGAGGGCCTCGGCCCGCAGGTGGACGAGCGAGGACGAGCGCGCGAACGGCGACCGGTAGACGTGCGTGACCGCATGCCCGGGCGCCTCGATCACGAACTCGTGGCAGGTGCGGCTGTCGGTGGTGAACGGGCCCCAGGCGCCGTCGGCACCGACGACCGCGTGGTGCCGGGCCGTGCCGAGGCGCTCGCCGGTCCGGGGGTCGACCGCCCACACGCTCACCGCGGCGCCCGCCAGCGGCAGGTTGTCGTGCACCGCGGCCTGCGGGTGCAGCCCGCTGACCCGGCCGTCGAGCACCACGCTCGCTTCCTCCACGATGGCCAGCGTGGTAGGCGCCGTCCCGGTCAGGAAACGCCAGGTGGCCTCGAAGGCGGCGGGGCCGAACGAGGTCTCGCGGTGGTCCGCGCCCGCCAGCACCGTGTTGAGCGCGCCGCGCAGTTCCGGGCTGTCGGTACCGACGCCGGTCGGGGTGCCGGGCGCGCCGATCCACAGGCCGTCGGGCTGGGCGTACTTGTCGTTCGCATCCGAGCGCAGCGTCATCCAGCGCGGGCCGGCGGGCGTTTCGCCGGCGCCGTTGAGGCGGCGCAGGAAGGGGCCGGCGCCGTTGAACTCGTTGCCGGCCCGGAAGCCGGGGTCCGCCCACACGCCGTGGTTCGGCGTGCCGCCCAGCACGGCGTGCGACACCGACGCTGCGCCGCCGCCGGCGATGAAGTTGCGCACCGCGAAACCGCCGCGCGAGTTGGCGACCAGCGCCAGCTGCGCCACCCCATGCTGCCGGCACACCCGCGCCACCTCGTCGGCGACGCAGCGGCGCGCGTCCTCGGTGGAGCTGCGGCCGGGCTGCGGCACGCCGTCGTCGTCGCGCGCCAGCGGGTTCGGCATGTCGATCGCGTGCAGCAGCGCGCGCGGCCAGCCGTTGCTCTCGAAGCGCCAGACGGTGGTGTGCCACAGGGCGGCGGTGTCGCCGTTGCCGTGCACGAAGACGATCGGGAAGAACTGCATCGGTGGGGCGGGCCTCAGGGCAAAGGAGGGGCGAGGTCGCGGGCCGCGGGGAAGGGCCCCCAGCCGTGCGCGGCCCGCACCGCGTTCACCACGGCGCGGGCCGTGACCTCGGCAACCATCGTGCCCAGTGTCACGGGATGGAGGTGGGCGCTGCTGCGGCCGGTGGCGAGGCAGAACACCGTGTCGCCGTCGCCCTGCGTGTGAACCGGGCCGATGCTGCGCGCCAGGCCGTCGTGCGCCAGCTGGGCCAGCTTGTTGGCCTGGGCCTTGGTCAGCAGGGCATCGGTGCCGACCACGGCGAGCGTGGTGGCGGCGCCGGGCTGCAGCGGGAGGGGCGGTTCGCCGTCCAGCAGGGCGCGGGTGCTGTCGAGCAGGCGCAAGCCGTCGGCGCTGCGGGCGCCTGCGAGGAGCTGCCCGGTGCGGGGATCGCGCACGTCGCCGACGGCGTTCACCGCGACCACGGCGCCCACGGTCACGCCGCCGACGCGGAGCGAGGCGCTGCCGAGCCCGCCCTTCATCGCGCGCGCCAGCCCGTAGAGCTTGCCTACGAGCGCGCCCGCGCCGGCGCCGACGTTGCCCTGCGGCACGGGGCCCTCGCCCGCGGCCTGGCAGGCGGCGTAGCCGGCGGCGGCATCGGGGCGCACGGCGGGGTCGCCGGTGAACAGGTCGAAGAGGATGGCGGCCGGCACGATGGGCACGCGGTGCGGGCCGACCGAATGGCCGATGCCGCGCTCCTCGAGCCAGCGCATCACGCCGCCGGCGGCATCGAGGCCGAAGGCGCTGCCGCCGGCGAGCAGCACGCCGTGCACGCGTTCCACCGCGTTCAGCGGCGACAGCAGTTCGGTGTCGCGCGTGCCGGGGGCGGCGCCGCGCACGTCGACGCCGCCGACCGCGCCCTCGGGCGCGAGCACGACGGTGCAGCCGGTGGGGCGGCGCGGATCGGTGTAGTGGCCGACGCGCAGGCCGGCGACGGCGCTGAGGCCGGGGTCGTCCGCCATGTCGGGCTCCGAGAAAAAGGCGAAGCTGCGATTATGACGACCCCTCGCCCGGCGGGTACGCCGGTCGATCCCCCGGGGGGATTGCGGGCCGGCTTGGGGCGGCCCGGCGCTCGGCCCGCTCTCGCGCGTCTCCACGCCGCTCCCGGATTCCGCTGCGCTCCATCCGGGTGACATGACGAC